>Ga0114129_10012318_pt1 | contig 12168 bp, 5 predicted proteins | sample RhiMetdeltSRZDD1_FD_80071 | JGI IMG/M metagenome (GOLD analysis project Ga0114129, IMG submission 80071) | Populus rhizosphere microbial communities from Tennessee, USA - Rhizosphere MetaG P. deltoides SRZDD1 (version 2) (version 2) | ecosystem: Host-associated > Plants > Roots > Rhizosphere >...
AATCGCATAGGTCGCAAGGGGCTCGCACCAGAATACCTCATTGAATCTTTTTTTGAGCAAACTCGCCTGGTCAAACAGCACGCTCGCGCGCATGACGTCGCCAAGACTACCAGCCAGTCGCCCTCCCGCCTGTTTCGCGCCGTAGGCATAGGCCTGGACCTCGCAAAGCGCGATCGGTCCTTGTGGCAAGCTGCCGTCTTCGTGGGAAATCGAGTCCCATGAATCTTTCCAACCCTGCTGTACCAAACCGCGCGACGACTGACGCACCGATTCGACGAACCCATCGCCGTCAACGTCGCCGTACTTATCGAGCCATTCGAGAGCTGCCGTGATCTGTGGCCAGATCGACTTGATGAATTCTAGATCGCCGGTGCGGTCGTAATACGCGCCCGCGAGCATGACAAAGAGCGGCGTAGCATCGGTGCTGCCGTAGTAACAGCCGAATGGAATCTCGTCCAGCGCGGCCATCTCACCATGGCGCGCCTCGTGGAGAATTTTCCCGGGCGTGGCGTCCTTTTCAGGGATGACCTCCGTCGCTTGATTGGCCGCCAAGTAGCCCAACACTCCCTTAGCGATGCGTGGATTGATCCACAGAAATGACAGTGCCGTGATGATACCGTCGCGGCCGAAAGGCGTGCTGAACCAGGGCACTCCGGCGTAGGGATAGAGGCCGTGGGCGGTGCGCGTGAACATCATGTGAAGATCCGCCGCCGAGCGTTCGAGCCAGAGGTTGAATTCATGGCTCGAGGTCTCCACCCGACACTCGTCCACTTTGCAAGTATCGATGGCCGCTGCGGCTTCCGTGAACGCCGTGCTCAGCGAGCGTCGGATCGGCCGTCGGTGATCGATTTTGAACGCGTAGATAATTTCAAAACTTTCCCGCTTGCCGGGAGATAAGATTCTATGAAAATAGGCCTCAGAAGCCGATAATTTTTCCGGCGTCGGTAAAAATTCGATCTCGCTTCGACGCACGACGCCGTCCAGTCCCGCGTAACCAAGCGCGACACGGCCCCCTGTGATCTCGTCCGGCAACCGCCGGCCGCGCGCGCCGCGCTTGATCCCCCGAACTTCGAAAATATCCGCAAAATCGGTGTCAAACTGCAGCGTAAAAAATAATTCGACCGGCAGAAGACTGTAATTGATGAGCTCTAGCGTTTCAAAGCAAGCCTCCTGCCAGATAAATTTGGTGCGAACAATATGCAGATCGCCGCGCCGCAACACGACCGTGCCGTCGACATAGACGTCCGGGTTGGTCAGATTTGCCGTGAACAGAAGATTGTCTTTCTTAATTGTCGAGCTCAATAAAAAGGGCCGAAGGTTGCCTAAACGGAACGCGAGCAGCGAAAGAAATCGCGTTCCTTCGTGGTAAATGCCCTGTTCGCCTAAACCGGTCGATTCGATGTCTCCGCTGCGGCCGAACACCCCGAAACTGTCGCCTTGTTTCAGCACCCGGACCTCATCGGTGGTCGAGGCCGTGGCGACGATGTAGTAGTTGTCAGTCAGACGGATGATGTCTTCCATATGGTAACTCGCGGCGGTGGCAGTGCCGCCAAACGAACGAATCCGATGACCGCTGTGCCCTTGTTGCTGTGTCGAGTCGGCACGACCCAGCGATTGTACTGTGGTGTTCGAATCGCCTTTTACAGTTGTATTTTGACCAGCATAACAAATTATTCGGCGGGAGCCATAGCTTAATAAATTTAGTTTCGGGTTTCGGGTCTCGGGCTTGGGTTCATGGGGAGGGGAACTCGACTCATTTCGTACGGAGACGGGATTTATCCGGGGACTATTGCCGCTTGAAAAAGAGGGGCAAGGAGATTTGCGAAGTGGCAGGCAAAGAAGGATTCCGCCGAAGTGTCGTGACTGCAAGACGGCGCTATCACTGTATGCCGAATTGACAAAACGCTTGCTTAGTTGTCATTCCGAGTCCTTCGGAGGACTCAGGATAAACTCGCGAGGAATCTTTCTCGATCTTGAGGCTCATAGCAGATTGAAAATGAACCACTATCGAATTTCAGAATGTTAAGAGCCTTCGCCAGGATTGGTAGCGGTCGATAGGGGAATCGTAGGTGGGTTGAACGCGGGTGATGGGGAGGTATCCAGCCTCGATCTTCTATCCTCGACTACATCACATACCGATAGGGGCAGGTTTAAAAACCTGCCCCTATGCCTAATCACCGCGCCGTCGGATGCTGCCAGCGCGCGCGGTTCCATTCGATCAAAACCAGAAAAATCTCTAGTCCTTGCCGGTTGGCTTGGATGGCGGGCTGGTCGTCGTTCCTCCACGTGCGCCGGGCTTATCCGGTTCGCCCACTGGGCTTCCGGTCTTCTCTTTCTCCATTGAACTGGAAGATTGGCTGCCCGTTCCGGTGCTGCCACTTGGAGAGGTCCCGGAAGGCTCGCTCTTTCCACGGCTGCCGATTGTTGATTCTTTGCCCGAGGGCTGGCTGCTGCTGCTCATGCCGCCCGAGTCTACTCCCAACGCGCTAGCCGTTTTGTCGTCGATCCGACCGGTGACTTGAAGATTCTGCGATTTTTGAAAATCACGCAACGCCTGTCCGGTTTTCGGCCCTACGACACCATCGGCCGCGCCCGGGTCAAATCCTTTGCTCTTGAGCGCTTCTTGAATCGCCTTTACCTTGTCTTTCGACCATTTTCCTGCGCCGCGGCCCTCCGTGCCGGCTTGCATTCCCGTTCCCTCGCTGCGCGACATCCCCGACCGACTCGAGGTGCCCGGCTGCTGGCTGCTGCTCACCGGAGGATCCGTCGGTTTTTGCGCTCGGCTCTCGCTGCCGCCTTTCTCGCTACCGCTCCCAGGAGTGGCCTGAGACCAAGCGTGTGGCGCATTGACGATTACTGCTCCACCAAAAGCCAGACCCGACAATATCGCTAAACACGATTTGTTCATTATCTGCCTCCTCTCTGTTTGGAAAATATTAGGACCATTCATCGGAAGGCAGCAAGTGAGATGCCACTGCGCTTTAAACGGACGAAAAGGAAAACTGCTAACTTATTTTTTTGCCAAGCCGAAACCGAGCGTCCCAAAGCTGATAACTGGCAGGCTTTGCGATTGCAAAATCGGGACGTATTCCGACGTCAAGGTGATCTTGAGGATTGAGGATAGAGGATCGATTTTGAGATGGCGATCCTCCATCCTCGATCTTCTATCCTCGACGGGTTCTCGTCCTTCGAAAATTTTATGCTACTAGATCGATCGGCGCGCGAACGTCAGGCGGTACAAAATCAATAAAACGATGGAGCCCAGTACGGCCATGACAAAGCCGACCGGATCATCTTCCCGGTACATGCCAAGTGCGCGACCTAGAAAGCCGCCGAGCAACGCTCCGGCAATACCGAGCAGAATCGTGACTATGAAGCCGCCGGGATCGCGTCCAGGCATTAGCAACTTGCCGACCGCTCCGACGAGAAGGCCAAAAAAGATCCATCCTAATATACTCATAATACCCTCCTTTGATTTTCAATTTCGAAATTCGAAGATCGAAATCCGAAATTGTTTCCCGTGGTTCTTTGCAGCCTTTGAATTTTTTACGGCTAAATGAATTTCTCTTTCTGTTTCTTCAGCCTGAGGGCTCGATGTCAGCGAGAGCCCGATCCGCCTCTGGCGGAAATCGCAGCCCCCCTAGTCCGTGACCTTTGTGCGCTTTGTTGATCGGCCTTCCTTTTTTCGCCTACGCTGCACGCCGCGAGCGACGCCGGCGTGACTTCGGTTTGGTCTTCCGTCCTGCTTTCGATTTCACGCGCCGCGTTCGCGTTTTTCCCGTGAGCTCTTTCTTGCGCTCACTCATTTGCTCGCCGTAATGCGCCAGATCCATTTCATTTTCTTCCGCCTTGGGCAGCATCTCGCTTTCTTCTTCTTGCACATGATGTTTGATGCATTCGACCAACTCGGAAAATTGTTCCTCGAACTGCTCGTCCTCGCCGTCCATCATCTTGAGCTCTTGGATGATGCCTTTGGCTTGCTGATGCTCCTTCTCGGCCTCCTCGATCATTTGCATGTCGCCGAGCTCCTTCTGCACTGCCGGATAGAAGATCTCCTCTTCCAACGTGGTGTGGACTTCGAGCTCCTGACAAACCTGATCGGCGATGCGCTTCTTGGCGCCGTGGTTTTTCGCCTGAGCGAATTTTTTAAACAAACCCTCGACCTTTTTATGGTCCTGCCGGATCATTTGAACCGCATTGGGCATGATTCTTATCCTCCTTGATTTATCCGAATTTTCCCCGTGCTTTTTGCCAGCCATCCCTACAGTGACCTGACCTAATCCGTCCTGCTATTCCGTTTAACTCCTTCATCAGCAACTGGCGTGCCGACATGGGTAGCACTCACACGAGAGCGGTTGCCTGCGGTGGCATTGGTGGCATAGTATTCGATTGACGCCCTTTCACATTGATCTTGTCATTGATGACGACGCCCACCTGGGCGCTCTTTGCCAACTCCACCGCCTTCGAGTGGATCGCCTCCGAATCCACCGTTCCGGACAACGTCACTTCGTTCTTGGTCACATCCGCATCGACGCCGATATTCGCCGTTTTGAGTTGTTCATCGCTATCGAACTTGGCCTTGACTGCCTTTTCCAATGAATTATTTGCCGACGCTGGACTGCCCGCGCCTGGGGCTACAGGCGCCGCATTCGCTGGCGACGTTCGTGGCTCGTCGGATCTGCCACAAGCAAAGAACGCGACAGCGGCGCTCAACGCAAGGATGATGAGAGGAAATATTGCCCTACCCATGAAAACCTCCTGCCAGATGATCTGGTCGTTGAGGAGGGCAAAAAATATGCCGGGAGTCCTCGCACTCTCTGGCCGGAATTTTTCGCCAATGATTTTGGCGTCCTGCATAATCGCGTCCCAACGACGAAACGACGGCGACGACGATGGTTGCAAATTTGGGACGAGTTATTTGGGCGCAGCTTTTCGCGGAATCCTTCGGTCGGAAAAGACCTTTTTTCTTTGTCGTAAAACGCGTACGCATCTTAGGTCTGACGGGCCGAACGGACGTGCCGTGAATGTTACGACGAGTCTTGCTGTTCTAACGAGATGCGGCTCAGGTCAAGGGAGTATAGAAACCCTGCATGGCGCCAAACGCGGGCATCTTGCGCAGCATGACCAGTTATAAGTGTCCCTCCTAACTGCTAACTTGATAGCTATGTTTGTTGTGATCCGCCCAACCTATGAGGTGTTGATTGAGGCTATCGTTTCGACGGAACCCGCTAGGTAAAAAGCTTCCAAAGGCGATTGTCCTTTCGGAGGTCGAAGAACCCATTCGAGCAGAGCTCTTCAGCGTCGAACGTTTTGAACAGCATGGCGAAAGCCTTGCCGCAGCCCACCGCGTCACGACCACACCGCGCACGGGGCATCGGCTCTTACCGCGTGTTCTCGACAACGGACGCGTGCTGCTTGAGTCGTATCGCACAATTGCCCAGGAAATCCGCGAGGAGCGCGCGATTGAACCTGCGGCAGAATGGCTCGTCGACAATTATCATATTGTGGACGAACAACTGCGCGAGATCCGTGATGACCTGCCGCCCGGCTTTTATCGAGAGCTGCCGAAGCTCTCCGAAGGTCACCTCGAGGGCTATCCACGGGTTTTTGGGCTGGCCTGGGCATTCGTCGCCCATACGGACAGTCGGTTTGACCCCGAAACACTCCGCCGGTTCGTGCGCGCCTATCAGCGCGTGCAACTATTGACGATAGGCGAGCTCTGGGCCGTCGCGATCACCTTACGCGTGGTGCTCGTTGAGAATCTGCGACGCCTTGCAGAGCGGATTGTAGGCGGCCGGGCTGCCCGTCAAGAGGCGGACGCGGTTGCCGATCGGCTGCTCGGAATCGGCGGGCGACCAATCGAATCGGTGCAGCTCGCTCTCCGGCAGTTCGAGGACACGCCGTTGCCGATGGCCTTCGTTGTACAGCTGGTGCAGCGGTTGCGCGATCAGGATCCGGTGGTCATGCCGGCTCTTCGTTGGCTCGAGGAACGGCTGGCCGCGCAGGACACAACGGCCGATGAGATTGTGCGTATCGAGCACCAGCGTCAGGCAGCGATGAACGTAACCGTGCGCAACGTGATTACGAGCATGCGTCTGGTGTCCGCCTTCGACTGGGCGGAATTCTTTGAGAGCGTCAGCCTTGTCGATGCAACGCTCTGGATGGAGACGGACTTTGCCGTGCCGGATTTCGTGACGCGTGATCGTTACCGCCATGCTATCGAAGAGCTCTCGCGATTCTCACCCCATAATGAACTTGAAGTTGCTCGACGAGCCGTTTCGCGAGCGAAACGTTTCCGCGCCGAAACGCAAGAAGCCGGGAAACCGCTCGAGGAGCGGCGCGCGGACCCCGGCTATTACCTCATTTCGAGAGGCCGCCTGGCTTTCGAGCAGGAACTCGGCTTTCGCGTGCCACTCCGTAACCGTCTCATTCGCGCCTACATCGACGATGTGGCAATGCGTTACCTTGGAACCATCGCCCTTGTAACCGCGGTCATCCTCACCGCGTTCGTCGTCTATTCCGGCGCGGCGGAAATCGGCATAGCGGGTCTATTGCTCGCCGGTTTTCTCGCTCTCATCCCAGCCTCGGAGCTGGGGATCGCGTTGGTAAATTATGCGGTCACGGTATTGCTCAAACCACGGCCGCTGCCCAGGCTCGCGCTACGTGAGGGGGTGCCGGCAGAGCTACAGACGTTGGTTGTCGTGCCGACTCTGCTGATGGGCCTTAACGAGGTTGCCGAGCAGATCGAGCGTTTGGAAGTTCATTATTTGGCGAATCCGGATGGTAATCTTCATTTCGCGCTCCTTTCCGACTGGATGGACGCGCCTCAAGAAACCATGCCGGATGACGACGAGCTGTTGGCTGCGGCTACCGAGGGTATCGCGCGGCTGAACCGACGCCATGGGCCCGCCCCGGATGGCGGTGCGCGTTTTCTTCTTTTTCACCGCCGGCGCCGCTGGAACGAGAGCGAAGCTAAGTGGATCGGATGGGAACGCAAACGCGGCAAACTCCATGAACTCAATCGTTTGCTGCGCGGGGCCGCAGATACCTCGTTTTTGCCAATCGGTGGTCAGCCGCCGCGTTTTGGGTCCGCCATCCGCTACGTCATCACACTGGATGCCGACACGCGGATGCCGCGGGGATCCGCCGCTCGATTGGTCGGCACCATCGCGCACCCTCTCAATCAACCGAAATTCGATTCCGCGGTCGGTAGAGTAGTTGAAGGTTATGGCCTGCTTCAGCCGCGCATTACGCCGACCTTACCGACCGATCGCGAGGGTTCTCTTTTTCAGCGCATCTTCTCGGGCCCCGCGGGCATTGATCCGTACGCATCGGCTGCGTCCGATATTTATCAGGATCTTTTCGGCGAGGGTTCTTACATTGGCAAAGGGATCTACGATGTCGATGCCTTTGAAGCCGCTCTCACCGGGCGAGTCCCGGAAAATGCTCTGTTGAGTCACGACCTTTTTGAGGGCATTTTTGCGCGCGCGGGACTCGCTACCGACATCGAGTTCTTTGATGATTTCCCTGCGCGTTACGGAGTCGATGCGGCTCGCCAGCACCGTTGGGCTCGCGGTGACTGGCAATTGCTTCCCTGGATCATGGGGCGAGCGCGAGACCAGAACGGCCGTCAAATCTACACTCCCATTCCCCCGATTAGCCGGTGGAAAATGGTGGATAACCTTCGCCGCACTCTGGTCGCCCCGGGGGAACTTTTGACTTTGATTGCCGGCTGGACACTACCTTTCGCTTCACCGGTGATTTGGACGATGTTCATCGTTGCGGTCTTCGGCATTCCTGCCTTCTTGCCGGTCCTGAGTGGTCTCATCCCGCCTCGCCGCGGCATTTCAAAACGCAGCCACGCGCGGGCGGTCGGAACGGACTTCGTACGGGCGTTATCGCAGCTGGGACTCAGGTTAACGTTTCTTGCCCACCAGGCATCGCTGATGACCGATGCGATCCTCCGAACACTATTCCGCCTCTATGTCACGCGGCGAAGGTTGCTTGAATGGGTAACCGCAGCAGAGGCAAAAGCCAGCGTCGGCATGACCCTTGGCAGCGTCTATCGTATGATGGGCGGCGTGGTGCTGCTTACCGCCGCCGTTGCTATCGGCACCTCATTCGGAGCGTCGGGAGCCTGGCTGGTTGCGGCACCATTTATATTTCTCTGGGCGCTATCACCCTTGGTCGGACACTGGATCAGCCTGCCGCCGCATGCCGTCGGGACACGGCCGCTTTCGGCAAATGACGCGCTCGCGATGCGGTTGACCGCCCGGCGCACCTGGCGTTTCTTCACAAGCTTCGTCGGCCCGGAAGACCATGCGCTACCCCCGGATAATTTCCAGGAAGAGCCGAATCCGGTTGTAGCGCATCACACGTCCCCGACCAACATTGGTCTGTATCTGCTCTCGACCATCGCAGCGCACGATTTTGGCTGGCTCGGCATAGTAGCGACAATCGAACGGCTCGAAGCTACGCTCGGAACAATGAACGGCCTCGAGCGTTTCCACGGCCATTTCTATAACTGGTATAACACTCGTGACCTGCACCCGCTCGTTCCTAAATATGTTTCCTCGGTTGACAGTGGCAACCTCGCCGGGCATCTCGTTGCGCTCTGGCAGGCATGTCAGGAGCGCATCAACCGCCCCCTGCTTGGACCCTGGGTGTTCTCCGGAATTACCGATGCAATCCTTCTCGTACGCGCAGCGTCACGCGCGATCTCGGATGACCGGCGCACGCAAACGGTTACCCGGAAACATCTCGACGAAGCTCTCGACGCTCTGGTTCTAGCCCTCGACCCGGTTCCGTTGACTACGCAGGATTGGGTCGCGCGCATCGCCGAGATCGAGAGCCGCGCTCGCACCATGGCGGACATTGCGCGCACCTTGACCGCCGAACGCGGCGATAAAGCCGATGCGGAAGTGCTCGTCTGGGCAGAGGCCGTCCTCGAGAACATCGAGAGTCACCAGCGCGATATCGACATGATGCTTCCATGGGCCCGGCGGATTGCGGGGAATGCCGCGCCTCATCCGGCGATTCACCGAGAGCTAGGTTCGGCTTCCACCGAGATGGCAGATTTATTTGTCGCGCTCCCGACCTTGGCCGACATGCCGAACCGATGCGAGGCGGCGATCGACGAACTCACCGCTCTGCGCGCGCGCCTGGCTAGCGACAGCACCGCACAGGGTGATGGCCGTGCCCGAATCGATTCGCTTATCGAGATCCTCGCTGGTTCTGCCGCAGCCTCACGCGCGTTGGTCCGGCGGCTTTCGACTCTTAGCCAGCTGTCGCACGAGTTGTTCGACGTGATGGAGTTCGATTTTCTCTTCGATCCGACACGGAAGCTCTTTTCGATCGGCTATCGTGTTGGGGATAATTGCCTCGATCCAAGTTATTACGATCTGCTAGCCTCTGAGGCGCGCCTCGCAAGCTTCATCGCCATTGCCAAAGGCGATGTGCCATCGACCCATTGGTTTCATCTCGGCCGTGCATTGACGCCCGTAGACCGTGGATCTGCGCTCGTCTCCTGGTCCGGGTCGATGTTCGAGTATCTCATGCCCGCGCTCGTGATGCGCTCTCCATCGGGAAGTCTGTTAGCGCACACATGCGATCTCATAGTCCGCCGGCAGAGAAGCTATGGAGCCGAACGTGGCGTTCCGTGGGGGGTTTCAGAATCGGCCTACAACGCGCGCGACCTGAATCTTACTTATCAATATTCCAGTTTCGGCGTCCCGGGTTTGGGCCTCAAACGGGGCCTGAGTGAAGACGTGGTCGTCGCCCCTTACGCGACGGCGCTGGCGGCAATGATCGATCCGGAGGCAGCAGCCGAGAACTTCGCGCGGCTCAGCGATGCCGGCGCGAGCGGGCGTTATGGCTTTTACGAGGCGCTCGATTTTACGGCTACGCGAGTTCCCGAAGATCACCGGGTGGCCGTTGTGCGCGCCTACATGGCTCATCATCAAGGCATGTCGCTCGTCGCGCTCGCGAATGTTCTCCATGACAGCGTCATGCGCGAGCGATTTCACGCTGATCCCCGGGTGCAAGCGACCGAGTTGCTGCTACAGGAACGTACTCCGCGCGACGTCCTGGTCGCCCGGCCGAGGGCCGAAGAGGTGCGTGCGGTCGCGAACGTCCGCGATATTGTTCCACCCATCCTCCGTCGCTTCACCTCCGCACATGACCCGACTCCCGCCGTCCACCTTCTTTCCAACGGGCGCTACGTCGTGATGATCACGGCGGCGGGCTCTGGATACAGCCACTGGCGAAACCTTGCGGTTACACGATGGCGGGAAGACCGCACGCGCGACGCCTGGGGAACGTACGTTTTTCTTCGCGATGCACACAATGGCCAGGTCTGGTCGGCCGCTTACCAACCGAGCGGCGTCGAACCGGACAGTTATGAAGCGGGGTTTGCCGAGGATCACATAGAGATTCGGCGACGCGATGGCGCAATCGCGACTGCGCTTGAAGTTGTCGTTTCGCCCGAGAACGACGCCGAGGTTCGCCGGGTGTCGATCACGAATCTAGGGGCGCGAGACCGAGAGATCGAGCTGACTTCGTACGCTGAAATCGTACTGGCAGCTCCGGCAGCTGACGACGCTCACCCGGCGTTTTCAAATCTTTTCGTGCAGACGGAGTTTATTCCCGAAATCGGTGCCCTGCTCGCGACTCGCCGCCCCCGCTCGCCCGACGAGCCGCGGGTCTGGGCGGCCCATGTACTCGTCACCGAAGGGGAAAACGTGGGCGACCTACAATGTGAAACCGATCGCGCTCGGTTTCTCGGCCGGGGTCGCGGAATCCGCACGCCGATGTCGGTCATAGATGGCCATCCACTCACGAACACGGTCGGCGCAGTGCTTGACCCGATCTTCAGCCTCCGGCGCCGCGTACGGCTCACGCCGGGCGCCACGGCGCGGCTAACCTTCTCGACTTTGATCGCCTCCTCGCGCGACGATGCGCTCGCCCTTGCCGACGAATACCGCGATCCGGCGGCGTTCGAGCGGGCGTCCACGCTCGCGTGGACGCAGGCTCAAGTTCAGTTACGTCATCTCGGCATAGAGCCCGACGAGGCCTACCTTTTTCAGGAACTCGCCAACCACATCCTGTACTCGGATCCTGCCGTGCGGCCTTCGGTTGCGGTGCTCACCCGCAATACCCAAGGGCCCTCGGCACTCTGGCAGTACGGAATTTCCGGCGACATCCCGATCGTGCTGGTGCGAATCGACGAGCCCGAAGATCAAGGCATCGTCCGACAACTGCTGCGGGCTCACGAATACTGGCGCATGAAGCAGCTGGCTGTCGATCTGGTAATTCTGAATGAACAGGGCCCTTCCTATGTTCAAGATCTCCAGGCCTCGTTGGAAGCTCACGTCCGCACCGGCCAATCACGAGTTCAATCACAGGGAGATAAACCTTCCGGCGGCGTGTTTGTTCTAAGAGGAGATCTCATTTCGGCTGAGGATCGCACCCTGCTCCAAACCGCCGCGCGTGCTGTACTCTTGAGTCGTCGCGGCAGCTTGGCCGAACAGGTTGTCCGTCAACGATCCGAACCCGCTGCGCTTCGACTGCCTCGACGTCGCCCTGAGCCGAAACCATCGAAAGTCTTGCCACCTCCACTCGATCTAGAATTTTTCAACGGCCTCGGCGGCTTCGATGCGAATGGCAGGGAATACGTGACGATTCTGGGCGAGGGACAATGGACGCCGGCGCCGTGGATCAACGTCATTTCGAATCCCTCATTTGGCTTCCAAGTGTCTGAATCAGGCTCGGGTTATGTATGGTCGCTCAACAGCCGCGAGAACCAGCTCACACCATGGTCGAATGACCCAGTTACTGACCCGCCCGGCGAGGCAATATACGTCCGCGATGAAGAAAGCGGCGAGCTGTGGGGACCCACGGTGCTGCCGATCCGCGAAGAGGCTTGGCCCTATACCGCACGACATGGTCAGGGCTACAGCCGCTTCGAGCATACCTCACACGGGATCGCGCTCGACCTTCTGCAGTTCGTGCCACTCTGCGACCCGATCAAAGTTTCCCGCCTCACTGTCGAAAACCATTCACAACGCTCTCGACGTCTCTCGGTGACGGCGTATGTCGAGTGGGTGCTCGGGGTTTCGCGAAGCGCTTCCGCGCCCTTCATTGTCACCGAGATCGACCCGGAAACAAAAA
>Ga0114129_10012319_pt1 | contig 12168 bp, 11 predicted proteins | sample RhiMetdeltSRZDD1_FD_80071 | JGI IMG/M metagenome (GOLD analysis project Ga0114129, IMG submission 80071) | Populus rhizosphere microbial communities from Tennessee, USA - Rhizosphere MetaG P. deltoides SRZDD1 (version 2) (version 2) | ecosystem: Host-associated > Plants > Roots > Rhizosphere >...
GGACCGGCATGAACATCCGCTTCGAGGGCGGCATCGGCATCGATGCGACGGTCCCGTACGGCCTCGAGAAGGACTTCATGCGGCCCGTCTATCCGATCGACCGCGTGGATCCCGCGAGCTGGTTCGACGCGGATCAGATCGCGAAGGGCAAGACGCTCATGAAGACGCAGTCCTGGGCGGAGGTCCTCGCCAGGACCGGCCGCTAGCCGGCAACGTGATCGACCTGCTCGACGGGCTGCGCGTCATCGAGATCGCGGGGGACGACATCTGGGGCGCGTCCGCCGTCGCGCACGCCGCGCGTATCCTGGCCGACCTCGGCGCGGACGTCATCAAGGTCGAGCCGCCCACCGGCGACCCGGTGCGTTCCGTGCCGCCGTTCCTCCACGACCGCGCCGGACCCGACGGCGGGCTGCTGTGGATCGCGCTCAACGCGAACAAGCGCGGCGTCCGGCTCGAGCTCCCCCGCGAAGTGGAACGCTTGCGCGCGTTGCTCTCGTCCGCCGACGTGGTCGTGCAGGCGCGCGAGGTCGTCGACAAGGCGACCGCCGCGTCGTGGTCACCGTCGCTCATCACGGTGTCCGTGACGCCGTACGGTCTTTCGGGTCCGCTCGCGGGCGTGCCCGCATCAGATCTCGAGGTCACGGCGTCGAGCGGCGCGCTCGCGCTGGCGGGCGAGCCCGACCGCGCTCCGGTCCGCACGACGCTCGCGCAGTCGCCGTTCTGGACCGGCATGTACGCGGCCATGGGCGCGCTCTTCGCGCTCGCGGCGCGCGCCGCTACGCGGCGCGGTCAGCAGGTCGATGTCTCGGGTCAGGCGAGCATGGTCACGGTCCATCCACCGGCCGCGGTGCACTGGGACGTCGCGAAGGAGGAGCACCGCCGTCTCGGCGCCTTCCTCATCGGTCGCAGCCGCGTCGGCGCTCGCTTCCGCAACATCTGGGACTGCGCCGATGGACACGTGAGCTTCGCGATCCAGGGCGGTCCGATCGGCCGGCACACCGGCCGGATGCTCGCCGCGTGGATGGATGCACGCGCGTTCAGTGCGCCGAGGTTCACGGCGATCGAGTGGGATGCCTTCGACAACCGCACGCTCACACAGACGCAGGTCGATACCCTCGAAGCCGAGGTCGGAGCGTTCTTCCGCACGCTGACGAAGCGCGAGTTCTTCGCCGGCGTGATCGAGCGCAACATGCTCGGCTATCCCGTCGCCGACGCATCCGATGTCTACGCGGACGCGCAGCTGGGCGCGCGCGAGTTCTGGCAGGACACGCCGATCGACGGGACGACGCTACCGTTCCCAGGCGGCTTCGCGCTCTTTGATGGCGAACGACCGCGCGTGCGCCGCGGCCCACCGCGCCTCGGCGAGCACGATGCGGAGCTGCTGCCGAGCCCCGCGCGTGTCGGGCGCGGCGCGGTGATCGCGTGACGACGACCGATCCATCGCAGGGGGAGAACCCCCTGCGACCCTCCTGGGGGCTTCGCCCCCCGAGCACCCTCCAAGCCCTCGATGGCGTTCGGGTCGTGGAGCTCGGGTGGGCCGCGGCGGGCCCGCTCGTCGGCACGTATCTCGCGCAGCACGGCGCCGACGTGATCCACGTCGAGTCGTCCACCGCGCTCGATCCGTTCCGCTCGACCTACCCGCCGTTCAAGGACAACGTCGTCGGGCCCGACCGCGCGGGGATGTTCGCCTTCTACAACGCCGGCAAACGCGGAGTCACGCTCGACCTCAAGCAGCCGCGCGGCGTCGAGCTCGCGCTGCGGCTGGTGCAGACCGCGGACGTCATGATCGAGAGCTTCCCGGCGGGAACGCTCGCTCGTCGCGGTCTCGGACACGACGCGCTGCGTCGCGCGCGTCCCGACCTCGTCATCCTTTCGAGCTGCAATCAAGGGCAGACGGGACCGCACGCGCAGCATCCCGGTTACGGGAGCCAGCTCACGGCGCTGGCGGGCTTCAACGAGCTCCTCGGCGAGCCGGGCCGGACGCCGGTGATCCTCTACGGCCCGTACATCGACTACATCGCGGTCGGATACGGCGTCATCGCGATCCTCGCCGCGCTCGAGCGGCGCCGCCGCACGGGCGAGGGCTGCGTGATCGACCTCTCGCAGTACGAGGCGGGCCTCCAGTTCCTCGCGCCGGCGCTCCTGGAGCACGCGGCGAACGGCACCGTGCCGACGCGTGACGCCAACCACGACCGCGTGGCGGTGCCGCACGGCGTGTACCCGAGCCGGGGCGACGATCGCTGGGTCGCGCTGTCGGTCTGGAGCGACGACGAGTGGGTACGCCTCCGCGAGGTGCTCGGCGACCCCGCGTGGTCGCGCGACGCCGGGCTCGGAAGCGCGACGGGACGGCGCGCGCGCGAGGCCGAGCTCGATGCGCGCATCGCAGAGTGGACAAAGGCGCGCACAAGTGAAGACGCGGTCGGCGCGCTGCGTGCGCGCGGGCTGAGCGCGTCCCCCGTGGAGTCGGTCGGCGAGCTGTTCGACGATCCACAGCTCGCGCATCGCGGCGTGTGGCGACGTGCGCCGCACGCCGGTCTTGGCGAGGTCGGCCTCATGGCACCGCCGTTCGCGTTATCCGAGACGCCGGCGCACGCGGACCGCGCCGGCCCGACGCTCGGCGAGCACAACGAGGAAGTGTTCAAAGGACTCCTCGGCCTCAGCGCCGACGAGTACGCCTCGCTCGCCGCCGCGGGCGTGTTCGCCTGAAGACCCGGCACATGTCTGAAGCCGAGGAGATCGCTCCACGCCAGACCGTGGAGGATCTGGTCCTCGCGAACCACATCCTCTCGAACGAGGGGATCCTCGACGCGTTCGGCCATGTGAGCGTGCGGCACCCCACCGCGCCCGATCGCTTTCTCATCTCGCATACGCGCGCGCCCGAGCTCGTCGACGCCAACGATCTTCAGCTGCTCGATCTGCGGGGCGCGCGCGTGGCCGGCGGAGAGCGGCGTTCGTATGAAGAGGTCGCGATCCACGCTGCCCTGTATCGCCACCGCTCGGACGTCGGGGCGGTCGTGCATTCGCACGCGCCGTCAGTGATCCCGTTCAGCGTGACCGCCGTTCCGCTTCGGCCGATCTACCACATGGGCTCGGTGATCGGACACGAGATCCCGGTGTGGGACATCGCGAAGCGCTTCGGCGAGACGGATCTGCTCGTGCGCGACGCGACGCAGGCGGACGATCTGGCGGAGGCGCTCGGCGGCCGAACGGTCGTCCTCATGCGCGGACACGGCTGCGTGGTCACCGGCAGGGACGTGCGCGACGCGGTCTTCGCGGCCGTGTATCTCGAGCGGAACGCGACGCTGCTCGCGAGTGCGCTTCGACTGGGCGACGTTCACGAGCTCAGCAAGGCCGAGACGCAGCGCGCCTCCGAGATGCTGCGCGGCCATGCCGGGGAACGGGCCTGGGAGTACTGGGTTCGGCGACTTCCGCCCAACGCTGCCGTCGACCAGAAGGATTAGCGTTTCGCCTATGAGCGCAGGCGGAGGTCCCGACCAGAAGGAGCTTGACCGCCTCGCCGCTGATCTTCGCGTCTTCGATGCCAACGGGATCGAGCGCGCGGCGTGGGGCTGGGATCGGCATGAGCGCCGCGGCCTCGATGCGTACCACGCTGCCGAGCGCGCGGCGCTCGCCCAGATCGAGCAGCGCGATCTCGGTCCGCGCTGGGAGGAGTTCCGCCGCATGCTGTTCGGCCTCACCGAGTCCGCGGGCGCGCTCGTCAGCTGGAAGGCGAAGCATGGCCAGCTCGGGCACAAGGCCGAACGCGCCGCCTTCGGCGCGGCGCTCGGGCTCTTCGCACGTGAACACCTCAGTCGCGAGCAGTACGCGGGTCTCGTCGAGCCGATGGCCGAGGCTCTTCCGTGGCTCCTACCCGACCGCGCGCCCGCGCCTCGACCGCCGAAATAGCGCGCGCCGCACGGCAGCTCATCCGTCAGGCAGAGAAGGAGAAGGACTGAGCCGCGGCTATGGTCGCGATGGCATCGAGATGCGGCGCCACACCAAGGCCACGCGGCTGGCGAGAGCGGCGACGACGGCCCGCCACCCTCCGGGCCGATCTGTCTCGAGCATGATCAGCACTGTCACTCCCCAAACTGCCGCAGACGCCACCGCGGTGCCCAGAGCCGCTCCGGCCACGACGTCACTCAGCTTGTGCGCTTCGACATACATGCGGGCAAAGACGCACGAGAGCGCCAGAGCGCCGAATGGGATCGAGAACCTCCGCGGCAAGAAGGCGAGGATGACGATGGCCAGGAACAGCGCGCGTGTCACGTGACCGCTCGGGAACGATGAGGGCGCATGAAGATGGAACCCGAGAAGGACTTGGAAATCCTCCAGGAGCGCGCGGGGGTGCAGGACCTGGCTCCATCCGTTCTTGACGACGACCTCCGCGAGCGCGGACACGACGATGGCCGGTGGAGCGAGCCACGACCAGGGCGGGCCGAACCGCCAGAGGATGATCGCGAGCAATAGCGCGCCAACGAAAGTGGGCGTCGGCCTGAAGATCACGTCGTTCAGATTCCCGAGAGTGTCGAGCCAGCCGGCTCGCACATCCTTGAGGTGGAAAGCGACCTGGTAGTCGATCTCTCGCACCGCCCCAGCCCGATAGAGCAGCGTTACTGCGACGAACACCGCGCTAGACACGAGCCACAGCACCCCGGGCCGCGACAACCTGATCCCACGCCTACCCACCAGGCAAAGAGCGTAAGGCCGTCCCCGGTCGTCGCGATCGACATAACAGAGAGGAGGCTCCGAGGCGGAGCCTCCTCTCTCTCTGGTCACTCGGAACGCGTGTCGAGAAGGTGTCAGACGGTGCGCGGCTACTTATGCGCTTGGTGATTCCCGAAGGTAAGTGCGGCCGAAGCGTTCAGCGTGCATGCACCGGTGATGGCGTATGTCGCTGTGTCTGCGGTGCCCGGCTCGCCGGCATCGGTGAATGTCCATTCGATGCTCGCTGGGAGCCCATTGCAGGTTCCGGTGCCGCGCGCGTAGTAGGTGTCAAAGCTGGCAGCCGGAGGATTCGGCACGATGCCGGGGGCGTCGGTGCATCGGACGAAGTCGAGGCTACCGAGCTTGAAGTTGTTCTCGGGGTCATGACCCCAGTTGATCTCGAGGTTGTTGGGGTTGTCGTTCTTGTTGCAGTGCAGCTCGAAACCGTGGGTCACGCGCATTCCGCTGGCGGTAAAGATGCTTCCACCGCCCGTCATCCGCTTTCCGCAGTTGACGGTGATGGTGGCAGTGGACACGTTGTTCGCCAGCAGCGTCTCGCCCTCGGAAGCTGCGACAACGACTCGGGCGGTGTTGGTGAGCACACCGCAGGCGGGATTGCTTGTCGCTGCGCTGAGGTAAATGGTCTTGGTCACGACGATCCCGAAGTCGCCGATCGTTCCGTAGTTGCACGTCAAGGTGGTCCCGACGATCTGGCACGGGCCCGAGTCTGGGCCGCTCAGGGTCCATGTGATCCCAGCCGGTAGCTCGTCGGTGAGCACCACGCCATCGATGGGCCAGGGCTGGGTCGTCAACACGATCCTGAAGGTCGCCGTGTCTCCTTCATTGATCGACGCATCGGAGACCCACTTGTTCCCCTGCTGCGCGAGCTTGAGCACGGAGATCTTGTCATGGTCGCCGTCGACCGCTAATGCGAATCCTGAGGCGACGAACACGCTGAGCATGAGAACGGCGCTCAGGATGACGCTAAGGAACTTGGCACCTCTGCCAAGAGCAGTGGTCTGCGCACTATCGTGCAAAGCCTTCCTCCGTATGTCTTTTTCGCGATGGACCGCGTGCGTACCCAACACACCCCCTCTCACCCGAACCGAAAGAAAACTCGATCGGAACGCCGCGGCGGACCGAGCAACTTCGCACTGGACGGTAGGACCACGCGGTTGAGGACTTGTTGTGATTTGGCGTGCTCAGAGGCGCTCTGCTTTCGGCGCTGACGTGACGTGAGGCCGCACGTCAGCGGTCAATCGGAACTCAACGCTCAACCGGAACTCAACCGACATAGGCTTGGGCCAATAGCCGGCCGCTGACACGCTCGCCCTCGTCGATGTGCCGCTGACGCCCGCGGCGCAGCGCTTCGTCGAAGCTCAGCGGGCTGCGTATCCCCATTCGCAAAGGTGAGCAAGCGAGCCAAGGGCGTGAACGGCGTCGCGGAGCCGTATCAACGAAACGCGCGGTCCGCGCCTGACGCTGAGTTTTCGTGCGCTCTTCGCACGTGACCTAGGTCGCACGCGGTTTTTCCTTAGCGAATGGCCCAGTTGATCGTCTCACGACCATACGGGTCCTCGATGCATCGGTCGTACACGGACCATGTCGCCGCTGTACCGGTACGCGCCTCCAGTGTTGGCGGCGTTGAGGAAGAGGTCGTTCCAGGGCCCGTGGGGGCCGATCGTCAGCGTCGGCGCCGTTGTCCTCCTGTCCTTGGGGATGACGGCGCCGGCGTTTGCCGAGGACCCGCCGACGCCGCCCCGTGCTGCTCCGGCACCGCGAGGACTTCCGGCGACACCGAGCGGTGCGTCGTACGAGAAGCTCATCAACTTCGCGAACGACTCCGCCCGCGATCTCAGCGCGCTGCAGCAGCAGGCGCGAGACGTCGACACGGCGCGCAGGGAGACCATCCATCAGCTCATCACCCTCGCCACTCGTACCGACAGGCCGGGCATCGTGCGCGATAGTCTGGAGCGTGAGGCGATCCGGCTTTCGGCGAGCGAGTCGCGTTCGGCGTCGACGATCTCCCCGGCCGTTCGCGAGGCCGCTGAAGAGATGCGCACGCTGCGAGCAGAACTGAGGGAGCAGTACGTCGCTCTTCAGGCCGACGCGATCGCGCTCGCCCCGTACGCGGCGATGCCACCGGCGAACGGGGCGTGGATGGCTCCGGTGCGTGGCGAGCTGACACAGGGCTTCGGCCAGACCACCTACTGGGGCGAGCCCGCGCGCGTCTACGGCGGCGTGTACTACGCGCACTTCCACGACGGCATCGACATCGCGACTTCCATGTACACACCGATCGTTGCCGCGGCACCGGGGCGCGTCGTGTGGGTGGGCCATCTTCCCGACGGAGCGATGGTCGTGATCATCGCCCACATCGGCGGTCTCGTGTCGCTATACGCGCATCTCGATGACGGTATCGCACCACCCCGCGTCGCCGCGGGCGATGAGGTCCAGGAGGGCCAGATCATTGGCGCGATCGGCATGACCGGGATGACGACCGGTCCTCACGTGCACTTCGTGGTGTGGCGCAACGGCGAGCTCATCGATCCCCTCACGCTCATCGCGCACTAGAGCGTTTACTTTCCTTTGAGGTTTCTTGTCACGGCTGCGACACCACGCGCGCGCGTGCGCATGGAGACTGACATCCACTGACCTAAGTACTGGTGGGAAGGTCAAGTGGGGTGGAAGTGATGCGTCGTCTCGCTTATGTGTTCGTCTTCGCGCTGCTCGTGACAACGATGTCGGCTGGAAAGGCAGACGCGGGCGTCGAGTGGTGCTCCGAGGACCCGACCTTCGTCGTCAACGGCAACATCATCGATATCAACACGCGGTTCCTCGCGCAGTACAAGTCTCAGATCAAGCCACCGGTGGTCGTCGAGCTCCTCGTTCCCTCGAACGCCATCGCGGCGGTGTTGACCCTTCCCGGAAGCGTGCCGGTCGTGGGTAAGGTGACGAGGTCGCTGCCACGGTGGTGGGGCCTGCTCAACATGCCGGTCGTCGCGCGCGTCACGGTCAATGCCACGGGGTCGTTCGACCATTACACGACGGCCATCGGGACGGGGTTGTGGCTCACGTCGACCGTGACCGGAAAGACGAATCAGGTGACCACGAAGAGCTTCTACCTGCTGCTCCCTTAGTCAGATGTCGCGACTTCGCTGGCAGCTCCGGACGTACATCGTCGGTGTGATCGTGGCCGGCGCAGCAGGGCTGATGCTCGCGGCGTTCGGGCCGCGGCCGAGCGCGACCGAGGACCTGCTGGTCGTGGGCATTCTTCTCGGGCTCGCGACCCTCGCGCAGGTCTGGCCGGTCCACCTGTCGCTCAAGATCAAGCTCACCGTCGACGACACGCCGCTCTTCGCCGCGGCGCTCCTGCTCGGACCGTTCCTCGCGACGTTGGTCGCGGGCGTGAGCGCGCTCCTCGGGCTCCATCTCCGCAACGCGCGGATGCCCTGGTACAACCGCGCGTTCACCGCCGCGGTCTCCGCACTCGCCACCGGCGCCGCGGCGGTCGTCTATCTCGCCATGGCCGACGGCGCCCAGCCGCTGCTCTCCCAGCCGGTTCCCATCCTGGCCGCAGGCGCGGCGCGCTACCTCGCGCAGACCGCGCTCGTCGACATCGCCGTCGCGCTGCAGATGAAGCGGCGCCCGTTCGCGTCGTGGTGGACGCTCCATCGCCGTGACCTCGCGCAGATGACCGGTCTGTATCTGCTCGGCGCGATCGCGGCGGCGTCCGCGGAGGGCCAGGCGCTCACGCTGGTGCTCTTCGCGGTCCCGATGGTGGCGATGCTCGTCACCCTCCGCGACAGCGCGCGCGTCCGCGAGCAGACACGGAACGCCATCCTCGAGCTCGCCGACCTCATCGACCTGCGCGATCCGTACACGCACGGACATTCGCAGCGCGTCGCCGCGCTCGCCGAGCGGCTCGCGCGCCGTCTCAAGCTGCAGTACTCGCAGGTCGAGCTCATCCGCGACGCCGCGCGCGTTCACGACATCGGCAAGATCGGAACGAACGACCTCGTCTTGCTGAAGGCAGGTCCGCTCGACCCCGACGAGCAGGTCGAAATGCGGCGGCACGTCGAGATCGGCCATCGGCTGCTGCGCCATCTGCCCGAATTCTGGGAGGGCGCGGAGCTGGTGCTCGCGCATCACGAGCGTCACGACGGAAAGGGCTATCCGCGCGGTCTGCAGGGCGACGAGCTGCCGCTCGAGGTCTCGGTCATCTCCGTTGCCGACACGTATGACGCGATGACGAGCGACCGGCCCTATCGGCGCGGGATGGCCTGGGAGCAGGTGCGCGCCGAGCTGCTTCGGTACCGCGGGACGCAGTGGCGCGAGACAGCGGTCGACGCCTTCGTCGCGATGATCGAGGACGAGCGCCGCGAGGCCTCGGCGCGCAGGCCGATCACGGGCGCGACCACCGCACCCGTCGCCGAGCGCTAAGCACCGCTTACCTTTTCGTAAGGGGCGACACGCCGCACTCGTTGGCCCACCATGTCACGCAGATGGCCACGCAGCCACCAGACGAGGCCGCGGGATACGAGCGCCGCATCCGTATCGCGTCCGAGCTCGCGACGTGGGGCACCTCGTTCGTTCTTGTGGCATCCGCCGCCCTGCCGACGACGGATGAGACCTCGCGCCTCGGGCTCCTCTTCAGCGCCTTCCTCTTCGCGACGTTCGCGCTCCTGTGGTTCCGTCTCCTCCCTGCGCGGATCTTCGGACCGCGGCGATTCACAATCGGCACGGCGATCACGCAGCTCATCAGCGCGGCGCTGCTCGTGCTCACCGGCGGCGCTGACTCGAACTACTTCGTGTTCTTCTTCCTGCCCACGCTGGCGACGACATTCGCGATGCGTCTCTTCGCGACGGTCGTCACGGGCACGATCGCGATCGCGTCGTACTTCGTCGTTCTGGCGGCGGACGTCGCGGTTACGCCGGACCGGATCCTGCTCGAGACCGGTGCGGTCCGTCTGTCGGCGCTCTTCGCGGTCATCGCGATGAGCGCCCTCATCACGAAGACGATGCAGGACACGCGCGCCGCGCTACGTCAGCGCACGACGGAGCTCGCGGCCCAGAACGTCGAGCTGGACATCTCGCGCTCCGCAACGCTCGCGATCGCGCGCGCCCACGATCTCGCGGAGATCGCGCGCGCTGTGCTCGAGATCTCGCGACCAGCCCTCCACATCGACCGCGTCTTTCTCTTCACGGGTGGGGAGCTCATGGATGAGGGCTACACCATCGGTCTCGAGGGTCCGCCCGAAACGATCAAAGGCGATCCCAGGGTCGTCGATTCCCCTCGTCTGCGTGCGGTCCGCAGCCGGCGGACGGTGGTCGTGAACGATGCGACGACCGAGCGCGGTCTCACCGATGAGCGCAGCACATACGGACTCGCCGCGGCACTCTTCATCCCGCTCATCCATCGCGGCGATCTCATCGGGATCGTCGCGCTCGCGGCAGCGCAGGCGCGAGAGTGGACGACCCCGGACCTGCGTGTCGGTGAGGTCATCGCCGAGTCGACATCCCCCTCGCTCGCGGCGAACCTCGCGCTCGACGAGGTACGCGATCAGCGTGAGCGTCTGGCCGCGCGCACCAAGGTGCTCGAGGGAATGAATCAGCTTGTGGAGGCGCTCTCACTTGCCACCGACGAGGCCACCACCGCAGAGGTCGCGGCGCGCTCCGTCGCGCACGGGTTCCGGTTGTTCGCGGCGACGGCCCTCGTGACCGACGCGTCGATCGCGATTCTCGAGCCGATCGGGATCGCGGGCGCCGCGAGCGCGCATCCCGTGGTGAATGGACCGACGAACTGTCCCGCGATCCGGAGCGGTCGCATCTTCCGCGTCACGCACGCGACGGATCCCGTGATCTGTCCGTTCATGCCGTTCAAAGAGGGGAGCGTGGGTTACACCTGCGCACCTCTGCTCGCCGGTGGCGAGTCTCTCGGCGCGCTGTTCATGGAGCCGGGCGCCGACTCGGTGCTCGAGGACACATTCACCATCGCGGCGGCCGACCGCGTCGCGCTCGCGATCGCGAACCGCCGCGTGCTCGAGACCGCGCAGCGGCAGGCGACGACCGACGGCCTCACAGGACTGCACAACCGGCACTTCCTCCGCGAGCAGATGCGGCTGCTGCACTCGCTCGCGACGCGCCACGGCCAGAGCTACGCGATCATCGCGTTCGACGTCGACGGGCTGAAGCAGGTCAATGACACGTACGGCCACGAGACCGGCGATCTCGCGCTGCGCGGCTTCGCCAACGTTCTCCGCAAGACGGCGCGGGGGTCGGACGTTGGGGTTCGGTCGGGCGGCGACGAATTCCTGGTCCTCATCCCGCACGGCGGCCTCGATGACGCCCGTGTGCTCGCCGGGCGCGTGCGGGACGCCCTCGCCGCGCAGGGCCGGATCGAACCGCACACCGCGATCACCGTGAGCGCCGGCGTGAGTGCGTGGCGTGCCGGCCGCACCGCCGAGGACACGCTGGAGGCCGCCGACACGATGCTCTACGCGGCCAAGCGGGCGGGGAAGGACCGGATCGTGACCGAGGCGGCGGAGGCGGCGGCCGAAACCTAGCGACCGCTCGCCTTGACAGGGTTTTCGGCCCTGCCTACAGTGTTAGCAGTCCACCAGGGCGAGTGCTAATTCAAATCGACGGCCCCAGCCGGGCACCGGCGCGGGCGAAGTGAAGGGGGAATTCGAATGCCAGCAGTCGCAGAGAAGATCAAGCTCAAGCCGCTCGGATCCCGCGTGGTCATCAAGGCCCTCGATCGCGAGGAGACAACCAAGAGTGGGATCTTCCTACCCGATACCGCCAAAGAGAAGCCGATGGAAGGTCGCGTGCTCGCGGTCGGTCCCGGTGACCGTGACGAGGACGGCAAGCGCGTTCCGGTCGAGCTCAAAGAGGGCGAGCGCGTCCTGTACCAGAAGTACGCCGGAACGGAATTCAAGCTCGATGGTGAGGAGTACCTGATCCTGTCGGAGAAGGACGTCCTCGCGCGCATCGAGGAATAAGGGAGAGGATAAGAATGCCGAAGCAACTCGTATTCACCGATGACGCGCGCAAGCGCCTGAAGGCCGGCGTCGATGTCATGGCGAACGCCGTGAAGACCACGCTCGGCCCGAAGGGTCGCAACGTCGCGCTCGACAAGAAGTTCGGCTCGCCGACCGTGACCCACGACGGCGTCACCGTCGCACGCGAGGTGGAGCTCGAGGACCCGTTCGAGAACATGGGCGCGCAGCTCCTCAAGGAAGCTGCGACCAAGACCAACGACATCGCCGGTGACGGAACGACCACGTCCGTCGTCCTGGCGCAGGCGATCGTGCACGAAGGCATGCGCAACATCGCGGCGGGCGCCAACCCGATGCTCCTGAAGCGCGGCCTCGAAAAGGGCGGCCAGGCGGTCGTCGAGGCGATCAAGGCCGACGCGAAGGAAGTGAAGGGCAAGGAGGAGATCGCGCAGATCGCGAC
>Ga0114129_10012320_pt1 | contig 12168 bp, 9 predicted proteins | sample RhiMetdeltSRZDD1_FD_80071 | JGI IMG/M metagenome (GOLD analysis project Ga0114129, IMG submission 80071) | Populus rhizosphere microbial communities from Tennessee, USA - Rhizosphere MetaG P. deltoides SRZDD1 (version 2) (version 2) | ecosystem: Host-associated > Plants > Roots > Rhizosphere >...
GATCCTTGACCGGCCCGACCAGACTGAAGAAGGGCTCCTTGCCGAAGCTGTTGGTCAGGAACTGCGTCATGTCGTGCGGGCCTGGCGTGTCGGACGCAATCGCGAGCTGCACCGCTTCGTTCACGGCGGCGGCATTCATCCCGACGTCTTCGGGCCTCTTGTGCTGCCAGTCGAGACGCTCGGGAAAGTAGACCGACCGCGCGGCTACCGCCTGCGCTGCGACGCGCGATTGTTGAAAGTACGGAACAACGCGGTCCTGAGCGAGAACCGGTACGATGACGAAAGCCGCAAGAACGAACGGAAGGACGCGTCGCAGCATGGCGTATCTCCTTGCGAAGTCGCAGTATAGTGCAGGTCTGCCATGCAGAACTGGCGCCTGCTGTCTCAGTCGTTTTGGCCGATCCTGGGGATCGCGATAACGGTCGCAGGGCCTGACTTACGCGCGGCCGATGCGGTCACCCTCGAAGTCCTGCTGAACCGCGCGGCCTGGTACCTCGACTACTTCATCGATCGGTTCGAAAACGTCGTCGCGGAGGAGCAGTACATTCAGGATGCCGCAACGCTGCTGCCGACCTACAGTCCATTCACTGGCCGTGGCGGCGTCGCGCAGCCGCCGTCGACGGCGGATTCGACCCGCGCGCGCCACCGCGATCTGCGGTCGGACTTTCTGCTGGTGAAGTCGCCGCAGACAGACGCGCTCGTGCCGTTCCGCGACGTCATCACCGTCGATGGCGTCGTCGTCCGCGACCGTCAGGCGCGCCTGGCCAAGCTGTTCCTGGATCCTGGCGTTGATGCGATGGAGCAGGCCGAACAGATCCGCGAAGAAGGGGCCCGCTACAACCTGGGCAACATGCGCAGCACGATCGGCAATCCGGTGATGGCGCTCGCCGTGCTGCAGCGAAGCTATCAGCCGCGCTTTCATTTCTCGCTCGGAAAGGAAGACCGCGGGACGGGCGCCGGCGTCTGGATCGTGGACTACAAGGAGGAGAACGCGCCCGCGATGATCCGCGGGGAGGCCGGCTCGAACCTCTTTGCCCACGGCCGTCTGTGGATCGATTCGGTCAGCGGTCGCGTCGTCAAGACCGAGCTGCGCGTCGAACAGGCGTCAATCCGCGCCGTTGTGACGACGACGTTCCCGCCGGACGACCGGTTCGACATCGGCGTGCCGTTCGAAATGCGCGAGACCTACACGTTCGGCAACGGCAACCACATCAACACCGTGGCGACCTACGGGCGCTTTCGGCGCTTCGACGTGAAGGCGGAAGAGGAGATTCACACGCCGCGGCCGACTTATGTGGATCCGCAGACGGGCATCACGTTCGTCGAGCTGACGCCGGGCCGCTTCACGATGGGCAGCGCCGCGGAAGAAACCGGCCGCAACGAGGACGAAACGTTGCACGACGTCGACATCACGCATCCGTTCCTGCTCGCGCAGCACGAGGTGACACAGCAGCACTGGCGGACGGTGATGGGCGCCTCGCCGAGCCGGTTCAGCGAGTGCGGGCCGAAATGTCCGGTTGAGAACGTCACCTTCTTCGATGCGCTGCAGTTCATCGCAAAGCTGAACGACGCGCCCGGCGCGGAGCTGCGGTACCGGCTGCCGACCGAGGCCGAATGGGAGTTTGCCTGCCGCGCCGGTACGACAGGGCCGTTCTCCACCGGCGAAAACCTCACCACGGCGCAGGCGAACTACAACGGGCGGATGCCGTACGCGTCGTTTCCCTCAGGTGAGTTCCGCCAGCACACGACACCGGTCGGGACATTCCCGCTCAATCCGTGGGGACTCGCCGACATGCACGGCAACGTCTGGGAGTGGACCGCCGACTGGTACGGGCCATACCCGGCCACCGCGGCGGCCAACATCGATCCGCGCGGGCCCGCGTTGGGCACGAGACGCGTCATTCGCGGCGGCAGCTGGTTCTTCGACGCGAACAGCGCGCGATGCGGCCTTCGCTACACGCATGCGCCGCAGGACAAGGGGTTCAGCCTCGGATTCCGGCTCGCCGCAGAGAGGCGACGCTGACGGGGACGGAGGTCGCTGGCGGGGACGGAGGTTGCCGCCCTATTCCGGCACGATGAAGGCGTACTGGAACTGGTCGGTCATCTTGCCGTCCTTGATGGCGCTGCGGCGGAGACGCGCCTCGAGGACGTACCCGGCCTTCTCCAACACCCGGCATGACGCGGTGTTCCACGCAAACGGGACGGCGAACACTCTGGTCAACTGATGTTGCTCGACAGCGTATGCGGTGACCGCTGTCAGCGCGTCGGTTGCGATGCCGCGCCCCCAGAAAGGCTCGGCCAGCCAATAACCGATCTCGGCGGAGACACGCTCGACATCCTGCCTCAGCACGAATCCGATGCTGCCCACCGCCTCGTCGTCGACCGCGATCACGAAGCTCGTTTCCGGTGCGCGCTGCCGAACCGCGCGGATATATTCACGCGCGTCCTTCAGCGTGTAGGGGTGAGGAAAGGCGTCGCGCAGGTTGATCCAGATGTTGCGGTTGTTGGCGTACCGGCTGATTGATTCTGCGTCCGCGGTCCGCCACGACCGGACGTCGCAGCAGCGCAGTCTTAAGTGCATACGGGCGCGAGTCGGCCAGGCAGGGCGGGTACGGGACGCCAAAGAAGAGTGACCTGACCCGCCTGTCTGAGGGCACGTGCTCTGATCGCGCGGAGCCACATTACGCGGATCAACGCGCTGCCGGGATAAATGAGGCGCCAATAGACAGCAAACAGCCGCGCCGTACGCGGGTTTTCGGCAAAGACCCGCGTTTCGGTGGCCAGATGCGTGGTCCCGTCGACGCCCGGCGCCACGAGGAAGTTGATCGTCGCCTTCACGCGGGGCGCTAAGAGAGTCCCAAGCACGATCTCGTGAGGAGAGCGTTCGCTGAGCCTCGTGAAGCCCGAACGTTCCGCCACTTCGATGATCGGGTCGTTGCCGGCAGGATTCAAGATCGATTCTTTGGCCGCACCGATGTGAGGCGATCGGATCCACGTGAGCGTGCGGAACAGCGCGATCTCGTTCGCGGTCACCTGCTGGATTGCCTCGTACACCCGAGTGGGCGCCGCGTGGACAGTCACCTGATGTCGCTCGCCAAACTGCCAAGCGGGCATGAAACGATCGAGATCCGTGCGAGCCTCGGAGGTCCGTTCGACTGGTGCCGGCATCAGAAAGCCGGCCGCTGCATCGAGCACTGAAAGGGCAAGCACCACCACGGCCACCCGACGCGAGCGGATGCCGACGAAGCGCCAGGGCTTGATGATCGAGCACGCGGCCACGCATGAACCCGCCAGGCCGGAGTACACCAGGATCACGGCAATGGGGTCGAGCATCGCTCACTCATCACGCGCCATGTGGAATCAGACGAAATAGCGTTCCCCGTCGCTCTTCGTCGATGCCGGGAACGGCCCCGAGCTTCTCGAAGGGCTTGACACGCCGCGCGCCGTGAAGCGGCCCAAGTCGAACGGCGTCAAATCGAATTGTGGGTCGCGGCCGGTGATCACATCGGCCAGAATGCGGCCGGCGGCCGGGGAATGCTGGAACCCGTGGCCGCTGAAGCCGTTGATCAGGAACAGCCCGTCGACGCAGAGCGCCGGCCCGATGATCGGGTTCGCATCGGGCGTCACTTCGTAGAGGCCCGCCCACGCGTGCGAGACGGATGCGTCTGCCAGCGCCGGAAGTCGCTGTACGGCGACGTCAATCACCTGCGGGAGAAAATCCCACTGCACTGTGGTATCGAAGGTCGGTTTCTCATCCGGGTCGCCCATGCCGAAGAGCAGGCCGGCGCCCTCCCGGTGGAAATAAAACGTGGTGTCGAAATCGATGACCATGATGCGCGAGCCCGGCACGCGCCACGCGGCGTCGGCTTCCGGAGCAGCGGCGATGAAGATATGGCGCCGGTACGGCTCGACCGGCACGTCGACCTGCGCCATCCGGCCAATCAACTTCGCCTGCGGGCCGGCCGCGTTCACAACGATCGGCGTGTCGATCTCGCCTCGAGCGGTTTCCACGGCAGTGACACGGCCACGCTCGACTCGTACGCCAGTGACCTCCGTATCGCGCTCGATCTGTACACCGGCCGCTTGTGCGGCTCGGGCAAAGCCCATCGTGACGCCGTTGGGGTCCGCGATGCCGTCGCGCGCGCAGAACGTGGCGCCCGCCACGCCGTCGGCTGCCAGGCCGGGCGCAAGCCGCTCGGCGTCGCCGGCGTCGAGCCACTGCACGTCAACGCCGAGCCTTCGCTGAAGCGCGACGTTCGGTCGGAACGCCTCGACGCTTGAATCGGAGGAAAGCAGGAAGAGATAGCCGTCCTGATGGAAGTCGATCGGCTGCCCGACTTCCTCGCTGAACCGCTCGAGCAGCGCGATCGACTCGATCGAGAGCCGGATGTTGGCTTCGTTGGAAAACTGATGCCGGACTCCGCCGGCGTTTCGTCCAGTTGATCCCGTTCCAAGCATCTGCTCGCGCTCGACGAGCACGACGTCCGTCAAGCCGCGACGCGCCAGATGATAGGCCACGCTCGCACCCATGCATCCGCCGCCGACGATCACGACATCAGCTGAACGTTTCAAGTTTCTAAAGCTCTAAGACTCTAAACTTCTGGCTTCTTCGTCTTCACTTTTCACTTTTCACTTTTAACTTTCTCCACTGCCTCCATGACGCGGAGAATGTTGCCACCCAGAATCTTCTGGATGTCGCCTTCTGAATAGCCTTTTTTGAGCAGCGCGTCCGTCAGCTTCGGCAGTTTGGACGCGTCTTCCATGCCGAGCGGCATCGTGGCCCCATCGAAATCTGAGCCGAGGCCCACGTGATCGGCGCCCGCCACCTTCACCGCATGATCGATGTGCTCGACGATCTTTTCCCAGCTCACTTTGGGCAGTTCGCCTCTGGCCATCGCTTCGTGGTCGATCCGCTCGCTCTCCAGCGTCGTGCACGCTTCGTTGCCTCCGCATTTCTTCGACATGGCGGCCATCGACTCGACGACGTTGCCCGATTTCTTTTCGCTGGCGACGCGGAACTCCTCGCTGAGGAACCCGGCGTGGTAGTTGATCATCATGACGCCGCCGTTCCTCGCGAGCGCGCGCATCATGTCGTCGGTCATGTTGCGCGGATGATTCGCAATCGCGCGAACCGAGGAATGGGACGCGATGACCGGCGCCTTCGAGACTTCGAGGGCGTCGTTGAACGTCTTGTCCGAGACGTGCGAGATGTCGACCATCACGCCAAGACGATTCATCTCGCGCACCACGTCCTTCCCGAACGCCGTGAGGCCGTGGTGCGCCGCCTTGTCGGTGGATGAATCGGCCCAGTTGTTGTTCTTGAAATGGGTCAGCGTCATGTAGCGGACGCCGAGCGCAGCATAAACACGCAGCAGCCGCAGATCGTCGTCGATCATGTGGCCACCTTCCATGCCCATCAGCGCCGCAATCTTGCGCTCCGCCGCCGCTCTGCGCACCTCCGCGGCCGTCGTCGCCAGCGTCAGATCGTTCGGAAACGTCCGAACAGCCTCGCGGACGGCATCGATTTGATCGAGCGCGCGCTTGACTGCAGGAGGGCCGGTGACGTCGCTCGGCACCCAGATGGAGAAGAACAGCGCGTCGAGGCCGCCTTCGCGCATCCGCGGAATGTCGATGTTGCCGTTCTGGTTTCTGGCCGCGAGATTGAAGTTCTTGTCGAAAACGAGCCGCTGCGTCGTGTCGTCGTGCGAGTCGACGACGATCGCTCGCTCGTGCAATTGCTTCGCCCGCGCCGAAACTTGATCGCCCGCGGGCTGCTGTGTGAGGACGAGGACCGGCAGCGCCGCCACGCCGCCACAAAGAAGCGCGCGCACGAGAACTTGTCTCATGCGCGCCATCTTATCGCACGGACAGCCAGCCCCTACCCGCCGGCCCTACTCGTATCTGAGAGCCACCATCGGGTCGACGCGCGTCGCACGACGGGCGGGGACATAGCTGGCGATCAGCGCTGTCGCCACGAGCAGCGCCGCGATGCCTCCGAACGTGCCTGCGTCGGTCGGCCTCACACCAAACAGAAGATTCTGAATCAGTCGCGTCGCACCGAATGCTCCCGCGAGGCCGAGACCGACGCCGCCGGCGGCCAGCCACGCCGCTTCGCCGAGGACCATGCGCAGCACGTCGCGGCGATCGGCGCCCAGCGCGATGCGGACGCCGAGCTCGTGCGTCCGCTCGGTCACGGTGTATGCCATGACACCGTAGATGCCGGTGGCCGCGAGTAGCAGACCGACCAATGCGAACATCGACACGAGGATGGTCCGGAACCGCGGCGGCGCCACAGCTTCGGTCATCAACTCGTCCATCGTGCGGACGTTCACGATTGGCAGATCTTTGTCGAGGTCCGCGACAACCGCCTTGACCGCCGGCTCGAGCGATCGCGGATTCATCGACGTCCTGATGACGACGTACTGGTTGTTGTTCGTGGCCTGGCGGAACGGATAGTAGACAACCGGCTCGGCCGGCGCGTCCAAGCCTGAATAATTGATATCGCCGACGACGCCGACAATGGTGATCCATTTGTTGTTCGGTCCGATCGGCCGCTCGGGTCCGCCATTTTTCAGCCGCCGGCCCACGGGATCGACGCCTGGAAAGTACTGCTTGGCCAAGGTCTCGTTGATGAGCACGACCTCCGGCGCCTTATCATCGTCGCGCTCGGTGAAGAAACGGCCTCGCAGGAGCGGCGCTCCCAGAGCCGAAAAATAGGTTTCGTTGACGAACAGCAGCGGACCGAGCGGCGCGCTCTGGTTCGGCGGCACGACCTGCCCCTCGACCATGAAGTTGTCGGTCATCGCGAGCAGGTAGGGCGGCAGACTGATCGTCAGGCCAGCGGTCTGCACTCCGGGCAGCGCCTCGAGTCGCTGCAGGAGCCGCGTGAAGAAACCACGCTGCGCGGCGCCATCCGCATATTGCGTGGGCGGCAGCGACAGTCTGAACGTCAGCAGGTGCGATGGCTCGAATCCGGGACTGACGCGTTGCAGCGCGACGAAGCTGCGGACCATCAGGCCGGCACCGACCGACAGCATCAGTGCCAGCGCGATTTCGGCCACAACGAGCGACCGCTGGAGGCGTCGGTGACGCGCGCCGGCCACGCGTCCGCCTTCTTTCAGCGTCTCGACGAGCGGGGTGTGCGACGCGCGAACGGCCGGCGCGACACTGAAGATCAGGCCGCAGATCGACGCAACCGATAGAGCGAACAGGAAGATCGGCGTGCTCATGCCGACTTCGCCGAGTCGTGGAATCCCTTGGGGCGCCAACGCGATGAGCGCGCGTGTCCCCCAGAACGCCAGCGCAACGCCTGCGACTCCCGACACGATGCCGAGAACCACGCTCTCGGTCATCAGCTGCTTGATGATGCGGCCCCGTGCCGCTCCGAGCGCGCCGCGGACCGCCATCTCGCGCTCGCGACTTGCCGCACGCGCCAGCAGCAGGTTCGCCACGTTCGCCGTCGCGATGAGCAGCAGACAGCCGACCGCGCCGAGTAGCACGTAAAGAATCCGACGCACGTCACCGACGACGGCCTCCTGGAGTGGGACCGCGTCGAGTGTCCAGTGCTCCGGCCCGGGGTTTTGCCGCTTCAAGCCGGCGGTGACAACCGCGAGGTTCGCGCGCAGCTCGGCGATGGACACGCCCGGCTTGAGCCGCGCGATGGCCGACAGGTAGAACGGCCCGCGACGCCGCGGCTGCTCCATCGTCAGGATGCGCCAGATTTCCTTGTTGCCCCGCGGATCGGTGAAGTCAGCCGGCATCACGCCGATGACGATGTGCGGCTCCGCGCTGACCGGCACCGTACGTCCGACGATCGAAGGGTCGCCGTGGTAGCGGCGCATCCAGAGCGCGTGGCTGAGGACGGCCGTCTTCGGGGCGCCTGGTTTGTCGTCACCGTCCTGGAAGACGCGGCCGAGCAGCGGGCGGGCGCCCAGCACGTCGAAGAATCGATCGGTCACCCTGGAACCCGGAAGGCGTTCGGGTGGGCCGTCGCCGCCGGTGAGCGTTGCCGACGAGTTGTCGAAGGCGGCAATGGCGTCGGCCGTCTGGTTCTGCGCGCGCCAGGCCAGGAAATCCGTGTCCGGAAGCACCAACCCGCCACTGTCGGGTCCGACGGTGCGGACGTGCGCGAGTCGATCGGCGTCGCGGAATGGCAGCGGTCTCAGCAGAACAGCGTAGACGACCGTGAAGATCGCGGTCGTCGCGCCGATCCCGAGGGCGAGCGTCAGAATCGCAACGGCGGCGAAGCCCGGCCGCTTGATTAAGAGTCGGAGTGCGTAACGAACATCCGAGAGCAGCGTCGCCATGAGACGTTCGACGGCTGTGACCCGTCGACGGTTGTGCAGTTAGGCTTCTTCCCACCGAAACCGCGTCGCCGCGACGGCGCTGAACGCCACCGTGAAGCCAAGCAGCACGACCGTCGGGAGCACGGCGCCGCTCAGGCCGATGCCACGCCACGTCATCGCATCCAGGCCGTCCACAGCCCATCGCACCGGAACGGCGAGCGTGAACTGCTGCAGCCACGCAGGGAAGATGAACGACGGTACCCAGGCGCCGCCGAGCATCACCATCATCAGGACCGCAAGCGTGGTGATGCCGCGGGCCGTTGCCGGTGAATTCCCCAGCGCCGCGACCAACAACCCGAACGTCGAGGCCATCATCGCGCAGGCGACAGCAATGGCCAGGAATCCAAGGACACTGCCTTGAATCCTCACGCTGAAAACGATCATGGCGAACGCAAAGCAGACGAGAAGAATCATCAATGAGACGATCGTGCCGCTGGCCGCTTTACCTGCGAGCAGCGTCAGCCGCGACACCGGCGCGCTGCGGAGCCGCTTCCACAGGCCGCGCTGGCGCTCGAGCAGCATCTCGACGCCCATGTTGGCCATCGCGAACAGAAGAAACTGGATCGCCATGCCCCCGAAGGAATGCGCGTAGCCGTTGTAGGCGATGTTGGAGCCGGCGGTCATCGCTTCTTCGTGCACGGTGTACGGCATCGTGATGCCGCGCGGCGCGCCGCCTGCCTGACCGCCTGGCGTCGCCGGCTGATTATAGAAGCGCTGCACCGACGCGAGCATCTCCATCAGCGCTCGCTTCTGGTCGTCTGGCATCGTCGAACCTTGAATCTGCGGCAGCGTACGCTCGATGACGGCGCGGCCCTGTGCGCCCCCGAACATCTCCTTGCTGACTGCTTCCATGACGTGCTGCGTCATGATGCCGCTGACCATCGCCTTTTCCGTGCTGCGCGATGGATCGAAGACAACGTTCAGCGGCGGCTTCTCGCCATTTCCGAAAAAGGCGTTGCCGGCGGCCTCGCCGAATCCCTTCGGCACGATGACCGCCGCCGCCAGACGACCGCGGCGCACGGCATCGCGCGCTTCGCCTTCAGTCGGCGTCGTCACTTTGAAGTTCTTGTCGGCCTGGACGCCGGCGACGATGCCTTTCGAGATCGGGCTGCCGTCCTGGTCGATCACCGCGACGGCAATCTTCGCCGGCTCGCTGTTGCGGCTCGGGCCGCTGAAGATCGAGCCGAAGAACGACGCGATCGCGATCGGCACGACGAAGCTGACGATGACGGAGCGCTTGTCGCTGAAGAACAGCTGAAGATCCTTCACGACCATTGCAAAGAGCGGTATGAGAGCCATCAGTCTCGCAGGCTCCTTCCAGTAAGGGTCAGGAACACCGATTCGAGCGTCGCCTTTCCTCCCGCCACGGCGACAAGCGACTGCAGGCCCGGGAGCGTGTCGTCGGCAATCACCTTGCCGTGGTCCATCACAACGATGCGATCGGCGAGGCGCTCGACCTCTTCCATGTAATGCGTCGTGTACAGGAGCGCCTTTCCTCGCGACTTGAGCAGCTCGAGATTCTCGAAGATCGCATTTCGACTCTGCGGGTCGACACCCACGGTCGGTTCGTCGAGGAGGAGGATGTCGGGATCATGGAGGAGTCCCGCGGCAAGGTTGAGCCGCCGTTTCATGCCGCCGCTGTACGTCTTCACGAGATCGCTGAGGCGCTCCGACAGGCCGACCAGATCCATCGCCGCCGCGATCGCTTTCTCGAGGGTGGCGCCCGACAGGTTGTACAGCGCGCCGAAGAATCGGAGATTCGCTCGCGCCGAGAGCTCGTCGTAAAGGGCCAGGTCCTGCGGCACGAGGCCGATCTTTCGTTTCTTCGGGTCTGTGTCGCCGCTCAATCGCGCACCGCCGACCAGCACCTCGCCCTTCTCCGGCGTGAGGAGCGCGGCAATCATCGACACCGTCGTCGTTTTGCCGGCGCCGTTCGGGCCGAGAAGACCGACCAGTTGCCCGCGGTCCACGCTGAAGGACACGTCGTCTACTGCGACGAGCTGTCCGAACGACTTACGCAGATGTTTGATTTCGAGCATGGAGGCCGATCCTGTCACGACGCTGTCACCTTGCTGGAACTTTTCGACAAACGGTCATTTGTTCTGGACCAGGGGTCAGACACGGGTCGGACACGGGTCAGACACCGTATGCGGGCCGTGTCAAGTTGGCACTTTTCGCCGAGCCGTTCGGCCGACACGTCGAAAATTCTTCTGCGTGCCGCAGTCATAGGCCTCGCGAAGCAGCTTCGCTATGGACTGGTCGAGCTGGTCGGCCCGTTCGATCTTGAAATAGTGCCCGTAGCAGCGTGGAGCGACCGCAAGCGTCTCCACCAGCCTGGGGTCGGGCGGCAACGGACGCTCGAGCATGAGCCCGATTCGAAGATGCGACTTTCTGACGGTTGCGCCGGCGAAGCGCATCCGCACCATGAACACGACCCGCGTCTTCTGCGGGATCATCGTCGAGCGTCCGCAATCCCTCACCATCCGCCTGAACTTCTGAAACAACTCGAACACACGCGGCTCGCTCTTCGCGAACAGCGCGTCAAGGGTGTACCGGCCGCACGAATGCCACATGTTGGCCGACACGAACTTCGCTCCGCATTTCGGGCATGTCCAGAGCGGAGGGAGCGATCCTGTGGCCATCACGCTTCCCGCGGGGCCAGGACCACGAGCGCGGCGCCGGTGAGCATCAGCGCGGCGATGACGAGCAGCCCCACTGCGAAGCTGTGCGTCGCATCACTGATCGCGCCGAGCAGGTACGGACCGACGAAGCCGCCGGTGTTGCCGACCGAATTGATCAGCGCGATCGCTCCGGCGGCGCCGATCCCTCGCGCCGTTCCCGTCGCCAGCGCCCAGAACGGGCCGAAGATCGATGCAAGGCCGATCATCGCGATCGAGAGTGCTGTGAGCGATGCCGCGGTGCCGGCAGCGACGGTTGCCGCCGCGAGACCAACGGCGCTGACGAATGCGCCCGCGGCAACGTGCCAGCGGCGCTCACCAGTCCGATCGGAATGCCGTCCGGCGAGAACCATCGCGGCGGCGCCGGCCGCGTACGGTATCGCCGTCAACAGCCCGACCGAGAAATCGTCGCCCCCCGACGCTGTCTTGATCATCTGCGGCATCCAGAAACCGAGACCGTACAGCGTCACGGGAATCAGAAGAAAGTGTGCGATCGCGATCAGCCAGACACGGCCGCTGGCCAGCGCCTCGCCGAGCGTATGCGATTGGCGATCGCCCGTCCGCACGTCTTCGCGCAGTCGTCCGACGACCGCGTCCCGCTCGACGACGGTCAGCCACGGCGCGCTCTCCGGACCATCCGGCAGCACGAACAGCACGACGACGCCGAGCACCACGGCCGGCAGGCCCTCGAGAAGAAACAGCCACTGCCAGCCGGCGAGGCCGCCCCCTTGGAGCGAGAGCAGCGCCCCCGAGATCGGCGCGCCGATCACGCCGGCCGTCAGCGTCGCGGTCATGAAGGTCGCGATCGTCCGCGCCCGCTCGCGGGCCGGAAACCATCGTGTGAAGTAGAAGATGATGCCTGGAAAGAACCCCGCTTCGGCCATTCCCAGGAGAAACCGCAGCGTGTAGAACCCGGCGACGCCGTGAACGAACATCATGCCCGCCGATACCAGGCCCCACGTGATCATGATCCGCGCGATCCACAGGCGGGCGCCGATCCTCGCAAGCATCACGTTGCTCGGGATCTCGAAAAGCACGTAGCTCAGAAAGAACACCCCGGCGCCGAATCCGTACGTCGTCTGCGAGAATCCCAGCGCGCGGTTCATCTGCAGCGCCGCGAAGCCGACGTTGATCCGATCGAGATA
>Ga0114129_10012321_pt1 | contig 12168 bp, 12 predicted proteins | sample RhiMetdeltSRZDD1_FD_80071 | JGI IMG/M metagenome (GOLD analysis project Ga0114129, IMG submission 80071) | Populus rhizosphere microbial communities from Tennessee, USA - Rhizosphere MetaG P. deltoides SRZDD1 (version 2) (version 2) | ecosystem: Host-associated > Plants > Roots > Rhizosphere >...
ATCTTCATCGCGGGAGGCGCGGGCTTGCTGATCGGCAAGGCGCTTGCGATGCCCGGCGATCTGCGCCGAATAGATGCGCTGGTCGAGAATGGAAGGCTCGCGATCAAGCTGATACTGGGCTGCATTCCGATGCTGCTGATCGCCGGACTGATCGAAGGGTTCATCTCGCCCGCGCATATACCGCCAGTCTACAAGTTCTCGATATCGGGGCTGAGCGCGCTGGTGATGACGATGTATTTTCTGAAGCCGGGTCCTCAAGGAAGCGACTGAAATGAAAAAGTGATACTTCGAAAGGAACTCAAGAGTGGAAGGATTTGCCTGTATTGGGGTAGTTATTGCTGTGATCGTCGTTGTCATGCTTATTGTCAACCACGATAAGAAACTGGCCGCCGAGGCGCTCGAACGTGCTCGGCAGCACTACCAACGTTCCCTTTCTAGGCTAAAGTCTGATCCTGCGAATGCTGACTTGAGGCAAAGCACGCTTGGACTTGGAAGGGCGTATTCAAATCTTACTCGAAACAAGAAAGGGGTGACGGTTTTTGATGAGGTTGCCTTGATGAATGATATCAACGCTGCTTGCGCGGGCGCGGCCGTCCTGAATCTACCTACCAAACCCACGACTAATGCGCATTCCATTGAGGATCGTTTAATGAAGTTGTCTGACCTTAGGTCTAAGGGGCTCATTGATGAGCGAGAATACAATGCGAGTCGGCAAAGAATTCTTGATGAAGTGTGAGGTTAGTGCGCCTCTAGATATTGCGCAAATTCCGATCACGGACCTCAGTGCAGCGGAATCCTTCGGATTCACTGATCATAGTAACCCCCGCTCTTTCACCTCGAGATACTTATTCACCAACTCGAGCGAAAGCCTCCCCGCAGGCACGTCCAACGCAAGCCCACCCGCGTGCCTGATTCGACTCAATGCTTCCTCGCGCTGGCGGAGAATCTCTTCCGCGACCGCTTGACGATAAACATCAGCAGACGAAGCCGGGTGCGCTCGGACCATCTCTCGAAGGTCCGTGTCGCCAATGGTGATGATCAGCGGAAGATGACGAGGCACGAGCTGCGACGTGTGCGCGAGCAATTCGGCCGACGCGTCGCGGTCCACAAGATCAGTTAGGATCACCACCAGAGACCGCTTATGACAATTCGCGCTGAAAAAGTTGAACGCTCGCTTGTAGCTCGGCTCGATCATCTGAGGCTCGAGACTGTACAACGATTCCATCAGCCGATTGATCTGGTCGTGTCCGCGCCGCGGCGGCAAGTAACTCACCACTCGACGCGAGAACGCAACCAGTCCGACGTTGTCGCCTCCCGCGGCCGCGACGTAACCGATCGAAAGCGTGGCGTTCACGGCGTGATCGAGCTTCGTAAGCTTTCCGATGCGCGCCGTCATCAACCGGCCCGTGTCAAGAAGCACGACGATGTTCTGGCTGCGCTCGATTGTGTACTGTCTCGTGATGAGCTTTCCGCGTCTGGCGGTCGCCGCCCAGGATATATGCCGTATCTCATCCCCGATCACAAACTCGCGCAGCGATTCAAACTCTCGTCCTTGCCCGCGTATTCGCATGCGGCGCAGTCCCGGTTCCGGCCTCCGGTTGCGATGAGCGTAGATTTCATGTTTTCGGGCCTCGCGAATATCCGGATAGACTTTCACTTCGCTGGTCGTCGGATAAGTCAACTGGCGCCACAGCAATCCTAGTCGAGTTCGAAATCGCAGCACCGTGTTCCCGAATTCGTACTTCCCGCGCGCAGTCGGAAGCAAGCTGTACCGCCAGGCTCGCGAGCGGCCGGCCGGAACCGTCAACTGTGCCTCGCGGGGGGTCACGAGTTCCATCTGGGGCGGGTACTCGTCCTTGACGATGAACGTTACTTTGCGCCGCGAGCGATTCGCTATTCTGATCGTGACCTCGTTCTCCGCGCCCATCGCGAAGCGCTCTTCCATCTCACGCTCGATTCGGTACGCGCCTGGCCTTTCCGACAGCAGATAATCCGCCGCGGCCGCGAGTACCAACGCGACATCGTAGAGGAGCGTAACGTACAGCGAGCCTCGGCTGATCCAACCGAGCGAGAGCAGCGCGAACCCGACGGCCAGCAGCACAAAGAATCGAGTTGAAAACACGAATCTCAAATCAAGTAGTCCTCGTTGATGCTTCCCGCGGCTAGAGCGCCAAGCAGATCGGCAACGGAGCCAAACTGCGCGATAGTGAAAACCGCGGCCCTTATTTGATACGGCAGGTCGAGCTGAATGAGAGCGTCGCGAGCTCCGATCCACATCTCCTCTTCGACTTCTTCGACGTTCAGGGTGGTGCTGAATTCGTCCACGACCGGATACGCAAACGTCAGCATGTGATAAACCGGACCGGCGTGCGCGCTAGTGTGTATGTCCCTAAGCGGGACGAGCCGGCTGATGTCGATTTCAATGCCAATCTCTTCCATGATCTCGCGGCGGGCGGTTGCTCGTATGTCGGCATCTTCGCTATCGACCCGTCCACCCGGGAAAACAAACGCGCCGGGATAGTAGCGGAAATGTGGCGGGCGGCGGCTAAGATAAACCTCGATCCCGAGATCCGTGTCTCTCACGAATGCAACAGCCGCCGCGGGTATTGGGCTGTTTTGATTTCCCATAAAAGTTACGCGCGAAACGTTGCACGACTTCAATCGAACCGGCCGCCCAGCGCAAGCAAGAAGATAGCACGATGGCAGGCAAGAGCGCCTTCCGACGAGCAGTCTCTGACCCACCTCAGCGTCCCCGCGTCCTCAGCGGTTGATCTCACTGGCAAGGGAAACCCGCAGAGCACCGCGAAAATACTCGAACAAGGGAACTCCTTCTAACAGGCGTGTTTGCAAAACAGGCAGCTTTGATAGAGAATAACGCCCGCCTTCAACCCAATCATCAACCGTGAAAGGAATAGCCATGGCGTCGAGTGATAAGCTGCAGGTCACCCTGGAAGACGGCATCAAGCGCATCACGATCAACCGGCCCGAGCGCCGCAATTCGGTGGATACCGAGACCGTCGAGCTGCTCCACGAAGCCATTCAACGGTCGGCCGAAGACGAGAGCAAGGTCTTGATCCTCACCGGCGCGGGCGACGCCTTTTGCGCGGGCGCAGACCTGCAATCAACTTCCCAGCGCGACATCAAGAGCATCGACGTGACCGCTTCTCTTCGCGAACACACCAACCCGACAATTCTCGCGATGCGCAACTTAGCCAAGCCGATCATCGCTCGCGTACACGGACACGCGGTTGGAGTCGGCTGCAACTACGCGCTCGCTTGCGACATTCTGATCGCGTCCGAGCAGGCGAAGTTCGGCCAGGTGTTCGTCAAGATCGGACTGATGCCGGACGGCGGCTCGACTTACTTTTTGCCCCGCACAGTCGGCTATGCAAAAGCTTTTGAGTTGATGGCCACCGGTGACATCATCGCGGCTCGAGAAGCGCTCGAGCTCGGATTGGCTAATCGCGTCGTGCCCTTTGAAGAACTCGACACAACGGTGAATGCGATGGCCGGGCGCCTCGCGACGGCGGCCCCGATCGCGTTGCAAAAAATCAAGCAGGGCCTGAATCACGGAATGAATTCGGACCTCGCTTCCGCGCTCGATTTCGAAGCCGTGAATCAAGCTGCGTGTTTTCACTCAGAAGATTTTCTGGAAGGCGTGAAGGCGTTCCTCGAGAAGCGAAAAGCAAACTTCCTGGGTAAATAAGCGAATCATATTCAGTGGCCAAAGGACGCAACGGACTCTCTGAATCGTCCAAAACGAACCCGGCGTTGGCGATCAACATCATCCGCGAAAGGCAAGTGTAAAGATGAATCGAAGCAGAGCGACATATGCGCTGTGGGTGCTGTTCGGCATCAACATGATGAACTTCTTCGACCGCCAAATCCTCGCCGCGGTCACCGAGCCGATTCGCAAGGAATGGCTTCTCAATGATTCGGCGCTCGGCTGGCTCAACACGGCGTTCGTGCTGCTCTATGCCGCGGTTGGTGTGCCCCTTGGCAGGCTGTCGGATCGCTGGGTGCGCACAAAGATTCTCGGGCTTGGCGTGACTGTGTGGAGCTTGTTCACTGCCGCTTCGGGCTTTGCCTGGGGTTACTGGTCTCTGTTTGTCGCGCGTCTCGGCGTCGGGGTGGGCGAGGCGAGTTGCGCGCCAGCGGGCAATTCGCTGATCGGCGATTTCTTCCCGGCCAACAAACGCGCGCGGGCGATTTCGATCTTCATGCTCGGCCTGCCGATTGGCATCTTTCTCAGCAATTTGACGAGCGGCATTATCGCTAAAACTTACGGGTGGCGGATCACATTCTTCATCGCGTGCATCCCGGGGCTGATTCTTGCGCTACTGGCGCTCAAGATTCGTGAGCCGCAGCGCGGCGGCGCTGAGGCCTATCACATCGTGGGGAGAGAACAGGCAGGCTCGCCGTACTGGCGCGTGCTGCGCATCCCGACGATATGGTGGATCATTCTGTCGGGCGCGCTGCACAACTTCAATGCTTATGCCGTCAACGCCTTCTTGCCGGCGTTCCTTGGCCGCTATCACGGCATGGACTTGCGGCAGGCCAACACGATCGCGGCCGTCGTACTTGGCGCCGTCGGAGTGGCAGGGTTACTGGGCGGCGGATGGGCCGCTGATAAAATCAGCAAGACTCGCAACAATGGCCGGCTGCTTCTGGCATGCGCATCGATGCTTGTTTCGACGCCTCTGGTCTACCTCGCGCTCGACCGGCCAAAGGGTGATCTCGTCTTGTTTATGCCTCTGATGGGTGTCGGCTGGATGCTGATCTATGTTTACTATACGACCGTCTACTCAGCGATTCAGGACGTGGTTGAACCGGGTCTGCGCGCGACCGCGATGGCTCTGTACTTTTTCGCGATGTATGTTTTGGGTGGAAGTTTTGGTACGTCCATCCTGGGCATGCTTAGCGATCATTACGCACGGCAGGCAATGGCTGATGCCGGCGCGAGCGCGATGACCGAAGCGTTCAGAGCTGAAGGACTGCACAGCGCTTTTTACGTCGTCCCGCTGGTTTCTCTGGTTCTAGCGGCGGTGCTGTACGCCGGTTCGCGCACCGTCTCGAAGGATATGGAGAAGTTGCAGCGGTGGATGCGCGAATCATCACCGCAGGTTCCCGCGGTAGAGTCCGCAGCCCCGGCCGCGAATTAGGATTGAGGATGGAAATTGCCGATTGCCGATTCTCGATTGCCGATTTTGATAGGAACATTCGTCTCTAAAACGGAAATCGGCAATCGGCAATTGGCAATCGGCAATCGGAAACCAAGATGCGACCCACAACCGAGTTTGGATCATCAACTGCACAAGCTCGCGTGACACGGCACGCAGCGGTTTGGCTACTCTGCGCCCTCCTCGTAGTCTCCACCGCCTTTCGTCATTCCTCTCTACCCGTTGTCGATCATAACGCGCACACCACGAGGATGCGGCAGCCGGCCCCCCAAACTGGCTTCCAGAGCCCATTTCAGCGCCTCCTCGGCCGGCGTTACATTTCGACCGTTTTTCCGGCGACAGCAGCAATGGAGGCGAGACCCGATGTCGAGGAAGATCCAGAAGGGCGCGGCGATTGGTTTCTTTTTCAGCGAACGTACCCATCGGTCTCTATCCCGCCCGACGCGCGACTCAAGGCCTGGAAGTCCCGGACCGAATTTCGACTCAACAGCACCGTCGTCGGGCAGGCTACTCAAACGTGGCGTCCCATCGGACCGACAGCCACCGTGTCTGTCTGGTATCCGTGGTGGGGTTTGACCAGCGGGCGCGTTAACTCGATCGCCGTCGCACCGAAAAACCCTCGCGTCGTGCTGGCAGGCAGTTCGTCCGGCGGAATATGGCGCTCGACCGATGGCGGCGAGAGCTTCGTTCCAGTCTCAGACGAACACGTAGATTTGGCGGTAGGTTCCATAACGTTCTCGAAGAGCAACCCGTCGATTGTCTACGCGGGAATGGGCGACTTTAGGCAAGGCTATCTCGGAAGCGGCGTCTTGAAGTCAACCGACGAAGGAGCCACCTGGGTGCGAATCAGCAACAACTCGCTTCCATCGCCGGGCACGATCTCGAAGCTCGAGATCGATCCGGCCGACCCGGATCGCGTCTACGTCGCGCAGTACTCGAGAGTGTCCGGTGACAAGGTGACTTCAAGCGGCATTTACCTGTCGACCGATGGCGGAGTCAAGTGGACGCGCACGTTCGCCGGCGCGCCTCGCGATTTGGTGATTCATCCGGGCGACTGGCGAACTCTTTACGCCGGCCTCTCTCGCATCGATAAGGACGTCGATCCTCCGCTCGGTCTTTACCGCTCGACCGACGCCGGCAGCTCCTGGTCAATGGTATTTGAAGCCCCGCCGTACGAGTTAAACAAGCGCCGCGATTTCAGAGTCGCGGTGAGCCCGGCCAATCCGCAAAAGTTGTACACTTACTTCGGCGGGTCTTCTGCCGCCAGTTCCGAGGCACATTTAAGATCGAGCACCGACGGCGGCGCAAGCTGGACGGAGCACAGCCTTGCGACCGTCGACACCGCGCAGCTTGGCTACAACACCTATCTGTTTGCCGACGCGCGCGATGCGCAAATCGTTTATCTCGGCTCGCGGGACCTTTTCAGAAGCACCGACGGCGGCGAGAGTTGGACGAACCTGACGCGCAACTTCTATGACAGCGGCCAGGGCTTTACCTACGCGCCAGGCGGCTCGGCTACTCATACCGATCAACACGCGCTGGCCTTCTCGCCGGCAAGTCCAAACGAGTATTATCTCGGCAACGATGGCGGTGTATCGAAGACAACAGACGGCGGATCAACTTTCAATTCACTCAACGCGACATTGAACTTGACTCAGTTCATAGGGATTGCGGTGCATCCCGTAAATCCAGCTATGAGCTACGGGGGCTCGCAGGACAACGGAACTCAGCAACGGTTAGCCGGCTCGATGTCGTGGCAGGAGGTGTTGCTCGGAGACGGCGGGCACATCGTTATCAATCCGCTCGATCCAAGTATGGTTTTCATGACCTACATTCGCGGGGACATCTACCGCTACGTCAACGACGGCCAGACTATGGAGCTTCAAATCGGATACAACGAAATCTTCGGGGAAAACTTCGACCCTCCGCGCATTGCATTCTATCCGCCGTTCGTAGGCAACGGCGTCGATGCGACCCTCTACTTCGGAACGTGGCGGCTGTTCATTAGCAACAATCTCGGGAACTCCTGGGTCGCGCCGTCAGGCTTTCTGGATCTGACCAAAGGAACCACCGGCAGCGGCCGCGATGTGTTGTCCTCGATTGCCGTCGCTCGCGCGAACACCGACGTAATCTACACCGGCTCGTCTCAAGGCCGCGCGATGGTGAGCACAAACGGCGGACGCAGTTGGACCGATATCACAGACGGACTGCCCAATCGCTCCATCACAAGCATCACCGTCGATCCCTCGAACTCAGCGGTCGCATACCTGACGGTTTCCGGATTTGGTTCAGGGCACGTCTTCAGAACGGCCGACGCGGGCGCTACATGGAAGGACATCAGCAACGACCTGCCTAACATTCCGGCGAATGTGTTGCTTGTCGATCGGAATAACTCCGAGACGCTTTATCTCGGGACTGACATCGGTGTATTCCGCTCGACTTCGCGCGGCGCGAGTTGGAAGGCGTTCAACAGAGGATTGCCGCCGGTGATTGTGCACGACCTGGTCCAGCACCCAACTGGATTGATCCAGGTGGCAACTTACGGCCGCGGCGCGTATGAACTCAAAGAGAACGAGCCTCCCGTGATTACGTCGGTGAGCTTTGATGGAAAGAAACAACTGACGATCAAGGGCGCAGCTTTCGGCGAGTCGCCGACGGTGAGAATCAACGGCGAAGATCGAAGCTCAAAAATCGCATCCAACTCTGATGCATCCATCTTGTTGTTTGGAAAGATCAAGAAGCTCGGTATTAGATCCGGCGAGAACATCGTGCAAGTCGTCACCGATGGCTTGAGCTCCAACGTCTTCACAATCAGCCTCACGTTGTAATACTCGCGCCTGATCCTCCCGCCATCCTATAATGCTTTCGATGTTCAAGGACGCATACTTCATTCTCAGGATCGCGATTCTTACGACGTTATTCATTGCACCGATCTTTGTCGATCGAGCTTCATCCGCTTATCAGGAATCCGTTGTTTATTCGTGCCCGATGCACCCCGAGGTTCAATCATCAAAGCGAGGCAAGTGTCCAAAGTGCGCGATGAAGCTGGTCGCCCAGAAGCCTCCCGCCCGCGACGAGCAACCGATCACCGTTACTAACTCAGCCTACTCGCAGCGCACGATCGAGTCAGTCAAGCAGGCCGAAGAATACACGTGTTCGATGCACCCCGAGATTCGCACCACTGCGCCGGGCAAGTGTCCCAAGTGCGCGATGGCGCTTGTGCGCGTGACTCCGGCCATAGCCGAGGACTTCAACCTGAAGTTTGAGTGCTCGCCGAAAGCGCCAAAACCAAATGAGAAGATTCGTCTGCGCTTCACCGTCTTCAATCCGAAAAGCGGAACACAGGTGAAGGATTTTCAGATCACGCACGACAAGCTCTTTCATCTGTTCATCGTGAGTCAGGACCTGTCGGAGTTCCAGCACATTCATCCTACATTCGAGCCGGACGGCAGCTTCACGATCGAGACCGTTCTGCCGTTCGCAGGCAACTACAAAATCTATTCCGATTTCTATCCCGGCGAAGGGGCGCCTCAAGTCTCGCAGCAAAACATAACGACGGCCGGATACACGAGGGACCTGGTTGCCGCCAAACCTCGAATCACGCCAGACGAGTCGCTCACAAAAGTGGTTGATAGTCTTAAGATCGATTTGACGCTCGAGCCTTCCAAGATCATTGCCGGCCAGCCGATCACGCTCAAGTATCACCTGACCGATGCCAAGACTGGAGAGCCGATTCGTGATCTCGTGCCGTATCTCGGCGCATGGGGCCACTCGCTGATTCTCAGCGAGGATCAGAGCGATTACGTTCACTCGCATCCCGAAGAAGTGGTGCCTGAAACGGTGGACAGATCAAAGCTACGAGGCGGACCAGACGCTACTTTCAACGCGTTCCTGCCTCGACCCGCAAACTATCGCATCTGGACCCAGTTTCAAAGAGGCGAGACGCTGACGACGGTTTCATTTACGGTGCGAGCCGAACGACTGCGTTGACTAAGTTCATTCCGGCCGCGGTCCCAGAGTTGATTCAGAATGCCGGGGCGCTGCCTCTAAAGTCCATTACTATTCGACCCACTCCTGTCATTAACACCTCACTTCAAGTGAGGTGCCGTGGATGGACCTGGGCTCGAACTTGTTCAGCAGTTTGAAAACGGTGTCGATAGCAAAACCGTTGAAACGGTTCAACGGTCCTCGGCTGGTTTGTTGTCACCCAACTGAAAGTTGGGTGTTAATTGAAAAAAACGCCTGAGCGGTCTCCGCCGGAATCGAAGCCACGGCGCGTCGGCAACCAACCGCACAACGTAGGTTCGTAGTCCGGCCTTCAGGCGGAAGTTCGTAGTGCTACTTCTTTCCAACGATACGAACTTCCGCCTGAAGGCCGGACTACGAACCTGTTCGGGAGTAAGCTCTTGCGCCCGCTTCATCGCTAGCGTTTCAAGTGCTCCTTCAAAATGCAGCGGTTCATCACTACAGCAAGCCCCGCGTCGAGCGCCCGCTGCGCTGCAGCTTCATCGATCACGCCTTCCTGCAGCCATACCGCTCGAGCGCCGATTCGGATTGCCTCATCGACATGCTGGCCGGCCTCTTCGCTGCGGCGAAAGATGTCTACAAGATCGATCTTCTCAGGCACGTCCTCCAGCCGCGCATAAGATTTCTCGCCCAGCACGCTGGTCTCATTCGGGTTCACAGGTATGATTCGATACCCGCGTGATTGCATGTAGCGGGACACGCCGTGGCTTGCGCGGGTTGCGTCGGATGAGAGGCCGACAACGGCGATGGTTTTGGCTTCGTCGAGGATTCTGTCGATGCTTTCGGGGTCGTTGATCTTCATTTATGAACTCATCGTAGCACCGCGCACCAGCTTTTGAAATTCGCGGCTTATGAGTTTCGATATACGAGCTTGATTGTTGTTGTACTGGTTGGCGTCGAAGCTCGACACGATGGTCACCTCGCGCGCGGTCGACGTGAGAAAAACCTCTCGAGCGTCGAGCAATCTCTGAACGGAAAAGCTTCCCTCTACAAGATGAATCTTCCATCGCGTCGCTAACTCGTGAATGAAATGCCGGGTAATTCCGGCGACGCAACCGGTCGAAAGTGACGGCGTGAACACTTCATCGCCTTGCACCCAGAAAATATTAGCAGCAGTCGCCGACACGATCTCGCCCCGCTCGTTCAGCAGCACGGCCTCATTGAAGTCCCGCGATCGAGCTTCTTCAAGCGCCAGCAAGTTCTCGAGCATCGCAGTCTGCTTAACACCTGCCAGCGACGCAGTCGACAGCGCTCGGTAAGGCGACAACGTCAGAGCCGGGTCGGCGCGCGCTTGCGGCGCCTCGGAAGAAGTGAATATCAAAAACTCAGCTTCGCGGCTGGCTGCGATTCGCCACGAACCCGCATCGCCCTTCGCAATCGTAAGTCTCGCTCTTCCCTGCTCAACGGAATTCGCCGCGATCAGCTTTTCCATCGCGCGTTTGGCCTGCTTGAGATCGACAGGCGCTGTCACGCGAGCCTTTTCGGCATGAAGCATCAATCGTTTCCAGTGCCGATCGAATGCGAACGCTTTGCCGTCATAGATTCGCAGCGTCGTGAAAACGCCCCAGCCATAGAGCAGCCCCGCAACCGTGGGCGAGAGCCTCGCGTCAGCGGCGTCGATGATCCGATCGTTGTGGAAGATCAGTTGATTCATACGGGAAGGAAAAACATTGAAAATTGAAAATTGAAAAATGAAAATTGCAAATTGAAATTGAAGATCTGCGCACGGAGCGCTCTCATCAGCGCCTCAATTTGCAATTTTCATTTTTCAATTCTCAATTTTCAATTCTTCTTCTCCCTTGGAAGATGGTCTTCCCTCAGCAAAGACAGGTACTTCTCCGGAAAGGTCGAGGGTCGGCCCTCCCCGTTGATCAGCACGTGAAGCGTCTCACCGCTTGCGATGGCTGCTCCGTCGGCGCGCTCGATCTCGTACGTGAACCTCAGAGTCCGCCGCGTGGACTCGGTTACCTTCGTGCGTATGATCAACTCGTCTTCGTATCGCGCGGGATTCTTGTAGCGGCAGCTCGCCTCGGCGACGATCAAAAACAATCCGGTCTCACGCTCCATGTCCCGGTATGAGAAACCGCAGTCGTTGCAATACTGACTCCGGCCGACCTCGAACCAGACGAAATAATTCGCATAGTACGCCACGCCCATCTGATCGGTCTCGGCATAACGCACCCTCACCCGAGATTCCGCGATCTGGCTGGATAGTGCGCTCTCGTGTTTGCTTCGCTTCATGAAGAAAGAGTGCTGCTCTTAGGCTGGCGATTGTAGCGACCGGAGAATAAACACTCAAGAAGGAAAACATGTAGGGGCGGCCCTCCGGCCGCCCCAGAGTGGGTTTCATTTGACGGTCTTGAGAACACCCACTCTGGGGCGGCCACGGAGGGCCGCCCCTACATGTGGCTTTTGCCTCCGCGAAGCGCGCTCGCTTATCGGCTAGCTCTGCGATTTGGAGCGCTCGCGCGGATGGTTATCTCCGAGCCGCGCAGCAACTGAAGATCATCGCGGCCCTGAGCATAAACCGAACCGGCGCCGGCACCGCCGCCGACGACCGCGCCAATTGCTGCGCCCTTGCCGCCGCCCGCTATAGCGCCGATGATTGCTCCGATTGCCGTGCCGATCGCGGCGCGTTGTACAGTGCGGCTTGTCTGGCTGCTATCTTGTTTCACCGCTCCTTCCGTATCAACGTGAAGGTTCTCGCCATTTGCGGCGATCACGCTCTCAAGCGTGCCTTCGAAGCGGCCGGTGCGTCCGCTGCGCAACCGAATTGAATCGAAATTCAACCCAAGCTCGGCGCGGCCAGTGATCCGACCTGATCGGTTAGCATCTGCCACCTGACCTTCGATGACTGCATCTCGATACTCTGGCGGCGATATCACCGTCAGCGTAAACCGGTCACCGGCACGCACACGGTTGGTATCGAGATCGTTGTTGAGTCTACCGACAATCAGAGTGC
>Ga0114129_10012322_pt1 | contig 12167 bp, 13 predicted proteins | sample RhiMetdeltSRZDD1_FD_80071 | JGI IMG/M metagenome (GOLD analysis project Ga0114129, IMG submission 80071) | Populus rhizosphere microbial communities from Tennessee, USA - Rhizosphere MetaG P. deltoides SRZDD1 (version 2) (version 2) | ecosystem: Host-associated > Plants > Roots > Rhizosphere >...
AGCGTATTCGGCATACGCAAACTGAACCTTGTAGTGGACGGACCATCGCTCTGCCAAACGGGAATTGAGCGCATCGCGTGAATATGGTGTATTCATCGATACTCCCTCCGGTTTAGTAGCCCCTTTGATGAGCATGGGTCTTAGTAATCTCGCGCGAACAAGATTTACTGTACGAGTCATCCCCTTTCTGCTCAACCCCTCGAAGTGGTGAATCCCCGTGGAACACATCGGCCAATCCAGAACGAAGATGGAGAAAGCCCAGCAACCCAAGGGATTGCGCACAAGTATTTGGGACAAAAGTGCACACCTCAGACGGATCATCACTTGTGGAATGGCTTCACGACGCACATTAGACCAATAAGCCCAAGAAATCGTACCAGCCCCATGCCAGCACGACCTGCGGTTTGTTAGTTCGCAATCGCGAGAGAGGATGGGTTTTACTTCAGGAGAATCGGGTCGAGGTTGAAGGCGACGCTGATGCGAGGGGCTTTGCCCCTGTAGGGGGCGACGGCATGGTACTGCCATCCTGGGAACATGACGCATTGGCCGGTGGTGGGGGTGAACGAGATCGTGTTGCCGGCGTCGTGCAGCTCGGGGATGGAATAGCGCAAGTAGGGTGCGAGCATGCGTGGCAGGCAGCCGCGAGGATCGAAGAGCTGGAGTTCGCCCCCGTTGTTTTCGGTTTCGGAGATGTCGCCGACATCCACATAGTAGACGCCGGACCAGAATGAACCGGGATGGGCGTGAGAGCCGTTGCTCCCGCCGGTCCGTTGGACGTTTGACCAGATCTCGACGACCTGCCAGGCGGGACGTTGGGACGCTTTTCCGGTGCGCCCGGAGTATTCGGTCGCCTGCGAGGCAACCTGAATTACATATTCGAACAGGTGCTTGAGGGGGTCACCGGCCCACTCCATCATGGACATGTCGTGAGGAGACGACCAGCCGATGACCTCCTGGTCGTGATAGGCCGGCTCTGCGGCTTCCCGGTTGAGGATCGCTTGCTTCAGCTCGGCGTTGATTCGCGCGGCATCGGGGATCGAAAACACCAGGAGGGGTGTGGAGAAAATCGGGCGGACGCTCAATTCCAGTTCGCGGGCCACGTACCCTCCCTTGCTCAAAGGCACGAGGATAGGCGTGGCGCTTCATTCAAGTCAAGGCGCGGAGGGGCTGGATAGGCCATCCCTGCTCACGCGAGGGGTAAAGCCGCAGTGCCGTATTACTGCTTGGCTCCGCAACTTGATCCATCCTGGGCGGCGCCCGAATGGACCTTCGAACATGCGTCTCGCCATCGCCACTGGGAAAAGGGCGCGTCTTGGCGCGCCCAGGGTTGGGCGGGTGAGAATGGCGACCGCAGCAATGAGGCACTGCACCCTCGCAAGCCGCAGGTAAGGCACTATCCACCCCTATGGAGAGGTGTACAAGCAAGCTTGGAAGGATCATTGGAACGGACCTTCGAAAAGAATGAGCATGAGGTCAGAAGTTGGCGGACAAGCCCCCGTTGGCGGAAAAACTCTTGTTTGACATGAGGTTCTCGCTTGACCTAGAGTGCCCGCTACGATGCAGCCGGAACGTCGCTCGCTGAAGTTCTATCAAGCCGATGTGTTTACCTCACAACCGTTCGGCGGCAATCCCGTTGCCGTCTTTCCGGAAGCGCAAGGCTTGACCGACGATCAACTCCAGCAAATTGCGCGGGAGATGAACCTCTCCGAAACAGTATTCGTGTTTCCGCCGAGCGATCCGGCGGCCGTCGTCCGGCTTCGCATTTTCACGCCCACTCAAGAAATTCCTTTTGCCGGTCACCCGGTGGTCGGCGCCATGCATGTCCTTGCGCAGCTCGGCATGATTACCACGTCTGAGCCCATCACCCGTGTGGTGCAGGAGTGCAACATCGGCTGCTTCCCGGTCGATCTCTTGACCCGGAACGGCCAGGTCATGCGCGTGGTCATGACCCAGCCGGCACCGCAGTTTCTCGAGCGCATCGACGATACGGAAGATTTGTATAAGGTGGCGGCCGCGCTGGGGATTCCCAAGCACACGATCACGGATACGAAACATTCCCTCGAAGTCGTGTCGACCGGCTTGCCGGTGCTGATTGTGCCGGTGCGGACGTTGACGGCCGTCCGCTCCATCAACCCCGATCCTTCCGCCATCGTCGATCTGTGCGGCCGGTTCGGGGCGAACGGTATCATGGCCTTTACCACGGTGACGGTGGAACCGTTTTCGAATGTTCACGCCAGAATGTTCGCGCCGGCGATCGGCATCCCGGAAGATCCGGCAACCGGAAGCGCCAGTGGTGCGTTGGGGGCCTATCTGGTGCAGAACAAGATCGTGAGTTTTGGCCCGCTGACCGAGATCGTCATTGAGCAAGGATACGAGGTCGAACGACCGTCACGGATTCTGGTGCAGGTCGAATTGAAGGGCGATGCGATTGAAACGGTCAAAGTCGGAGGGCAGTGTGTGATGGTAGTGGAGGGGTCGTTGTCATTCTAGCAGTTTGAAGACGCCATCGTCGTCAAAAAAATTTGTGTGTAGTGAGAAAAAGTATGAGCGAGGGGGAAATTCTTGGTAAGATGAGTCAGAGAAGGATAGACGAAGGCCAGCGTTCTTTCCTCTCGGGATCACATTCTTTAAAAGGAGGGAAGATGCAGAAAATGCCCACAATGGTCGCGAGCATCATGACGAAGAATCCTAAATCGGTGGGACAGTCCGTTTCTGTGGTCAGCGTGGCAAAAACCATGAAGACGGCCCGAATCGGCGCCCTGTTTGTGAAGAAGGGCAAGCAGTTCGTCGGCATCGTGACCGATACTGATATTGCCAGACGCGCCGCATCGACGGGCAAGAACCTCGACAAATTGACGGTCGACAAGATTATGACCTCTCCGATTTACACGATCGAGAGTACCGAGAATGTCGATGACGCGCAGAATATGATGGGTGATCTCGGTATCCGCCATCTCGGCGTCACGCGCGGCGGAGAGATCGTCGGGGTCGTCTCAGTGCGAGATCTGTTGATGCATTATAAGCGCTACGCGCAGTCTAAAATTAATCAGATGGAGTATGACGAACCGAAGATCGGCCAAGACTGAGGGGTCGCCGATCGGGGCATCCGCTGCCCGCGCAACGCACTTAAAAACGCTCCTTCCGAGCTTGCTGATGTCTCTCTAGGGGCGGGGCTGAGTGACCTCCAAGTGCGCGAACTTTCTCACCCGCCCGACCCCGGGCGGCCAAGACGCGCCCTTTTCCCAGGCGAGCACCGCTTAAATACGGTCCCTCCAAGCTCGCTGGTTCTCTCTTTGGGGCAGGGCTGATTGGTCTCCTACTGCGCCCTTGGACGAGCACCGACTTTCTACAAATACGATGGATCTGGTGTGCGCGTTCGGCGAGCACAGGAGGTCATCAGCCCCATGCCCCATTATTTCGTGAGTTCTTTGACGAGGTGGCCGAGCTCGGGAAGGATCAGCTTTTCCATGGCGAGCCGGACGGCGTTCTCTGAGCCGGGGGTCGAGAAGAGCACTCGACCTTTGATAATGCCGGCTGTGGCCCGGCTCATGATGGCCGGCGAGCCGATGTCTTTGTAGGTGAGGTAGCGGAAGACTTCTCCAAATCCATCCAGCCGTTTTTCCAACATGGCATCGACAGCTTCGAACGTCGAATCCCGCCGCGAGATCCCCGTGCCGCCATTGATGATGATGGCTTGAACCGCATCGTTGGCCGTCCCCTCCGCGATACGTGACGTGATCTGCGACGGTTCGTCCTTCACGAGATGGTAGGCGGCGATGGTGTGGCCCTGTTCCTTGAGGAGCTTTTGGATCAGTTGCCCGCTGGTATCGGTGTCGGGCGTCCTTGTATCGCTACAAGTAATCACCATGCACCCGATAGATCGGGGTGCATGGGCTTTGTGTTCGTGGTGGGCAGAATGTGCCATGCGAGTAAGAGAGCTGTCAGCGATCAGCTTTCAGCTATCAGCGATGCATCCAGGTAACTGCTGAATGCTGACGGCTGATCGCTATTTCCACACTGCGTCGGGATTCAGCTTCGCAACCGGTTTGCCGCCCTTGATGTGTTCGTCAAGGATCGTCTTGACGTCGGCTTCGGTGACCTTTGCGTACCAGGTGCCATCAGGATATATGACGACCGTCGGCCCCTGCTCGCAGGGGCCGAGACAGGAGGAGCCGGTCACCAGCACTTCGCCCGGCATGATACCGCGTTCCATGAGACCCATATTGAACGCCATCAGCAATTGCGCGGAACCTTGGCTCCCGCAAGAGGGTTTGGGATGGCCCGGCGGACGGGCGTTCGTGCAGACGACGATGTGATATTTTGGTTTCGGCATGCAAACTCCTCCTTAAGTCGAGCGATCGGCTGTCAGCAATCAGCCGTCAGCTCCATCCAAAAAGGAAAAACTTTGCTGAACGCTGAATGCTGTAAGCTGAAGGCTTTTCATTTCGGGCGATAAGCTTGCCACTGCTCGATGCATTCCTCCGGAAACTTCCAATGCTTGAGACCCTTGATGACAAAATCGAGATAATGATCTTTTGGTTTGAACTTCCCGATCGGAGCGGCCGCATGGGTCGTGACCAGGATTTTTTCTCCGGTCTCACTGAGCACAGTCACCTGCACATGGCGATACGCTTCAGGCGGCACATCGTTTTCAAATTCGTCAAGCAGTTTGACGTCCTCATCGGTCAATTCGAAGATTGCGCCCCAGGCCTTTTCACCAGGCGACGGCACCACGCTGGCCAATCCGCAGCGCCATTGTGACGACCAGCGGCAGAACTGAATTGTATGGTCGGGGAGGGTTGCCAGCATTTGGAACTGATGTTCCGGGGCTCGTCGTTTGAGCTGCGTAGGGTTGAGATTATCGGCGTATAAAAAGAATTTCATAGTTTATGTGTCGCCCCACATGGTGCAAGGTATTTGTTAAGGGTTACTCTTCTAACATATCGACTTTCACCCGCACAAGCTGGCAAGGCTGTTGAAAAAGACCTTCAGCGTCGTTCTCACATCGCTCGGACACTCAACATACGAAACAGAGTATGCCTTGTGCCCTCGCTCGTTGCGGCCTTGCTGAAAGGTCATTTTGAACAGCCTTCAAGCTCGAGCAGAGAACCTGTCGGATTGACTTGTCGTCAACCCAGTTCCTAAGATGCGGTTGTTGGCGATTGCCAATTTTGAAAGGTGTTTTTCCTTTGGTGAAAATTATCCACTATCTCGTTGTGGCAGTACTGGTGCTGGGCATTGCCTACTATGTCTGGACGAAACCGCCCACGATCAATCCGATGATCGACCGGCGGGGAGCCGATGCGTTAGCGATGGTGCAGACGCATCGGGCGCTCGGCTACCCCACGATTCTGCAGGCCATGACCGAGCACGTCCGCTCGATGAAAGATCGCGGCCTCAATGCCCGGCTCGGGGAATGGCGGGTCAAACAAGTGGACGGCGATCTCTACGAAGTGCGGGTCCAATTACGTGACAAGAGCGTGAATGGGCAGTGGTTTGAGCGGGAATTCATCTGGCATGCCAATCTGTCATTGAAGCGAGTCAATGCGGCTTCGTTGCCGGCGGACGGGATTACGCCCAAGCCGGCGGAAACCGATGAGCCTGCCGCGCCGGCGTCGCCAAAGCCCAACATTCTAGGTCCTACCTAGGTTCTTACTCGTTCAACAATTTGATGTGAAGTCAGCCGGCAGCGCGATCTGCACCTTGTTGCCTTCGATACGGACAGGGCAGCAGGCGACGGTGATGTTTGGATTCCCCTCGCGCTCGCCGGTTCGGACGTTGAATGACCAACCGTGCCATGGACAGGTCACGGTCTCTCCGCTCAGCTGACCTTCGCCAATCGGTCCTCCTGCGTGAGGACAGGTGTTGTCGACCGCGAAAAACGAGCCAGCGACGTTGAACAACGCGATCCAGACTCCATTCACCTCAACCGTCTTTCCGGTTCCCGGTGGAATGTCGTCTGTCGTGGCGACCGTCACAAATTCAGACATGCGTTTCATACCTGTTAAGAGCAACGCCGAGCTTCGCTCCCGTAGAATGGCCTTGTGCTTGATTTTGCCCCGAGCTTATGGCATAGAAATACTCGACCGTACGTACCCAGACCGAACAAAGGCCCTCTCGCGGAAGGAGCCTCGGTTGGGAATGAGGTTGTTGAATGGAAATGACACTCCTGCTCAACTCTACGTATGAACCCCTGCGTGTTGTTCATTGGCAAAAGGCAATATCCCTTCTCTGGCAAGGCAAAGTTGAAGTGCTCGAGGTCTACGACCGGGAAATCCACGGGGTGTCGATCTCGTTCAAGCTGCCTGCCGTCATGCGGCTCCTCAAGCTCGTTCGATTGAAGGACAGCCACCGGGCCGTGAAGTTCTCCCGCATCAACATCTTCACCAGAGACGGGTACGTCTGCCAGTATTGCCGTACCAAGTATCGCACGGAAGAACTGACGTTCGATCATGTCCTGCCGATCGCCAAGGGTGGACGGAAGACGTGGGAGAATATCGTGACGGCCTGTTGGCGCTGCAACAATAAGAAGAGCGGGCGCAGTCCCGAGGAAGCCGGTATGCGGCTCATGCGGAAGCCGGTAAAGCCGCGTTGGAGTCCGATCGTCACGATTACCATTGGAATCAGAAATACGCCGGAAAGCTGGCGAGACTATCTGTACTGGAACATGGAATTGGACGCAGATCCTTCTGGCCCCTAAGTGGATGTTGAACACTAACTTTCTCACCCACCCGACCCCGTGCGCGCCACCACTTCAAAGTAGACCTCAAAATCTTTTCAGTTCACTGTTTCACCGAATCTAAAATAATTTCCAAGTCACGCCCGCCGGGGAGCGTCGGATTCTTCGCATAACGTCCTTCGATGTCACCCGGTTGAGCTGGACCTGCTTGCCCGTCACGATCCAGTCGCGCGATGACGTCGACCATGCCTCGGAGTTCCGATCCCTGCACCATCACATCGGCGTTCGTGATTTCGAATTGAACCGGGAATTTCGGATTATCGATTCGTTTCGCTGCAACCGGCCTCGGCGTGCCTCCCGGCCTTCTGACGATGACGAACAACACATCGGTCGGACGGACTTGATCGGCGAGTCCTGGAGAAATCAGCACCTGTCCTGCAATGACGCCGTCTCCGCCTTTGGGATCGCAGGAATGGGCGAGTCCGAGCCATGCAGCGATCGCGGCGAGGCCGATAATACCGCCGGCCATTCCAATCGCTCCGAACTTATATCCAGCCATGAGCGCGTCCTTTTCAAGAAATGGTTGTAAAAAGCGGTGCATTATACCGATGTGACATCGAAAAGTGGAGTGCATGGTTTACCCTGGAAAAGGCTCTGTTGTATGATGACGCTCCTTGAGAATTTGGAGGAATGATCATGACAGCGAACTCTGGATTTCCCCTCACGCTCGATGTCAAAGGCTATCCGGTGCTGATTCTTGGTGGGGATGAAGAGGCGGCAGAAAAAACTCAGCGATTGTTGGATGCCGGTGCCAAGGTCACGGTGATTGCCCCGACGCTGCATGAGCAGCTCAAGCAACTGGCGGCTTCCGCCAAAGTCATCCATCGGGGGCGACATTTCCGTGAAACCGATTTGGAAAACATCATCCTGGTGCTCAACATGATCCGGGGCGACAAGGATTTTGCGCGGATGCTCTTTGCGAAGGCACGCGAACGAAAGTTTCTCCTCTGGTCGGTGGATTATCCGGAGGCGTCGACGGTCAATATGCCGGCGGTCGTCGCATCGGGCCACGCACGTGTCGCGATCAGCACGAGCGGCCTGGCGCCGGCGCTGTCGGGATTCATGAAGGAGGATTTGGAACGCATTCTGGACGGCGAGTTCGCGGCGTTTGTCGAATGGCTCGGTCAACTCCGCGAGCGGGCGAAAAGCAACGAGCCGGATGTCGAGAAACGACGTACGATGTTGCGGGAGGCGCTGGACGGCTTCCGGTTGTTGGGGAAGGTGCAGTATCCTAAAGTGTGGCTCGATGAGCGAGCGACGGCGGCGTCGGGCGCAAAAGGAAAGGCGTAAAGCACACCATGGTCCTCCTGGAATTCAGCATGTCTCCCCTGGGAAAAAGCGAGAGTGTGGGCAAGTACGTCGCCCGTTCACTGGACATCATCGACAAGAGCGGTATCGCCTATCGCCTCAATCCGATGGGCACAGTCCTGGAAGGGGAGTGGGACGAAGTCTTTGCGGTCGTGCGGAAGTGCTATGAACGGATGAAAAAAGACTGCAAGCGGATTTCCTGCAGCATCAAGGTCGACTATCGAAAAGGGCACACTGGCCGGCTCGTCACAAAAGTTGCCAGCATCGAAAAACAGTTGAAGCGATCGGTCAAGCAATAGTACCAGTCGCTTGGTGCCGGCGGCGGTTTCCGGTGCCATGAGCGTGTCCCCAACGTCTCCGCAACGGAGTCAGCCGATGGCCAGCGGTGTGATCGACGACGTTCGGCCCTACCTCTCTGAGATTTCCCTCCTGCCGAAAGACCGGACCATCCTGGAACGTGAGCTCATGGAATTTCGCCCGTTCGGTGTCGACGAACAGGGCGAGAAAATCAGGGACCTGACGGGCATGAGCATCAGGGCGACCGTCCTGTACCTGGAATCGTCCATGGCGCGCCACCACGGTGAGGCTGCAGGACTGCAGGCAGTGCAGGAACTCTGCACGCTCTTGAACCAGCGGATCAAGGACCCCGTGTACCACGTGACACCGCCTTTTTTGAAAAATGCCTGGAACAGCTATTCCTACGAATTTACCGCCTACCTCTATGAGTTCTGCGAACGCATTTCCGGTGACAGGAAGTTCGTCTTCAAAGGTGGAATGGAAAAGGCCTCGCCGATCATGCAGGTGCTGGCCCGGCCGTTTTCGCTCGCGCAGATCTATGGCATGTTTCCTTATTTCGGTAACAAATTCGCGTCCGGTTCGATTGAATGCCGGGTGGTCGGAGTCACGAAGGGCCATGCGACATTGGCCATGCGGTTTTCTGACCGTACGCTGCGCAAGTTCGGTCCCTATCGCAGGCGATGCACGTACGTGATGTGCCAGGCAGCTCAGGGGATCATGACCGCCGTTCCTGTAAAGGTCCACGGATTGTCTCCTGCCACTTTGACGGAAAGGTCCTGTATCGCCAACGATGATGATTGGTGCCAATGGGACATCACCTGGAAGGTCGAACCTTCGACCGGATGGACCAGGCGATTCTGGAACACGGGTTTCCGGTCTTCCGACGACTCCGCACTTCCATCCGAACGGCAGGCTTCTGCAATCCTGTCTGATCGGGTCGACAAGGTCTTTCCCTCTTCCGTTCCCGAGTCGAGGAGACTTGCTCCTTCAAATGAGACCCAGCCCGTCCGGCCGTCCCCCGTGAAACGCGCGCAGCTTGGAACGCCGCCGCAGGATGCAAAGGGCGATAGCCGAGGGTATCTGTTGGGCGCACTCGCTGCGGTGCTGACGGTGATTGTGCTGCGGCTCGTCTATCCGGCCATGAGTCTTGCCGAAGTCTTCCTGGCAGGAGTGATCCCGGTGCTCATCGCGGGGACCTGGATCAATTGGCGATTAAAACGAGAAAGTCAGCGACGTGAAGCCTTGATTCATGAGCAGATCAATTTTGTGGAGTCCCGGCACGAGGAATTGCGGGAGGCCTACTTAGAGCAGGAACAGACCAGAGTCGAACTGCGCCGCACCGTCAATCATCTGACCGCGCTGCATCAGGCCGGGTTGATCTTCAGTTCGACCCTTGATCGCGAAGCGTTGCTCGAGAAGGTGCTGGAAACGCTCACGCGCGATCTTCACTATGACCGCGCCATGATTTCGTTTTACGACCCCGTTAACTGTGTGACGAAGGACGCGCGGGTTGTGGGGGTGCCTGAGGACATTCAGACGATTGCTCGAACGAAAGAAACGCCGGTTACCGATCCCGACTCACCAGAGGGAACCGTCATCCTCCGAGGGAAATCGCTGCTGATCGGCGATATTCAGGCCGTGCTCGGGCAGATGCATCCGCTGAATCAGCAACTGATTCGGTTGACGGGAACCAAGTCGCTGATCGCCGTGCCGTTGAAAACGAAGGATCGCATTCTGGGAAGCTTGATGGTTGACAGAATGCAGGAACACAGCCTGACGCACGATGACCTCGAACTCTTGACGACGTTTGCACACCAAGTCGCGATTGCCCTCGACAATGCCTCGGCCTACCAGCAGATCGAAGAGTTGAACGTGGGATTGGAAGCCAAAGTGCAGGAACGGACCAAAGAGTTGGAGCAGGCGGACCGTTTGCGGTCCCAATTTCTCTCGCATGTGTCACACGAGCTGAAAACGCCGATGACGTCGATCAAGGGCTTTCTGCAGAACATGCTGGATGGATTGACCGGAGCGGTCAATGAGAAGCAGCAGAGGTACCTGTCGCGGATGCTGGAAAATTCCGATCGCTTGATCCGGATGATCGAAGATCTGTTGGACCGGACGAGGATACAAACCGGGAAACTGGAGCTCAGTCCTGCCGAGCTGGATCTCGAGCATTGTGTGGCGGACGTGATCGAGCAGCTTCGCCCGTTGGCACAGGTCAAACGGCAGAAAGTCGAGGTAGTTTATCCTGCTGTTCCGCTCGTGGTCTGGGCGGACCGGGACCGGTTGTTTCAGATCATTATCAATCTGGTGCAGAACGCGATGAAATTTACGCCGGAGGAAGGATGCATCACGGTGGCCGTTCAGAAGGACAACCACCGGCACGCCGGTATCTCTGTGCGCGATACGGGGCCCGGCATTCCGTCGGAATTTCTCGACAAGATTTTTGATCCGTTCTTCCGGGTGAAACAATCTCGAACGGCGGTCAAAGGACTAGGGCTCGGGCTCTCGATCGTCCGCACGCTGGTTGAGTTGCACGGTGGGACGATCGAGGCGCGCAGTCCGGAAGGGGGTGGCGCGGAGTTGTACTTCACGCTACCGATCCGTGTGTCGATGGACACCCGCGTCCAGACGGCAACCGGAAGTGGGACTCGCATTCTCGTGGTCGACGATGACAAGGACATTCGCGAATTACTCGAAGACCGTCTGCGGGCAACCGGCTATGAGGTCGAGGCAGAGACCGACGGCTTGCGGGCCCTCGATGCGGCTCAATCCGGGCGGTTCTCAGGCTTGATCCTCGACATCGGTCTACCGTCGCTTGATGGGATGGAAGTGCTCAAGCAGATCAGGCAGAAAAACCAGCAGATGCCGATTATTATGATTTCCGCTTCGGGCGTGAAGGAATCTGCCGTGAGAGCCATTGGTCTGGGAGCCCAAGCCTACCTGCTGAAACCGTTCGACATCGAAGAGCTTCAGAATGTGCTGGACTCCTGTTTTCGAACGGCCTAGTCGAACAACAATCCATAAAGATGGAAGCGATTCACACGCCTATGACACTTGATCCGAGTGCGAGTCATTCACAACGGACGGCTTGCGTAACGACAGTGCGCGTTGCTGATCTCGTTCAGCTTACGCTGGTTGCGGGTTTCGTCTTGATGTGGTGGGGCATAGGTCTGGAGCCGGTCTTCGCACAGGTTCCACGGATTCAGGGGCAGGGGACTGCGGCATCAGGAATGAGCAATGCCTTTTCGGCTCAAGCCGACGATCCGTCGGCCCTCCATTATAATCCGGCCGGGATGACGCAGCTGCACGGAGTGGAGTTCATGGCCGGTATCCTCCTTTCCGGCGGGACGACGAGTTTTACCAGCCCGACGGGCCAGACAGCCACAGGCGATCGCAACGGCAGTGTAGCCTGGCCGCCACCTGGGCATATGTATCTGACGGCGAACCTCAAAGACCTCGGAGTCACGGCCCTTGGCGATCTGACCGCCGGAATTGGCCTGACGGTGCCGTTTGGATCCATCACCCGATGGCCGAATGATGGGCCGTTTCGAACCGTGACGACCTTCAACACGTTGCCGCTGCTTGATATCAAGCCGACGGTCGCGTACCGGGTCACCAAGGATCTCTCGCTCGGGCTTGGGGCGGACATATACACCTTCTCTGGACTCTTTGGCGAAGGGCAGGTTGAAAGACAATTCGTGTGGCCGGGCGGCAGCGGGATTCCAGCGGGCTCCCAAATGGAGTTGTTCGGTTCCGATACGGCCGCTGGATTCAATGCCAGTCTGCTCTATACCGCGTTGCGGAATGCGGACGATAAGCC
>Ga0114129_10012323_pt1 | contig 12167 bp, 9 predicted proteins | sample RhiMetdeltSRZDD1_FD_80071 | JGI IMG/M metagenome (GOLD analysis project Ga0114129, IMG submission 80071) | Populus rhizosphere microbial communities from Tennessee, USA - Rhizosphere MetaG P. deltoides SRZDD1 (version 2) (version 2) | ecosystem: Host-associated > Plants > Roots > Rhizosphere >...
CGGATAACCGGAACAAGCGCTCGTTAGCTCTCGCGAGCTCTCCCAGTTTTCAGATTGTGTCTTGCAACAGGTTCGTGCCGATGGCTATAGTAGGGCGGATTTTTCTGAAAACTTGGGTGAGGTAAGTCAATGGCTCGAGAGGCTGCGCCGTTACTGAAGTCGCGGAGCTTTGGTCAGACCGAACGCCGCGACTTGTGGTGGGTCGAACCACTCTTCATTTTCTGCGGTTTGTCGGCATTCATTGTCTATGCAACGTGGGCAGCATTTCAGGGTAATCATTATTACTCTGGTCCGTATCTTTCCCCGTTCTATTCGCCAGAGCTTTTCGGCGACTCTCCGCATAGTTGGTTCGGCCCCAAGCCGGGCTGGTGGCCGTTGTGGCTGCCGTTTTCACCGGCGCTCCTCATCCTGTGGGCGCCCGGGGGGTTTCGGCTGACGTGCTACTACTATCGTGGCGGCTATTACAAAGCGTTTTGGGCCGACCCTCCGGCTTGCACGGTTGGCGAGCCCCGGAAACGCTATCGTGGCGAGAGTTCGTTTCCTCTGATTATTCAGAATGCCCATCGATACTTTCTGTATCTGGCTGTCCTCTTTCTTTTCATTCTCGCATCCGATGTCTGGAAGGCGCTGTGGTTCACCGATCCTGCGACGGGCGCTGTCTCGTTCGGCATCGGTGTGGGCACGATCGTTCTCGCGGTGAATGTCGTCTTCCTCAGCGGATATGCACTGGGCTGCCATTCGATGAGGCATTTGATCGGAGGGGGCAAGGATGAGCTGAAACGGGCGTTATTCGGACGTACCGGCTATAGCTGCGTGAGCTGCCTGAACAGCCATCACATGAAATGGGCATGGGCCAGCCTCTTCTGGGTCGCATTCTCCGATTTGTATGTCCGACTGTGTTCACTGGGAATCCTTACAGATTGGAGGATCTTGTAATGGCCGAATACCAGACGTTCGAGTACGACGTCCTGGTCATCGGCGCCGGCGGCGCCGGCTTGCGCGCTGCGATTGAGGCGTCGGCCGCAGGCGCCCGGGTCGGATTGATCTGCAAATCTCTTTTGGGGAAGGCTCACACCGTGATGGCGGAAGGGGGTATCGCTGCAGCGCTGAGTACCACCGACAGCCGTGACAACTGGAGAGTCCATTTTGCCGACACGATGCGCGGGGGTCAGTACGTAAATGACTGGCACATGGCGGAATTGCACGCCAAGGAAGCTCCGGCGTGCGTTCGCGAGCTGGAAGCGTGGGGCGCGGTATTCGATCGAACGAAGGACGGAAAGATCCTGCAGCGAAACTTCGGCGGTCACAAATTCCCACGGCTGGCCCACGTAGGCGACCGTACAGGTCTTGAAATGATCCGGACGCTTCAAGATCACGGCATCCACCAAGGTATTCAGGTCCACATGGAATCCACGATCATCAGCCTCCTGAAAGATGGAGATCGCATTGCCGGCGCATTTGGTTACGAACGTGAGCGCGGACGTTTTCTGTTGTTCAGCGTAAAGGCAATCGTGCTCGCAACGGGTGGCATTGGCAGAGCATACAAGATCACGAGCAATAGCTGGGAATACACGGGCGATGGTCAAGCTCTCGCCTACAATGCCGGTGCTGATTTGATAGACATGGAGTTCGTTCAATTCCATCCCACGGGAATGATTTGGCCTCCCAGCGTCGCCGGCATTCTCGTCACCGAAGGTGTCCGGGGTGAAGGCGGAGTGCTGCGCAACAGCGAAGGCCGGCGCTTCATGTTCGACGATATTCCCGACGCCTACAAGAGCCAAACCGCGGACAACGAATTGGAAGGGTGGCATTACTGCCAAGGCGAGAAGACCGCCCGGCGCCCGCCCGAGTTGCTTACTCGCGATCACGTCGCGCGCTGCATCATGCGTGAAGTCAAAAACGGACGCGGCAGCCCGCATGGCGGCGTGTTTCTTGACATCTCATGGATCAAAGAAAAAATGCCGAATGCGGCAGAACATATCAAACGGAAGCTGCCGAGCATGTATCACCAGTTCAAACAACTGGCCGACATTGATATCACAACGACTCCGATGGAAGTTGGACCCACCACGCACTACATCATGGGCGGCGTTCGCGTCCACCATGAAACACAGATGTCGGCGGTCCCCGGCCTTTTCGCCGCAGGAGAATGCGCGGCAGGTCTTCATGGTGCCAACCGGCTTGGTGGAAACTCTCTTTCGGATCTTCTGGTGTTCGGAAAACGCGCGGGCCGGTTTGCGGCGGAGTTCGCGAAACAGCACGGGTTCGGCAAGGTCAACATCGATCAAGTCGACGGCGCTGCTCGTTGGGCGCTACAGCCGTTCGAACGAAGAGCGTCGGCTAACTCCTCCGGCGAAAGCCCATATCGTGTGCAACACGACCTCCAGGAAAAGATGCAGGACCTGGTCGGTATCGTGCGCACAGAACGAGAAATGCTGCTCGCGCTTGACGAAATCGCTTCCCTGAAGGAACGGGCTCGCCAAGTGGTCGTCGACGGCAATCGCGAATACAACACGGGTTGGCACACCGCGCTGGATCTGGCGAATCTCTTGACGGTTTCCGAAGCGATCACCCGCGCGGCGATTGAACGAAAAGAGAGCCGCGGCGGTCATTTTCGCGAGGATTTTCCGGACAAGGGAAAGACTTTCGGTGAAGTCAATATTGTTACGCGCCGCGGTCCGGGCGGCGAGATGCAGGTTTTGGCGGAAAAGACTCCGGAAATGCCGCCGGAGTTGAAACAAGTTATCGAGGAGCAAAAATGACATCCACCACATTCCAGGTGTGGCGTGGCAGCCATGGCGAGGGAAAGTTTGTAAAATACACCACGGAAATTTCGGAAGGCATGGTCGTTCTCGATGCGATTCACAAAATCCAGGCGGAACAGGCCAACGACCTCGGCGTGAGATGGAACTGCAAGGCCGGAAAGTGCGGGTCCTGCTCCGCTGAAATCAACGGAAAGCCGCGGCTGATGTGCATGACGCGAATGAATGAACTTCCTGCCGACAAGCCTGTCATCGTCGAACCGATGAAAAGCTTTCCCCACATTCGGGATCTCGTGACGGATGTCTCCTGGAATTTCGAAGTAAAGAAGGCGATTAAGAAGTTCAAGCCACGGCCTCCCGATTTTCCAGACGGATCGTGGCGTGTTTACCAGGAAGACGTCGATCGCGTTCAGGAATTTCGGAAATGCATTGAGTGTTTTCTATGCCAGGACGTATGCCACGTGTTGCGTGAACATCATCTGCATAAGGAATTCATCGGCCCAAGATTCTTCGTATACGTCGCAGCTCTCGAGATGCATCCGCTTGACGTTGAAACGCGTGTCGAGGAACTGGCCAAGGTAAACGGGATCGGTTATTGCAACATCACCAAATGTTGTACTGCTGTCTGTCCTGAAAATATCAAGATCACCGATAACGCGATCATTCCCCTTAAAGAACGGGTCGTTGACGAGTTCTATGACCCCATTCGAAAACTTTTTCGGATCTTTGGGCGTGGTCGAGGCAACACCGGCCGGACGCATTAAAGAAGGAGTTCTTAAAATGTCCAAAGTGACCTATGAAACCGAGTTCAAACTCAAGGTTCTTCGTACCGGAGCAATTCCCGCAGCGCTCGAACGCGCCGAGCGGTACCGGTTGTTGAATGAGCCGACGCAGGCCGAGAGCATTTGTCTCGACATTCTCGAGGTTGATCCTGAAAACGAACGGGCACTTATCCAGCTATTGCTGTCCATAACCGACCAGTTCGACAACTCTCACTCGGTCGACCGCGCTTCTCCACTGCTGCTTCGCCTCTCCGATGCGTACGACAAGGCGTATTACCGAGGCATTGTCTATGAACGCCGGGCTCGCGCTCAATTGCATCGTACAGGTCCGGGGGTCGCCGACACTGCATATCACCTCCTACGAGAAGCCATGCAGTGCTACGAGAAAGCTGAGACGCTGCGTCCAGCCGACAACGATGAAACAATTCTCCGCTGGAACACCTGTGCAAGGACGATCATGTCTGAACATTTGCGCCCTTTGCCGCCTAATGATTCCATCACGATGTTGGAGTAGATTCGGTGAGTGCACAGCCTTTTCAAATTCGAGGCGCGAGTGCACACGATATGGACCAACTCTGTGTACTGGGTGCCGAGCTACTGACTACTATTCACTTCGAAGGAAACATTGCAGACGTGAAACGTTTTTTCGAACACATCATGAATTCCGGTGACCGAACGTTCATGATCGTCGCCGAAAGCGAAGGCACACTGTGCGGTTACGCTTATGCGTCATACAAATGGCGGGCGGAATTTTTCGGCGAGACGATGGATATCGTCGCTTTGTTTGTGTCAACGCATTGGAGAAATAAGGGCGTTGGCCGCAGCCTCATCGCTTCGCTGCTGGAGAAGGCGCGCCACCGCGGAATCCGGCGTATCCGTGCCGAAGTCCATGCGGGTAATTCCGACTTCGAACGCACACTCGAATCCAGCGGCTTCGCTCTCGAACGCCGCACGCTCTGGGGTCTTCGACTTTAGTCCCAACACCATTCTCCTTGCGGGTGTCCTGCTGATTACATACGTGCCGTGGCTTACGACTGAATTACCAGCATGGCTGGGACGCTAATTGAACGGGACGGGCGTAACAATCGGCACTACTTCATCGCCTGCTTCAGGACCTCGGCAGCAGCGGGAAATTCTTTCTTAGCGTTAGCGAAAAAGATGCCTTGTGCCATGTCGAGCGGCGTCCAGCCCAGTTTCGTCTTGGCGTCAACTTTGGCACCATGCTCGACGAGGTACTTTACGATTCCGGCCTGCCCGGAAACGACGGCACCATGCAGCGCAGTGCTGCCGCTCCATCGTGGGTCGCCGAGCACCTTGCCGATCAATTGATCCATGTTGAGCGGATAGTAGAGGAGCAGATATTCGGGATCGCCTTCCATGACGTAGTCACCGAAATCGGCATGGGCATTGATGTCATTGCCGAGCTCGATCGCCAGTTTGACGGCTTCGAGTCTTTCGGCTTCGGTGCAACCGGTGAACGGGCCCGGTGCTTCACCTTCCCAATAGTCCAATCCGGCAGCCGTAATCAGAGGCGTGACACCCAGGACATTCGTCATCCTCGGATCGGCCCCGTGTTGCGCGAGCAATCGCATGTACGGCGCGTCGCCATTGTGGGCGGCAATATAGAAAGGGGTTGCGCCGATATACGTAAGGTAATGACGTCCGAGTTGGATCAGCGGCGGGTTCTTCATCGTGCCGCCTTCCTTGTCGAATTTCTTTTCCTCCCAGGTGATCCGCGCGTTGGGATTGGCGCCTTTTTCCAAAAGCTTTTTTGCCAACTCGAGAGCTGTCATGTTGCCGGCCACGGGAGGCGGTCCATGCGGCGTGTTGCCGACTCCGGCAGCGCCGTCCGCTCCAGGCTTTCGCAGCCAGGCGAGCGTATGCAAAGCCGAGCCGCGTGGATCCGGCGCGTTCGGATCGGCGCCGAGGTCAGCGAGAACGGCCGCAAGTTCGAAGTACGCGTTGACCGTGGCCATGTTGAGAGCACTGGTTCCGTCAGGCGCGACGTCGTTAACGTTGGCGCCGTTGCGGGCCAGAATCTTCACCGCATCGATCTGACCGTTTCGGACAGCAAAGAGCAAAGGCGTGAAGCCTGTTTTCGACTTCATTTTGAAATCGGCTCCCGACTTCAGCAGCAACTCAATGACGCCCGCATTGCCTTCGGATGCAGCCCACATTAACGCCGTCTGCCCGCGGATCGGTTCTTGGATATTCACATCCGCGCCGTGCTCCAACAAAACCTTCACCGCGTCGACTTTTCCTGAAAGCGATGCGGTCATCAATGCAGTCTGCCCTTCTTCGGACGTGCTGTTCGCGTCAACGCCGGCCTTCAACAAGCGCTCGATGATCGCGGCATCTCCGTTCATGCTCGCGAGTGAAAGCGGGGTCACGTTGTAACGGTTTGCGATTTTCGGATTCGCACCGGCTGCGAGAAGAACATCGACAATGTCGGCGTTCGCGCGCTGCGCGGCCCAATACAGGGCGGTCGAGCCATCGGGCTCGGACGCGTTGATATCAACGTGCTGCGCGATCAACAACCGGACGGTTTTGACGTCGAATTTCTTTGCCGCGTCGATCAGCCGGAGATCGGCGCCCAAGGCCGTATTCACGGCCATCAAGAAGAGTGCAATCGCGATGTACCAGGCGCACTTTTTCATGGGACCCCTCGCTGGGCCGATAGTATATTCCATGCTTATGCGTAAGCACAGGCACACGGCGGCCCACGCGAAGGTCGCGGTCAAAATCGTGACCACCTCTGTTTTCCTGTGGCTGTGTGCCTCGGCCTTTTCGATGCTGGCTGTAGCTCAAACTCCGGCTCCGGCCGCCGTTTTCAACCAGTACTGCACGACGTGTCACAATTCCCGGCTCAAAACCGCCGGTCTCGTCATCGACCCTGAAGAAACATCGCGCGTAAGCACAAAGCCTGAGCTTTGGGAAAACGTCATCCGGAAACTTCGATCCGCGTCCATGCCGCCGGCGGGCTCGCCGCGGCCAAGTCCGGCAACCTATGATGCGGTTGCCACGTTTCTCGAATCAGAACTCGATCGGGCCGCTGCAGCCGAGCCCAATCCAGGCACGTTGCCGTTGCTGCACCGCCTGACGCGAACGGAGTACCAAAACGCGGTGCGCGATCTTCTGGGACTCGATGCGCTTCCGAAAGAAATGGACATCTCGCTGCTGTTGCCCGCCGACAACGTGAGCAGCGGGTTCGACAACATCGCGGATCTACTGTTCGTTTCACCGGCGACCATGGAGCGTTACCTCGACGCTGCCAGAAAAATCAGCCGGTTGGCTGTGGGCGATCCGGAGATGCCAGTGATGGTGAATATTCACAAGCTGAATCCGGAACAGTGGCAGGAAGAGCGAGTCGACGAACTTTCGTTCGGTACGCGCGGCGGACTCGCGATTCGGAGCTACTTCCCCGTCGACGCGGACTACAACTTTAAAGTTGACGTCGCCGGCGCAGCGCAAGACGCGCATCAGATCGAAATCACCATCGACGGCGAGAGAATTCAATTGATCCAGGTCGGAGGAAACCCAGGCGGTGGCAGAGGACGTGGAGGCCGAGGCGCAGCAGCAGACCGGCCGTCAGAATTCAAAATTCCGGTCAAAGCGGGATCACGTCTGGTCGGTATAACATTCATCGAACGCAATCAGGCCCGCGACGAAGAAACACTGCGGCCCCGGTTTCGCGGACGAGGGACGCTGCCCGGCCTTGCGAGCGTGACCATCAGCGGACCGTATAACGTCAAAGGCTCCGGCGACACCCCCACACGGCAGCGGATTTTTGTGTGCCGGCCCAAAACGACAGCTGATGAACTCCCATGCGCCAAACAGATTTTCTCCAAACTGGTCCGGCGCGGCTATCGCCGGCCGTCGACGGATGCCGACGTTCAACGACTGCTGCCGTTCTATACGGCAGGCAAGATGGAAGGTGGATTCGATCGGGGAATTCAGAGAGCCCTCGAACGTGTATTGGTCAGCCCGCAATTTATGTTCAGGATTGAGACCGAGCCGCCGAAGGCTTCGGCCGGCACCGCCACACGCATCAGCGATATCGAACTCGCTTCGCGTCTTTCGTTTTTCATCTGGAGCAGTATTCCGGACGACGAATTACTCGACGCCGCCATCGCCGGCAAGCTGAAGACTACAGTCGTTCTCGAACAGCAGGTGCGCCGGATGCTCGCCGATTCGCGATCGGAATCGATGGTCACCAATTTCGCCGCGCAATGGCTCTATCTGCGCGACATCGAAGCCAAGCAACCTGACGAGGTTCTCTTTCCCAACTGGGATGAAACGCTGCGCGAAGCTTTCCGGCGCGAAACCGAGCTTTTTCTCGACAGCATTCTTCGCGAGAATCGAAGTGTCCTGGATCTGCTGACGGCGAATTACACCTTCGTCAATGAGAGACTCGCGAAGCATTACGGGATTCCGAATGTCAGCGGCAGTTTCTTCCGGCGCGTCACTCTGCCGGAAGGGAGCCCTCGCGGCGGCCTGCTGGGCCAGGGTAGTATCTTGACCATCACTTCTTATGCGAACCGGACTTCGCCTGTCCTTCGCGGCAAGTGGGTCCTCGAAAACCTGCTGGCCGCGCCACCTCCGCCACCTCCACCGAATGTCCCCGCTTTAAAGACCGACGGTGCGCAGCCCGGCGAAACCCTGACAATGCGCGAAGCGATGATTCGTCATCGCGCCAATCCGGCGTGCGCGAGCTGTCATGCGCGCATGGATCCTATCGGGTTTGCGATGGAAAACTTCGATGCGGTCGGGCGGTGGCGAGACCGGGATTCGGGCAATACGATTGATGCCGGAGATGGCGTAGCCGGGCTGAAGAAAACGTTGCTGGATCAATCGGACCAATTCGTGTGGGCGCTTTCGGAAAAGCTATTGATGTATGCCGTGGGACGGAATCTGCAATATTATGATGCGGCAGCAATACGTGAAATCGTTCGGTACGCGGCACCCGGCAAATACACGTTCTCGTCCCTCGTGTTGGGTGTCGTGAAGAGTGTTCCGTTTCAAATGAGGAAGAGCGCAGGGTAATCGGAGGCGATCATGTTCATCACGAAAAAGGCACTGTCTCGCAGAACCTTTTTGCAAGGCGCCGGAGTCACACTAGCGCTCCCCTTCCTCGACGCCATGGTGCCTGCATTGGCTGCGGCCGCGAAGCCCGCGCCACGGCTGGGTTTTATTTACATCGCTAACGGCGTGATCCAAAACCAGTGGAACCCGTCAACACCCGGCATACTAGCCGAGTTGCCCCCGACTCTGAAACCTCTCGATGCACTCAAAAATCAACTGAACGTGATCAGCGGGCTCGCGCATCTTCAGGCCGACACGTTCGGCGATGGAACGGGCGATCATCCGCGGGCGTCGGCGGCGTGGCTGACCGGTGTTCATGCCTATGACCGCACGCAACCGGGCGTCGAAGTCCGCCTCGCCACCACCGCAGACCAACTTGCCGCGCGCGTTATCGGAAAGAACACACAACTCGCGTCGCTCGAACTGACCGTTGATTTTCCAACGCAAGGTTCGTGCGACTCGGGCGATTGCTTCTACGTCAACACTGTGTCGTGGAGAAACGAAACGACTCCGAATCCGGCGGAAACTCATCCGCGAGTCGTTTTCGAACGGCTCTTTGGCGACGGCGGTACGGCAGCGCAACGGCAGAAGCGCGTTAAAGAAACCGGTAGCATTCTCGATTCACTATCTGAAGAAGTGAACTCGCTTGCGAAGAGTTTGGGCTCCGGGGATCGCACGAAGTTGAACGAGTACATGGATTCCATCCGGGAGATCGAGTCGCGAATTCAAAACACGGAAGCGCAGAGCCAGCATTCGATCGAATTGCCGGACAGACCTGTCGATGTTCCCGACTCGTTCGACGAGTACACCAAGACCATGCTTGACCTCGTAGCGCTGGCTTACCAGGCGGACGTCACTCGCGTCTTTACCATGATCTTTGCCAGAGAACTGAGTTCGCGAACCTTTGCTCATATCGGCGTAGCGGACCAGCACCATGCCGTATCGCATCACCGCGATGATGCTGAATTGATCGCGAAGAAGGCGAAGATCGACGTTTATCATGTGACCCTGCTGAATCACTTCCTGACGAGACTACAATCCACACCCGATGGCGACGGTTCATTGCTCGATCACAGCCTGATTCTTTACGGCGGCGGTATGGGCGACGGAAATTTGCATCGTCATTTTGATCTGCCTTGCCTTTTGGCCGGCAAGTTGGGAGGCCAGTTCAAAACCGGTCGTTACATGCCTTTCCCCGACAAGACGCCAATGACGAATCTTTTGTTGACCATCCTCGGCAAAGCCGGCGCTCCGCTCGAGAAACTCGGTGATAGCACGGCGCCGCTCGACCTGAGCTAGGCCGTTCTTCAGGAGGAACCATAATGTCGCGCTCCGCACCGTTACTCGCGTGCTTCATTGTTTGGATTGCAGGAACCATGAGTCTCTTTGGGGCAGTTGATTGCGATCGGGCCTGTCTCAAGTCGAGCCTCGATCAATATCTGAACGCAGTCGTGAAGCACGATCCGGCTGCCGCGCCTCTATTCATTGGGTTCCGGCAGACTGAAAACGCAACGGTCGTGAAGCTCGGAACGGGCGTCTGGAAGAGCGTCACAGCGCTCGGCAAAGTGCAGCGGCGATACTTCGATGCCGTGACCGGGCAAGCCGCCTATTTCGGCATCGTCGAGGAGAACGCAACGCCGGCGATCGTAACAGTGCGATTGAAGGTCGAATACAAAAAGATTACGGAAGCTGAGTGGATCATTGCGCGAAAGGGAGATCCGGGACTGAACGGACCCGCAGGCGGAAACGTTTTTGACGCCGATAATCTCGCCATGAATCCTCCACCCGAGAGGGCGATGACCAAAGAAACCAGGATGCCACGGGAAGCAATGATCGCCATCACCAACAGTTACTTCGATGGGATCACGACCCACGATGGTTCGATCATCATGGCCAATCCGGGATGTCCGCGACTGGAGAATGGTCAAGCGATGACCGGCCGTGGAGCGGGCCCGCGCGGAGGCGCCGCCGCTGGACCGACAGGAGGACCGCCCACTGTAACGGACTGCACGTCAGGCCTGGAGACGATCAATATTCAGAATGTCGCGGCCCGCCGATACCCGGTGGTCGATGAAGATGCCGGCGTCGTGCTCGCACTGGCCATCTTCATCCGAAAGCCTGGAACGACCACTCGCCGAAACGTGTTCGCGGAATGGTTCATTCTGGATAACTACAAAATTCAAAAAATTTACTCCGCGATGTTCTACCCACCACCGGAAATGCCCGTTCCGAACTGGCCGCCGTTCGACGGGAATTGGCCATTGCCTGCATCCTGGCCTGCGCCCCCGCCGGCAAAGTAATGCGCGGGGCACCGGAGCACAAAAAGCACAGACCAATGTTCAATTTCCAATTCTCAATTCCCATCGGAGGGAAAAGCTGCTCAAGTAGGCCTCGAGGCTCAATGTGAGACCAGCCCCGAAAGCTCCTTGAGCTGGCCGTTGCTATCGCCCAACTTCTCGGCAGGGATGCCCAAATTCCCGAGCAGGGTCAATTGCAGGTTCGTCAGCGGCGTGTGCTCTGGGTAAACAAGGTGCCGGCCGCCCTTGATAGTTCCCGCTCCGCCTCCCACGACGAGCGTGGGCAACGGACCGTGCGTATGACGATCGCTATGGCTGATGCCGCCTCCATAGAGGAGGATCACTTGATCGAGCAGCGATCCCTCGCCGTCCGGGATGGATCGCAGTTTGTCGACATAATCGGCGAACAAACGGATGTGATACGTCTGTATCCTGGCGCACTTCTCCATCTTTTCCGGCAGGTTTTGGTGATGAGTCAGCGGATGGTGAGGCTCAGGAACTCCGATCTGCGGGTAAGGTCGTCCATTCTGCTCGCGCCCATACATGAACGTGATGACGCGTGTCAGGTCGGATTGAAATGCGAGCAACTGCAGGTCATAAAGAAGCTTCACGTGTGGCTCGAAGCCGTCGGGAATGCCTTCGGGGCGCTGCACATCGGGCGTCTCTTTCGCGCTTTGTTCCTCAGCTTTTTGGATTCGTCGTTCGACATCGCGAAGGGACTCCAGGTAGTCGTTCACCTTTCGGTTGTCTCCGGGGCCAAGTTTTCGCTGGAGCGCTTTCATGCGGTCGGTCACCGAATCCAGAATGCTCCGATCCTGCTGCAGGCGCGCGGCACGCACACGCGCATCGCTGCTGTCACTTCCTCCGAATAGCCGGTCGAACACGACGCGCGGATTGTTTTCGGCCATAAGGGGGAGCGTCGGTGTCAGCCAGGAAAGCGTACTGCTGTACGCGCAGCTGTAGCCAACATCGCAAGCTCCAACAAGGCTGGCGTCGTCCATCGTCAATTGCAGGGAAGAGAATTGGGTTTCGCGTTCGAAAGCCTTCGCGACGATCTGATCCATCGAAATACCGTTCTCAACGACAGTATCCGAACGCTTCACGTGCACACCTGTGAGGTACGTTCCTGAAGCGCGCGAATGATCTCCGCCGCCATCGCCAAGCGCTTCGGCCTGATCGCTATAAAGCCCTGTGACCACCACGACTTTGTCGCGGAACGGCTTCAGCGGCGCCAGAATGGGCGA
>Ga0114129_10012324_pt1 | contig 12166 bp, 12 predicted proteins | sample RhiMetdeltSRZDD1_FD_80071 | JGI IMG/M metagenome (GOLD analysis project Ga0114129, IMG submission 80071) | Populus rhizosphere microbial communities from Tennessee, USA - Rhizosphere MetaG P. deltoides SRZDD1 (version 2) (version 2) | ecosystem: Host-associated > Plants > Roots > Rhizosphere >...
AGCCGATTCGCACTCCTCCGGCGATCCCGCCACCGCTCACTAGGTTAGACAAGCCCTCTTAGCTATTCTTGTCAATTAGGTACCTGCCTAGCTACGCAAACACATCCACGACTAATGGGACGCTCAAAAGACCGTCCAGCACCGCAGCGATAGGGTAGATTGAGGGTATGAGCGAAGTTAGATTCGCGTGAGCCAGGACTCGTGCGTCGCATCTTCTCCGCGCACGATGGAGAAGAAGCGCTTTTGTAAGGCAAGCGTGATGGTGCCGGGTTTTCCGGTTCCGATGCGGCGATTGTCGATCTCTCGAACAGGGGTTAATTCCGCCGCGGTTCCCGTCACAAATACTTCGTCGGCAATGTACATTTCATCGCGCGTAAACCGCTCCTCGAGCACCACCACGCCCTGCTCTCGCGCAAGGTCGATGACTGCATTCCGTGTAATGCCTTCTAAGATGGAAGTCAGCGGTGTCGTCTTGATGCGCCCCTTTCGGACGACGAAGATGTTCTCACCTGTCCCCTCCGATACGTACCCTTCCGGATCCAAGAGAATCGCTTCATCGTAGCCATTGGCCTTTGCCTCGCGTTTGGCTAAAATCGAGTTCACATAGTAACCGGAAATTTTCCCCCTCGTCATCGACACGTTGACGTGGTGGCGTGTAAACGAGGAGACGCAGGCACGCATGCCGTTGGCCAGCGCATCGTCCCCCAGGTACGACCCCCATTTCCAGGCAGCTATGGCCATTTTGATCGGATTGTCTCCGGGATAGACGCCCATCGCCCCGTACCCGATGTAGACCAGCGGACGGATGTAACAGGCATCCAACTTGTTGACCCGAACCGTTTCGACAATGGCCTCTGCCACCTGCTTCTTGTCATAGGGAATCGTCATCATGCCGATATGGGCAGAGTCGAACAACCGATAGACATGTTCCTGCAGTTTGAAGATCGCTGAGCCGGATTTGCCCTTGTAGCAGCGGAGGCCCTCGAACGCAGCCAATCCGTAATGGAGAGAATGGGTCAAGACATGGACGTTCGCGTCCGCCCAGTTGACGAACGAGCCGTCCATCCAGATTTTACCATGGGGCTCCAACATGAAACGGACTATAGCAGCGGCTTCGAAGAAGCGTCAAGCAAACGGCGGAGACTCTCTCCTCGGCTGGTTGAGACCTGTGCTGATGTGTTCGTTGACGAGCCTCGTGATGCGATGTGCGGCTCCGGATGTGAGATGATTGATCTTCAGCCCGAACTCATACTGATCGACCCATTGGACGGATGCGTGTGAAATTTCAAGCGGAGGGCTGTGTTCTTCCAAACAAACCCGAACGGAGAGCTCCGTTCCCGGCTGTAGATTGTGGTCCCCAAGGACCCGCATCCCGCTACGTGACAGATTCATGACTACACCTTTCCCGATGACGCTGCCACTCAGGTAGTAGGAATTGTACCAGGTCGGGATGCGGCGGTAGGGCCGGAGCACAAACTTTCTGCCATGCACCTTCTCTCTGGCGGTCTTCATGCTTTCTAGAATACGCCGCCACGCCCTTGCTCGAACAGCCTACGAATAGGGGGAGGGAACAGACTACAAGGGGGCGGTCGGAGTGCGAGCCGCACAGGAGCCTTTCCTTGACACCTTTGAAATCATTGTGATACATACCAACGTTCTGTCAGGGAGGCAGGCAGCGATGTATGCAATAGTTGAAACGGGCGGCAAGCAATATCGGGTCGAAAATGGGACTCTCGTCCAGGTTGAAAGTCTTCCGGGCGATGTCGGCGGGACCGTGGAGCTGAGTCAGGTTCGCCTGGTTCACGGTGACCAGGGCGTCATCGTCGGCCAGCCATTGGTGAAAGGGGCCAAAGTCACGGCGGAGATCGTCGGCCAGGGCCGGACTCGTTCAATCATGGTGTTCAAGAAGCAACGACGAAAAAACTATCGGCGCACGAAGGGCCATCGTCAAGGTTTCACCAAACTGCGCATTACCGGTATCGCAACAGCATAAGTTAAGGATCTGCCATGGCAACAAATAAAGGCGGCGGCTCATCTCGAAACGGAAGAGACAGCAATCCGCAATATCTGGGAGTCAAAGCATACGGCGGCGAAACCGTCAAGGCTGGAGCCATCATCGTGCGCCAGCGCGGGACCAAATTTTTCCCCGGTTTCAACGTCGGTCTCGGCAAAGACCACACCCTCTTCGCCCGCGTGACGGGTACCGTCAAATTCGAGGGCGGACGCGCGCGACAGAAGGTCAGCGTCTACCCAGTGCCCACGACTTCCTAACCAGCGCATTTCCTTTTCTCCACAAGGGATTTAGTCTTATCAAAGGACACGTGCACCGCGCTAGCGCGATGCACGTGTCCTCGTGTAGTGGCGTTCCAACCGTCCTACTGGACAGGGTCCGATGTTTGTCGATGAAGTTCAAATCACTGTGAAAGCCGGTCGCGGCGGAGATGGGAGTTGCAGCTTCCGCCGAGAGATGTTCGTTCCCAGGGGCGGCCCGGACGGGGGCGACGGGGGCAATGGCGGGGATGTGATCTTTACAGCCTCACATCGACTCACCACGCTTCTCGATCTCCGCTATCAACGGCACTACGAAGCCGAAGACGGCAAGGCTGGTAGTGGATCCAATTGCACCGGCCGAAGGGGGAAATCTGTCGACGTTCTCGTGCCAGTAGGAACTGTCATTTACGATGACGCGATGGGGGACATCCTGGCCGACCTGGTTGCGGACGGTGAGACGGCAACGATTGCACAAGGCGGCAAAGGTGGGCGTGGCAACAGCCATTTCGCCACTTCCACCAATCGTGTCCCCACACATTTTGAGCATGGAACGGAAGGCGAGGAACGGGAACTGCGCCTTGAGCTCAAGCTGCTTGCCGACGTCGGCCTGGTGGGATTTCCGAATGCTGGCAAGTCTACGTTGATCGCCGCCATTTCGGCCGCGCGTCCCAAAATCGCTGATTACCCGTTTACGACCTTAGTCCCCAATCTCGGTGTAGTGCGCCATGGTGAGGATCGCAGTTTTGTCGTGGCTGACGTTCCGGGGTTGATTGAAGGCGCACATGAGGGCAAGGGCCTTGGCATTCAATTCTTGCGGCATATCGAACGTACATCTCTGCTTCTGCAACTCATCGATGTGTCCGAATGGGCGGCTGAAGACCCCATTGTAAGCTTTGAGACCATGCGGAATGAATTGGCTGCGTATGACCCGGCGCTGGCGAAGCGTCCGTTTGCTGTCGTGGCGACCAAGATCGATGCAGCCGGTGACGGGACAAAATTGAAATCGCTCCAGGCCTTTTGCAAGCGCCGCCGTATCCGGTGCCTACCCATTTCCGCCGCGACCAGAGAAGGCTTGGCAGAACTAATCACCTTTACTGGGCAACAAGTCGAACAACTCCGGGCAACTGCATGCGAGACGAAGTCTTAAAGCAGGCGAAACGGATCGTTGTGAAGATCGGGAGCAGTTTGGTCTCCTCCCGGGAGAGCGGTCTTCAGCCTGAACGAATCGATCGACTGGCAGATGAAATTGCCGCACTTCGATCCGCCGGCCGGGAAGTGTTGATCGTGTCATCCGGGGCCATCGTTTCCGGCATCAAAAAACTCGGGCTCAAGGATTACCCAAAGAGCCTGCCGGTCAAGCAAGCAGCCGCCGCGGTCGGGCAAAGCCGCCTGATGTGGGCCTATGAGAAATCGTTTGAGCGAGTCGGCGTCAAAGTGGCGCAGATTCTCCTGACTCACCACGACTTGGCCGACCGGCGGCGATTCCTGAACGCACGGCATACGTTGGCCGCGCTGATCGATTTTCAAGTCATTCCGATCGTCAATGAAAATGACACGGTGGCAGTGGACGAAATCCGCGTCGGCGATAACGATACGTTAGCTGCGGAGGTGGCTCACCTCATCGATGCGGACCTGCTCGTGATTCTGTCCGATGTCGACGGATTGTTCACGGAAGATCCGAGAAAAAGCCCTTCTGCGCAGTTGATCCCCCTGATCACCGACATCAACGAGGACATTGAGCGACGCGCCGGCGTTTCATCCAGCTTTGAAGGCACTGGAGGCATGGCAACCAAGATTCGTGCGGCCAAAAAAGTGGGTGAGTATGGTGTAGCCACGCTGATTCTGAATGGACAACAGCCCGGACTCCTCCCGAAGGTCTTATCCGGAAGCGCTGGCGGCAGTCTCTTTCTTGCGAAAGAGCGCCGTCTGACCAGCCGTAAACATTGGATCGGCTATACGCTGCGCCCACGGGGCACGATTTCACTTGATCAGGGAGCCGTCGAAGCCCTGACCAAACGAGGTAAGAGTCTCTTGGCTTCGGGTATTGTGAATGTGTCCGGCTACTTTGAAGCGGGTGATCCCGTGAGTTGTCTCGACCAGGACGGGAAAGAATTTGCGAAAGGTCTCGTAAATTTTTCCTCGGACACGTTAACCACGATCAAAGGGTTGAAGACGGCTGAGATTCAACAACGACTTGGTCCGCAAGAATACGAGGAAGTGATCCATCGCGACAATCTCGTCATCCTATAAATATCGGATGACAGGACGACGTGCAAACCTAGATCTTGAACGAGCAACAGGAGCATCCAGCATTAAGACATGCGCCTTGGCTTATTGGGGGGAACGTTCAACCCTATTCACAACGGGCATTTGGCAATTGCACGTCAGACCCGTGACGCGCTGGGGCTCGATCGCATTCTCTTCATCCCGACAAATGATCCCCCACACAAGTCTCATCAGGGCCTGGCACCGGCGAAGGACCGCTACGAGATGGTCCGCCTGGCACTTGGGTCAGATCCCCTGTTTGTCATCTCGGATGTGGAGCTGAGACGATCAGGGACATCCTATTCAATCGACACAGTCCGGCAGCTCCAACACGAATATGAACCGCAGACCGACTTGTTTTTTCTGATTGGGCTCGATGCCTTCCTCGATTTTCCAACGTGGCATGAGCCGGACACCTTGCTGACGCTTTGTTCGTTTGTCATCATTTCTCGGCCCGGACTCTCGTTTCAAGCCCTCTCCACCCTCCCTCTGCTCCCACCCATCTCGCAACAGTCGCTCCTCGATCTGGATCGGGGCGACAGCTCCAAATTGACTGTCCCGATGGGCACACATTCTCTGATCTGTCTCCGATTACCGCCCTCCGACATCTCGGCCTCTGGGATTCGTTCAAAGTTCAAACAGGGGCTTCCCACGGTAAAGCTGTTGCCGCCCCAGGTGGAATCCTATATACTTCAACATCATATCTACGACTAAGAGGACGCCGATCGCACGAACATCGAAGGCCACTGCCCTGGCAATTGCGAGGGCCATGCTCGACAAAAAGGCCACGGACGTCCTGATCCTCCACGTAGCGAAACTGACCTCCGTTGCCGATTACCTTGTGCTGGGTTCCGCAGACTCTGACCGGCAAACCAGAGCCATTGCCGATCACGTGGATGGGGTGTTGTCTCAAACGGGTCCTGGCGCACTCAGTATCGAAGGCAAGGCCTCGTCACAATGGGTGTTGATGGATTTTGGCGACGTGGTCGTCCATGTCTTCCGGCAGGACGCCCGTCAGCACTACGGGCTTGAACGGTTGTGGGCAGACGCGAAGCGCATACCGATTCCCGGTCAGGAGCCTCCTCCGCCGATGATGCCTCCGAAACCTGCCCAGCGAACCAGGGCGCAGCAGGCGAAACGAGCGTAGACCGATGCTCAGACTCCTCACTACGATTTTCCTCATCAGCACCGGCATCTTTGTCTATACCTATTTTCGCGAATTGAATCCCGGTACGATCACCGTCCATACCGGGTCTTCGACACAATTCGAACTGAGCGCTGTGACGCTGGTGGTGTTCTCTATGGCAGTCGGGGCCGTGCTCGTGGCTGTGGCTGTCGGCATGCGACAGACTGTGCACGTCATCGGCAATTGGCGAAGCACTCGCCTCCAGCGACGGAAGGAAAAGGTCGACGCCCTCCACCGCGAAGGTACCCATGCCTTCATGTCCAAGCGCACGAGCGATGCTGTCGGCCTCTTTGAGAAGGCCCTTTCGATCGATCCGAACCGGATCGATTCCTTGCTATGGCTGGGAAACATCTATCGTTCTGAAACCAACTATGCCGAGGCGATCCGCCTCCACCAGAACGCTCAACGTATCGACGACCGGAATATCGAGATTCTTTTGGAATTGTCGAAAGACCTCGAAGGGGCGAAACGATATGAAGATGCGCTTCAATCCCTGCAGAAGATTCTGAGAATTGAGCCGGACAACCTGACCGCGCTGACCCGCAAACGCGACTTGCTCATCCGGCTTGAAAAATGGAGCGACGCGCTCGAAATCCAACATCGCATGGCGAAGGCCAACCTGCCGGAATCCGAACGGCGGGCTGAAGCCCAGTTGCTCACCGGATGCATGTATGAAGTGGGACGCCAGTTGTTGGAGCGTGGCCATGCGGACAAGGCTCGTCGCTACTTCCGCGGCGCGATCAAGAAGGATCGCACGTTCCTACCCGCATACATAGGACTAGGCGAGGTTCTCATCCGCGAAGGCAAGACCAAGGACGCGGTGGAGATCTTGAAAAAGGTGTATGCCAAAACCCGGAACGTCATCATCCTCCACCGCTTGGAAGAGCTTTTCTTGGAGCAAGGAGAGCCCGGCGAAATCATCCGGACCTATCAAGAAGCCCTGCAGCAGGATCCGAACAATGCCATTCTTCAGTTCTATCTCGGCAAATTGTATTACCGCTTGGAGATGGTCGACGAAGCATTCGATATCCTCTCGACCGTGGAAGGGCCTCAAGATCAACTCGTCGATTACCATAAGATCATGGCCAATTTGTTCCTGCGCAAACAGCACATGGAACAGGCCGTCGTCGAGCTCAAGAAAGCACTGCAGTTCAAGAAACGTGTCGTCGTGCCTTACATATGCACGGTCTGCCAGCAGGATACGACGGAATGGTCCGGACGTTGTCGCCGCTGCGGTAACTGGAATACCTTCGTCGCCCTGCCCTGGACCCCGGCAGCAGGACGAGACAACACCTCGCTACCAACCCGCACAGTCCCCTATCAAGGCATTGCTTCTCCGTTCGAAACTGTGTAGGTTTTCGCGTCGGAAGACAGGGGCACAGGATACGATTCACTCGCCATCGCTTAGGAGCGCCCGATGATCGGTTACCAGGATTTCGCAGACAAAGCCCTCCGAGACGAGGTCCTCTCTCGCTCGCAATGCCAGGATGTCCTGAATACACTTGACGAGGACCTTCTCGGGCTTCTGCAAGCGGCTTTTCGAGTGCGCTTCCGCTACTTCGGAAAAACAGTGCGCTTGCAGATGTTGCAGAACGCCAAGAGCGGTGCCTGTCAGGAAGACTGCCACTACTGCTCGCAGTCGGCTGTCTCGACAGCGTCGATTGAACGCTACAATTTAGTACCACAGAAACAGATGATCGAAGGTGCGCGTCAGGCCGCTGCCTCTAAAGCCCAGCGCTACTGCATCGTCATCAGCGGCAGAAGTCCGCTGGACCGCGAAATCGATGAAATCGCCGGAGCCGTCCAGGCAATCAAGAAAGAGATTCCTATTCAAATCTGTTGTTCCCTTGGCCTGATGAACGAGCTCCAAGCCAAGCGGCTCAAAGCCGCGGGCGTCGACCGGGTCAACCACAATCTCAACACGAGCGAAGCCTTTCATAGCTCAATCTGTACGACACACACGTTTCAGGACCGGCTCGCCACGATCAAAAATGCGCGCGCAGCCGGGTTGGAGATTTGCTCAGGAGGAATCGTCGGCATGGGCGAGAAGGATGATGATCTCATCGATCTGGCCATGGCGTTACGCGACGTGAAACCTGATTCAATCCCTCTCAATACCTTGCATCCGGTGGCAGGAACACCATTGGAACATTGCGATAATCTTACGCCGCAACGGTGTCTGAAGGTGCTGTGTCTCTTTCGTTTTTTACACCCGCGCACGGAAATTCGCATCGCCGGAGGACGCGAACATAATCTACGCAGCCTCCAACCCCTGGCTCTCTACCCTGCCGATTCGGTCTTTGTGAATGGCTATTTAACCACACCTGGCGCACCAGCGCCTGAAGTCTGGCGGATGATTGAGGACCTGGGCTTCACAATCGAAGTGGACTATCAAACGGCAGCTGAAAAAGTTCTTCAGCTACGCTCTTAGCCGCTCGAACCGCTCAAGGTTCAGCACTAAGTGTTCGCTCATCATTACTCTTCCCTCAACCCCTCGACGACCGGCTGTCTCGCGGCCCAACGCGCCGGGAAATAGCCGGCGATCCAGGCAGCGCCGATTGCCAACAGAACAGCTTGGAAAAGCACCCCCATGGGGATCGTCATTCGAATGGTCCAGCCGAACGATTGCTTGTTAATGACGGCAATCAATACCCAGGCCAGTCCAAGCCCGCCAATTACACCCAGAACCGCCCCGATCAGCCCAAGGTAGACGGCTTCCCACAGGACCAATCGCTCGACCTGCTTCCGGCTGGCACCGATGGCCTGGAGCGTGGCCAATTCACGTCTGCGTTCGAGGACGGCGGTTACCAACGTGTTCACAATTCCGAGAACCGCCACCAATACGGCAATTGCTTCGAGAACATAGGTCAGCACAAAGGTGCGATCGAAGATATTCAAAATTTCCTGGCGGAGTTCTTTGTTCCGGACGATCGTTGGCGGCGACATCTGCTCCTGAGAGCCGGTTAACCTCCGAATTACAGCCCGTCGCACCGATTCACTGTCGGCATCCGGCTCGAGATAGAGGGCAAACACCGTGATACGGTCATCATCCCAAAAACGATGGTAAAAACTTCGCTCCATCACCATCTTTCCGCCATCGGTCGCATAATCGTAAAAGATGCCTTCGACTGGAACAGTCTCAGGACCTTTGGGAGTCATGATCGCCACCGACCCTCCGGTGCGCAAACCAAGTCGATTGGCCAAGACTTCCGACACCAATACGCCGCCCGTGTCGGCGGCCCGCATGAGTACAGTCCTCCAATCCCCCTCGACCATCAGATAGCGCCCCCGCTGCGCATGGAGCCGGAGGTCTCTGGACACCAGCGCGACCGATTGACCTTGCGCTTCGACCTGCAAGTCCCGATAGGTATCAACCGCAGCGACGCCCTCGGTGGTCTGCAGGACCGGCAACCATGCGGCCGGCAACGAACGCGATGCCTGTCCGACCTGCTTCTCATGCAACCAGGCCGGCGGGGCGACAATGAGATCGGCCATGACGGTTTCATTGACCCAGGCTTCGACGGTCTCGCGAAAACTGCGGACCATTATGACGACACCGATCATGATAGCCAGCCCCACCATCAACGCGGAGACCGTCACGGCGTTGCGCCCTGGATGGCGCGCCGCGTGGTCGGCTGCCATGCGCCGAAGATTCCCCGAGAGTGCGGGAACCGCCATCCTTGTCGTTCGATTCGTCGGTCCCAACGCCATAATACAGACAGGCGCCAGGAGAGCTAGCGCTCCCAACAGGCAAAGTGTCGCCGCGTAGCCGAAAATCGGCAGGCCTCTCAGAGGGGGACCGAGCAGGCACAATGTTCCGACCGTCAACAGTGTCGCACTTCCCCAAAGGTACCGTCGGCTTCGCAACGCTTCCGAAGTCTCATAGTCGCCGGGCGCGAGGGCTTTGGTCGTCAGCGTTCGGCTGGCATCGATACTTGGGCCGAGCGCTCCAGCCATTGAGACCACCATCCCGAGTACCACGCCTTGCGCGAGAGGTACCAGGCTCTGGACATCAAATGACGCAAAGGTTCCACTCGACTCCAACGGAACATACAAATCACTGATTGTGCGGCTGACCAGTACGACAAGGCTACGCGCCACCCAAAGTCCGACGACGCCACCGAACAGTCCTCCGAGAGAGCCGAACAATCCTGCTTCGAGAAGAAACAAACTCGCAACCCGTCGCTCAGTCATGCCGAGGGCGCGATAGACGCCGATCTCTCGCCGGCGCTGGGCCACTGAAAAGCTCATGGTGTTGTAAACCAAGAACATGCCAACTAGTAATCCCACCCAGCTCAGGACCGCCAGGTTGAGTTGAAACGCTCCCACCATTTTTTCAACTTGGGCTGACCTCTGACTTGGACGCTGCACGATAAGGTGCGGGGGAAGCACCGAACGGATGGCAAGGGCAACCTCTTCAGGCGCTCGATCGCTTGTTGTGACCACATCGATGCGATCGAGCCGTCCGACCGAGCCAAACAGCACTTGCACCGCCGCAAGATCCATAATTGCCACGCGGTCCCAGAGCGACGCACGCCTGGTATCATCCTGGATGATGCCGGCCACACGCAGCCGCATCGTCCGCGATCCCGCTGTGACCTCAAGGGAGCTCCCTTGGCCAAGGTTCCAGTCGTGGCTCAGCTGCCTACCGAGGTACAAGCTGTCTTGAGCGAGGAGATCATTCAGCGCTTCCTCTCCTGGGCGTCGTTCGATCTGAAAGCCCCGCAGCCCCACTTCTTCGACAAGATCGAGTCCATAGACTTGGAGACTCTCACCGCGATGTAGACCGTCTGCCACAACGATCGCTTCTTCGATGACGGGAACAGCCCTATCGACACCTGGTATCCTTTGAATGGCAACGATGATGGTTTCGTCGAGCCCCTGATCATGCCCGACGATTTCAAGCGTGGCAGGTCCGGCAACGGTTAACACGCTTTGTTCGAAAGCACGGAGGACTTCCACATTTGCTGCCGTAATGGCCACAGATGCCAGCACGCCAAGCCCCACACCGAACACCGTCAGGAAGGTCCGGAACGGCTGCTGGAACGCATGGGCGCGTATCAGTGCTCTCGCAAGCGGTAGGGGGAACCTCATCGACCATCCGATTATCAAATAAACTACCTAGATATGTTGCCCAGGGAGAGCGTCGTTTCGCCAGTCTTGATGCGGCCAGAGAGACATCTGCACAAAATGGCAGTTTCGTTTACAGAATTACACTCCTTTGCTAGACTCGCTTCAGTTATTGCTGACATTGAAAGTGGGGAGACATGAAAACCGCGTTACGCCGAAAAGCCGAGCCGCTTATGGATGAGCCCGTCGATCTCGACCTCCTGACACCGCGACAGCGAGATATCCTGCGCCTGGTATCGATCGGTCACACAAACCGTGAAATCGCCAACATGCTGCAGATCAGCGTACGAACGGTGGAAGTTCATCGCTTCAATTTGATGCGGAGACTGAACGTGCGCAACGTGGCACAACTACTGAGGCGCGCTCTCCAACTGGGTCTGCTCTCCAAATCCTTTGGCAAGTAACAAGTAACTCCAAGCTGCTGAAAAAACCCGCCAGCTTCGTTCTCGCATCGCTCAGGCTCTCGACGTACAAACCAAAGTACGCCTCGTCCCTTCTCTCGCTGCGGCCTTGCTGACGAGCTTTTTGAGCAGCTTGTTATAACTCCTTCAACTTGCCTCTACACTCCTCGACGGACTTGTAGCCTTTCTTTTCAAGACATGCGGTCAGCTCTTGTTCAAGTCGCATGAATACCCCGACACCTTCTTCGACCAGAGCGGTCCCGATCTGCACGGCAGATGCCCCGCAGAGCACATGTTCGAACGCATCGACCCCGCTCATCACGCCGCCGGTGCCGATGATCGGGATTTTGCCGTTGAAGTATTTCCAGAAGGCGCGCACGTTGGCTAGCGCAACCGGTTTGATCAGGCTACCACCGAGTCCTCCAAAGCCACCCTTTGGTTTGATGACCACCGTTTCAGTTTCCGGGTTCACCACGAGAGCATTGCCGACGGAATTGATCAGATTCAAGAAATCCACTCCGCATCGTCCAATCACGTCGCCCATGAGCTGATGGTGTGCCGGATCAAAATACGGAGGCAACTTAACTCCCATAGGGACGGTGATGATTTTTCGCACCCGGCTCATCAAACGTTCTGACGCATCTGCGTCGTAACCGATTTGCGGTTTCCCAGGAATATTCGGGCATGAGAGATTAACTTCGACCAAATCCGGATTAGCCTCGTTGATCACCTGCGCGATCGTCGGGAAATCGTCCTCGCAGAGACCGGCGATGCTCGCAATGACCGGTTTGCCGAATCGTTTCAGTTCAGGGATCAGTTCCGCATACGCCTTATATCCGAGATTGGGCAGACCCATCGAATTGATCGAGCCGCCAGGAAACCCGTAGTAGCGCGGCGCCGGGTTTCCTTGTCG
>Ga0114129_10012325_pt1 | contig 12166 bp, 11 predicted proteins | sample RhiMetdeltSRZDD1_FD_80071 | JGI IMG/M metagenome (GOLD analysis project Ga0114129, IMG submission 80071) | Populus rhizosphere microbial communities from Tennessee, USA - Rhizosphere MetaG P. deltoides SRZDD1 (version 2) (version 2) | ecosystem: Host-associated > Plants > Roots > Rhizosphere >...
AGTAATACGTTTACAGAAATGACAACGGATTCGGTACCTAACTCCCATTAATTTTTATTTCAGCGTGCATAAGATAGGACGTTGTTCATCAAATCATCCTTTTCATTCCAGATTGAGTCTCGAAACGCTATTAACAATCATCATTCATGAGCCTAAAGCAATTCATTCCCAGGTAATTGCTTTACACAAAGGAGAAAACGATGAACAAAAGAATAGGTCGAATCACGAGCATCATCCTGGCGCTCACCCTGACGTTTGGTATTTTCATCCCCGGGCAAGCCATGTCACAACCTGCCGCGCTGATGGCCGGAGGAACTGTCAACCTGGCATTCTTCTATAAACCGCCAACAAACAGTGATGCGGTTACCGTGGCCAGCAACTTCAATACCATTATTCTTACCGCTGGTGATGAGTCTTTCCGTGGTCAACTCTCGGCAAATGGATTAACTTCTACCGTCAACCAATATTTTGGCGCTATTGGGATTCAGGATCCCGGTAGTTGCACATCCTCACCCAGAAGGAATCAGGTTGCTTACAAAGTTGGTGATTTCTGCGCGATCAGCGAGACTCATCCGGACTGGTTCCTGCTGGATACCACTGGCCAACGAATCCTCGCCTCGCCCGGAAGCGACACTTACAGAATGGACCCCGGCAACCCCGGCTGGAGAAATTTCTTTGTGATGCGCGTGTGGGAATGGCAGGAAAATAATGGCTGGTCGGGTCTATTTCTCGATAACCTTGAGGCTAGCTTAAGTGACCTACAGAAGTACGGTAAAACACTAGCTAAATATCCGGATGATGCCAGTTATCAGGCTGCTATCCTTGGTTTCATACAATATCTTAAGGTGAACTATTCACAACCATACAATCGGCCTGTTTTTGCCAATATCATTGCACGGCGGGATGAGGCCACCTGGTTCAAGTATATGCAGTATCTTGACGGGGCCATGCAGGAATGCTGGTCTGTAGACTGGTCGCTCAGCGTATATGTAAGCGAGACCAAATGGAAAAACGATATGGCGCTGGCGGAGAAAACCCAGAGTCAGGGAAAATACATCATTCTTGTGGCGCGAGGCAATGAGACAGATATCAATCGCCAAAATTTTGCATTTGCTTCATACCTATTGATCAGCAATGGAAAAGCTGCATTCCGCTATTCAAGCGGAATTTACCGTGAGGTCTGGCTTTATACCAATTATCAAGTGGACCTGGGAACGCCACTTGGTCCCCGCTATCAAAGCGGAAGTCTTTGGCGGCGCGACTTCACCAAAGGATCTGTGGTTGTGGATCCGGTGAATCACATAGCAACCATATCAACCAATCCATCCTCTGCATTCGCGCCCACATCAGCGCTGATCTCCCCAACCCCATTTGTAGCAAGCCCCACACCACTAGTGCCAACAGCTACTCCAACAAGGATTGTGCCCACGACAACACCGATCCAAGCAACCTCCACAACCGTTCAGTCGACCGCAACCTTCCCCCAGCCGACACCAACCCCTATTATCCTGTCAACTGAAACCCTCGCTCTGCCAACCACAACTTTGCTTCCGACTATAACAGCGATCGTCCAATCAACGACAACGTCCCTGCCAACTGCAGTTCCATCCTCAGAAACAATTTATGATGACAAGAACAGCGCCTTTGAATACTCATCCGGCTGGCAGGATAAATCCAATACAAAAGCCTACCAAGGTTCCTACAAACTGGTGACGCAGAATGGTGCATTTGTAACGTTTACATTCACAGGACAGTCATTTAGCATCATCTACAAAGGTGGGATAACCTTCAGTAAACTGGACGTGTTTGTAGATGGACAACTGGTTGGCACACTCAATCAGAAATTGGACACGGCTACCTATCAAAAGCGCTGGGATTATCCTGGTCAGTTACCATTAGGAAGACACACGCTCAAACTAATTTTCAAAGTTACCAGTACAACCATCAATCGCGGCTCTTTGGATGCGATAATCGTTCGCTAACAAATCCACTGTTATGTACCCAAATAAGAAAATGGAGCGTTTTTCGACGCTCCATTTTTATCTTCCAATTATTTTTCTTCAGCCATTCCTGTATTTCCAGACGAAGGCATTCACGGATTGATTTCGATCCTGAACAAAAGCGATCAGAGAAACAATAAGTGAGAGGTGATAGGAGTCATGAACAGTGGCTCTTTCCAATTCAGGAATATCAATTTTGCTTAAAAGAGTCTTGATGCTCGCCGCGTCGGACAAGTTCCTTTTTGAAGATTTTGACTTCGCCGGCTTTCGCCAGATTCATCGACTCAACGATCATGACTTTCAGATCATCGTCTGAAACAGTCTCACCTTCAAGATCAAGCAGAAAATCATGACCTTCCACATAACCACCATTGGTGAAATCAACTCGAAAATCAAACTTGACTCGAAACTCAGATTGAGGGTTTGGCTTATACATGGATATGGCTTATCCAGTAAGTTGAAGGCTGGAAGAACCATATTCCATTAATTCAATCGCATTCCCATCCGGGTCAGCAATCCACGCCTGACGTGAGTTGTCCATGCCCAGGGAAATCGGAGAGACGGGGACACCTTTGTCTGTCAGCGTTTTGCAGAATTCATCCAATCCTGTAACCTCGAGACAAAAATGCTTATAGCGTGTGCCTAGATTGAGCCCCTCTACTTTTCCACCCCACACTTGAGCCGCCATCGCCTGATCAAAAAATTCCAGGAAGGTTGTATCGCCACATGCAAAGTAATATCCAAATGGCTTGCCTTCCTTATTGTCCAATGTAAATTTGACCTGCATGCCAAGTTTGTTTACGTAGAAGTCAATGATTTTTTCAAGGTCATTGGTGACAAAATTGAGATGTGCCAGTTTGCGAATCATGGATACCTCTTTTCATTGATGTTCCATAGCTGTTAGCCACGGGCGGATTTCATAGAGGAGCAAGCCTGCCTGTACAGCAGGGTCGGCGGCAGCAAAATCCTCGAGCTCCTCTTGGGGAACGTCTTTGGTCGCGACCATCATGCCACCTGCATTCTGTAACAAGAATGGACCGCCAAGTTCGAGTTTTCCCTGTTCATGAAGTTTCAAATAATGTTGAACATGTTCGCCAACGCCATCCTGTTCTCTGAAGTCCACACCATACTGCCATTTGGGACCGGGTTGATGAAAGACAACATAGCGAACAGGGCGAGATGTAGAGTTGGACATGGTTTCCTCCTAAAAGTGATTTTATACTCTGGTGCCTATGAGACGATTTCCTTTACGCGTCCCACTGCTCCACTCTCCAAGCGGACTTTAATACCGTGAGGATGATTCGGGGATTTTGTGAGAATATCTTTCACAATCCCTTTGGTCAGTTTGCCGGTGCGCTGATCCTGCTTCAGGACAATGAGCACCGTCATGCCAGGTTTGATGGAAGAGCGAGTTTGTCCGTTCATAAAATACTTTTACAAATTTTTAAGAGTAGGAGTAATTGCAGTATAGCATACGCAACGAAAGGAGGCTTTACGGACATTGCCGCTCACCCTCCTGCGGCACATACAGAGCGATTTCATCTGCAGGGAAAATAGCTTCTTCTCTGTAATTGCAGAGTATGGATTTCATGATCCGTGTGACCCAGACGTTATTCTCCTCTGCAAAGCTGCGATTTTTCGACAAAACATTGTAATTCAATGGATCGACGACGATCAACGCAAAGCGCTGATCCTCCATATCCTCGCGAAACTTTTGAAGATAGGGAATGTTATTCGACATCGCGATTTCCATCAGGTCTTCCCGTTCATACTCAGGAACAAGCGTCACATTATTTAACATGTGCATCGAGAGTAGATGTCTCTGCGTAATAAAAAGGATCTTACCGCCTCCCGCGTTGGCTTGATCCACATGGCCCTGAAGTTTTGCAAGCACATTCTGTGTTCGAACCGCATCATAATTTACAGAACCAATATTGAACTGCAGATAGGACCAGGCAGGCATAATCATTAAAGAAACAATGAGAAACCAATGTAAAGGGACCGGCCGCGCAACTCCTCCATGTTCGGGTCGATAACGCGCAAATATTAAGTATGCTAAAACGATCAAGAGCAGGCTAAAGTAAGCGTCCATGTTATGGAGGTTTGCTCCACCTCCAATCTTCAGGCTCACCACTAATCCGCCTACGAAAAGAACAAACAAGGCTGCAAATATAAGAGTCAACCTCAAGGGATGCCAGTCATTCTTTCGGGAACGAACCACAATAAACATCGCAATCCATATCGGCAGTGAGGCCAGCAAGGCTCCAGGCAATATCCCAAGAAAATAGGATGCGTTCGGCCAAAGCCGATACCACAACAGATCAGAGGCAAGGCTGGTGTAAAAGATTCCAGGGTCGGGTACACCAGAAAGGGCGACATAAATTCGTTGAGCGACAAATGCGATCAGCGTACCTATGACAAACCATAGAGCAGGCTTGAGAAGATAACTCGAAAATTTTTTTCCCTGATAAGGTACTTCCAGCAGATACAAAACCGCCGCAATCATGCCAGGCATTGGAAACCAGTTCACACGGCTCCATCCGCACCAGACAGATGCTAGAATAACCGCGATCCAGGTTCGTCGATCATTTTGAGATGAAAACCCGATCAGCAGAATAATGACCGGAATCGCCAGATGAAAATAGATGGGGCCCATAAACAAAAACAGGAACATCCATAGACCAACCAGCCAACGCATCGCGCGTCCCTGGATGGAAAGCCGCGTCATCAAGGCAGGGACAACTGCTCCCACTAAAATGTATCTGATCGCCACCTGCCAGGCTCTGTGAACCCAAAGCGGCGCGTCGAATAAATAGGGCGGCGCAAGAAGCAAGTGCAAGGTGGGATGCAGGATCGGCCATGGATAACCATGACCATAAACTTTTTCAGATAGAAAGAGGGATGGATAATAATAGCGGCTCGTTTCCGACCATCCCATCGCAAAAGGATAATCGGTGACGCGCGGCCAATAGACCAACAACAGGTGCAACGTGGATTGGCAAAGCACAATTGTAATCAACGCAAAAAACCATGAGGTGTCCCTGCGGAACAATTTGATTCCCCATATTCCCATCAGGCTGAACGACCAGAATATCAAAAAACGTACCCAGCCCAGCCCACCAAAGAATTTTTGCATGAAAGGGAACGTGAACACAATTGTGAATCCAACCAACGCCAGCGTCAGAACCAATCCACTGATCCAATGCATTGAGTTAGAAACGTATTCAGGGAATTCTGTCAGGGAAAGGATACGCTCCTGATAACGGGACCAGGTCGCGGCGAAGAAAAGAAGCGAGAGCAATCCTAGGAAACTCAGAAGTACAACGAATCCCATCCACGATTTACTGACAGAAAGATCCACGCCTAATTTATTTGCGCTAACAAATATTTGGGTAACGGAAAGGAAGGGAAGCGCCGCGCTAAGAGCAAAGACAGACCGCCAGAAGGTGAGGCGTGATGGCTGGATGATATTCATTAGCCCATTAATGGTTTTGAAGCAATAACAAGGATCACTCCGACGGCATCTTCATCCATACTGCCACTGATAAATTCCGGGCGAACGCGAGGCAAAAGTTTGCGAAACGCTTCTTCTTCGCGAGTTAATACTTTAATTTCAACCTGTTCAAAGCAGGCCTGGAATGCATTGCGATACTCCCATAATCGATAACGGTTATGATTCGTCGAAGGATTCAGCCATCTGCGCCAGGTACTTTCTGAAAAGCGCAACATCTCAAATGGGTATTTAAAAAAATGATCGCGCAAATCTACATAATGGATTTGTAACCCATCAGGTTTTGTTAAGCCTGCCAGTGCACGCGTGATCCCTTCCACATCGTCCACGTGCTCATAAACAGAACTACTAATGACAAAATCGACAGGTTCAATTTCACGGGTCACATTTACATCGCGAATATCCGCTTCCAATAGCGTGATCCATTGCGGGCGCGGACGAAGTCCTTTGTTCTCCACGAGGAAGTATTTTTCTTCGGATGAAAACATTCGACGATTGTGAGCTTCATCGGGAGGCGCATACTTGTCACAAAGGATCACGTGGGCAGCACCCTCCTTCAACAAGCCAAAGCCAAGATCAAATCGTCCACCATAGCCAAAAACCAGAACGCGCTTCCCATGAAAAGACAGACCGCGCTCAGAAATCACATCTACATATCGTTTCACTGCCGCGAATGGATTGTCCGTTTCCAAACCGGGATGAATAATAATATTCCGCAAAAGCAAAGCCCGTACCAGTTTGTCAGGTAGAAAATGACGGATCAAGCGCGGAATAAGATAAGGCAGATTCAAAATTTTTTCTCCAGGATGATTACTTCAAATATTGTTCGCATCCAACCGGGTTTTGTTTCGGAACAAGCAGTTCCACATTCACATCTGTCGATACATAGATCGGTTCATAAAAACATAAGGTTGGGTTGGAGACCCATAACACCCAGGCATCGTTCTCCTCTGAGAAGGGACCGCCAAGGTCTTCCCTGCGCCGGGTTTTCAAAGGTTCGGTGACGATTAGTGCAAACCGTTGATTGGCAAGATCATGGTAATACGGTTGAAAGTAATTGGAATTATTTCCCATCGCCTGATCCATCATATATTTTTTCTCATATTCAGGGATGAAAGGAATGGGAGGAATGTAGCCAAAAGCGAGCAGTTGCCTTTGATCCATAAACAACACCTCACCTGATTTGGCAAATTTTGAGACTTCTCTTTGAGTAGTGGAAAGCACCTCGCCAATCTGATCTTCTTTTGGAAGCTCCAGGAAAGGGTGATAAGTTGATCGTGGATAGAGGGGTGTAAATGGATAGACCACCCAAAAAACCAAATAAAATATCAAAGCAACTGCCCAGGCTGGCAATTGCTTTTGTAGAGAATTTATGTCAAATGACATCAATCCCAGCACTATCACAACAAGAGAAGTAATCAGATACATATCCAGGTTGTGAAGGTCGCCGCCACCGCCAATTTTTGTGCTGATCACCAAACCAATGGCAAAGAACCCTGTTAGTGCGCCCCAGATGGTTGTCTTTTGAATCCAGTCGAGGGGCCAGCGGCGAGAGATCATCCACCAGGCCAGAATGATTAACAGAGGCAATGTGTATCTCAATGCCAAAAAGAGAACGCCTGGACCAAGGGTATTATTGGGGAGAAGACGATACCACAACAAGGGCTGACTGGAAGTAACCGATTCGCCTTGCGCAATCAAAGAATATTGTCCAAAGCTTGGGATCAACCCCGCTGCCAGGCTTATGCTGGCGAGAACGACCAATGGCAAAATCCGACGCCAGAATGGCCCAGTCCGCTTAGGGTAATACAACATCAACTCGATAAGCACCCCTATGGCTGTGGGAGCGAATGCCCATGTCCAGCGGCTTAATCCCGCATAGAAACTGGCAATCGCGAGTGAAATTCCACGTTTCACAAGAGAACTGTCAAATGCAAATAAAACCGCGATAGCAGAAGCAATGACAAAGGGAGGATGAAGCGGCGCAAGCATGATCAGGAATAAAGTAATCCATATCAAGACTCCATAACGCAAAGCTGCTGGAGTCAGCTTCCGTGTGAGTAATGTGGAGAATATCAATGCAGGCAATGTTTGCAGGATCAAATTCCATAAACGATGTGCCCAGATCGGCAAACCCTGCCATAGGAATAGAACACCCCATAGCCCATAACGACCGGGACTGCTGTATGGGTCTGGGATGTGCCCCTTATAGTTATAAAGTGATTGAGCAAATACCAGGGAATAATCATAGAAGCGATTCCCTTCAGACCAGGAAAGCGAGAATGGATAATTAATAATGAAAAGCGAGGAGACGGCAAGGAAAGATGTGAACAATAGTACGCCCAGACTCAACCCCAATGATTCACGCGAGACGAGACAGGCTGATCCCGTTAAACCAAGATAGGCCACCATCCAAACAGCGACCATTAAAATCGCAAAGCGAATATCATCATAAATAATGTAGGTTTCAGGGCCGACAAGATAGCGATGAACAATGGGTGTAAGACACAACAAGGCAACAATAACAAAGCGGACGTTACCCAATCTTTCACGCCATGCGATTAAAGCGAAGCGTAATTTGTCTCCATAGGTGGAATATAAAACAAAAATCAGGGACAGAATGACAATAAATCCGGCTGCGGTCCCGGCCCTGTAAACAGTGGCGTTTGTAAAAAGCGCGCGCATCTCCTGGATCATGCGCGGGTAAAGAAACAGGCCCAACGTTAAGGCAAGCTCACTCCAATCAAACCGTTGTTCACGTCCTGGCGCGATGATAAATAAAATGATCTGGGCAAGACCCATGGCAAACAGGAACTGAGCCCAGGGTTGCGAGAAAATAGTTTGCCAAACAGAGAAAAGATCGAGATAAGTGAATACAAATAGAAGACTAACAACGAGTAGCCATCGGACAACTAGCGATACCTTCACGCTTCCTGCAAAACGGTTAAGGGTCTCGGCGCGCCACGAACCAGTCAACAGGAAAAATAAACCGAAAAACAAAAGCAGAAAATAGAAGCTGATCGCAACTATCCCCATCAGAGAAAGTAATTTTGCCCAGTTCTGTTCAACTGTCCAAATCGTGGAAATTTCAGGCCATATCCCGATGATCATCCCGGCCAGACCGAGAGACATCAGGATGCCGTAGTTTTTATTGCTCATTGTGTACTTGTTCTTTTGGCTTAAGGAACGTTGAATATACGGGCAGGTATATCAATGGTATCACGTTGAAGAGATAAAAAACAACCCGGATACCAATTAACGCGGGAGCCAGCACATCTTGAGAAATATTAAAAAAACTCCAAAAATACAACGCGCTTGTTTCGGTGATCCCCAGTCCGCCAAAAACAGATACGGGAAAATAAGAAACCAACTGCATCAAGACACTCACAAATATTACAGGCAGAATATCCAACTGTAAATGAAAAATTGCCAGATTTGTATACGTCCAGCTGATTGTGACTGCGAGATAAACGAACGAATAAAAGAGTAACATGCCAAATAGTTTTAGAACTTTATCCTGTTTTACGTTAGCCAGACCTCGAAGATGCGCCATCCCATTTTCAATAAACTTGATTTGGGAGGCTCCCATCCAATTCAAAACCCTGTCAAGCGTCGAAACAAATCTTTGGCGAAATAAGACAGTCAGAAAGAACCCTGCTATGACAATCCCGATGCTGGCGAGCAAAACAAGGACCAGTATCTGAAGGGTACTTATCTGTGGCCATATCAGACTGCTCGAGATAACAAGAGCCAGCCAGATCGCGGTCAAATCTCCAACTTTTGTTAAGAGAAAAATCATCACAGAACGACTGATCTTCAGATCATGCTCCAAACGTGTCGTCGTGATATACGTCAATATCCCCGCGCCCGCTAAAAAGAAATTCGAAATTGCATTTTGCCAGACGATCACGTTTAATACCTGAGCATAGGTGAGCTCGTCCTGCATCAGGACATGATATTGAAGTGCCTTGAGCAATGTCAACAAAAAATAAAGCACACCGGACACTATTAACCAAAAAACAGAAGCGTTTTTGAGCGCTGAGATTAAGCTGGTTAGCTCTGACCTTGAAAAAACATAAATAAGCAATCCAAGAGCCAAAACGATTTTCGAGAGATTCCAGACTAAAGATAGACCGATTTTACGGCTTGGTGTCGAAGTCATATCGTTTTAAAGTGGGGAAGATTCTTTCAATACTCTCTTTTGTGTCTCATTTAGTGGCAACCATGCTGCCTAAAATATCGTCTTTCAATTCCCTGTGCCGAATCCAAAAGAACACCTCTCTCCACATCAATCTTACCCAGGGGATAAATGGGAAACCCAAAAGGAATGATTCCAGAAAATACCTGCTTGCATCCTTAAATCTTTTTTGGGAGAATGCACTCATTCCCACCATAAATTGAATTTCAGATCGACGCATGCGAGCAGGGAATAGTAAATCGGGACATTTTGTTTCAACAAGTGCCAGAGTAATCAATTGATCTTCATATTTCCAACTGGAAACATTTGTAAGATTTCCTGCATGACGACGATATCTCGCAAGAATTTCATCTAAATAACAAATTTTTCCCTTCCCTCGCGAAAGGATCTCCAACCATAGCAGCCAATCAGAACCGATTCGTATTCTGTCGTCATACCCATAGTCTGGGAGATGAATCCTGCGAACCATCACTGAAACAGATGACAGGTAATTCCCATAACGCACGAGTTCATACATTCCACCTTCACGCCGTCCAAAGCGTTGGGACCAAAGATAAAGAGTTTCGCCTGTTTCGGAATCAAACACATCCACATCGTGAAAACTAATCGTGCAATCAGGATATTTCAGCATAAACTCAACTTGTTTTTTAATTTTTCCAGGCAAAAACAAATCGTCACCATCTTGAAACGCAATAAAATCTCCACGACATTCCAGCAAGCCGCGAGTATGATTTTTCGTCACACCCAGATTGGTTTGGTGAAGAAAGATCTTCAAACGTTCGGGGTATTTTCCTTGAATTTCCCTGAGAATTTGCGGTGTTCCATCTGCAGAAGCATCATCAGAAACGACCACCTCCAAATTGTCATAATTCTGGGTCAGCGCAGACATTACTGTCTGCTCAATTACATTTTCCTGGTTATAAGAGGGTATTAAAACGGACACCTTTGGATCTTCCATCTACAATTCGCCTTTATCATCCTACATTTAGATTGTTAGAAATGCCTTTGACCCACCACGACACAACTCCGTAACAAAACATTTTTCCATTTATTGCTCTTATCAACGGAGCCCTTAAAAAGCAAACTGATAAGTTGAGGTAAGCGCATCATAAAGACTAAATTCGTCAATACGGAAATAAGCCACGTTAGAAATGAATTTTGTATTCCAAGAGTCTCATATCCCGTATAGCAAATCTCAAAGTTACAGTCCAGAAGCAACTGACGCAACCGCTGTATAGTTGTTACAAAAGAATGAGTGTAATCGCAATCCCAAAAATTGGATCCATGTGCTAAGAAATCGGGCGCAACGATAAAAATCAACCCGTTATGAGAGAGTGATTGATAGACCGAATCCACCAGGTCTCTTGCTGAGGCGGGAGTATCCATATGCTCGATAAAATGTTCCATTAAAACCAGGTCGTATCCTGCACCTGCCTCTTTTGGCATTGGTGGAACAAATGCTTGGATAACCTCAATCCCTTCCTCTCCTAATAATCGTAAGACAGAAGGACTCCCATCAATTGCGTGGTATTCCCAACCCAATGATAAAACCGCTCTGGCAAAATGACCTTTGCCAGGACCGAATTCCAATGTTTTAGGTGTTGTTTGAGGATTCAGTTTCCGTGAGAGACGTATTCGATTTTGCACTTCACGCGTAATAATCCATTTTCCAATTGAGGAAATAGAATCGCTTCTGGAAAAATAGTTATCATAGAAAGGCATGTTTGTCTCGCGGGTACAACCAGGTCTTTGTTAAAAGAAAACAATTCCAGGATGTTTCGCTATTCCATCCTATTTGAGAAAAATGCAATCATGTTTGATTCGCCAATCCTAATACATATTCTCCATAGGAATTCCCAGCGAGTTCTTTCCCTAATTCGCACAATTGTTCCTTCGAGATATAACCCATTTGATAAGCAATCTCTTCAGGGCAGGAAATCATCAATCCCTGTCTTTCTTGAATGGTCTGAATAAACGAGGCGGCTTGAAGCAAGGACTCATGTGTCCCCGCGTCCAGCCAGGCAACGCCACGACCAAATATCTTCGCTGTTAATTGGCCTCTTTGCAAATAAACCTTATTTAGGTCAGTGATCTCAATCTCGCCGCGTGCAGATGGTGTAAGAGATTCAGCGATTCTGACGACCTGAGTATCATAAAAATAAATCCCTGGCACAGCGTAACTGGACTTCGGAGACGCAGGTTTTTCCTCCAGGCTTAACACTTTTCCATCGGAACCAAACTCAACAATCCCATAACGCTGTGGATCATTGACTTTATAACCAAAAATGACAGCACCCTCCTTCAATAAAGCACAATCCTGCAATAGCGAGATCATCCCCTCACCATAAAAAATATTATCACCAAGTGTCAGGCAAACTGAACTCTCTCCAATAAACTCACGACCTATCAAAAATGCGTCTGCCAGGCCGCGTGGTTCAGCCTGTTCTGCATATTCAA
>Ga0114129_10012326_pt1 | contig 12166 bp, 11 predicted proteins | sample RhiMetdeltSRZDD1_FD_80071 | JGI IMG/M metagenome (GOLD analysis project Ga0114129, IMG submission 80071) | Populus rhizosphere microbial communities from Tennessee, USA - Rhizosphere MetaG P. deltoides SRZDD1 (version 2) (version 2) | ecosystem: Host-associated > Plants > Roots > Rhizosphere >...
GCCACGGCTAGGTCGCCCAGGCCCGCGGGGAACGCGAAGCCGCCCGGCAGCAGGTCGGCGGCGTACAGGACGAGGAAGGCGAACCCGGCCGCGCGCAACGCCTGTAGGTTGATCAGCAACGGCAGGTCGAGCGTGGCGGCGAACCAGCGTAGCCGCCGCGACGTCAGCAACCCGACGGCCACGGCGAGCACCGGGATCCCGGCGGCCAGGGCGATGCGCAGTGGCGGTTCGGTCGCCGGACGGTCGACCAGGCCTACCGCCGCGGCGATGTAGGCCAACGCGAACCACACGACCCCGACCAGGACCAGAACGCGGGTGCTGCTGCGGGTACCCGCGAAGGCAGCTGACATGACTGATAGGTCTCCACCGATGCCCGGTGGCAAACCCGAGAGTCTGTCGGGTGAAGGGGGCCCGGCCCAGGGGCGAGGGTACGCGACGTTCAGCAGCGTGACGACGGAGATCGGGTGCAACAATGCCAGCTCGGGGTGGCCGGCGTCGCCCAGTGCCCGCAGGTAGGCCCAGGTTCAGGCGCAACCGTTGTCGGCACGTTCGCTGGACTCAGCGAGCAGCGGAAGCCGTGTACACGCGCCGCCGCCGTTCGACCTCGCCGGTCTTCGTACGGCCGCAGCTGACAAGAGCGCGCTAGACGACCTGCTCCTCGACATCGCGTGCCGCCGTCGAAGCCCGCGAACGCGAGCTGGGCGGCGAGGTCCTCGGCGAACTGCGGCGACGGGTCCAGATCGCCGTCATTGACGACAACTGGGCGGCGCACCCTGCAAACGGTGCAACAGGTCGACTCCGACACCACCGAGGCGAGCCGGGCGTTCACCAAGATGCGATCTGCCGCACCCCGCACCCACCAACAACATCACCAGCGGGGCGAGGCCGAGCGAAGCGGGTCCCGCCCGAATCCCTGACCCCGCGGCCGAGGTCCTGCCGATGACAGTGTGGGTGACACGCTGTAGGAGTGGGTGACGACTTCAGAGAACCGTGGTTCCGCGCCAACACGGGGCAGGCAGCGGCGTTCGAGCGAGAGGCTAGAAGCGAGATCGCGCCCGGCCACGAGCTGCATGGACTCGACCTGAGGGCTATCGCCGGGTGCTCTGGCTGCGACGACGTTGTGTTCCGCGCACCTGATGACACGTTCGCCATTGTTCACCTCGTCTGGACGGCGAAACCGGAAACTCCGCCGTGGCCACGCACGGCACGGCTTGGCAGCTTCCTCGCCGTAGAGCTTGCAATGGATCAGCACGAGCATTGATCACTCATAGCCGCGGTGCGCGGAGCTGAGCTCACGCTTTGATCGTCGGTCGTGGTGCAATCGAGGTGGTCGAGTGTGCACTTGCGGGCCCGCGTAGCGCCGGCCATTGTCTGGGTGGTGAACACCGAGTCGCGCGCTCTCGTCCTTGGCGGTGGCGGCGTTACCGGCGTCGGATGGGAGCTCGGCCTGCTTTGCGGGCTCGCGGCGGCCGGCGTGGCGCTGGACGCCGCCGACATCGTCATCGGCACATCCGCCGGATCGGTCGTCGGCGCCCAGCTGTGCAGCGGCGTTGCGCTCGACGAGCTGTACGAGCGCCAGCTAACACCACCCACGGGCGAGGTGGCAGCGACGCTCAGCCTCGGGGTGTTGATGCGCTTCGCCGCCAGCGGTATCGGCTGGGACGCCCGGGCCGCCCGCGCTCGCCTCGGCCGGCGGGCGCTGCGCGCGAGCACCGTGCCCGAGACGCAGCGCCGCGCGATCATCGAGAGCCGGCTGCCCCGCCGCGAGTGGCCGGCGCATCCCCGGCTGCTAGTGACCGCGGTGGACGCCGAGACCGGCGAGGCGGTGGTCTGGGACCGCGACAGTGGCGTGGACCTCGTTGACGCGGTCGCCGCGAGCTGTGCGGTGCCGCTGGTGTGGCCGCCGATGACGGTCAACGGCCGCCGCTACGTCGACGGCGGGGTCCGCTCGCTCACCAACGCCGACTACGCCACGGGGTGCTCGCGGGTGGTGGTTCTCGCGCCGGCCACCGCGGCGATCCGGCGGTCGGGCCGGGTAGCCCGCCAGCTCGCCTCGCTTGGACCACACGTACGGACGGTGGTCTGCAGCCCGGACGCCCAGGCGCGGGCGGCGATTGGCCGCAACGTGCTGGACCCGGCCCGGCGGGCGGCGGCGGCCCGCGCCGGCCACCGCCAGGCAGCCAACCTCGCCGCGGCCGTCATCGCGGTCTGGTCGTAGCGGTAGCGCGGACAGCAACCCGCGAGACCGCGCGGATCACCTCCCGGCCACCGGTCGCAACCGAGCGGCCCGCGACCCCGCCAATACACGGCCGTTTTCAGCGGCGGCGTCGCGCCATGATGTATCCCTTCTGCCGTGGTCCGCGCACCGCGCAGCGTGGCGGCGGAAGCGGCATTCTGCCGCTGATGCCGCGCGAGTGGCTGGCAGCGCCCGGTGGCGCCATGTCTGGTGCGTCGTTGTGTGGTTCGGTGAAAGGTGGCGTCGGCGGTCTAGAAGCCCCGTCAGGTGGCGGCCCGCTCCAGCGAGGCTCGGATGGTTTGCAGCCTCGACCGCGTCGGTATAGCTGGAGGGATGTCGGCGGGAATGTCGAGCGTTCCGCCTTCCAGCAGAAAGTTCGGTGCGTACAGCGTGACGAGCTGTTCCCCGCCCGGCAACTGGGAGGCCACCACAGCCGCCGCGGCGACCGAGATCCTGACCCGGGCCGGCTGGTAGCCCACTACCAAATGCGCCCAACGATTTGACGGTCGAACCGGATGCTAGACAGCGGCCACACCCTACCCGCAACTGGCCGATGAGCGCGCGCTGCGACCCCCGCTATTCTCGTACGGCAGACGAGGCCGGCAGTCTGTTCAGGAGTGTTCGCGCCAACTCGACAACGATTGCGGATCGATGAGCTCGGTCGGCAAGCGCCGCAACCACTGCGATCTCCGCCACTCAGGCTTCGAGGTCCATCTGTTAGCACAAGGCGAGTCTGTCGGCAGTGAGCTGCCGTTCCAGGTGCGGGCCGCGGTCAGAATGTAGCGATCGGGTTGACCGGGCTGCCGGACGTACCGGCCAAGCGGACCGGCGCGACGGCGAGGTGGAAGTCCCACTGGCCGAGCTCGGCAGCTGTCGTCGCGCACACCTCCAGGTCGCAGTTGTCGAGCAGCCACAGACCCATCGCGACGAGGCTTACGGCGTGAACCGGCATCAACACGTCTTCGTACCCCGACGGCTGAACGTCCTGGGGGGTGTCAGCGCCGATCAGCGCGACCTGCCGTTCATGTAGCCACGGCAGGCAGGACGCGTGCCAGCCGGCCTGCGTGAAACCGCGGGCCGCACCGGCCTCGTGCCGGACGCGGCCGTAGCCGGTCCGCAGGAGTACCGCATCGCCGGATCGCACCCGCACACCCTGGCGTCGCTCGGCCTCCTCGAGATCGTCGGGGAACACACCCTGCCCCGGTTCCAACCACGGCACATCGCGGACCCTCGCAATGTCCAGCAGGACCCCACGCGTGATAATCCCGTTCGCCGCCGCCGTGACAGCCGCCCACGCCGATCCCGTTGCGGCGTCCACCAACGAGTGCGACCGCCCGTTGTACATCGTGCCGTCCCAGAAGATGTGGCACGGCGAGTCGATGTGGGTGAGGGTGTTGCCGTGGAACGTGATGCCCAGCCGCTCGGTCGAAAAGCCCCAGCGCCGGTCGTTGCGGAATCCGGGCACCGGCATGTTCTCGGCCCCCGGCATGTCGGCGGCGCACGGGCACGTCGTCGTCGACCGCTCCATGTCTTCCGGTACGGCAACCTCCCATGCGCACGACACGCTCCTGCCGTGGCGCACCGCCCGCGCCGCCGCCACCCGGACGTCGTCGGTGATGTGGTTCAGAGTGCCGAGTTCATCGTCGTCGCCCCACCGTCCCCAGTTCGACAACGTGTCGAAGTATCCGAGCACCTCGTCCTGTGTGGGCATCGGTCGCCCTGCCGTCATCCCAGCATCGACTCCTCCGGTAACGCGGTTCGAGGCTGCGCAGGCACGGTATCCTGGCCGTCGCCTTTGACACGCCAAGGCCCGTTGGACTGGCATGACACTAGACCATGATCACGTGCCACATCTGGCTCCCCTCTCTGTCAAGCTGCGGCGGCGATGGGTTTTCTACGCTTGCGGTTGACGGGTCCGGGAAGTGGATTTGTCCGAAGAGTCAGCTGTCGGGATGGGCTGGCCGCGCTGGATTGCAGTCGCTCCCGAGTGTCCTTCCGGATCCGTCCCCGGCGACGGTGACGTGTTTGGCGTCACTGATCATCTGGCGGTAGACCACATCGGACAGTCGCCGTTCGAGGGCGCGGATGGCTTCCATCGGGGTCTTGCCCTCCGCCAGGCGTCGCCGGTAGTAGGCGCGGCCCGGGGGTGTCGTGGCGCAGTTGGACGACGGCCATGATGTGCATTACTCGGTTGATGCGCCGGTTGCCGGCCCGGGATAGCCGGTGGCGTTGTTGTTCGCCGGAGGATGCGTCCAGGGGCGCGGGGCCGTTCCGGGAGGCGACGTGGCCGGCGGTGGGAATCGGTGGATGTCGCCGAAGTCACCGAGCAGCCGCGCAGCGCCGGAGGGCCCGATCCCGTTGAGGTCGCGCAGCGAGCTGCCGGTCGCCGAGCTGCTTGTTGGCTTGCTCGAGCTTCGCGTCGATAGTGGTCAGGTCTTCGACGAGCTCGGTGGCCAACTGGTGGCGGGTGCGGGCGACGGTGTCGACCGGCGGTGGCATGGTCCGGAGCAGGTAGGCCGCCTGGCCCCGGGTGAGGAACTTCTTCGCGCCGCCCGGGATCAGGTCGAGCAGCAGCCGGTGCAGGCGCCCGACGACCTCGGTGCGGGCCTGGCCGGAGTTCGTCGCGGCGGTCGACCAGCAGCGCGACCGTCGCGTCGTCGGCTGTGACGTGCCGCAGGTCTTGGCTGCGCAGTCCTACCACCGCCACGCTGTGTGCGTCGATGGGGTCGGTCTTGCGGCCTTGGCCGGTGGCGAACACGCGGGCCGGGCGGACAGTTTCGCCGGTGCGTCCAGGACGGTCTCTCGCCGTCGGCGAACAGGCGCTGGGCGATGTCGACCGATTCCGGCACAGCCCTCCACGGCCCAGATCCGTTGTGGGAACTATCCATGCCTATCTGGTCCACAGTGGACATTGGCGAGGGGAGGCAACGCTACTTCGAGCCGGGCACACCCCTCTCGGGCCACTCCTGCCGCGGTGACCGGCGGGGTGCACGCCAAATGAGAGTCACGCCCCTGACGCCGTGGACAGCCGCAAGAAAGAGCAACCCGCCGGCCACCTCGACCTAGCCTGGCATCTGGGTCGCGTTACCAGCAGCCCTTGGGCGGGCACGTTTGGTTCACTTCTCGAGGAGCAAGTGCGCCGTCAAGAGCACCTCTCTTTCGCTACAAACGGCAGGTCAAGCCGTGCGTGGATCGGGGTGGGCAGGTCTCGATGCTCGGCGGGTTCCGTACACGTGGGAGCGGGCTGCATCCTGCGACGATGTGGTGGTCATCAGTGAAAGTCGGCGTCGCGCTCAGCGGCGTCCATCCGTTCGTTCGTGGTCACTGCGAGGCCGGCGAGCACGAGGAGTGAGACGACCGCCATGACGACGAAGACGGTGCTGATGCTGGTCCACTGCGCCAGTAGACCACCGGTGACGGCGCCGAGCGGTATCGTCCCCCAGGCGATCAGCCGATACCCGCTGTTGATCCGGCCGAGCAGCCGGTCGGGGGTGATCCGCTGCCGCAGCGACACCATTACGACGTTGGCGGCGATCGTCCCCGCGCCGCCGAGGAAGAATGCCGCGCCGATGATGTACGGGTTCGTGGTGAGCGCTGGCACGCCGAGGAACACGACGCGGGTGGCGAACGACAGCCCGAGGGTGAGCGCGCGGCCGAGCGTGCGCTCGAACCATTCCGCGACGAGCGAGCCGACCAGACTGCCGGCCGCGATCGTGCTTAGCAGCAGGCCGAACGCCTGACCGGACAGTTGCATGGCCGAGCCCTCACCGACCGCGTACAGCACCAGGATCGCCATCACCGCGTTGCCGGCGAAGTTCGTCGCACCGACCATGAGCGCGAACGTCCGCAGCAGCCGGTGCCGCCACAAGAACCGTAGCCCTTCCGCGATGTCGGTGCGGATCGTGGTCCGCTTTGGCGCACCGCCATCGGGCGCCGGTACGTCTCGCTCGACGCGGAACCGGCCCGGTACGAGCAGCAGCGCGGCAACCGCGACAACCCACAGACTTGCCGGTGCCGCGAACGCGATCGCCGCGCCGGCCGCCGCGAGGAGACCGGCGAGGGGTGGGCCGACGAACTCGTTGGCGGTTAGCTCGACCGCGTACAGGCGCCCGTTGGCCCGGGAAAGCTGATCCCGTCGGACGAGCTGCGGCACGATGGACTGCGCCGACGTGTCGTACATCGTCTCGGCGACGCCGATGCAGAACGCGACGAGGTACAGCATCCAGATCGTGTCGACGTCGAGGAGGATCGCGGTCACGACGGCGCCGAGCAACCCGGCGCGGACAACGTTGGCGCCGAGCATCACCCGCCGACGGTCCAGCCGGTCGGCGAGCGCACCGGCGGGCAGCGCGAAGAGCAGCCACGGGATCGTCACGGCGAACGTCAGGCCCGCGATCAGCGTCGGTGATCTGGTGAACTGGATCGCCACCAGCGGCAGCGCCACCTTGAACACGCCGTCGGCCAGATTCGACAGGCCGGACGACGTCCACAGCCGCCAGTACGCGCGGCCGAGCGACCGCCCGCTGGTCGGTAGAGCTTCGCGCACCGCCATTGGTGGAGGATGTCACATCGATTGAAAAAACTCCACCGATAGGATGTGCCAATCGGTGGAGTAATCTCAGCTCCATGGGCATGGGGACGGCGGAAGACGCGGGCGTCGACGCGATCGACGCGGTAGAGGCACGCCGGCGACCGGCCACCGCCCGCGAGGCGAAGGCGCTGGGCCACCCGCTTCGCCTACGGATACTCCGGCTCTGCGGGCAGCAGGAGCTCACCAACAAGCAACTCGCCAACCGGCTGGCCAAGGACCCCGGCACGGTGCTGTACCACGTACGCCAGCTGACCGACGTCGGCCTGCTGGAGCAGTGCCCGGTACGCACCGGCGACAGCGGCGCGCTGGAAAAGCCGTACCGGTCCACCGGCAAGTCCTGGTGGCTCAGCAGCCCGGTACGCCCCGCGGACAATGACACCTCGGTCGCGTCGATCGAGGCATTCCAGGACGAGCTGCGCGAGGCCGGACCGGACTCGGTGAAGACGTTCACCCGTTTCGCGTTGCACCTGTCCGCCGACGACATCGCCGAGCTGGACCGCCGCCTCTGCGCGGTGATCGACGAGTACGTCGACACCGAGGACGAGCGACAGCACCTGCCGGTGCACGGCGGCATAGTGGTGATCCACCAGCTTGCCGAGTGAGAGCGCGCCTCCGGTGCGTCGACAACAGCCCACCGCTCCGACGCGCTCGACTACGCCGTCGAAAAGGTGGTCCCGCACTACCCAAGACGGCAGGTGCCTCTCCGATTGGTCGACCTCGCCGGCATCCTCGACGCAGCCCCGAACCACGCCGGGCGACCCCGCCCTCGTACAGCGGCTGGCGCCACACGGCGAAGGCCAGCAGCGCGCCGGTCACGCTGGAGTCGGTATACGTTCCCCGTTGTCCTCCCGGGCCCGTCGCCGCGGCGGCGATGGTGTCGTTGACCACCTCATGGCTTCCATGGATGGGGGTTGCACAGCTGGACGGTGGCCATGATGTGCAGCACGGTGTTGATCTGCCGGTGGCCCGCCCAGGAGAGCCGGTGCCGGACCTGGTCGCCGGAGGATGCGTTGATGGGTGCGGTGCCGTGCCAGGAGGCGAAGTAGGCCCGGTTCGGTAAGAGGGTGATCTCGCCAACCTCGACCAGCAGGCGTGCGGCGCCAGATGGGCCGATTCTGTGTAGGTTCATCAGCGTGGTGCCGGTAGAGGCGACCAGCTCCTCGAGTTCCTTGTCGGCCTGCTTGGACCGGCGATGGACGCGTTCGAGGTCACCGATCAGCTCCGCGGCGACCCGGCCTCAGGCCTTGCCGGCCGGCCTGGGCGGCGGACAAGGTGTCTGCGGCGCAGATTTGTGCACCGCCGTAGCCATGGACAGCTGAGCGCTGTCGCACGTGTGTCGGATGTGCGTCGTATCACCCGTGCCGCAGGCCCGTCCTTACCCTGAAGGTCGCAAGCCGTCAGCCCCGTCGAGGGGCTCTAATGACCACTCCTATCTAGCCGGCGCATGGAAAGGAACATGTGGCAGCGATGATCATCGACAAAATTACGACCGAGGAACAGGTCCGCGCGATGCCGGAGGCGCAGGGGCTCTCCGCCGGACAGCTCGAGCGATTGGTAGCGATGGCGGTGAATGCCGAGGTCGAGGTGGAGATCGGCGACGCGTTGGATTTGACCCGGAACACCGTGGTTGCTGCCGTCGATGGAAGTCGGGGACGGCCCGAGGGTAACTTCGTGGCCGCCGCCTGGCGACTGCGGTTCAACGTCAGTGCGTACGACCCTGAGATGAAGCTGGCCGCCCTGCGTCCTATGCTTACCGACTTGCATGTGCCGGATGACACCTCGGTGTTGTTGAGCAAACAGTCGGTCACGACATTCGGGGTGCATGTGCCGCATACCGACGTCTTCGTTCCGCATCCCGGGCCATGGGTGACGGCGTCGCCGAACGATCTGGCGAGCTGCTTGGACCAGGTGCTGGGCGCCAACAGCAAGGCGTTTGTGTTGACGGACAACGAGCCCAGCAGCAAGTACGCCGACAGTTTGCAGCAGCGAATTAGTGCAATCAACCAGACCAACACCCACACTGTGGGGTACCGCCAGTTGACCGTCCAGGTGAGCGTGGCCCAGACGGAGCTGCGAGACGGGCACTCGTACACCAAGTTGGGTGACGTCGATTTTGAGCTGGGACATCAGCCAAACTACCGCCTTGTGCAGGTGACCCGAAACTAACGATCGAATGATCAATGGTGGTGAATGTTGAGCGATTCGCCATGCGACTGCACCGCCGTCGCCCAAGCCCACGAGCGACCATAAGCCTGCCGCGACGTCTTTGATTCGGCTACCAGATACGTATGTTCATCAAGAACGAGGGGAGCAGTTCCCTACCGACGACGCGGTGGTCAAGCGGATCTGGCCGGCCATCTGCGACATCGAGGACAAGCGGGCCTGCGCCCGCCAAGGCGAACGGGGCACGGCCCGGGACAAGCTCACCGCACCCCGGCCGGCTCATCGAGGGTCAGGCCGCCCAGGGCTGGCGGCAGGCAATCAACGCACTGTCCACAGTGTTCGAAGGCCGTATCCCCGATACACACGCCATCTAGGTTAGAAGCTGTTACGGGTCCGCCACTCACATCTTGGACACCTGATAGACGTCCGGAGATCGGTAAGCAGGCCTCTCGAGCACCACGCCTTGACCGAACGCAGGACACCAGGGCTGACGCTCGCCATCGCCAACAGGTCGCCGGCCGGCGTGATCGGGATCCGGTCAGAGGCCAAGGAGCAGCCGGACGGCAAACACGCCGAGCACCACTGCCATGAGTCGTTGCAGCAGCAGCCTGGTACGCCCGGTCAGGACCCGTTCCCGTAGTCGGTAGACCAACTCGACGAGGATGATCAGCCAGGTGCTGGCGAGACTGAGGTAGACGGCTGCCAACACCACCATTGTGGAGATGGGCGGCAGGCCTGCCGGCACGAACTGCGGGAGGAAGACGAGTAGGAAAATCGCAGACTTCGCATTGGTAGCGGCGGAGAGCAACCCGATCGCGAATGATCTACCGCCGGCCGGCTCGGTATCCGGGCCGCGGGCCGTGGCCGGGCGGAAGGACTCCCACATCGTCCATGCGCCCCAGAACAGCAGTACCGTCGCCCCGGTGACCTGCACGGCGACGAACAGGCCGGGGTTGGTGCGCAGCAGCAGCGATACGCCGGTTATGGCAAGGCACACGTGTCCGACACCGCCGGTGATCATGCCGGCGGCGGCCGCGAGTGCGGGCGCGCGGCGAGCGGAGCGCAGCACCGTCTGGGTGATGAGTGCGGCGTCCTGTCCCGGGGTGACGATCACTACGAGCGAACTGACGAGGAAGAATATGCTGATCATGATTTAAGCTGCGTCCAGAAATGCCGCAGGTGGTCGAAAACTGGGCCCGTGGTCGCTGTTCGACGAACAGTTCTCCCCACCGGTGAAGTGCTCGTCTGGTCGGCTTAGCAGGATCGCGACCTGCGACGGGAACACCACCTCGCCGCCCCGTTCGTATCGCAACATCGGCGGTGTGGGCCGGTGTTGGCCGGCCGCGGCGATTACCGGTCGGGTGGCCCTGGGTGTGTGAAGGGCCTGCCGAGCGCCCTCCGGGTCCACATGAGGCCGCCACAGCCCTGCCACGTGGCCGCTCATGTGGCCCTCATAGAAGCTGATGGGCGGCAAAGGCTTCCTCGGCGCCGGGCACGTCCAGGACGCCGGCGGACCGGAACGTCCGCACGGTGGCCCGGCAGACGTCCGCGTTGCTGCCCGTCTCGGCGTATACGTCGGCGACGACGGTCGCCGCGGTCGCGCCGTCCACACCGGACATGAGCAGCGAGGCACGGACCGGCTCGACATCCCACGTCAGGCATGCCTGGACCAGTGCTGGCAGGGCGTGCGCGACCGGCTCGCGGAGACGGTGGTCCAGATTGGCCCACAGCTCGTGGAAGAACTGGGCGAAGAACCGGTGGTGGTGGCCCTCGTCCTTGGCGTGGTCGCGGGTGAGATCTCGCACCACGGTGATCACCGAGGGGTCGTTCGGGATCTCGGTCAGCACGGCGGTGATAAGGGTCTCGAACACCACGGTCTGCAGCAGTGGCACCAGGGCGGGTTCGTCGGGCAGCAGGCGCCGCCCGGTCTCCTGGAGCCAGTCGACGATCCCTCCGTAGTTCCATGGTGGGATCGCCACACCGGTGGCGGATGTGATCTGATCGGCTAGGTCCAGACTGTAAAGCGAGTGGTAACCCTCGTCGCAGTAGACCTTGAACGCGTCCAGGCGCATGGTGTTCGGCAGGTCCAGTCCCGCGCGGTTGTTGGCGATCAGCTCCGCGGTGGTGTTGACGACCCTGGTCTCCAGGTGCGTGGTCGACATCAGAAACTGGTACAGGTGCCGGATCGTGAGTGCGCGCCGCTCTGACTCCGGCAGGTCAGCGAGCACTTCGTGCGCGAGGTAGGGCACAAGGCGCTGGGGGTAGAAGACCTTGCCGGCGTCGGTCTCGTCGGCGAACATCCGGCGGATCCCGCTCCGCACTCCCGCGATGTCGTACCACTGGTCGAAGGGGCTGTTCATTACGTCTCCAACGCCCGGATGAGGCGGTTGATGCCGGTCGCGACGGTGCTGGCGTCGGTGGCGTGGCAGAGCCGGAACCAGCCCGGCTCCGGACCCGCGAACGCCGTGCCCGGCAGGACTTTCACCCGGGCGGACCGCAGAATCCGTTGCGAGAAGCCACCAGCCGGCTCCAGGTAGCCGATGCTGCCAGCGGCCAGATCCATCGCCGGGGTCGCGGACGCACGCAGGCGCCGCCGGCTCTCGGCAAGAAACTCCGCGACCCAGCCGGCGTCGCTCAGCAGGTTCGTGACTAGCGCCTGGGTGTGGGTCGACACCGGCGCGAAGTAGGCGAGCGCGCGGGCGGCGGTGCGCACCTCCGGGTCCCGGGTGTGCGGTAGCCCGACTTTGAGCCCGGACAGGCCGAAGTCCTTGGCGAACCCCCAGATGCCGTGCACAGCCTGCTCACCCACCATGCTGACGAACTCCGCGCCGAACGCCGAGTGGGGCGTAGATCTCGTCGCCTGTCACGTCCACCGAGTGCGTCGTGGCGGCGTTCACCAGGTCAAGCAGGACGGTCGCGGGGTGTACGTGACTGGTCGATCGCCACGACCGCGCCGTCGTACCAACCCAGCGTGCGCTCCATGCTGCCCTCCTCGGAGGCTTGATCCGTGCTGATCCCGTCATGAGGCCGCCACTCGCACGGGTCGGCCGAGGGTCAGTGACTCGAGCACCGAGCACAGCCGGGCCAACTCCTCCGACGAGTTGTAGTAATGCGCTGACACCCGTAGCAGGCTGTTGAGGCCCCGCTTCTGCATGTCGACGCATGCGGCGTTCCCC
>Ga0114129_10012327_pt1 | contig 12166 bp, 11 predicted proteins | sample RhiMetdeltSRZDD1_FD_80071 | JGI IMG/M metagenome (GOLD analysis project Ga0114129, IMG submission 80071) | Populus rhizosphere microbial communities from Tennessee, USA - Rhizosphere MetaG P. deltoides SRZDD1 (version 2) (version 2) | ecosystem: Host-associated > Plants > Roots > Rhizosphere >...
CGCCGGACGGTGTGCTCTCGGTGGTCGCCGGATCGTAACAGAAAAAACGCACCGAGCTGACCAAGAAGCTGTGGGCGTACATCAAGAAGAACAAGCTCCAGGATTCGAAGAACAAGCGGATGATCAAATCGGACGATGCGCTCAAGGACGTGTCCGGCGGCAAAGCGCAGGTCAACATGTTCGAGATGACCAAGCTGGTCAGCAAGCACGTCAAGTAGCCGGCGGCGCGGGACCCACTCGACGCAACGGGCGGCGGTCGACGAGACCGCCGCTCTTTTTTTTTCGACCCACCTGAACTCTCCACCACCGTGTCCACCGTGGTGGAGAGTTCGCTCGCGAGGCATCGATGATTGCCGAGATCAACGGCTGCCAGCTCGCGTACGACGTCCGCGGCGACGGCGATCCGCTGCTGCTGCTGCACGGCGGCATGGGCGCGGGCGCCGATTGGAGGTACGTGTTTCCGAGCGATCCCGACGGCTTCCGCGTCATCGTGCCCGACGTGCGCGGGCACGGGCGCTCGACGAATCCGTCCGGCGAATTCACGTTCGGCCAGGCGGCGCTCGATCTGTTCGCGCTGCTCGATCATCTCGGCATCGGCACGGTGAAGGCGATCGGCTTGAGCGGCGGCGGCATCACGCTGCTGCACATGGCGACGCTGCAGCCGTCGCGCATCGCGTCGATGGTCGCCGTCAGCGCGCCGCCGTACTTTCCCGCGCAGGCGCGCGCGATTCAGGCGAAATTCTCCGAAGAGATGTTGTCGGAGACCGAGCGCCGCGCGATGCGCCAGCGTCACGTCCACGGCGAGGATCAGATCCGCGCGCTCGTCGAGCAGACGCGACGCTTCGCCGTCAACCATCACGACGTGAACTTCACCCCCGCGGTGCTGTCGACGATCACCGCCGAGACGCTGATCGTGTTCGGCGATCGCGATTTCCTGTATCCGGTCTCGATGGCGTTCGATCTGTATTCGGCGATCCCGCACGCGTATCTGTGGATCGTGCCCAACGGCGGTCACGGTCCGATCTTCGGTCCGCACGCGTCTGCCTTCGTGGCCACCGCGATCGCATTCCTGCGCGGTGAATGGCGACCGTGAAGTTCGTGAGTTGGTGAATTGGTGAGTTGGTGATTTAATTTCGAATTCATTCACCAACTCGCCAAATCACCAAGTCACCAATTGCACGACGCCATGACCAACATTGAGCTGGCCAAACGCTACGTCTCCCTCGTCGAAGATCAAAGGAGCACCTTCGAATCGGTTCGCGCGCTGCTGCACGACGATCTCGTGTGGCGCGAGATGCCGAATCGATTCGCGCCGGATGGTCGGAGCAATTCGCTCGCGGGCGTCGCCGAGGCGTGGAAGAAAGGGCGCGAGGCGGTCGTCGATCAGAAATACGAGATTCGCAGCGCGATCGCCGACGGCGACACCGTCGTCCTCGAGCTCACCTGGCGCGGCACCATGGCGAAGACGCTCGGCCCGTTCGCCGCCGGCACGCGACTGCGCGCGGAGGTCGCGACGATCATGCGCTTCAGTCAGGGAAAAATCATCAGTCAGACCGATTATCCTTGCTACCATCCCATCGCATCATGAGCTCACGCCCTCATCAGCAATATCTTCCGGCGCTCATTCTCCTCTTCGTCGGCAGCGGCTGCGCAGCGCTCATTTACGAGATCGTCTGGTTCCAGCTCCTGCAGCTCGTCATCGGATCGTCGTCGATCTCGCTCGGCATCCTGCTCGGCACGTTCATGGGCGGCATGTGCCTCGGCAGTCTGCTGCTGGCGCGAGCGATCTCGGCGCGCCAGCATCCGCTGCGCGTGTACGCGTTCCTCGAGATCGGGATTGCCGCGCTGGCGATTCTGATTCTCTTCGCCATGCCGCTCGTCGGCGGTCTCTACACCGCCGGCGCCGGATCGGGCGTCGCCGGGATCATTTTCAGAGGCGTGATCGCGGGCATCTGTCTGCTGCCGCCGACGATGCTGATGGGCGCGACGCTGCCGGCGATCTCGCGTTATGTGAAGGCAACGCCCGAAGGCGTCGCGTGGCTCGGTTTTTTCTACGGCGGCAACATCGCCGGCGGCGTCATCGGCAGTTTGCTCGCCGGCTTCTACCTGCTGCGCGTGTACGACGTGACGAGAGCGACCTTGACTGCCGTCGTGCTCAACGTGATCGTCGGCATCGCGGCGCTCGCGCTGTCGGCGGCGGCGGCGTACGAGACGACCGAACCGATCGGCTTCGTGCCGCAGTCTGCCGCGCCGAAGCGCGAAGACAAGACCGCGCGCGGAGGCGGGTGGGCCGTCTACGTGGCGATTGCGCTGTCGGGATTCACCGCGCTCGGCGCCGAAGTGATCTGGACGCGGATTCTGTCGCTGCTGTTCGGCGGAACCGTCTACACGTTCGCGCTGATTCTCGCCGTGTTTCTCGTGGGACTCGGCATCGGCAGCACGCTCGCGTCGGCGATGCTGCGCGGCGCGGTGAATCCGCAGCGCGCGCTCGGGTGGTGTCAACTGTTCCTGTGCGGCACGTTCGGGTGGGCCGCCTATCAGTTGAACGTCTCGCTGCCGTTCTGGCCGATCAATCCGTCGATTGCCACGACGCCCTGGTTCACGCTGCAGCTCGACATCGTCCGCTGCCTGTGGGTCGTGCTGCCCGGCGCCATCCTGTGGGGCGCCAGCTTTCCGCTGGCGCTCGCCTCCCTGACGCCGGGGTCTGACACGAGTGTCGGACTCCAGAGTCAGACTCCCGAGCCCGACACTGATGCCGCGGTGCTGGCGGGCGGTGTGTACGCCGCGAACACGGTCGGCGCGATCCTCGGATCGCTCGTCGCGAGCTTCGTCCTCATTCCGTGGATCGGCAGCCAGCATGCGACGCAGGTACTGGTCATCGTGTCGGCGGTTGCGGCGCTGCTCATGCTCGAACCCTCCTACGCAAGCGTCGACGACCGTGACGCTCGGCTAAAGCCTCGCGCTCCATCTGCGGAAATGGAGCGCGAGGCTTCAGTCGCGCAATCTCATAACAAGACGCGTTGGAACCTTACGGGCACCGTTCTGCTGGGGGTGGCGATGGTCGCGGCCGGCCTCATCGCCCGCAGCATCCCGGCGCTCCCCGGCATCCTCGTCGCGTACGGGCGCTACGCGGCGACGCGCGTCGGGCAGGCGGACATTATTTATGTCGGCGAGGGGATCAATGCCTCGGTCGCCGTCTCCGAGCTGTCGAACGGCGTCCGCAACTATCACAACGCGGGGAAGGTACAGGCGTCGAGCGAGCCGCAGGACATGCGGCTGCAGCGGATGCTCGGGCATCTGACGACGCTCATTCCCGAGAATGCGAAGCGCGTGCTCGTCATCGGCTGCGGCGCCGGCGTGACCGCCGGCGCAGTGTCGATCGACCCTGCCGTCGAGCACGAGACGATTGCCGAGATCGAGCCGCTCGTTCCGCGTGTCGTATCGACCTACTTCGCGCAGCACAACTTCGACGTCGTCGCCAACCCGAAGGTGCACGTGCGGATCGACGATGCGCGCCATTATGTCGAGACGACGAAGGAGAAGTTCGATGCGATCACATCGGATCCGCTCGATCCGTGGGTGAAGGGCGCCGCGATGCTGTACACGCGCGAGTTCTTCGAGATGGCGAAGCAGCATCTCACCCCGGGCGGCGTGGTCACGTTGTTCGTGCAGCTCTACGAGAGCAACACCGAAGCAGTGAAGAGCGAGATCGCAACCTTCCTCGAAGCCTTCCCGAACGGCATCGTCTGGGGCAACACGAACGAGGGCAAGGGGTACGATCTCGTGCTGCTCGGGCAGGTGAACCCGACGAAGATCGACGTCGACAAGATTCAGGCGAAGCTGCAGCAGCCGGAGTACGCGCCGATGGCGCAGTCGCTGCGGGAGATCGGCATGAGCTCGGCGGTCGATCTGTTCGCGACGTATGCGGGTCGCAAGCCGGATCTGCAGGCGTGGCTGAAAGACGCGCAGATCAATCACGACAGCAATCTGCGTCTGCAGTATCTCGCGGGTCTCGGATTGAATCTGTATCAGGCCGACGTCATCTACGCCGACATGCTGCGCTACGTCTCGAAGATGCCCGACGATCTGTTCATCGCGTCGGATGCGACGAAGCAGCGGCTCTTCAGCGCTATCATGACCGCGCAAGGAAAGTGAAGAGAACGGAGCCGCACGGAGGAACGGTTTTCAACACAGAGAAACGGAGGGACAGAGGTAACGGAGAGGACACGCCTTCGACGCGGACGGCCTGCGTAGCAGGCCGTGTTCAGACCGATCAAGATCGAGGAGACGAACGCGGTGGGCATTCGTGGCCGCGCTCGTCTCCTCGATCTTGATCGGTCTGCAACCGCCGCTTCGCGGCGCCGCGTCGAAGGCGCTCCTCCGTTCGTCTCCGTTTCTCCGTTCCTCCGTGTGAAACCGTTTCTCCGTCAACCTCCGTCGAAGCGATCGATCAGTTCTCGGTGCGGTCGGGCGGGTCGGCCGAAATGGGCCGCAAGGCGGAATCGACGGTCATCTGCCCTGGGAGAGCCGCAAGACCGTGTGCGAGCTCCGCGACTGACTTCACCTCGACCACAACGAGATCTTCCACGACGAGATCGACGCGGTAACTCGCACTGAGCAGCAGCCTTTGTAAGTGATTGGAATCGATCGCTGAACCTCGAAACGCATTTTCCTGGCGCTCGATTCGAATTGAAGGCATGGCTGATAGGCCGACTCCAGCAATCCAGGACCGAGTGCGCGGTGTACCTCGATGGCTGCGCCGATGATTTCTCGCGTCACCGAACTGAACTTCGGTGAGTTGATCAACATGCGGACTCACGAGTGCAAGTTCAGCACCGCGCAGAAATCTTCGCGATCGCGACGATTGAAGCTGGAACGTGGCAGATTCTGCACATTCGAATAGACGGGAAGAAGGCGGAAATTGCAGCGTGGCAGCGGGTTCGACGCGTAGGGCCTGCGAAGCAGGCCCACCACGTGGCGCGAATCGGCCGCGGAAACGAGTCGCGCTCCGATCTGCGGCGACTCGTTTCCGTGGTCGATTCGTGCCGCTGGCGCCGCAACGCGGCGCGCGTCGAACCCCTCCGTTCGTCTCCGTTCCTCCGTTTCTCCGTGTGAAACCGTTTCTCCGTCAAGCTCCGTTTCCTTCGTGAGCGCGTGGTGTATCCTTCGCTCGTTCGAAGGAGCGCCATCATGCGGAATCGACGTCGAGTGATCCTGCGGATGTTGTTGGCGGTCGCGATGGTCGCGCCGTTCATCGGTGGACTCCGTAGTCTCCTGGCACAGAACGGACGCATCGATCCCTCGATGTATGCGGGACTTCGCTGGCGGAGCATCGGTCCGTTTCGCTCGGGACGCGTGAATGGCGTCAGTGGTGTGCCGGGACAGCCGAGCGTGTTCTACATGGGCTCGGTCGGCGGCGGCGTGTGGAAGACTGCCAACGCCGGCCGCACCTGGTTTCCGATTTTCGATTCGCAGCCGGTCGCGTCGATTGGGGCGATCGCGGTCGCACCGTCGGCCACCGACATCGTCTACGTCGGCACGGGCGAGGCCGACATGCGATCGCAGATCTCGTTCGGCAACGGGATGTACAAGTCGATTGACGCGGGGAAGACCTGGACGCACATCGGCCTCGACAACACGAGGCAGATCGGCAAGGTCCTCGTCGATCCGCGCGATCCGAATGTCGTGTTCGTGGCGGCGCTCGGTCACGTGTACGGCGCGAATCCGGATCGCGGCGTGTTTCGATCGCGCGACGGCGGATCGACGTGGCAGAAGGTGCTGTTCAGGAGCAACGACATCGGCGCGATCGATCTCGCGTTCGACCCGGGAAACGCGCAAACGATCTACGCGTCGCTCTGGAACACCCGCCGTCCTCCGTGGAGTGTCTATCCGCCGTCGTACGGACCTGGCAGCGGACTCTACAAATCCACGGACGGCGGCGCCAACTGGCAACAGCTGACGAGCGGCCTGCCGAGCGAAGGCGTGGGACGCATCGGCATCGCCGTCGCGCCGACCAACCGCAACCGCGTCTACGCGATCGTCGACTCGAAGGACGGCGGCCTCTATCGATCGGACGACGCCGGCGCGACGTGGACGAAAGCGTCGGGCGACGCGCGCATCTGGGGGCGCGGATGGTACTTCGGCAAGGTCGTCGTCGATCCGAAGAATGCCGATCTTCTCTACGTGTCGAACACAGGCGTCTACCGATCGCGCGACGGCGGACGCACCTTCGGCGAGCCGTTCAAAGGATCGCCAGGCGGCGACGACTACCATCAACTGTGGATTCATCCAGACGATGGCAACCGGATGATTCTGGGCGGCGATCAGGGCGCCGTCATCAGCGTCGACGGATTGCAGGAGCATCCGACGTGGACCTCGTGGCTGAATCAGCCGATCGCCGAGCTCTATCACGTCGCGCCCGACTACAACTTTCCATATTGGGTGACCGGCGCGCAGCAGGACAGCGGCGCCGTGCGCGTGCGGACGCGCGGCAAGTTCGCCAGCATCACCATGCGCGACTGGGAGCCGCTGTGCGCCGGCGGCGAAGCGGGCTATACCGCGCCCGATCCGTTGAATCCGAAAATCGTGTTCGGCGGCACCGTGACCAAGTGCAACGTCGAGACGGGCGAGACGATCAACGTCACGCCTGAAGTGAACCTGCCGGCACCGCCGCGGCACACGTGGACGAACCCGCTCGTGTTCTCGCTCGCCGATCCGCACGCGCTCTACTTCGGCGATCAGTTCGTCTTCGAGACCACGGACGGCGGCGCCCACTGGACGCGCATCAGCGACGACCTGACGCGGCCGAATCCGATCGATCCGCCGAATCTCGATGCGGCCACTGCGGCTGACTTCGACAAGGCGCGCGGCAAGGGCGGCGTCGTCTACACGATCGCGCCGTCGCCGCTGCGCGCGCCGCTCGTCTGGATCGGCACCGACGACGGGCTGATCAAGGTGACGCAGGATGACGGCAAGACGTGGCAGGACGTGACGCCGCGCGAGCTGGACGCGTGGAGCAAGGTCGTGATGATCGACGCGTCGCACTTCGACGCGAACGAAGCGTACGCCGCCGTCGACCGCCATCGGTTGACTGACAACGAGCCGTACATCTACCGCACGAAAGACCTCGGCAAGACGTGGCAGAAAATCACACGCGGCTTGCTGCCGGGTGAGTACCTCCAAACGGTGAAAGAAGATCCGAAACGGCGCGGGCTGCTCGTCGCCGGCACCGAGCTCGGCGTGTTCGTGTCGTTCGACGACGGCGACGACTGGCACTCGCTGCAGCTCAATCTGCCGCCGACCTCGATGCGCGACCTCGCGTTCAAGGACAACGATCTGATCGTCGCCACGCACGGCCGCGGCTTCTGGGTGCTCGACGACATCGCCGCGCTCCGTCAGACCGGGCCCGAGGTGACGACGACCGACGCGTACCTGTTCAAGCCATCTGACGCGATCATCCTGCCGACGCCGACAGACGATGGGACGCCGACGCAGAAGGACGAGGCGTGGGCCGAGAATCCACCGACCGGCGCGATCATCGACTACTACCTGAAATCGGGCCAGATCGGTTCGGTGACGCTCGAGATTCTCAACAGCGCGCGCACGACCGTTCGGCGGTACTCGAGCGCCGATCCGATCGCGCTCGCCGACCCGAACACGCTCGTCGTCAACGCGGTGTGGCAGCGGCCGCAGGAAGGGCTCGCGACGACGCCAGGGATGCATCGCTTTGTGTGGGATTTCCGCCCGACGCCGCAGCCGGGTGGGCGCGGCGGTCGCGGCGGCGGAGGGGGCGGCGGCCGGGGCGGCGCACCGCCGTCGGCGCCGGGCACGTACACCGTGAAGCTGACGGTCAACGGCAAGAGCTATACGCAGCCGCTCGTCTTGAAACCCGATCCGCGCCGGTGATCGAGCAATGACGCCGCGGCCGGTCGTGCCAGTCGCGATCGCGGTCGCACTGCCGGTTGTCGTGTTCTACGTCGTGCTGGTGGGCACGGCGGCCCCGCTGTTCATCATGTCGCTCGCCGGGAATCCGCACGTGTACCTCCAGGAACGCGACTGGGTCGAGCTTTTCGCTTTCCCATCATCCTGGCGACCGTCGCGACGACGCTCGCCGCGTGGAGGGTGGAGCGTTGGGCGTTCCGTCAGCGAGTCGGCGAGCCTTCGATAACGATTCAAGACGAAGGTTCGTCCGTTGTTGACCGATTCCGACGCGGAGCTTCGGATGTCGGCGGCGAGAACGCTCGCGGAGCATGGCGATCCGATGGGACGCGACGTGCTTCGCGCGCTCGCGCCGGAGGATCGTTGAGCTACACTCATGCCGCTGAGAGGACGCTGATGAGGAAATCAATCCTGAGCCAACTGGTGGCCGCGGCGGTGGTGACGTCCTTCGTCGTGAGGGCCGCGCCACAAACACGCGACGCCGATGTCGACAAGATCTTCGCGAAGTGGACCTCGTCGACGCCGGGCTGCGCGGTCGGCGTCGGCGTCGACGGCAAGCCGGCGCTGCTGAAGGCGTACGGCTTGGCGGATCTCGAGCACGATGTGAAGAACACGCCGGACACGATCTTCGAGGCTGGATCGGTGTCGAAGCAGTTCACGGCGGCCGCGGTCCTCCTGCTCGCGCGCGAAGGCAAGCTGTCGCTCGACGATCCGGTCCGCAAATACATTCCCGAGCTGCCGGATTATGGAAGTCCACTGACGATTCGGCACATGCTGAATCACACGAGCGGCCTGCGCGACTGGGGCAGCGTCGCCGCCATCGCCGGCTGGCCGCGCACGACGCGCGTGCACACGCACGCGCACGTGCTCGAGATCGTGAATCATCAGCGTGCGCTCAACTTCACGCCAGGCACCCGGTGGTCGTACAGCAACACCGGGTTCAACCTCGCGTCGATCATCGTGTCGCGTGTCAGCGGCATGGCGTTCGGCGACTTCACGCGCACGCGCATCTTCGAGCCGCTCGGCATGACGCACACCTCCTGGCGCGACGATCACACGCGCGTCGTGAAGAACCGCGCGATCGCGTACGACGATCGGCGCGACGGGTTCCACATCGAGATGCCGTTCGAAAACGTGCACGGCAACGGCGGGCTGCTCACCACGGTCGGCGATTTGCTCGAGTGGAACGAGAACTTCGTCACGCCGAAGGTGGGCGATCGATCGTTCGTTGCCGAGCAGCAGCAGGTGGGGAAGTTCAGCGACGGGCGCGCGCACGACTACGCGTTCGGTCTGTACAACCGCTCGTACAAAGGTGTGCATCAAGTGGATCACAGCGGATCGACGGCCGGCTACCGCGCGGATCTCGCGCGCTATCCGGATCAGCATCTTTCCGTCGCCGTGCTGTGCAACGTGACCAGCGGCAACGCGACGCAGGCGGGTCGCGCGGTGGCCGACGTCTATCTTGGCGACCGGTTGAAACCGGCGCCTGCCCCGACTGCCACGTACACGCTGACGGCTGCGGACCTCGATCGGCTCGCCGGTTTGTATCGCCACACGACGACCGGTGTGCCGCTGACGATCTCGCGCACGGCGGACGGCCTTCGCGTGGAGCGCGGACAGGCTGACGGATTGAACCCGAATGCGGGACAGAAGCTGGTTCCACTGTCGGCGTCGCGTCTCGTCACGACCACGCGTCAGACGTGGGAATTCGACAGCCGCGGCGGCGCGCGCATGACCGATGCGTTCGGGACCGTCGATTCGTACGAGCGCGTGCAGCCGGCGAAGCCGACCGGCGATCAGTTGAACGAGCTCGCCGGCACGTACATCAGCGACGAGGCCGAAACGACATTGACGGTCGCGGCCAACGGCGACTCGCTCGTGATCAAACGCCGTCCCGACACGACGCTGAAGCTCACGCCGATCTATGCCGATGCGTTCACGGCGCCGCAGCTCGGCCTCGTCATCTTCCGCCGCGACGGCGCGCGCCGGGGGCGGGGCCCCGGCGCGAGTGAACAAGGCGTGGCGGCGCTGAGCATCGTCCAGGAACGCGTCTGGGATTTGCGGTTCACGCGCCAGCCCGCGCCGATGAAGTCTTCACAATGACGCACTACGCCCTCATGTACGACGTCGTCGACGGATTCATCGAGAAGCGCGCGGCGCACCGGTCCGCGCACCTCGGGCTCGTGCGCGAAGCGCACGCACGCGGCGACTTGATGCTCGCCGGCGCGCTCGGCGACCCGCCCGACGGCGCGCTGCTCGTGTTCCGGGGCGACGGTCCGCAGATAGCCGAGCGCTTTGCGCAGGTCGATCCGTACGTGACGAACGGTCTCGTGACGCGGTGGCACGTTCGCCCGTGGGCCGTCGTCATCGGTGACGCGCCGTGATCGCACGGTTCTGGAAGGCGCGCGCGACGCCGGATCGTGCGCGCGAGTACGAGGCGTATCTCCGGTCGACGGTCGTGCCGGAGTTGACGGCGATTCACGGCTATCACGGCGTCACCCTCCTCGAGCGCGAGCGCGGGGGCATCGTCGACGTGACGGTCATCACGTGGTGGGAGTCGCTGGAAGCCATTCGCGCGTTCGCCGGCGAGGCGGCGGAAACGGCCGTGGTCCACGACAGCGCCGCGCGAATGCTCCTCGACTTCGACCGCGAGGTCTCGCACCACGAGGTCATCGTCCACAGCGTCCCGAAGTCGTACTGAAGTCCGACCTCAATCAGTCAGACTACAGTCCGACCTCAATCAGTCAGACTACAGTCCGACTTCAATCAGTCGGACTACAGTACTCGTGGTGATGCCGGATGTCCTCGATGATCGCGTGCCCGCCTGGCGCCGGAACGATGTTCGCGTCGTTCATGCGGTGTCCTGGAAGGCGACGATGGTAGCATGCACGGAATAAACAATCGGCGCGGCGGGTTCCTGTGTCCATGCCCACGTCCCGGACTCTGACGACGGTTGCCATCCTCGCGCTCGCGGTCGTGACGATCGACTGCCGGCGACCGCCGGCGTCGGACAACGCAGCCGCCACGAATACGCAGGCGTGTCCCGCCAACGCGAAGAAAGCGAATCTGAACCTCACGCTGAAGGACATCAACGGCAAGGGCGTCAAGCTCGCCGATTACACCGGCAAGGTCGTGCTGCTCGACTTCTGGGCGACGTGGTGCGGGCCGTGCAAGGTGGAGATTCCGGGCTTCATCGATCTGTACTCCAAGTACAAGTCGCAGGGCTTCGAGGTGATCGGCGTCGTCGTGCTCGATCGCTTCGTGAACGCGGGGCCGTTCGCGAAGCAATTCAAGATGAACTACACGATTCTCGACGGCGTCGATCGCGAAGACGTCGAGGACGCATACGGTCCGCTGTTCGCGCTGCCGACAACGTTCGTCATCGCGCGCGACGGCCGCATCTGCGACAAACACATCGGCCTCACGACGCGCGAGACGTTCGACGCCGCCATAAAGAGACTCTTGTAGGGCTTGGGGATTAGGGACTAGGGATTGCTCACGCTCCGTCCGCCGCTGGCGACCGACATCTCGGCATTCATCGGTCGGCAGCGCGGCGCGCCATTCTCGTATCCATGTGTCGGCGCGACGCGCCCGCCTTCGCCGCGAAGCGGCTTCGGCGAGGCGCCCGACGGCTACGCGTGCGATCACAACCGAGTGAAGCTTGGCGAAGGCCACGGCACGTTTGCACGCGCTGTTGACGCCGTGCGCCGCTGGGAGATGTTCAACGTCGGCTGGGTGACGTTGTGCTGGCCGACAACGCCGATCGAATCCGGCCGCATCGTCGCGATTCTTGTGCCTCTTGCGGGACTGTGGTCGCTGAGCGCCTGCCGGATCGTCTACACGATTGACGATCGCGGCGACGTGACCCGATTTGGATTCGCATACGGCACGCTCGACGATCACATGGAAACCGGCGAAGAGCGCTTCTCGGTGGAATTGCACCGCGAAGACGATTCGGTGTGGTACGACCTCTTCGCGTTCTCCCGCCCGCGTCATCCGCTCGCACGGCTCGGACGACCGGTCAGCCGGATGCTGCAGCGCCGCTTCGCGCGCGACTCGCTGAGGGCGATGACGTGCGCCGTCCGTCCGTGAGAGGATCGCGGCGAGGGATCGCGCACATGGCTCCCACGACGGCACCCGGCACCGCACCCGGCACCGCACTCAGCACCGCACCCGGCACCTCGGCACCTGGCACAGCACCAGGCACGCGGCACCCGGCACCAGGCAC
>Ga0114129_10012328_pt1 | contig 12166 bp, 7 predicted proteins | sample RhiMetdeltSRZDD1_FD_80071 | JGI IMG/M metagenome (GOLD analysis project Ga0114129, IMG submission 80071) | Populus rhizosphere microbial communities from Tennessee, USA - Rhizosphere MetaG P. deltoides SRZDD1 (version 2) (version 2) | ecosystem: Host-associated > Plants > Roots > Rhizosphere >...
ATCACACGTGTGAACCCGCAGGTGAACGCCATCGTCACGCTCGTCGCCGAACAGGCGATGGAAGGTGCAGCCAAGGCAGACGAAGCGATCATGGGTCGCAATCCTGTCGGCGTGTTGCACGGTCTGCCGGTCGCGCACAAAGACCTCGTGGACACGGCGGGAATCCGTACGACTCGCGGATCCCCGTTCTACCGCGACCACGTGCCTTCGCTCGACGCGCTCATCGTGACGAAGATTCGCGCAGCCGGTGCGATCACCGTGGGCAAGACGAACACGCCCGAGTTCGGGGCAGGGTCACAGACCTTCAACACCGTATTCGGTGCCACCCGTAATCCCTATGGCGTGACGAAAACGTGCGGGGGCAGCAGCGGCGGCGCCGCCAGTGCCGTGGCGGCACGGATGTTACCGATCGCCGACGGCAGCGATACGGGGGGCTCGCTTCGCAATCCCGCCGCGTTCTGCAACGTCGTCGGACTCCGCCCGTCGCCCGGGCGTGTCGTCAGTGAATCGGCTTCGTGGTCGCCGCTCTCGGTGTCAGGACCGATGGCGCGGACGGTGGCGGATGTCGCGCTGTTTCTCAGTGCTATTTCAGGACCGAACTTCCGTAATCCGCTGTCCATCCACGAAGACCCTTCACGTTTTCGGGCACCACTCGGAAGGGACTTCAAGGGAGTTCGTGTCGCCTGGTGGCGAGGCCTGGGCGGAATTCCCTTCGAGTCGGAGATCCGTCGAGTCGTCGACGCCCATCGGCGGGTCTTCGAAGATCTGGGTTGCATCGTCGAGGAAGCGGAGCCCGATTTCTCGGGTATTGACGAGGCGTTTCAGCTTCTTCGCTATGCCGCCAATCATCCCCGGTATGCGCCACTCGTCCAGCAACGACCCGAGTGGGTGAAGGACACGATCAAGTTCGAAGTGGCGCAGGCGGAGCGGGCAAGCGCGGCGGATGTCGGTCGAGCGCAGGCGCGTCAGGCACGCATGTACGACCAGAGCAGCCAGTTCTTCGAGCGGTACGAATACTTCATTCTTCCCGTGACACAAGTTGAACCCTTCGACGTGAACACGCCGTATCCAACCGAGATCGCCGGTACGGCGATGACGACGTACATCGACTGGATGCGGTCGTGCTGGTACGTGACCATGATGTCGAATCCAGCGATATCGGTGCCCGCGGGGTTCTCCGCAACTGGGCTGCCTGTCGGATTGCAGATCGTTGGCCGCCATCGAGACGAGTGGAGCCTCCTGCAGCTAGCTTCCGCGTTCGAGCAGGCCACTCGTTACGGAGTTCGACGCCCGTCGCTGCTCGATTAGTGGAGCGGCGGGAATGTGCCGCAGGCTCGAGGGCGAATCCGAAACGATTGGTCTCGACCCGATTCGAAGAAACGTCCGACGTGTGCCGTCGCCGATGAGATTCAATGCGCTCTTCCAGCCGACAGAAGGGCTCTGTGCGCTTGACCGTCGTCCCAATTCGTGGATAAGATCGCGCCTCAATCAACGGGATCTCGGGCATTCCCTTGCGACGAATTCTTTGGGGGGCGAGGATGTGGCATCACTCTGCCAACGCGGACTCGCGGCCTGGACAACTGGCTTCCAGCGCCCCGGAGTCCTAGCCATTGGGCCAAATCTTTCCCCCTTGGTGGAACAAGCTCCCGATCGTGGCCGCCCTCGCTGGCAGCCTCGGTCCAGCTCTCGCGGTCGCGGGCGTCTGGTACTTCTTTTCCCCGTGGTTCACAGACGTGGGCTACCGTCCCGTTCAGCCCGTCCCGTACAGCCACAAGCTCCACGTCGGCGAACTCGGTCTCGATTGCCGGTACTGTCACGCCTCGGTTGAGATTTCCTCGGTCGCGAACGTTCCGCCGACCCAGACCTGCATGAACTGCCATCAGACTGTGAAGAGGGACAGCGAGCTGCTCGCACCGATTCGGGCAAGCGTCGCCAGCGGCCACCCGATGCGCTGGATTCGCGTCCACAAGCTTCCCGACTACGCCTATTTCGCCCACAACGCGCACGTCGCGGCAGGAATCGGCTGCGTCACGTGCCACGGCCGTATCGACGAGATGGAAACCGTGACCCAGATGACGCCCCTCAGCATGGGGTGGTGCCTCGACTGCCACCGCGACCCGGGTCCCAACAGACGCCCGATTTCGGAGGTCACCAACATGAAGTGGGCGCCCCCTCGGGACGTCGCGACGCTCGCGGCACAGCTCGACCGCGAACGACCGGTCAACCCGCCCACTGACTGCTCGGGGTGCCACCGGTGACACGGACATATTGGCGAAGTCTCGCGCAGCTCGAAGAGCACCCTGAATCCCGCGCCTTTCTCGAGCGGGAGTTCCCGGAGGGAGCCTCGGAGCTTCCCGAGGGGATCACCCGGCGCGACATGATGATGCTCCTCGGCGCCTCGCTGTCGCTCGCCGGGCTCGCGGGATGCCGGCGTCCCGTCGAAGAGATTGTTCCGTATGTCACCGCTCCCGAGGAGATCGTCCCTGGGGTCCCGCGCTACTACGCGACGACGATGCCGTTCCGCCGGAGCGCTTACGGCCTGATCGTCGAGAGCCACGAAGGACGGCCGACCAAGATCGAGGGGAACCCCGGTCACCCCGCGACGCTCGGGGCGTCGAGCGCGCGGATCCAGGCGTCCGTGCTCAGTCTGTACGATCCCGATCGCTCGCAAACGGTCAGGCTGAAAGGGGAGGCGAAGTCCTGGAACGATTTCGTGACGGCCTGGGGGCAGCTATCCAAGGCGCATGCCGCGGACGGTGGTGCCGGACTTGGGGTCCTCTCCGAGTCCTTCTGCTCCCCCACGCTGGCGCGCCTGACATCCGAGCTTCGCGCCCGCTTTCCGCGGGCGACCTGGGCGACCTATGAGGCGGTCAGCGACGAGAACCGGCTCGCGGGGCTTCGGTCCGTCACGGGACGCGACCTCGACCTCATGCTTCGGATCGATCAGGCGTCCGTCATCCTTGCGCTGGATGCCGACCCGCTCCTGACCGACCCCGAGATGATCCGTCACACGCGCGGCTTCGCGGCCGGAAGGCGTGCGGGAGCCTCGGGTGGCGCGATGAATCGACTCTACTCTGTTGAGGGGGTCTACTCGTTGACGGGAGCCATGGCGGATCATCGGCTCCGTCTCGAGAGCCGGCAGATCGCGCCATTCCTCGCGGCCCTCGCCGCGCGCATTGTTCCGCCGACGGCCGGTGGTGCAAGCCTGGCAGGTGCCGGCGTCCCGGGTGTCGACCCGCGTTGGATCGACGCCCTTGCCAAGGATCTTCTGGCGAACCGCAGCAAGGGGTTAATCGTGGCCGGGGAGCGTCAGCCCGCGGCCGTTCACGCCGCGGTTTGCGCACTGAATACCTATCTCGGCAACAACGGCAGCACGGTCACTTACTACGAGACGAAGGACGCGGCGCTCCCGAGTGTGAGCTCGTTAGGCTCACTCGTCTCGGCGATGCAGGGGGGCGCGATCCGGACGCTCGTTGTCCTGGGGGGCAACCCTGTGTTCGATGCCCCCGCCGATTTCGACTTCGCCTCTGCTATGGCGAAGGTCCCCGACTCGATCGCACTCGGGCACTCGGTCGACGAAACATCCTCCAAGGCGACCTGGCATGTTCCCCGCGCGCATTACCTCGAGTCGTGGGGAGACGCTCGCGCGGTTGGAGGGACGCTCAGCGTCGTCCAGCCGTTGATTCTTCCCCTGTTCGGCGGACGAACACCGGTAGAAGTGCTGGGGTTGATGGTCGGTGACAAGGATCGTCCCGGCTACGACATCGTGCAGGAGACCTGGAAACCGATCCTGGCCGAGGCTGAGTTCGAAAAGAAGTGGAACCGCGTGCTGCACGACGGGCTCCTTGCCGGCAGCGAGCTTCCCGAAGTCGTGCCCAAGCTCACAGCGGAGCCCTTTGCGGATCTGGCGCGCGCGATCGGCCCCGCCGCGGGATCTGCGGGTGACCTGGAGGTCGTCTTCCTCCCCTCTCCCGCGCTTCACGATGGCCGATTCGCGAACGACGGCTGGCTGCAGGAGCTTCCCGATCCCCTCACCAAGCTCACTTGGGACAACCCCGCACTCCTGAGCCCGAAGACCGCCGAGACGCTCGGTCTTGCGGGCGGGGATGTAGTCCGTCTCGATCATGCAGGCCGATCGCTCGAGCTCCCGGTCTGGCTGCTGCCCGGAATGACGGACGGCGTGGTCGCCTTGACGCTCGGCTATGGCCGTTCGCACGCGGGTCGGATCGGCTCCGGGGTCGGATTCGACACGTTCAAACTCCGAAGCTCGAAGACACCTGGCTTCGACAGCGGGGCCAAACTCACCAAGCTCGCGCGCACTTACCCGCTCTCGGCGACCCAGGAGCACGGCAGCATGGAAGGGCGTCCGGTCGTGCGCGAGTCGACCGTGACCGCGCTTCGATCTAAGCCGGCTGCCGGGGCGGAAACATCCGAGAGCGCGCATGGGGGGGATTCCCCACAAGCCCCGAAAGCGGGAGTCCCCAGCGCGCTCGGCGTATTTCCGGAGGACCCGCATCACTTCTCACTTTGGAAGGAGCACACCTACGATAAAGGTCCTCAGTGGGGAATGACGATCGACCTGAACGCGTGCATCGGCTGCAACGCGTGCATGGTCGCCTGCCAGAGCGAGAACAACGTGCCTGTCGTCGGCAAGGACCAGGTCGCGAAGGGCCGTGAGATGCACTGGATCAGAGTCGACCGGTACTTCTCGGGCGAGCCTGCCGGCAACCCGGAGATCGTCTTCCAGCCCGTTCCCTGCATGCACTGTGAGGACGCTCCCTGCGAGCAGGTTTGCCCTGTGGCAGCCACCGTCCACGACGCACAGGGTCTCAACGTGATGGTCTACAACCGGTGCATCGGGACGCGCTACTGTTCGAACAACTGTCCGTACAAGGTGCGCCGCTTCAATTTCTTCAACTTCACCAAGGACACGCCCGACATCCTCAAGCTCGCGATGAACCCGGACGTCACGGTCCGCGCGAGGGGCGTGATGGAGAAGTGCACTTACTGCACGCAACGGATCAATCGGGTGAGGATCGATGCGCGGCTCGCCGGGCGCGAGCTTCGTGACGGCGACATCAAAACAGCGTGCCAGCAGGCCTGCCCTGCGTCGGCAATCGAGTTCGGAGATATTCGGGACCGATCGAGCCGGGTCGTGGCGGCGAAAAGCGACCCGCGGAATTACGCGCTCCTCGAAGAGCTGAACACCAAGCCGCGGACGACGTATCTGGCCAAAGTGCGCAACCCGAATCCGGACCTCGAGCCCTCGACAAGCTCAGGGTCGGCCGCGCCGCATTCGGCGAACCCGGCGGGGCCCGGCGCTGCGGCGAGTCACGAAACGGGGCCGGTTGCATGAACTCCCGCACACGGCGTGTGGCGGGTGTGCTCGCGCTCGTTGCAGTCGTTCCCCTCGCCGGCTGCGCGCGCGGCTGCACGTCGAGCCGCCCGCCCATCCATCTCAATCCGAGCATGGACGACCAGCCGAAGGTGACCGCCCAGACGGCCAGCACGTTTTTCTACGACGGCTCGTCCATGCGCCAGCCCGTTCCGGGAACGGTCGCGATCGGCGGACTGAGAGAAGACGCGGCCTTCTTCACGGGCAAGGGACCGGACGGGCAGTTCGTTGCGACGATCCCCGTGACCCTCGACGAGGCGGGGCTCGAGCGCGGCCGCCAGCGCTACGTGATCTATTGCCAGCCTTGCCACGACGCTCGCGGGGACGGCAAGGGGATCCTGTTCCAGCGCGGCAGCGTCCCCACGGCCTCCTTCCACCAGGAGCTGATCCTGAAGTACCCGGACGGGCAGATCTTCGATGTCATCACGAACGGCAAGGGGCTGATGGCTGGGTACCGCTGGCCGATCCCTCCCGCGGACCGCTGGGCGATCATCGGCTACGTGCGAGAGCTCCAGCGCAAGCGGGCGGCAAGCGCCACGGCCGCCCCCGCCTCCGCCGAGGCTACAGCGGGCAAGCCCGCGGGCGTCAAATGAGGAAGGCGCTGCGATGAACGGCCTGATGAATCGCAAACTGCTGATCCTTCTCGGCCCCGTCCTCGCGCTCGTGATGTTCGGCGCGACGGTCAAGATGGCGTCGTCGCTGATGAGTCGTGAGTACAGGGACCCCTACCGCGTTCCGGTCGCGGCCACTGACCCGACGCCGCGCGCCGCGGGCGTGGCCGCCGAGAAGGCCGAGGCGGACAAGGCGGCACGGGCGAAACCCTACGAGGAAGCCGAGTACCGGCGTTTCCCCGGCGTCGGGAGCCGCGTCGCCATCTGGGCGGTCGCGCAGCTCCACCTGCTGTTCGCCGCGTTCGTGCTGGCGGTCCCGATCTTCGCGTTGATCATCGAGGCGATCGGCTACAAGACGAAAGATCCCCGCTACGATCGGCTCGCGTACGAGTTCTCGAAGCTGCTCTCGGTGTCGTTCTCGCTCACCGCGACCTTCGGGGCCTTCCTGACGTTCATGCTCATCATCCTGTATCCGAAGTTCACGAACTACCTGATGAGCGTGTTCTCTCCAACCTTCCTGCCGTACGTCCTGCTGTTCTTCGCGGAAGCGTTCTTCCTCTATACCTATACCTACGGATGGGGGAAGTTCCATCCGCTGGTGCACCTCGGCCTTGGGCTCGGCCTCAACATCGTCGGCACGGCCATCATGATGATCGCCAACTCCTGGCTCACGTTCATGATGTCGCCGCGCGGGATCTCGGACACCGGCGCGGTCATCTCCGTCTGGGAGGCGGCCACCAATTTCACCTGGATGCCGATCAACGTCCATCGGTTCATCGCCAACATTGCGTTCGGCGGATCCGTGGCCGCCGCGTACGCGGCGTTCAAGTTCCTCGCGGCGGAGACCGACGAGGAGCGCGCCCACTACGACTGGATGGGCTACATCGGCAACTTCGTGGCGATCAGCGCCTTCCTGCCCCTGCCGTTCGCCGGTTACTGGCTGGCCAAGGAGATCTACGCGTTCTCACAGACACTCGGGCTAACGATGATGGGCGGAGCGTTCTCGTGGCTCTTCATCATCCAGGCGGTGCTCATCGGAAACCTGTTCCTTGGAGCCAACTACTACCTCTGGCTCGGTATGGGGCGGGTCGAGGGGGCGCAGCCGTTCCAGCGGTTCATCAAGTACCTGCTCGCGGCGATCGTGCTCTGTTTCATGATCTGGGCAACGCCGCGGTCGATCATTGCGACGGTCTCCGAGGTCCGGGCGATGGGCGGGTCGGCGCACCCGATTCTGGGCTTCCTCGGCGTGATGTCGGCGAAGAACACCGCCGTGAACATCCTGATCCTCACGACGTTCATGAGCTTCCTCCTCTATCGCCGGACCGGGAAGATCGCCACGGTGTCGTGGGCGAAGACCGGCCACGCGGCGCAGCTCTCGATCTTTGCGGTGGCCGCGATCTTCGTCATCTTCCTCGGCGTCTACGGGTACTTCGTCGAGGCGAGCGTCAGGATCGGCCTGTCGGTGCCGCAAGTCAGCGCCGTGCTGATCGCCATGTTGTCCATCACAGCAATCGACGTCTTTCTCTTCCGCAAGCCGAAGAACACGGGCGAGGTGCGGTGGGGCAAGATGCCGGCGATCTCGCAGTACGTGCTGATCTTCATCGCGGTCACCTTCACATGGCTCATGGGGTTGATGGGTTACGTGCGGTCCGGGCTCCGCCAGCACTGGCACGTCTATGGCGTCATTCGTGACACCTCGCCGGACGCGTTCACGCCCACGCTCGGCTTCGCCACGCAGGTCGTCTCGGCGACGGTGCTGCTGTTCTTCCTGCTGATCGGTTTCGTCTTCTGGATCACGAGCCTGCACGACCGGCCCGATTACGCTGGCACGAAAGGCGAAGGCTCCGAGATCCCGCCGGAGTTCGCGGTCGCCGTTCCGGGCGAACACAGGGGGCCCAGCGCGTCATGACCGTCCCGCTTCCCGCCCGCATCGGCGCGCTCGTCCTCGCGACCACCGCGTTCTATACCTATGTCGGCCAGTTGGTGCCGCAGAAGGAAGTGCAGCCACCTCAGGAGACCGTCATCAGAACTGACCTGACCTCGGCCGACATGGCCAAGGTCGGCCGCGAGATCATGGAGGGCAAAGGGCTCTGTTTCACGTGCCACACGATCGGCAAGAGCGGGGCGCTCCGCTTTCCCGACCTCGACGGCGTCGCCACTCGTGCCGCGACGCGCGTTCCGGGTATGAGCGAGCTCGACTACCTCGCCCAATCGATCTACGAGCCTGACGCCTTTATCGTGCCGGGATTCAATCCGGGAATGCCGCCCATCAACAAGCCTCCGATCGGGCTCACCGATCAGGAGATCCTGTGCGTGATCGCGGCCCTTGAGTCGCTTGGCGGCACGCCAACAGTTACGCTCCAGACGACTCACCGCTACCTCGCCGGCGCGGCTGCAGCGGGAGGAACGCCAGGTCCGGCGGCGGCTCCGGCCCAGGCCCCAGGCGGCGCGCCAGGCAAACCGCAGCCGCTCACGCCCCCCGACAAGGGCGCGGCGGCGGCGGGCAGCGATGGAGTGGTTGAACGATGAAGCTCGTGGTCGTCCTCGCCGTCGCCGTCGTGTTCGCGATCCTCCGCTTCCGTCGGGCGAGCCTCCTGGTGTGGGCCGGTGCCTGGCTGGCAGGGATCTATGTCCTTCTGCGGTTCGGATTCACGGCGCCGATTCCCGCCTCGGTCATCTCGCTTTACATGGGGATCGTCACGATTGCGATCCTGGCGTACGTGTCCTCCAGCCAGGAGCGCCGCGAGGAAGTGTCCCGCCCGCTCGTCCGATTGATGACGGAAAAGCGCTACACACCGCTCCTCGCCGCAACCGTCGTCGGCATCCCGGCGCTCGCGGCGGCGAACGTCTACGTCCAGATGAACGTCCCGCTCGAGCCTCCTTTCTTCCCGCGAACGGTGCATCCGGCATCGCCGTCCGACATCACGGTCCGCGACAAGAAGATCGATCTCGACGGCGGAGAAAACCCGTTCCTGCATCTCGAGACTTCGAACCCGGCAGAGTTCCGCAAGCATGTCGAGAACGGCCGCCAGGTCTACTATCGCAACTGCGTCTTCTGCCACGGCGACACCCTCGCCGGCAACGGCATGTTCGTGCACGGGCTGGACCCGATCCCGACCAACTTCGCCGACCAGGGATCGATCGCGATGTTGCGCGACACGTTTCTCTTCTGGCGGATTTCAAAAGGCGGCCCGGGACTTCCGGAGGAGGGCGGTCCCTGGGACACGGCCATGCCGGCCTGGGAGAAGTTCCTGACGGAAGAGGAGATGTGGGAAGCAATCCTCTTTCTCTACGATTTCACCGGCCAGAGGCCCCGCGCCAAAGAGGGGGTCCACTAGTGATGGCCTTCTTCGCTACTCTGCGCGGGTGTCCCGCTGTCGCGATCGCGTCGCTGTTCGCGATGCTGGCGGGGGCGCCGCAAGCTTCGGCTCAGGACGTGGGGACCGAAGCGCAGCGCGAGTCGGGCAAGCAGCTCTATCTCAAATACTGCTCGCAGTGCCACGGCGAGAAGGGGGACGGCGCAGGCTACGCCACCCCGCATCTCAGCCCCAGGCCGCGCGATTTCACGACCGGCAAGTTCAAGGTCCGGACGACGCCCAACGGCGCGTTGCCAGCCCACCAGGACATCGTCAACATCATCAGGCGGGGGATGCCGTACACGTCGATGCCCGCCTTCACGACGTTCTCCGACCAGCAGGCATCGGATCTCGCGTACTACGTCCAGACCTTCTCCCCCGAGTTCTCGAAGGCCGAGAATGTCGCCCAGCCAGTGCCGCTCCCGAGCGCGCCGGGCGCGACGAACGAGTCAATCGAGCTCGGGAAGAAGCTCTACGTAGAGAGCGGATGCGTCAAGTGCCACGGCACGCTGGGTCGGGGCGACGGACCTTCGGCGTCAACGCTGAAGGACGACCTGGGCCATCCGATACGCGCGGCGGACCTCGCACAGAGGTGGACCTTCCGCGGAGGCTCCTCGCGCGAGGACATCTTCAAGACGATGAGCACGGGGTTCAACGGCACGCCGATGCCGTCGTTCCTCGAGGCCCTGCAGCCCGAGCAACGATGGGCGATCACCGACTTCATCGCCTCCCTGTCTGGGAGCGAGGGTCCCGGCTATTCGAACCTCGTGGTTGCCAAGCACGTGCTGGATCCGATCGACCTGACGAAGGGGACCGCGATGTTCGCATCGGCTCCAGCGGCCCGCTTCCCAATCGTCGGGCAGATCATGGAGCCGGGACGTTCGTTCCATCCGCCAACAATCTCGGTGACCGTTCAGACCATCTACGACGCCGAGTCGATCGCCTTCCTCGTTCGATGGCACGACATGAGCGCCGAGAAGACGGGGAAGAACGGGCCGTCGCTCCCGGTGCCGCCGGAAGAAGAGGAAGCCGCCGCGACGGCGCCGACAGCACAGGCAGGGCAGACCGACAAGGACCCCTTCGGCGACGCGGTCGTGGCGCCAGGCGCTGCCCAGCCACCCAAGGACCCGTTCGCTGAAGAGGCGGCGCCTGCCGCCCAGGCATCCGAGTTCTCTGACGCCGTCGCGATCCAGATTCCTTCGGCGGTGCCGACGAGCGCCCGCAAGCCGTACTTCCTCTTTGGCGACTCCCAGAACTCGGTGGATCTCTGGTTCTTCGATCTGGCCCGTCCCGATCCGCTTCAGTTCACCGGCCGGGGCAGCGGCGACATCGCGGCCAACGACACGGGCGATCTCACTGGTGTCGCTAGCTACGACCAGGGCGAATGGTCGGTCATCTTCAAGCGGCCGCTACGCGCAACCTCGGGCGCTCCGTTCGTGCCCGGAGAGTTCAGGCCGATCGCCTTTTCGGTCTGGGACGGGTTCACGCGCGAGCGTGGCAACAAGCGAGGTCTCACAGTCTGGTACTCCGTCTACGTCGAGCCAGAAGTCGTGCCATCGGCTCTCGGCCCGATGGTGAAGACGGCCCTGGTCATTCTCATCATCGAGCTCGCCGTGATCGGCTGGGTTCGGTCGCGTTACAGCTCTCGCGTCCGCGGTGACCTCGGCAGGCAAGCGGCAGCCGCGAGACCATGAGACGCTTGTAAACCAGTTTCGCTGCGAGCGAGCAGCAGCGAGCGTGTAAGGGAGTCCGGCGGACGAAGTCCCCCGGGAGAAGAAGATGTACAAGAGCATCTACGTTCCTGTCGATAACTCAGACCACTCCAACCGTGCCGTCGCGTGCGCCCTCGGGTTGGGCAAGGCGTACTCGGCGAAGCTGGTGGGCTGCCATGTCTACGCGGCAAAACTGCACGACTACCGCTTCAGGCAGATGGAGTACACGCTTCCAGAGGAGTACATCGACGAGGTGGAACTGGAGCGCCAGCGGAAGATCCACGACAGCCTCATCACGATGGGCCTCAAGCTCATTTCCGACAGCTACCTCGATGGCATGTCGCGCCTCTGCAAAGAGTCGAGCCTCGAGTTCGAGCCGCGGATGATGGACGGCAAGCATCACGGGGAGATCCTGAAGGATCTCGCCGGCTCACATCACGACCTGGTCGTAATCGGTGCCCTGGGGATCGGGCGCGCGCGGGACAGCGTCATCGGGTCCGTCTGCGAGCGCGTCGCCCGCCAATCCGACCGCGATGTCTGGGTGGTCAAGCACGTCCCCGAGCCGGGCGAGGCGGAGCGGGACACGATCCTGGTCGGCGTCGACGGCAGCCCCCAGTCCTTCGGCGCGCTCATGACCGCCATCGACCTGGCGCGCACGTTCGACAAGAAGGTCGAAGCGATCGCCGTGTACGACCCGTACCTGCACTACTCCGTCTTCAACGGCATCGTCAACGTCCTCACCGAGCAGGCAGCGAAGGTCTTCCGCTTCGAGGAGCAGAACCAGCTTCACGAGGAGATCATCGACACCGGGCTCGCGCAGATCTATCAGTCGCATCTCGAGATCGGTGAACGGATGGGGAACGAGGCAGGCGTCGCGATAAAGAAGACGCTCCTCGACGGCAAGCCTTTCCAGAAGATCCTCGACCACGCGCGCAAGACGAATCCCTGGCTCATCGTGCTGGGGCGGATCGGCGTCCACAGCCCGAAGGAGGAGACGGCGCTGGGGAGCAACACGGAAAACATTCTCCGCGCCGCGCCCTGCGATGTTCTCCTCTCGACGCGCCTCGAGGTTCCGCGGCTCGACGTGCGCGC
>Ga0114129_10012329_pt1 | contig 12166 bp, 10 predicted proteins | sample RhiMetdeltSRZDD1_FD_80071 | JGI IMG/M metagenome (GOLD analysis project Ga0114129, IMG submission 80071) | Populus rhizosphere microbial communities from Tennessee, USA - Rhizosphere MetaG P. deltoides SRZDD1 (version 2) (version 2) | ecosystem: Host-associated > Plants > Roots > Rhizosphere >...
GGCGTCCATGTCGAGGTTGTCGACGCTGATCTGGTTGGAGCAGTCGGCGTGGAACTCGCGGCTCTTCAGCGGCCCGACGATCGTCAACCAGTTCGTCGTGCTGCCGCTGTTGGCACCGGGCGAGCAGCTCTGCCAGATCCCGAGCTCGAGCGTGCCTACGGTCACGGTCGCGCCGGGCTCGACCTTCATCGTGCAGGCACTCGAGCGGCCGTTCGAGCCGCGAATGACGACGTTGCCGTAGCTGCCGCTCTTGATCAGGACGTTGTCACCGCCCTGGCACGCGGCATTCGCCTGCTGCCAGGAACACGCGGCCGCGTCGCTGTAGCCCACGAGGGAGCTCGACCTCGTGCACGAGCCTCCGTTCGTGTCGACCCAGAGGTTCGCGCCCGAGCCCGACGGCGGTGGCGCCGGGCAGGCGAGGGTCGACGCGCTCAGCTGGGCCTTCCCCGATCGATTTCCGGCGCCGTCGAAGGCATCGACTCCGAGCGTGTACCCGGTCCCACAGTTGAGCCCGGTGACGGTGAAGGTGGTGGCCGTGGCCGTGCCGACGCCGGAAGAGCCGTTGTAGACGCCGTAGCCCGCAACTCCGACGTTGTCGATCGAGGCCGTCCAGGCCAGCGTTATCGAGCTCGTCGTGCTCGCGCTGGCGACGACATTCGTCGGCGTCGTCGGAGCCGAGTTGTCCGGGCACGGTGACGTCGAGGTCGACAGGACGGCCTTCGCCGAACGGTTGCCCGCCGCGTCGAAGGCGTCGACGCCGAGCGAATAGCTCGTGCCGCAGCTGAGGCCCGAGACGGTGAAGGACAGCGACGCCGTGTTCCCGAGACCCGTCGTGCCGTTGTAAACCGTGTACCCGGAAACGCCGACGTTGTCGGTCGACGCGTTCCAGCTGAGGGTGATCGATGTCTGACTCGCGGTCGAAGCGGTGAAGTTGCCGGGAACCGACGGTGCTGTGCTGTCAGCCGGGCAGGCACTCGTCGACGCGGTGAGCTGTCCTTTCGCGGAGCGGTTGCCTGCGGCGTCGTAGGCGTCGACGGCGAGCGTGTAGCTGGTGCCGCAGGAGAGACCGGTGAAGGTGTAGCTGGTGCCGGTGCCGCTCGAGACGAGCGAGCCGTTGCGGTAGCGCCCGTAGCCGGTGACGCCGACGTTGTCGCTCGACGCGCTCCACGACAGCGTGATCGACGCCTGCGTCGGCGAGGAGACGGCAAGTCCCGCAGGCGCCGACGGCGCCGTTGTGTCTGCAGCCGGGCACGCTGCAGTTGCCGCAGCGGCGGATGCCTTCGACGAGCGATTGCCGGCCCCGTCGTACGCATCGACCGCGAGTGTGTAGTTCGTGCCGCAGGTCAGGCCGGAGACGGTGAACGACGTCGCCGCGGTGCTGCCGACGCTCGAGGGGCCGTTGTAGACCGTGTAGCCCGAGACTCCGACGTTGTCCGTCGAAGGCGACCAGCTGAGCGTGATCGAGTTCTGTGTCGCAGCTGCGACGCTCGGCGATCCCGGGGTCGTCGGAGGCGTGGTGTCGGGCGCCGGGCAAGCGCTCGTCGACGTGGTCAGCGTCGCTTTCGCCGATCGATTGCCGGCGGCGTCGTAGGCGTCGACACCGAACGTGTAGTTGGTGCCGCATGCCAATCCCGAGACGACGTACGCCGTGGAGGCCGTGTTCACGAGGTTCAGAGAACCGACGTAGACGCCGTAACCACCGACACCGACGTTGTCGGTCGAAGCGGTCCACTGCAACGTCAGGGAGGTCCTCGTGATTCCCGTCGCTGCCAGGCCGGTAGGCGTCGACGGCGCCGTCGTGTCGGCGATCGGGCACGCGCCCGTCGTCGTCGTCAGCGAGCTCTGGCCCGAACGGTTGCCGTTCGCGTCGTAGGCGTCGACCGACAACGTGTAGCTCTTCGCGCACGCAAGCCCGGTCAGCGTGAAGGACCTTCCCGCGGCGTTCCCTACCAGGGAGCCTCCGCTGTACACCGAGTAGCCCGCGACGCGCAGGTTGTCGCTCGACGGGTCCCAAGACAGCGTGATGCTCGTCGCCGTCACGCTCGCTGCCAGCCCCGTTGGCTGCGTCGGAGGAGTCGTGTCGGGCTCGGGGCAAGGGCTCGTCCACGCGGTGATCGACGCCCGTTCCGAACGGTTACCAGTGCCGTCGTAGGCGTCCACCGACAGCGTGTACGACGTGCCGCACGTCAACCCGGCGAACGTGGCTGTCGTCGCCGGCGTCTCACCTGCTGCGCTCGGGCCGACGTAGAGGCCATAGCCTGCGACGCCGACGTTGTCGCTCGACGCGTTCCACGCCACCGAGATCGTCGAGGGCGCCGACGCGGTCATCGTCAGTCCGCTCGGCGTCGACGGCGCCTGGCCGTCCGGGGGCGGAGGTCCGCCCGGCGGCGGACACGGGGCCGTGGACGCCTGGAGCGATGTCTTCGCGGAGCGGTTGCCGGCTGCGTCGGCGGCGTCGATCTGGATCAAGTAGTTCGTCCCGCAAGCCAGGCCCTCGAGCTTTGCGGAGGTATTGCCTGTTCTCGTGATCAGCACGTCGCTTCGGTAGATGCCGTACTCGGTGACTCCGTGATCGTCCGCCGAAGCGGCCCACGAGAGTTGCAGCGAACGTTGATCGGCGTCGACAAGCGCGAGCTGTGTGGGAACGCTCGGCGCCGACACATCCGCGCCGTCGAGCAGCGAGATGAAGGACGTGAACGCCTTGGTACCGCTCGAGCCGACTGGTGACACAGCGAGGTCGACCCCCGGATCGCGTCCCGCTCGGACGATCGCGCTGCGCCACGCCTTCCTGTCCAGTTCGCCGCTCCGGCCGATCTCGACGAGGGCGAGGATCTTCGCCTGCGTCCCAGTGTCGCGGACCACTTTCAGCGCTCCGAGTTGCTTCATCCGTACGATGACGACGTCGAGGTCGGGCGCTGCTGCCAGCCTGGCCGCGGAATCCCATGACGGCGCGACCAACGCGCAAAGCTTGGCGTGGTCGCGCTGTTTCATCCGCCGACACGCCGATTCGGCGCCTCTGGTCGTCTTCACGGCACGTCCGAGGAACACGGCCCTGAACCCGAAGTGCTTGACGAGGCGGGTAACTCGAACCCACTGACGCTTGCTCAAGTCGCGCTCGTCGATCAATACGGTGTTCATTCCGGCCTTGCGTGCGCGGACGGCGAGCTTGTCGCCGAGCATCCCGACGGTGCGCGGATTGACCTCGACCGCCCAGAGATCGAACGAGGCGGGCTTGGCGTCGCCGCGCCCGAAGTCGACGCGTGCGCTGGATGGCCCCGAGAGGACGCCGAGCAACGCCGCGGCCGAGAAGCCGACGACGAGGAGGCGGCATACGCGGGGTGCGGCTCCCCACATGCGCACGGTCATCGGTTCGGCGCTCGGATGCGCCGATCCTCCCAATGAGGGATCCGTTTTCCTACGTGTAAACGATCACTCATATCTGAGTGAAGTGACACGGGTATGGCGGGGAATCTGGGCTCATCGGACCTAGCCAACTGCCTGGCCGGCTCTTCCGCGGAAGACGGCCCGATGACCGCAGGACGTTAACGCATGTTTCGGGCGGAGTGCGTCAGTTCGGTTCGCGAGAAGGACAAACGTGTCCGCGCGGAGTGTTGGTCAGCGCGCGGGAGCTCCGGCAGACGCGGCGACGGCAGCCTTCCATCCGACGCCTTCGCCTTCGCTCGGAACCGTGGCGTTTTCTTCGGGATGCGCGGCGCGGTGCTCGCGGAACCACGCGACGGCCTTCGGAATTCCGTCGTCGAGCGAGGTCTCCGGTTGCCAGCCGAGAAGGTCGTTGGCCTTGCGGATGTCGGCCACGTAGTGCGTGACCTCGCCGAGGCGTGCAGGCGCCGTGTCGATCTTCGGCTCGACGTCGAGCTGCTCCGAAATTAGCTCCGCCGCACGGAAGAGCGTGTTGCCCTGACCGAACGCCAAATTGATCGTCTCGTTGCGGACGTGGTCGCTCGCGAGCGCCTCGACGCCCCGCGCGATGCCGTCGACGCAGTCGTCGACGAACGTGAAGTCGAGCACCTTGTCGCGGCCGTAAACGGTGACGCGGTCGCCCCGCAACATCAGGTGCGTGAACAGCGGGAGCACGCGCACCATTCGATGCAGGTCGTTGTCGTACCGCCCGTAGACGTTCGAGAAGCGGAAGACGAGGTAGGGCAGGTCGTAGCAGCGGCCGTACGAGTAGATCATCGCCTCGCCGGCGATCTTCGACGCGGAGTACGGGCTCTCCGTGAAGGCGAAGTCTGCGGTCGCCTCGCCGTAGCCTTCGAAGCGGTGCACGTCGCCGTAGACCTCGCGCGTCGACGAGAACACGATCGGGATGCGCATGCCGCGGCAGTACTCGAGGACGTTGAACGTCATGACGGCGTTCTCGAGCGCGCGGTGCGGTTGGGCGACGAGTTGATGCACCTTCGCGTGCGCCGCTAGATGAACGACGATGTCGACCTTCGGGTACTCGACCCCGCCGATGCCGCCGGCGAAGGCGGGGTAGTGTCCAGCAAGATCCTGCAGCAGCGTCGGAAACGTGTCCGTCCACGGGTTCTGCCGCTTGTCGACGCCGAAGACCGAATGGCCCTCGCGCATCAACCGGAGCGCGAGGTTTGTACCGATCTGCCCGCTCGAACCTGTGATCAAGACACGCATGCTTACGCTGAACTCCCTTTATCTCGGATCGTTACCGAAATTTACGCGCCGTACGCGCCTGCCGGGCGGCGCACGGGCGGTGTGACCGGCGGCGGCCCCGCTCGGACGGCACGCGGGATCGGGCGTTCGGCCATTAGCGCGGAGCCGAGGCCAATCGAGATGAAGAGGAGGAAGGTCACCTGGATGAACGAGAAAGCGTCGTACGTGAGCATGCCGACGGCGTACGCGGCGACTCCTGCGCAGATCGACGCCAAGAGCCATCCTCGCTCCGAGTCGTCCCGTTTCGCCTCTGCGCCGAAGCGGCGAATCACGCGAACGAACAGCCAGATCCACGCGAAGAACCCGACGACGCCGGTCTCGAGCAGCGTGCCGAGCCACTGATCGTCGAGCACGTTGGCGTCGCCGCCGGGAACCGTGGGGTCGGTGACGCGCGTCGCGAACCCCTCGCCGACGAGCGGCTTCTGCGACCATTCGTGCAGAGACGGCCCGAGGTCCGCCAGTCTTCCGCTTCCGCTCTGACCCGCGTCAGACTTCTGCTCGGCGACGAGCCCGCCGGCCGGGAAGAACGAGTGTCTGATAGCGCCTAGCGTTCCCGGGAGCACGAAGTGGATTGCAAGGAGCATGGGGATCAGGGCGGGCCACATGCGGCGCGTCTCGCGGGGGCGGAGCCAAAGGAATACGAGCCCGACGACGACGAACATCATGATCCCGGTTCTCGACACCGTCGATGCACACCCGAGCGCGAACAACACGGCGCACACGATCCATCGACGCTGCCGCGTGCGGCGTGCGAGATAGAGCGCGAGCGGCGCGAGCATCACGAGGGCGGCGCTGAGCGCGATCGGATGCTGCGCGGGACCGAACACACGGAGCTTCGCCGCACCGGTCCGCAGGAAGCCTCCCGGTTCGATCACGCTCACGGGCCGCAGAAGGGGAATGACGTGCGAGAGGTGGTTGAACACGTTGAACCCGGTCCGCGCCTCGACGATCGCGAAGAACGCGACCACGGCGCCGCCGCCGACGAGCGTCTTGACCAGGAAGTCAATGTTGTCCAGCCGCCGGATCACGCTCGCCGTGAGGTAGAGAACGAGCACGAAGCTGAGGAAGAACATCAGCTTCTTGTTGACCTCGGAGGAGAACTCGCTGACGCGTCCCGGGTTCGCCGCAAGCGAGGCGAACACGCCGGCGACGATCAGGAAGAGCGGCCCTTCGAGACCTGTTTTGCGAAGGCGCACGCGCTGGTCGACCAGCAGCGATGCACACCAGATGACGATGAGCAACGCGACGAAGATGCGATACGGCTCGAGCTGGAACGGCAGGCTCGCGGGCAACGCGTATCGCCGGATCGGGATGAAGAGGATGATCAAAATCAGCGCGCTGATCAGCCGCGGCCATGTGATGAACAGGGGCCGTGTGAGCGCGACGACCGTCACGAGGACGAGCAGCGCGGCCGTTCCGCGCATCGACACACCGGTGAGGACGCCAAAGGCGAGCAGTGCCAGAGAGGCGGAAACCGCCGCCGCCGGCAGAACCGAAGGGCGAGGTGGTGCCGCCAGGCTCACGCGACTACGCCGAGCGTCGTGCGGGGTTCTGGAACTCTTGCTGCTCGACCGGCGGACTCACGTCGACCTTGCGCGTCCGCGGCCGCAGGTTCTCGAGCAGGAAGGCAAGGGCGATCGTCGCGAACATGACCGCGAGGAAGATCACGATCGGCATCGTCTTCGACCGGGGCGCGAAGATCTTCGCCTTGCGTGGGGTGAGCACCTCTTGCAGGACGACGCGGTCCGTCGCGGGGACGTCGTTCGCACGCTGCTGGGTCTCCAGGTAGGTGGTGAGCGCGCTCGACCCTCGCCGCGCGAGCGCGATCGCCGCGCGCGGAGAGTCCGCAATCGCCATCAGGTCGATCAGCGGCAGCGTGTAGTTCGACTGGACGACGACCGGCGTCGCGACGATCTTGCCGCGAACAGGCCCGTTCTCGAGCATCAGCCGGCGCACCGGGTCGCTCGTCGCGATCTCGGCGTAGAAGATCGCGAGGTCCTTGAAGCGGTTCGGGTCGGCGATCGGGATGTCGCCTGCCTTGTTTGACTGTTCCACCGGGGTCGGCGCTCCGTTTGCGCCGGTCTGCTGCGCGAACAGGCGACCCCAGGGGAAGCCGTTCTGCGTCACGCCGAGGCGCGCGGTGCTCGACCACAGCTCGGCCTGTCGATAGACAAAGCCGTGAGAGCTGATGCGTACGACGGACAGGATCGCCAGCGCGAGCGCCAGGACCAGACCCGTGACGACGAGGAGCTTGAACCGCCAAATGACGCCGAAATAGAGCCGCAGGTCCATGTCAGGCAGTCGAGTCCAATCCGCCGTTCATCGATCGGAAGTACATGACCGCGGCCTCCGTGCGGTTGGTGACGCCGAGCCGCCGGTAGATCGCCGCGAGGTGGAACTTGATCGCGTGCACGCTGAGGTCGAGCCGGCGCGCCGCTTCGGCGTTCGTCAGGCCACCGGAGATCATCTCGAGCACCTCGAGCTCGCGCGCGGTGAGCGCGCGCAGGCCGGGGCGGTCGTGGGTGTTGGCGACCTCATCGAGCACGGAATCATCGTAGGAGGGTCGTTTCGCCACGCCAATGCCCGTTGGGCCAGCGTTTCGCCTTCACGGCCCTAGCCGATCGGCTAGAGCCCCGCCTCCAACGGCTCGACACGTGCTGCCGGAGCGGGCCGGCGCCGGCGGAGGGCGCCGCGGATCTCGCCCGTCACCTCGGGCGCCCGCCAGAGGCAGGCCGCGACGAAGGCGACGCCGCCGACCGCGATTACGAGGACGAGCCGCGCTGCCGCCGGGACTCCCGCGGTCACCAGCGCCGCACGTGCGGCGAGCGTCGCGGAGGCCATCACGGCCGTCGCCTGCGCGATTCCGCCGAACGCTCCGACGAATCGCCAGAAGGAGATCCCGAGCGCGCGCGTCGTGAGATACGTCCGAACAGGCTCGATCAACGCCGTGGCGATCGCGTACGCGACCGCGACTCCGACGATTCCCCAGTGCAGTCCCGCGGCGAACGAGACGAGGCTTCCGGCGAACCAGAGGATCGTGAAACGGAGTAGCGTCCCAGCGCGGTTCAGCGCAAGTAGAACCTCGCCGCACAGGGTCTGCAACGACTGGATGATCCCGACCAACGCGAGGATCTGGATCACCGGCGTCGCCTCAGTCCAGCGCGGGCCGAGGACGACCTGCACGAAATCGGGTGCGACGATCACGAGGCCGACCAACGACGGGATCGAGATCAACCCGACGAGGCGGGTCGCGCGGATCCAGACGTCCGCCATCCGCTCCCGGTCGTCGCTCATCCGCGAGAAGGCGGGGAAGAAGACCTGCTGCAGCGGGCCGGCGATGCGCGAGAACGGCACGAGGATCACGTTCGTGGCGAGCACATACGCGCCGACCGAGGCGGGGCCAAGGAAGCGTCCGATCAGCACGCTGCTGAGGTTGCGTCCGGCCTGGTAGAGGAGGTTCTCGCCGAAGACGTTGCCGGCGAAGCCGCCGAGCCGGCGGAGGCTCGCGATCGAGAAGATCAGCCGCGGCCGCCAGGGTGTGACAACCCAAAGCAGGATTGTCGACGTCGTCGCCTCCGCGATCTGCTGCGCGACGATCGCCCAGGCGCCGTAGTTCATCAGCGCGATCGTGATGCCGGTGACCGCCCCGACGATCGTCGCTGCGATCTGCCGTAGCTCGAGCCGTCGGAACTGCATGTCGCGGACGAGCAGCGCCATTTGCGTCGTTCCGAGCGCGCTGACGAAGAACCCGACGGAAAGCACGGCGAACAGCGGTCGCACTTCTGACTCGCCGTAGAAGCTCGCCAGCGGGCCTGCAAGCGCGATCCCGCCGACCATCAGCGCCACGCCGATCGCGGCGCTGGACCAGAAGACCGTCGACCGATCCTCTTCCAGCAGCGTCCGCCGCTGGATCAACGCCGTTCCGAGGGCGCTGTCCGTGAAGACGACGACGAAGCCCGAGAAGACGAGCACCATCGCCGCAAGCCCCCAGTCGTGGGGCGCGAGCAGCCGCGCGAGGACGAGTGCGACGACCATGCGCGAGATCTGCAGCGTCACCTGGGAGCCGGCCTTCCAAGCGAGGCCGCTGCGGATGCGGGAGCCGATCCCGTCCGCGCTGTACTCGACCTCGGTCATGCGCGCGCCGGCGCGGCCAGCCCGATCGAGGCTGACAGGTACTGCCGAAGATCCGCGGCCAGGGAGCTGGAAGTAGGAACGACGCGGGCTGCTTGCTGGTCGCGGTCGAGCGCGTCTGCGAGGCCTTCCGGCGCGTCGACGAAGGTCACCAGGCCAGCATCCGCGAACCGTCTGCCGAGCTGAAGTTGGTGGTCGTCGACCGCCTCGCCGAACTCCTTCCGGCGGGGGACGACGACCGGCCGCTTGCCGTTCCCGAGAGCGACCATCACCGAGCCGACGCCCGCGTGCGTGACCACGGCACGTTCTTATCTCATTGTCTCGGTCATCGCGTCGAACGGGAGAAAAGCGACATTCCGCGCTCCGGGAATCTCAATCGGCGACGAGTGACCGTGCTGCACGACGAGCTCTTCGTCCAGCTCCAGATTCGCGAGTGCCCGCAGAAGGCGATCGAACCGCGCCTCGTTGGTTCCAACGGTGACGAAGATCATGCGCCGGCCGAGAAGACGTTGCCGACGAATCGCGTGTTGGGCAGTGCCTGCGCGAGCTCGGGCCACTGCACGTACCGCCGCGAGGCGACCGGCGCGATCAACCGATAGCTGAGCGACGGTCCTTCGATGCGCGCGAGGCTCTCGACGTAGACCACGCTAGCCCCGCGGAGCCGCGCGATCCACGCGAAAGGCACGGCCACGCCGGCGCCCGTCGTGACGACGGCCCGCGGCCGGACGTCGCGGATGACCCGCCAGGCCACGGCGAGGTTGCGAAGCAGGTTCTTGATGCTTCGGTTCGTCGGCCCGTGCGCGAAATAGAGGCGCTCGTCCGCGAGGAGCGACCGCGCGTCGCTCTTGTCGAACGTGACCCACGCCCGGGAGAACGGCTCCCAGGCGGCGCGCAGCGCGACGAGCTGGACGAGGTGCCCGCCGGTCGAGCAGACGAGGAGCAAATCGGCGCGTGTTGAGGGATTCCGGCCCACGGACTCTTCGGACACCGTATCCCCGACCCGAGCCTCCGACCACGACCGGACAGCCAGCATTCGGGCTAGCCGTCCGGCTAGGTGATCAGCCGCGGGAATCCTGGCCGGACGACCCTGGGCCGACCTTGGGGTGCTTCCTACGATGGCTGGCGTGGAGGCTTCGCAGCTCTCGACGCACGCGGGTGCGGACGTTCGCGTGCCGGACGACGGCATCGCCATCGTGGTGCTCACGCACAACCGCGTCGACCTGCTCCGCAAGTGCGTCGAGAACGTGCTCCTCCGCACCTCGGAAGCGACCCGGGAGATCGTGATCTGGGACAACGCCTCCCCGGACGGCACCGCCGAGTACCTGCGGGCGCTCGACGATCCGCGGATCCGCGTCGTGATCAGCGAGGCCAACATCGGGCAGAACGCCTACGCGCGCGCGTTCCGGATGACCAGCGCGCCGTACTTCATCGAGCTCGACGACGACGTCGTCAGCGCGCCTCTCCATTGGGACGCGATCATGCTCGACGCGTTCAAACGACTTCCAACCGTCGGGTTCCTGGCCGCGGACCTCGAGGACGATCCGCACGACCTGGCGTCGCGCTACCGCCACCACATCCGGCCGCACGAGTACACGCTCGTCGAGGAGAACGGGATTCGCCTCCTGCGCGGCCCCACCGGCGGCGGCTGCGCGATCACGTCGCGGGAGCTCAACGAGCGGGTCGGTGGGTTTCGTGAGAACAAGAAGGAAGTCTTCTGGCTCGAGGATGCTGCGTATATCGCGGACATCGAGCGGATCGGCTTCGGTGCGGCTGTGCTCGCTGACCTACGCGTCCATCACACGGGCGGGCCGCACTACACGAAGACATCGAAGGAGAAGGTCGAGTACTGGGAGCGGTGGCGGGCGAAGCGGGAGCGGAAGGCCGCGATCAAGCGGGTCCTCGTCCGGATCCCGTTTGTGCGCAGGCTCAACGCCCGCTTCGGCTGGTTCGTCGCTCCCGACTGAGCCAACTACTTCGCCACGGTCGGCGCGTCGCTTCGGACGCCGCCGAGGATCGTGTCGAAAACGCGGGCGAGATCTGCAGCGAGCTTTCCGTACTCGAAGCGGGCGACGACCTCGGGATCGGGACGCGGCGGCGGGATCCCGGCGCGGAACCGCTCGAGCTGTCCGTCGATCCCGCGCGTGATTCCGGCCACGTCGTCTGGTCGGACGAGCGTTGTGTTCCCCGCGGCCTTGAGGATGTCGCGGGCGTCGCCGTCGGGGACCGCGGCGAGGATCGGCGTTTCCGAGGCGAGATACTCGTACGTCTTTCCGGGAACGATCGTCGCGCGCACGCCTGGCGGCAGGTTCTGCATCGGCAGGAACAGAAGGTCGGCGGTGCGCATGAGCTCGATGGTCGCGCCGTGCGTTACGTACCCGTGGATCGTCACCGGAATCCTTGTCGCCACGGCGCGGTCCGCGTCGCTCATCACTCCGGCGAGGTGCAGCTCGAGCACGTCAGACAGGCCCGGGTCACGGGCGAGAAGCCGGTTGATCGCCTCTACGAGGTACACGTGCGAGCGGGTCAGGATGTCGATCCCAGCGACCCCGCCGCGAAGCGCGTCGCGCACCAAACGGCGGCGGCGGTGTTGCTCCCCGAGTGCCGTGTGGAGGTAGCCAGTGTGGACGATGCGGAACTTGCCGTCCCGTCTCGGGGATGGCGCGCCCGCGAAGTCGGCGGCGTCGTACCCGTTCGGGATCGCGACCACCGGCCGGTCGTCGAACTCTGGGAAGCGCGCCTTCAGGCGCTTGACCGCCTCGGGAGTGCTCATGACGATCGCGGAGGCCGTGGACAGCAGACGCTGCATCTGCCGCAGCGCGACCGCGCGATGGGCAGCGGAGGGGTAGACCATCATCTCGTCGAGCGCCCACGGATCGCCGAGGTCAGCGACCCAGGGGCGCCGCAGCGCCTTCGACAGTCGCGCGCCGACTTCGGCTGACGCGTACGGCTGCATCCAGACGTAGACGAGATCGACCTCCCCGCCCATGTCGAGCGCGAGCCGGTAGCTGCTCTCGGCCCACCACGTGTTCCAGCGGCCGCCCACGCCGAGCCAGCGTTCGGCGAAGCCGCGGAGCCCCGCACTTCCTTCGGGCTCGTCCTCGCTCGGAAGCCGGCGGACCTCGATCTGCGCGGGAATCTCGGCGACGAGCGTCGCGTCCTCGGGCGCCCACCGGTCGGCGGTGGCGCCGCCGCCGGTCACGACGATCGACTCGTAGCCGAGGCCGACGAGCGAGCGAACCATCTTCAGCGGCCGTTGTGCACCCGAGCCGCCGATCGGCGGAAAGTGGTACGAGTGGAACAGCAGCCTCCTCGGCTCGTAGGCGGCGGCCATGAGCACGCATCATAA
>Ga0114129_10012331_pt1 | contig 12165 bp, 17 predicted proteins | sample RhiMetdeltSRZDD1_FD_80071 | JGI IMG/M metagenome (GOLD analysis project Ga0114129, IMG submission 80071) | Populus rhizosphere microbial communities from Tennessee, USA - Rhizosphere MetaG P. deltoides SRZDD1 (version 2) (version 2) | ecosystem: Host-associated > Plants > Roots > Rhizosphere >...
CGTCGCGCAGCTCGTCCCACGTCAACGGCATCGATACCGTGGCGATCGGCGTCTTGCGCGCCGAGTAGGCCGACGCGAACGTGCGGTCGCGGGCATTCTGGTTGTAGTCGATGAAGATTCGCGTGCCGCGCTCTTCCTTCCACCACGACGTGGTCACCGCATCGGGGGCCCGCCGCTCGACCTCGCGGGCCAGCGCGATACCGGCCCGGCGCACCGCGATGAAATCCCAGTCCGTCTTGATCCGCAAGAAGACATGCACGCCACGGCCGCCGGAGGTTTTCGGATATCCGACCATGCCGAGTTCCTCGAGGACCGGCTTGAGCACATCGACCGCGATCGCGCTGGCCTCCCGAAAACCCGTGCCCGGCTGTGGATCCAGGTCGACACGCAGCTCGTCGGGATGCTCGGTGTCCGGGCAGCGCACCTGCCACGGATGCAGCGTGATGGTGCCCATCTGCGCCGCCCATACGATCGCCGACGGATGAGTCACCTTCAGCGCGTCGGCGGTGCGGCCGGACGGAAACGTCACTTTGCAGGTTTCCAGATAATCCGGGGCATGCTGCGGGATTCGCTTCTGGTAGATCTCCTCGCCCTCGATGCCGTCGGGGAACCGCTGCAGATGCGTCGGCCGATTCCTCAATGCCATGAGCATGGGGCCGCCTGCCACAGCGAGGTAATACTCGACGAGCTTGCGCTTCGTCCCGCCGGAGCCGAGCTTCGGGAAGTACACCTTGTCCGGGTTGGTCAGCCGGACCTTGACGCCGTCGACATCGAGTTCTTCTGCGGGCGTTGGCATTACGTAGACTCCAGCACGTCGTAGAGGTCGAAGGTGATCGGTACGTCGAGCTGCTCGAAGGTGCAGCTCTGCGGATCGCGGTCCGGCCGCCATCGCACGAACTTCACCGCATGGCGAAATCGCTGGCCGTGCACGGTGTTTCCCTCCATCTGGTCGTACTGCACTTCGCACACCTTTTCGGGACGCACCGGGATCCACCGCTTGTCGGCGGCGGAGTTCCACCGGCTCGGCGCCCCGTCGACCGCTTCGTCGCCCTCGCGCAACGGCTCGAGGTCGGCCAGCAGCTTGAGTCGGTCTTTCGCGGTGAACGACGCGGCACCGCCGACCATCTGTAGTTCGCCGTCGTCGCGGTGCAGCCCGAGCAGAATCGATCCGACGCCCTCGCCGCTCTTGTGGATGCGGTAGCCGATGGCCACGCAGTCGGCGTCGCGGGCGTGCTTGACCTTGACCATCTCCCGCTTGCCCGGCAGATACGGGCCGTCCAACCGCTTGGCGATCACGCCGTCCAGCCCTGCGCCCTCGAAGGTGTCGAGCCACTGCGCGCCCTTGTCGGGGTCCTCGGTGGTCCGGGTGACGTGACACCACTGCTTCTCGTTCACCGCCTCGGACAGCGCTTCCCGGCGGACCCGGAACGGCTCCTTCAACAACGACCTGTCGCCGGTAGCCAGCGCGTCGAAGCCGATGAAATGCGCGGGCGTCTGCTCGGCCAGCATCTTGATTCGACTCGCGGCAGGGTGAATGCGCTGGGACAACGACTCCCAGTCCAGCCGCATGCGCCCGCCGATATCACGCGGGACGACGACCTCGCCGTCGAGCACGCAGCGCGGCGCCAGCTCGTCAAGCAGCGCCTGTTCCAGCTCTGGGAAGTAGCGGCCGAGGTCCTTGCCGCTGCGCGACTGAATGACGACCTTGTCGCCGTCGCGGAACACCAGCGCGCGAAAGCCGTCCCACTTCGGCTCGTAGGACCACACCCCCGCTTCGGGTGGCACCTTGGCCTGGGCCTTGGCCAGCATCGGCTCTAGCGGTGGCAGTACGGGTAAGTCCACGATGTCCATACTCACGTAGACCGCCAAAGCCGGGCAATGTCATCGCCGCAGTTGAGGCGGCACCCGTCTCCTCAACAGCGCGAAGGACGAGGGCCATGAGCTTGTCAGGGTCCACTTCAGTGGTGGGTCTTGATCCTCGCGTCGACCTGATCACGGCGCCACGGTGCCGCTGTTGGGTCCGCGGGGCACCGGTATCAGTGGATTCGAAGGCTGTCCCGGCGGGTTCTGCAGCACCGGCGGAGTCGTGGTCTGTCCCGGCTCTTGGGGCAAGTTTTCTGCCTCCGCCGGCGGAGCAACGCACTCACCTATGTTCGCGTCCCAATCTCCGCCAGAATTCGCACAGCAGCCCTTTTCAAAGCGGATGTATTCATCGCCTTGCTTGTGCGGATCTAGGCCGGGCGGCCAAGTAGCGATGCACTTGTCGTATGCATCGAGATCCCATACGCGTTCGGCGCCCGCGGTTGCGGCTGATCCGATTGCGATGCCTGCCATGAGCGCGGTTGCGGCCAGACATTGACTAATGCGGGCGCAGATTGTGGTGTAGTTCGTTGATGTCATTTCCGGTCCTTGGTGTCGAGGTGGTGTTGGTGCCAGCCGGTGATGTCCGGCCTGAAATTGTGTGTTTGCGGGAGGGGTTCCCGACTGCGCGGATCGTGCGTCGCGGCGCCGTAGCTGACTGCGAGAAGCGCTTCATGCCGTGATGCTCGTCCACTGGGAGTGGCGGCACATGAGGCGTTTGCCTCAACTTCTGCCGTGACCGTGTCGAATGGCGCCAACGACGAGTCACTCGTCCACGTTGAGGGCGCCAAGACTAGCCAACGTCGAATGGTTGATGGCGGTGACACTGGGTCGCTAGCGAGACCCTCTGGCTTCGAACCTGGGCAATCTTGACAAGTTCAGTGAAGACAGCCGTCCCACTTCGGCTCGTAGGACCACACCCCCGCTTCGGGTGGCACCTTGGCCTGGGCTTTGGCCAGCATTGGCTCTAACGGTGGCAACACGGGGAGGTCCACAATCTCCATACTCGACTAGACCGTCGAGCCCGGGCAATCTCATCGGCGCGCGAGAATGAACCGGTGCAGCTGCCCGTGATGCCGCCGGTGTCGCCGATGTTGGCCAAACCGGTTCGGTCGATCCCACCAGGCGCCTCGTATGAGCCGAAGTGGGACGGGTTCAGGACAATCTGCTTCCGCGACCGCGACGAGGTCGAGCTGGGCAGCCGCAACGAACGGCCGATGACCCGATACTTCCCGGAAGTGGTGGAAGCGATCATGGCCGAGCTGCCGGAGCGCTGCGTGGTCGACGGAGAGATCGTCATCGCCACCGACCACGGTCTGGACTTCGAGGCGCTGCAGCTGCGGCTGCACCCGGCCGCGTCGCGGGTGCACATGCTCGCCGAGCAGACGCCGGCCTCGTTCATCGCATTCGACTTGCTGGCCCTCGATGATGACGACTACACCGATCGGCCGTTCAGCGAGCGCCGCGCCGCCCTCGTCGACGCGTTGGCCGGCTCCGGCTCCTCGGTTCACCTCACCCCGGCGACCGCAGACCTGGCCACCGCCGAGCGCTGGTTCGACGAGTTCGAGGGCGCCGGCCTCGATGGGCTGATCGCCAAGCCGCTGACGATCACGTACCAGCCGGACAAGCGCGTCATGTTCAAGGTCAAGCATGAGCGAACCGCCGACTGTGTGGTTGCCGGCTACCGCGTGCACAAGTCGGGTGATGACGCGATCGGCTCGCTGCTGCTCGGGCTCTACAAGGACGACGGCCAGCTTGCCTCGGTCGGCGTCATCGGCGCCTTCCCGATGGCAATGCGACGGCAACTATTCAACGAATTACAGCCCCTCGTCACCACTTTCGACGATCACCCGTGGAACTGGGCGGCCCATATTGTGGGTGACCGCACACCGCGCCGTAACGAAGGCTCGCGCTGGAACGCCGGCAAGGACCTGTCGTTTGTGCCGCTACGGCCCGAGCGCGTCGTAGAGGTCCGCTACGACCACATGGAAGGCGAAAGGTTCCGCCACACAGCGCAGTTCAACCGCTGGCGCCCAGACCGCGACCCACGCTCATGTACCTACGCGCAACTCGAGCGCCCGGTCACCTTCGACCTTGGCGACATCGTTCCGGGACTCGTCCCAAGCGATGCCTGAGGAGGGCGGCGTTCCCGGAGCCAGGGTGTTTGGGCATCCTTGGGCTATCAAGGATGCGTTGACAATGAGGTTAATTTGGCCCGCCAGCGGGTAATCTCTCGGCGTGCCAGACTCCGTCGGGGTGACCAGAATCCACTTCTGTTTCGCGTGTGGCTACCCCACGTTGGGCACTAGCCTTTGCGCCACTTGCCAATCCGCGGAAGTGCTGAACTTCAACGAATCGCCCGGCGCCACCCTCTTTACTTTTCCGGCTGGCGCCTAGCCGGCGCAGTCACAGGCTCCGTCAGTCTGTGCGCAGCAACGGTCCGAGCGGTCCAAGATCGATGTTCAGATCCTCGGGTTTCAGACCGAAATGCTCACGCAATTCGTCCATCTTCTCTTCGAGCAACATCAGCGTCGTTCCGATCCGCTCGATCTGTTCGTCAGTGAGGTCACCTCGATCGACCCGGCGGATAGCCTGACGCTCCATCAATTGCCGCAACAACTCGACCAAGGTCAACACCAGACTCACCAGGCCGCGTTCCACCGACTCGGGATCTGAGTTGATCCGCTGCCGAGGTCTCGGAGTGGCGGACGGTTGTTCCCAGTCCCATGGCTCGGTCATACGTATCCGCCACCATCATCGTCGTCGTCGGGAAGCAGCGAACCCACGGACGAAATCAACGTGCGCAGCGAAACGATGACGAGGTCCACGTCGGCGATCGACAGGGTGATATCACCCGTGATCACGACACCGCCGCCCAGCACGCGATCAAGCAGGTCGACGAGCGCGATCCGCCGATTGTTGTCTGCGGGAAGTACCTCGGTCACGCGTTCATCACATCCCCGGCGAAGGAGTAGGGCGGCCACGGACCCGTGATCTCGAGCTCGATTCCTGCGGTGGTCTCCTGAAGCGCCGCAACTGCTTTGCGGAAGTCGTCTTCCCCGGACTTCTCTACCAAATATGTGCCGTTCAGTACGGTCCAGTTGTCCCTGCCCGACAGGCTCGGGTCACTTGCGGGTTTACGTTTGCCATCCACCGCGTGCTTCATCAGCGCCGCGTGAAGCCGCTCGGCTTCGGCCGCCGCCGCACGATACGCGTGCTCCTGAGAAGATAGTTCGCGTTTCCGCTTCATCAGATATGCAGTGCCCGAACGCCGTTCGCCACTCTTCTGCGGAGACGGTTCGTCTCTCGATGCCAGGATCGATGGATCGGCATACGCTTTGACGCCGAGTTCATCGCGACCCGTCACCCGGTCCAAGGCAGCCAAGAACTCGCCATGCCTCGTATTGAGAACCGTTCTGACTCGTTTGTCGTCGAGATAAACGGTGGCCATGGTGACCGGCACAACTGGCCCGCAGCGTGCGATGGCCGATATGACGGCATCATGGGCGCGCGCCTTTGTGGCCAACCAGTCCAGATCTTCGAGGTGGCGCCGCAACGGCTCCGCTCCGAATTCGTACAGCGGGACGGTTCCCACTACCGCCGCGAGGCCGTCGGCTGCGACAAGCCGTATCTCCTCACCAGCGACACCACTCAAGCCGTCGACGACACCGCCGGCTGATTCGGCCGCGATGATCGCATAGAGCCAAACCCCGTCACCCTCACTCGACATCCTCAGGCTCCACGCGTTGCGATGAAACGGCCCGGCGTTGGCCATTACCGGCCTCGAGTTGTTCAATTCTGGAACGCAACCGTTCGTTTTCAACCTGCAGTTTGGAATCCTTGCCAGTGAGCCACGGGTCGTGCTCCCACCAGTCGATGCCGACCTCCTTGGCGGTCTCGAGGGACGCGATGACCAACCGAAGTTTGATCGTGAGCAATTCGATATCTAGCAGATTTACCCGGATATCTCCGGCGATCACGAGGCCTTTGTCGAGGACCCGTTCCAAGATGTCACCGAGGTTCGTGGATTGCGGACTGCTCACCGCGCCGCCGTATCCGCGCGGCATCGGGGACCGGTTGTCGTCCGATAGCGTCACCCGCCGTCACCCCCGTCCGCGGTCTGGCTCCTCAGGTAGCGACGAGTCCTGCTGTAGGCCAACAATTCGCCGTTCAAGTCGAGTTCGACTTCATACAGCGCGAGGATGTCCGACGACGATGGGATTCGGCGGTCCTCGATGACTTCGACCTCGACCAGCCAGCCATCTTCTGTTGGCGACACCGAGGTCATCTGGACCGGCTCGCGGTCCGTCATCTCCGCGATGTACTGCCGAGCCAATTCCGCCGCTTCCCGTGCTGTGGCACGGGAGGATTCCCTCCTCGGACGTGCGCGGGCATCTTGTGCCATTGCTCTCACCCGCCTTCAGGTTCTGCCGTGCTTGGGGCCTTCGACGCAAGTCTCGTCTGGAGTATCCGTTCCTGGGCCTCTTCCTCTTCATCAGCCGAGATTTCTCCGCGTTCACGTGCCTCCTGCAGCTCCTCGAGCTGACGCCGCGTATTCGCGGGGCTGTGGAGTTCTTCCTCGGCTTGGCGCTGAAGGATTTCGCCAAGTGCTATCACGCCCCTGATCGGCGCGAAGGGCGACAACACGATTGCCGAAAGGATTCCCATAGCGATCAGCTCGCCGGTGCCGAGGCAACCACGAAATCGTACGGCGCCAGCGGGCCCAGTAATCGCAGCTGGATCCGGCCCTTGCCCTTCTCGTTTAGCCGGTCGACGACTTCTTGCACGTCTCCCTCGCGATCCACCTCAGCCAACAGCGCGACGTGCGCTGCATCCCATTCGTGCGTGGGTTCTCGGACATTGACCTGTCTGGCGACATCGTTGAGCTGGTCTACCACCGTCTGGGTATCCGCCTGGCGTTTGACTTCAACAGTGTTGGCAATGAGTTCTCCGAGCGCGATGCGTGAATTACGGGTCGCGTCTTCGGATTTCGCCCGGATGTCGTCCCGCAGCGCACGTGCCTGGTCGTTCTCGTCGAGCAAGTCGCTCAAGAATCGCTTCTCGTCATAGCGTCCCTTGATGACGTATTCGGCCTGACCCTCCAAGGCGTTGAGCGCCTCGGCGAATTCGTCGTGATGTTCCCGCAACAACTCCTGCGCGACGGACTTGGTGTCGGTCATCACGGCGCCGAATCGAAGCGGCAGCACCGGTGCGACGCTCGCTGTGCCGTCGAGGAGTTCCGCATGCGCCTCCAGATCCGCGGGTTTACCGAGGGCTTGGTCCGTTTTGATCGGGCTGACCAGTGCGGCAATGTCGCCTTCACGAATCACCTCGACCGGCGCGCCGCCGATCCCCTGAGCATCGTCTTCAACCTGCACATCAGCAGGCACGATCCCGTACACATAGATCGCGTCACCCTTCGATGTCATCGGTCCCCCCGTTGGCTGCGAACGCGGTTTACCTTCTGGCGCTGGGGCTGCTTGGGAGTCAGGATGTCGCTGAGTTTTTCTCCCGCTGCCTCGAGCGCGCCCTGCCCCTTGCCCTTTGCTGCACTTTCGGTCACATCGCCGACGATGTCGGTAAGGCCCGATTTGGGGTCTTCTTGGCTGATGTCCAGCCTATTCACGGCCTCGGCGAAACGTAGATAGGTATCGACACTGGCGATGACGACTCTGGCGTCGATCGTCAGTATCTCGATTCCCACCAACGAAACTCGAACATATGCGTCCAGAACCAGGCCTTTGTCGAGGATGGTGTCGATGACGTCGGCTAGGCTGCTCGAGCTGGGCCCGCCAGCCGCGCCTCCTGCCGGTTGAACTGCGGTGGTCATGCGCGGCTCCCCTCCTTTTCCTTTGTCTCCTTCGCCGCGGTCTGACGACGGTTTGTGCGTTGGCCATTCGGGCGTCGACGAGCACCGGTACGGCCTTCACTCCGACGCTTGGATGCGCCCGACGACGCTTTCCGGCCGGTTGTCTGTTCTGTCTCTTCCGTTTCTGTCTCTTCCGTTTCATCGGTGTCGACGACTTCGCCGTCGCGGATCTCGCCCATCCACCCCTCGACGTCGTCGGGATTGAGCAGGGTGTGCGTCATTACGTGACGCTTGAAGTGCTTGAGCTCCAACCGAACACGACGGCCCTGTGCGCGCCAAAGGTTGCCTGTCCGTTCGAACAGTCCCTGGGGGTGGTACTCGAGCACGACGAGGATGCGTGTCAGGTTCGGCCCCAACTCGTGGAAGCTGACCGCACCGTCGACGTGACCCTTCTGGCCTTTGGACCGCCACACGATGTGGTCACAGGGCACCTGTTCGATCACCGTCGACTCCCAGGTCCGGTGCGACCAGAACACCTGCGCCTTCCACTTCAGTTTCTCTTCGGATTCCTGATCGGCCTGCTCGACCTTCTTCATCATCTTGGGGAACTGGCCGAATTCCGTCCACTGCCGGTAGGCGAGTTCCAAAGGGACGCCGACGTCGATGTCTTCGACGATGTTGGTGAGCTTCAACTTCTTGTTCCCACCGCCTTTCCCGCCCAACGAGCCGGTGACACCCTGGACTGTCTCCTTCACCTTTTCCTTCACCCCGGTCAATCCCGAGCTAAGGGCTGACTTCAGCGGCGACTCGCCGGATGCCAACTTGTCGATACCGGTGACAGCGGCCAACAAACCGGGGCCGCCTCCGCTTTGCGCGTAGTCAGTGAGACGCTCGGTGGCACCGCCCAAACGGTTCGTCGCGGCTGAGACCGCCCGCTCGGTGACCGTCTCCGCCAGCCGCTGGAACGAATCCTGCAGCAGCCCTGACGCAGGAGCGCCGGACTGACCATTTCCATTCGGTGTGCTTGGTTTTGTCATCGGATTCACCGTCCTCGCCGTACTGGTGCCGATTTCGCTGCCGTGCGTGTCGCCCGACGCGAAGCCGGTGGCCCATCATCTGACGCTGCACCACGGCTCGACCGTCGTCCTGAGGTTCGCGGACCAGTAGCCTGTCGCGTCGCACGCCTTCCCGATCGGACGGGACGGTCGTCGTCGGCCGGCTCCTCTTCGTCCCTATCTTCTTCGTCGAAGGCCCTGGTGTCCTCGTCCTCATCGAAGTCGGCATCGTCAGGTTCGCGGTCTTCTTCATCGACGTCTTCTTCGTCGACGTCCAAGGGCTCCTCGTACCCCTGGTCCTCGTCGTCATAGAGGTCCTCGTCCCGCTCAGCTGACCGTCGACGTCCGAGCCGCCCGACCGACCGCACCGGCTCGCCTACGCCAACCATGTCGCCGACGCCGCCGACAGTGTCGCCGACGTCCTCGAGCACCTCGTCAGCACCGACAGCCGAGGTCACACCTTGGAGGCGATCGTTGAGCGAGTCGACCTGTTTCGTAGCGGCCGCAAGTGCGGCCGCCTTGGCCGCGTTGAGGACCTCACCGCGCAACTGCTGCGATAGCTGGCTCACGTCCGCCGTCGCGCCCAACGACTTAAGACCTTGTGCCGCAAGGGCAGTGGGCGTCGTCGGGAATTTTCCGGTGAGGCCGGCGGCCGCCAGCATGAGGGCGAACCGCATCTTGCGCGTGCGACCCAGGAAATACCCCGCTCCGACCGCCAGTGCCACCTTCGCTCCATTTACCATTTCAAACTCCTCGTCGGTTCGGATTCTGATGCAACGCAGAGTCAGCGTCCGGAACGAACTTCCCGAACGGGTCACACTCGGTCAAGCGATGCATGCTTGCGGTCTACCCGCGCAGCGTTCCGCCAAATCGCGAAAACGTCGGTAATTTAATATCTATTTCCGCTACCGGCGCTGGCCGCGAACTACCCGCAAACGGACGCCGGTACGGCCGGTTAAGGCTATGCGTATCCCAGTGCGCTTCCAGCAATCATTGGGCCGGCAGCCCTGCGTCGATCGCCACTGAGGCGTCTCACCTGCACAATGCCCGGGAGCGGACGGTGTCTCGTACGGGCGCCAAGGTAGGCACCGCTTATGCGCAGTTACCATTGCACCGCGGCAGCGATCAAGTGGGGCGTGCTTGAGCCAGCTCGCCAGCAAATATTCGATGCAGTGAATTGTCCCAGACCTATAGTGCACTACCGTAGGGATTCCTCGCGCCTCTCGCATCGGTCTTTTGTCGAATTGCGCGTGTTGCGCAACGGCATCGAGTGATCCTCTTTAAGCCTCTCGATAATTTGCGGGGCCGCTCGGTAGTCGAATAGGTTCTGAAATCGCCAGCAGGTGGCTGGTTCTTACGGATTCAAATATAGGCGCAAAGTAAGTAACCAATATACGGTTGATCGATTGCTACCTCATCGATCGCGCGGCGCGAGTTAACCGCATTTAGGACGCGGGGACGATGACCTTAGCCGCGCGCAATGCCCGAACACTTGGGATAGAGCCGAGTATCCACTACAAAGTGTTGTTTAAGTGGCGATTTCGATGTCAGCGAGGTAATCACCTCGTCCACGCACGCCGATTCACCTCTACGGCCAACATCCACACGCATGGAAGGACATTCGCCAGCCATAAGAATTACGCGAGACAATTCAAGGGTTGTCAGCTCGGCGCACGCAGGCGTCCGACCGTTATGAGCGCCCTTCGCATCGGTAAGAGTGGGACACATCACAATCATCTCCTCTTCGGATTGACGCCTTTGCCAATAAGGGTTCCGGCGACTGCGCAAGACCTGGACTTGTCGCACTGACCGGCGGTAGCCACATCGTTCGCGAATTTTCGGCAGCGTCAACCGTGCAACGCAGTGTCAGGAATTGCGGCGATGCGAACATGTTTCGACTGGCAACGCTGCAACACAACGTCAATAGTGCCTAGCAAGGTGTCCGGCCGTTCGTACCTCGCGCCCGCGAGACGATCCCCGCCCGATGACAACACGCCTTCGTGGGCCTGCACGGGTCGACGCACATCGACGGCTGCATGTTGGGGCGCGCCTCGAATTCTAAAGTCGCGATGAGGAATTCGTTCTCCCGCGCCGCGGCGCGCAGCGGCGTCGTCACCGCATTGCGATACTCATCAGCCGACGGGGCCACCGAACCGCGGGATTCCCCGTGGTCTGCACCCGCGAAGTCAATTCACGCAATCAGCTAATCCGGTGTGGAGAGACGGCCGCTCCCACGACGTTCGGAAGTCGTGCTATTAAAGGCGTCCGCCGCTGTCGTGCCCACACGACGGTCACGCAACACGCTTGCGTGTGTTGCGCGCGGCCTTACGGGCCTTCTTGCTGATGTCGCCGACGCCGTCTGAGGTGACGGCCTTGGCCTTGCGGCCCTTCTTCTTTGCGGTCTTCGTCACTTCATTGACCGGATGCGCCAAGGCCCGGGGCAGCATCAGCTGTACCGCTTGCGTCAGCAGTCGGCGAGCGAGCGCCAGGAGCGGAATACCCAAGGGAAGCAGGATGACCGTCACGCACAGCACCAGGCCGACAAGTCCGAGCAGCGCGCCGAGAATCCATAGCAGGGCGCCGAGCAGCCCTCTTAGCAATCGCATGTCATCCGCCGATGTGCATCATGTCGCCGGCGAGGCTGAATAGCCGGGACCCCAATTTCATGACAGGGATGCCAAGCGGAATCAGGAGGACCGTCACGCACAGCACGGCCCCTACGAGCCACACCAGGGCCGCGACGATGCCCAGCACCATGCCAAGCACCGCCCCGAGGATTCCGAGTACCACACCGAGCAGGCGATTGAGAACTTGCATTATGACCTCCTCAACTGCGGAGGATCAGAGCTGGCGAAGCGCAGCAGGCTTGGTCACCGGCTCCGCTCCTCGCATACCGGCGGACTACCCGTTGGCGGACGAATTAACCCTGCCGTCGATTTGTGGTTCGGCGTCGCGCCGCCATGTGGTGTTGGATGACGCAGACTGAAGCGCGATGAGCTTTTCGAACATCATGGACTCGAACGCCTAGACGGCGGACGGTGACGGCGATCCGTTGATCTCGGCGCGGGAGCGGGTGCTGGGACCAGCGAACCGGCTGTTCTACGACCGGCCCGTGCATCTGGTCCGTGGGCTGGGCAGCCATGTGTTCGACGCGGATGGTGTGCGCTATCTGGACGCGTACAACAACGTCGTCAGCGTCGGGCACTGCCACCCACACGTGGTCGAAGCGGTGATGCAGCAGATGTCAACGCTGAACACGCACACGCGTTATTTGCATCGCGGGATCGTCGACTACTCAGAGCGACTGCTGGCCACGATGCCGAATGAGATCAACCAGATCATGTATGCCTGCTCCGGCTCGGAGGTCAACGACCTGGCTCTCCGGGTCGCCGAGATGTTCACTGACGCAAGGGGAGTCATCGTCACGCGCGACGCCTACCA
>Ga0114129_10012332_pt1 | contig 12165 bp, 12 predicted proteins | sample RhiMetdeltSRZDD1_FD_80071 | JGI IMG/M metagenome (GOLD analysis project Ga0114129, IMG submission 80071) | Populus rhizosphere microbial communities from Tennessee, USA - Rhizosphere MetaG P. deltoides SRZDD1 (version 2) (version 2) | ecosystem: Host-associated > Plants > Roots > Rhizosphere >...
ATGGCTGACCCCCCAGCTCCCTCCGTCCCCCAACCCGGTCGGCGGGGGCAAGCGTTCGGAGCCGAGGATCCAGCCGGAGGGGGGCAACGACACGCCCGCCATCCCTCCCTGCACGGCCACGCAGACCACCAACTGCAAGAAGGATTCCCTCGGCGGAGCGACGAGAATCGGTCCGGCCTGCACGAAGGCGGTCGCCGCGGCCGTCGTCGGCCGCTCGCTGGCGATTGGCATCCTGGACAACGGGGCGATCGAGAAATACTACCGGTCGGTCATCCCGGTCGGGGCGCCGGACGACTACGTGACGCTGCTTCTGCAGAGTCTGCTGGATCACCACTGCCAGCAGTGACCGCGGACGGAAAACCGCCGGTACGAGGACCGCTACGCTTGTGTTGCGTCTTGGAAATGACGTTATATCGAGGCCGTCGAGACGCCCGAATGGCAAGGCGCGCCGAAGTGCCGCGTACCCGAAGCGGTACGCAAGTGAGGCGCAACGCAGCCATCCGGGATGGATCGGCGGCCGAATGTAACGGGATTTCCGAGACGCGACACTAGTGATAGGGGTAGCGGTCTTTGTCTTCCCGGCTCTCGAAGACCTTGAACCTCCGCCGCCGCGCCTTCCAGCGCAGCTCCGAGATCCAGTCCTTCAGCCTCCAGGCGCGCTTCAGGTAGAGGTAGCCGAACAGCATCCCTCCGAGATGCGCGAAGTGCCCGATGCCGTCCGAGACGAAGCTCGAGGAGACCCAGAGCTCGATCCCGGCGAGAAGCAGCACGAAGTGCTTGGCCTTCATCGGAAAGAAGAACCAGAAGAGAATCTGCCGATCCGGGAAGGTCATGCCATAGGCGAGCATGACTCCGAAGATCGCCCCGGAGGCTCCGATGGTGCGGCTCTCCGGCGAGAAGAAGCAGGTGACGATCCCGGCTCCTACTCCGGTGAGGAAGTAGTACCTCAGGAACCGGGGCGCTCCCCACATCCTCTCCATCTCCACGCCGAACATCCAGAGCATGAACATGTTGATCAGGATGTGGGAGAGATCGCCGTGGAGAAAGAGGTAGGTGACCAGCTGCCAGAGGTAGCCGCGCCCGTAGACGAGGCTCGGCTGGAGCGCGAAGAAAGCTCGAAAGACCTCGTCCAGCGCGCCGAAGTTGGCGAGACGCAGCAGGCCTTCGAACACGAAGATGGCGGTGTTCACGATGATCAGCGCGCGGACGGCCGGCGTCATCGTCCCGCCGATTCCCATGGAATGCCCGGCGCGCTCGTACCGATAGGGGCGGTTCATGTGGAACCGAAAATATCACAGTCCCCGGCCACCCGCCAGCCGAGAGGCGGCGGGTGACGAGCTTGAAATCAGTCGATCAGCTCGGTGTTCCAGTAGGCGACGTCCAGGAAGTTCTTCCAGGACTCGTAGCGGGAGTGGCTGAGGGAGAGCTTGACGAAGGGATGCCAGCGGGGACGGAGAGGAGCTTTGATCAGCTGCATCCTCGCCTCGACGGGAAGCATGCCGCCTTTTCGGGAATTGCAGCGCACGCAGCAGCAGACGACGTTCTCCCAGGTCGACTTGCCACCCCGGGAGAGAGGCACCACGTGATCGAGGTTGAGGTCGCTGGTCGCGAACCGGCCGCCGCAATACTGGCAGCGGTTCTTGTCGCGAAAGAAGATGTTCTTGCGGGTGAAGCGGATCTCATGCCGCGGCAGGCGATCGAAATTCAGCAGGAGCACCACCCTCGGGATCCGGATCCGGAAGGAGGGAGTGGTCAGGAATTCGTCGTTCGGCTGCGCCGGAACGTCCTTCCAATCCTCCCAATCGTAGGTGGTGTAGTCGGGCGCGACGGCGCGGACCTCGCCTTTGTAGAGGAGGCAGAAGGCCCTTCGGACAGAAGTGATTTGGATGGCCTGGAAGAGCCGGTTGAGGACGAGAACGCCGCTGTCGACCATGACGCTACGCTGAGAGCTCCCCTTGGATACTCCCACTTACGATAATATCCGCCCCGGGCGTTGTCAAGGTTTCCGGCGGTCCGAAGACGGTTGAAAGTCGGTGACGCTGCTGCCTTTCTCCCGATGGCGCTCCAGGGCGAGGAGAACGAGTCGATCCAGGAGGTCGGAGTAGGCGATGCCGGCGGCCTCCCAAAGCTTGGGGTACATGCTGATGGGAGTGAACCCCGGGATCGTGTTGAGCTCGTTCAGCAGCAGGCGGCCGCTCTTCCGATCGAGGAAGAAGTCGACGCGCGCCATGCCGGCGCCATCCACCGCCCGAAACGCCTCGACGGCGACCCGACGAACCTCTTCCGCGCGCTCCGGCGGCAGATCGGCCGGGATGATCAACCGGGATCCCTCGTCGAGGTACTTCGCCTCGTAGTCGTAGAACTCGTTGCACGGGACGATCTCTCCCGGCACCGAAGCGATCGGATCGTCGTTCCCGAGCACGCTGCATTCGATCTCCCTCGCGTCCACCGCCGCCTCCACGACCGCCTTGCGGTCGTAGCGGAACGCCAGGGCGATTCCCTCCGCGAGCTGCCGCGCGTCGCGGGCTTTCGAGATTCCCACGCTCGAGCCGGTGTTGGCCGGTTTCACGAAGCACGGAAAGCCCAGCTCGGCGGGGAGCTCCCTCAGGAGGACCTCCCGCGTCTCCTCCCAGCGGCTCCGCAGCAGCGTCCGGCTCGCCACGATCGGTAGCCCCGCCTCCCGGAAGATCCGCTTCATCATGTCCTTGTCCATCCCCACGGACGAAGCCATCACTCCCGCGCCGACGTAGGGAAGATTCGCGAGCTCCAAGAGCCCCTGGAGGGTTCCGTCCTCTCCCTGGCCGCCGTGCACGACCGGGAAGACGACGTCGAGCGGCTCGGCCACCGGGGCGGCGGCGCCGCGCGGATGACGAAGCAGGCCGCCGGCGGCGGGATCGGCCGGAAGGACGCATCCCTCCGCCCCCTCCCAGTCCAGTCCCCGGTCGATCAGCTGCTCGGCGTTCGAGGACGTGACCCACTTTCCCCGGCGCGTGATTCCGATCGCGACCACCTCGTAGCGGCCGGGATCGAGGTTGCGCAGGACCGAACGGGCCGAAACGAGCGACACGTCGTGCTCCACCGATCGTCCGCCGAAGATCACGCCTACGCGCATTCGCTTTGCCATCAGGCTCTGCCTCCCGCCTCGCGAATCATCCTGGCCAGCATTCCCGCATCCTCGCGCCGCGCTCGATAGCGGATTTCCAGGCGGCCATCCACCATCCTGCTCTCGAGGACCCGGGCGAGGGAATGGATCCGGGCGATCGCCGCCCCCGCCGTCGGCGGCAGCGCGGCCTTTCCGAGAACCATCGCGTCGTCGGCCTCTTCCGCCAGGGCGCGAAGCAGGCCGTTCGTACCCTCCCCGGTGGATGCCGAGACGAAGAGGGCGCCGGGGTTCGCGGCCTCCGCCCGCCGCCGGGTCTGGAAATCGACGCGATCGACCTTGTTGAACGCGACGAGGATGGGGCGATCAGCGAGCTGAAGCTCCTCCAGCACCCGCCGCGTCGTCGCCGCCTGTTCCTCGAAGCGCGGATGGGAGAGGTCGACTACATGGAGCAGAAGGTCCGCCTCGCGAGCCTCCTCCAGCGTGCTGCGGAACGAGGCGACGAGCTGGGGGGGCAGCTTCCGGATGAAGCCCACCGTGTCGATGAACAGGAATCGCTCCCACTCTCCGCGCCCCTGGCGGACGAGCGGATCGAGCGTGGCGAACAGGCGATCCACGGCGAGCGCCCCGGCGCCCGTGAGGCGATTCAGCAACGTCGACTTCCCGGCGTTGGTATAGCCGACGAGCGCGATCTTCATGGCCTCCCGGCGGCGCTTGCGCCTCTCGCCGCGGTCCTTCTCGATCTGTTTCAGATCGCCGGCGAGGCGGGCGATGCGCTGCTGGATCAGGCGGCGATCGGTCTCGAGCTGGGTCTCGCCGACTCCTCTCACGCCGATGCCTCCCGCCTGGCGCTCCAGGTGGCTCCAGCGCCTCGCCAGGCGCGGCAGGAGGTATCGCAGCTGGGCCAGCTCCACCTGCACCTTGGCCTCGCGCGACCGGGCGCCGCGCGCGAAGATGTCCAGGATGAGCCCCGGCCGGTCCACCACCGTGACTTCGAGCGCCTCTTCCAGATTTCTCACCTGCGCCGGAGTCAGCTCGTCGTCGAAGATCACCAGCCCGGCTTGCAGCCTGAGCCTGCCCTCGAGGATCTCCTCGACCTTGCCGCGTCCGACGGCGGTCGCCGGATCGCGGCGCGGCTTCTCCTGGAGAAACGTCCCGACTACCGACGCGCCCGCCGTTTCGGCCAGACGGGCCAGCTCCTCCAGATGCTCTTCGACTTCGGAGAGTGGTTGTCGAGGCCCCCGGATGCCGACGAGGATGGCGCGCTCCGAACGTCCCGGCCGCGGGGGAAAAGAAGTCGACCGGAGGCCCTCGCGTTCGGCGCCGCCGTCGCGGCTGTCTCGTTGCAGGGCTGGCGAGGCCTCGGAGATCGCCCGGCGCACGGAGCGCTTCCGGGGAGCCGAAGCAAGAAGCCTAGGACGGTCCATGGCGGCCCAGGAGCTGCTCAAGACGCTTCTCGTAGTCCTCTGGAAGGTCGCCGCCCTCGTAGACGACCCTTCCGCTCCGGTCCAAAAGACAATTGTAGGGGACGAAGAACATCCCGTAGCGCTGGAGGACCGACCGGCTCTCGTCGTACAGGATGGGATAAGGGATCGACTTCTCCCGGGCGAAGGCTTTCACGTCCTCGAGATCCTGGCCCACCGGACCGGTGATGGCCAGAATCTCGAACCCTTGCCGGTGGTGCTTTGCATAGGCGCTCAAAAGCCGCGGAAGCTCTTCCCGGCATCCGCGGCACCAGGTGGCCCACCCGACGATCTGCACCACTTCCCTGCCACGATAGGCGTCGAGAGACACGCTCCGGCCCGCCAGGTCGGGAAGGGTGAACGCGGGCGCCAGCTCCCCGATCCGCGGCGGTTTTTCCCGGCGCTCCGCCGCCGGGACGGCGAGCGCTCCGAGCAGGAGCAAGGCAAGCGCGGGCCGGACCCTTGCGGTTCTCACAGCAGCCGCTTTCCGGTCTCGATGAGGAAATACTCTCCCACCAGGATCATCCCGTAGCCGAACACCTTCTTGATCGTCACCATCCAGGCTCCCGCCTTGGGGAGGGAGGTCAGCGCCCCGGTGAACGTCCCGAGGAGCATGAGGAGGAAGCCGAGCCCCAGCGCGAACACGAAGAGAAGCGAGGCGCCGTAGGCGATGTTGCCCCGGGAGCCGACGTAGATCAAGAGCGTTCCCAGCACCGGCGCCGTGCAGGGGGCGGCCACGAGTCCCGAGGCCATCCCCATGACCATCGCGCCGAGGTAGTTCTCGCCCCCCTTGGAGCCGCGCGTGAGGATTCCCGGAATGGGAATCACGACGGCATCGAGCATCGAAAGGCCGAACAGGAGGATCACGTTCCCGACGGCGAACAGCGCCCACGGGCTGGAGGCGATTTGGCCGAAGAAGCGCCGGGTCAGCGCGGCGAAAGCCCCGAGCGCGGCGTAGACGATCGCGATCCCGAGGACGTAGACGAGCGTTCGGAGCGCGGCGCGGCGCTTGGAACCCGCCGAGGCGCCGCCGATGTACGTGACGGTGACGGGAATCATCGGGTAGACGCAGGGAGTGAACGACGTCAGGACCCCCGCGGCGAACACGATGAGATAGGCGGTGATGGAAAAGGACTGAAGGCGCGGCTCGAGAAGCAGCCGGAGCTCATTGCTCCAGCGAGTCAGGATTGAATCGAGCGAATCCATGCCGGACGGACCTCAGAGGAGGCGTTGCAGGCGGGCGACGAGGGCGGTCTTGTGGGCCAGCCCGACCACCTGGTCCCGCACCTTGCCGTCCTTGATGAACAGGACGGTGGGAACCGAGAGGATCGAGAATCGCAGCGCCGCCTCCTGGGAGAGCCCCATGTCCACCGTGCCCACCTTCGCTTTCCCTTCGAACTCCGAGGCGATCTCCTCCATGATGGGAGCCATTTTCCGGCAGGGTCCGCACCATTCCGCGGAGAAATCGAGGACGACCGGAACCGAGGACCGCAGGACGTCTTCGTCGAGATTGCCGTCCTGCACGCTCATCACCTTGCTGCCCATGGGTCACCTCGCGGAGGAAGGCGGGACACCCGTTTCGTTTCATCTCACGGGAAGCTTCTCGGGACATGCGGCGTTGGAAATGCCCTGAGGGTCTTAATAGCGGCGCAATTATAGCACGCTTGGCAGCGGGAACCGGGCCGGAGGGAGCCGGAATCAGGCGAGGGTGAACAACGGGGCGACGCGTCCCACGATCTTGCCGCGGACGTTCTTCACCTGGGGAAGGCCCTGGCTTGCGAGGATGCGGTCCGCTTTCTCCCGGGACAGAAGATCCAATCCGACCAGGATCTCCACGGCGGCGGTCGTTCGCGCCCGATCGCCGTTCCCGTCGGAGATCTTCAGCGCGATCCCGACGCTGCGGGAGCCGTTGCGGTAGGCCATCCCATAAAACCCCTCGGCCCCGATCTTGGCGATGAAGGACTGCCCCACTTCGCGCATGAGCAGGGTGCAAAGGCGGCCCGTGCCGGCCACCATCTCGGGGTGGGCGCGCATGGCCGCGACCGTCCTCTCCGCCGCCTCCCGCTCCTCCGGCGTCAACTGGCGCGGGTCGAGGAGGCGGGCGAAGCCGCCGGCGGCCTGGCGCAGGGAGAGCGCGAACGTCGGCGCGGAGCAACCGTCGATCCCCTGGAGGATCGCCGCTTCGGGCACCGCCGCGTAGCGGGCGACCGATCTCAGGATCGCCTGCTGCACCGGGTGCTCGGGGGAGAGATAGCTCTTGATCGGCTTGCGCAGGAAGCGCGACAGGGCCAGCATCCCGGCGTGCTTTCCGGAACAATTGTTGTGAAGCGGCGTCGGGCGCTTCCCCGATCGATCCAGCGCGGCCGCGGCCGAGCGCAGGAACGGGGCATGGGCGCCGCACTGGAGATCCGAGGGCTTGCATCCGCTCTTCCGGAGGATCGACCGGACTTGATCGAGGTGCATCTTCTCGCCGCTATGGGAGGAGACGATGACGGCGAGCTCTTTGCGGTTGATGCCGAAGTGGTCGGCCGCGCCGGAGGCGAGCAGCGGGATCGCTTGAAAGGGCTTGGCCGCCGATCGAAGGAAGGTGCAGGCCTCCGGGCTGCCGGCCGACGCGACGACTTCGCCGCGGGAATCGACGACCGCGGCGGCGCCGTGGTGCACGGACTCCACCACGTCCCCGCGCGTCACCTTGACCATCGGAACGTGCCCGAACTCGATTGCGGTCATCGTCTTGCTCCCATCCGGGCGGGCATTCTATGCCCCGCGGAGACGCGACACAAGCGCGTCCGCCGTCCCCCTTTTATAATGTCGCCCACCAGACGCTCGCAGCGCGAAGGAGTCTCTTGAGCGCGAAAATCGGATTGGCCCGGCTCGCCGCGTCCAGCCTGCCGCGGGAAACCTGGCGGCGCAACCAGCTCGCGGTGAACATCGCCGCGGGGCTGGTCTTCTTCGGCTTCACGCTGGTCATGCCGTTTCTCCCGCTGTACGTCGCGGAGCTCGGAGTCCGCGGCGTGGGACGGATCGCGTTCTGGTCGGGGATTCTCCTCAGCGCACCTCCCCTGCTCGCGGCCCTCCTCGGCCCCTTCTGGGGGCGGATCGGCGATCGCTACGGGATGAGGCTGATGGTGGGGCGGGTGCTCGTCACGATGACGATCATCTGGGCGTTGATGTACTTCGCCGCCAACGTCTATCAAGTGCTGGCGCTTCGCATCGTCCTCGGGATCTTCTCGGGCTTTTCCGCGATGTCCGCGGCGCTGGTCACGCAATCCTGCCCGAAGGATCGGATCGGCCGGGCCATCGGAACGCTCCAGGCGACCCAGATTCTCAGCACCGCGATCGGCCCGTTCGCCGGCGGATTGCTCTACGCGCTCGTGGGAATCCGTAACGCCTTCCTCGTCACGTCGGGATGCTGCATCGTCGCGCTGACGCTCATTCTCATCCTGTATCGCGACGCCGAGCAGCCGCCGGGCCGCCGGGAGACCCGGACGCGTCGCGGAGGGATCGGCTGGCGCTTCGACTGGCCCGGGATGCGGAGCCTTCCGGGGTTCCTGCCGATCATCCCGTTCCTCTTCTTCATGAACCTGGTGGATCGATCTTTCCCCACCTTCATCCCGCTGCTGGTCCAGAACATGATCGGCGACTTCCCCCGGAAGGTGGCGACGACGTCGGGAATCATCGTCACCTCGCACGCCCTGGCGGCGGCGCTGTCCGCCTACCTCCTCGGACGGATCGTGGCGCGGGCCCGGCCGGGGCCGCTGATCGCCGGGATACTCTCGGGAGCCGTGCTGGTCACGATCCTGATGACGTTCTGCCGCACGCCGCGGGAATTCCTGGCGCTTCGGATCCTCGCCGGATTCCTGACCGGCGGCGGAGTCACGCTGGGCTATTCCGTGGGCGGGGCCTTCATCCCGCCCGCCCGCCGGGCCTCGTATTACGGAATCCTGAGCAGCGCCACGCTGCTGGGGGGAGCGGTCGGGCCGATTGCCAGCGGCATGCTGGTGGGATGGAGCATGAAGGCCCCCTTCTACGCCGCCGCCCTGACCTACCTTGCCCTGATCCCCTGGGTCGCGTCCCGGCTGTTCTCGCTCCCCCCCGTCGCCGCGGCCGTCGAGCCGCCGCCGGAGGTGCGCACGCGGCCCGTCAATCAGGCCTGAGCCGGCGCCCAGTTTTCGCTTGTCCTTTTTCCGCGTTTCATGCCAAACTCCGCCCCGGCCCGCGTCCCCTTCGACACGCCCGGAGGCCAACCGTTGCTTCGAGGGCTCTTTCGCACCAAAAACCTGGACGAGATCCTCGCGCCGCTGGGCGACGAGAAGCGCTCTCTCAAGAGAAGCCTCGGCGCTTTCGAGGTGACGATGATCGGCATCGGCGCGATCATCGGCGCCGGGATCTTCGCCACCATCGGCACCGCGGCCGCCGGAGACGCCTTCCGCCCCGGCGCCGGCCCGTCGCTCATGGTCTCCTTCGCCATCACGGCGCTGGTCTGCGCCTTCACCGCGCTGTGCTACGCGGAAATGGCGGCGATGGTGCCGATCTCCGGATCGGCTTACACCTATTCGTACGCGACGATGGGAGAGCTGGTCGCCTGGATCATCGGCTGGGACCTGATTCTCGAGTACGCGATCGGGAACGTGGCTGTGGCGATCAGCTGGGCCAACTACTTCCGGACGTTCGTCCACGACGCCCTCGGGATCGACATCCCGCAGTGGCTCTCCACCGACTTCCGCACCGCCCGGAAGATTCCGGGGCTCATCGAAAGCGCGCCGCACCTGTTCGGCATGCCGATCGTCTTCAACCTCCTCGCGCTCGGGATCGTCGCCTTGATCACCATCGTCCTCGTCTGGGGGATCAAGGAATCGTCGAAATTCAACGCGGTGATGGTCGGAATCAAGATCCTCGTCCTGCTCTTCTTCATCACGATCGCGATCTATTTCGTCTCTCCGTCGAACATGGTCGCCAACTGGCGGCCCTTCCAGCCCACGGGATGGGGCGGCACGCTCGCCGGGGCGGCCGTCGTCTTCTTCGCCTACATCGGGTTCGACGCCGTCTCCACGGTGGCCGAGGAGACGCGGAACCCCGCGCGCGATCTGCCCATCGGCATCATCGCCTCGCTCATCATCTGCACCGTCCTCTACGTCGTCGTGGCGGCGGTCTTCACGGGACTGATTCCCTACCACGAGCTGGCGCGCCGCCTCGCCACGGAGCAGGCGGAGCCTCTGACGATGGCCCTGAACCACGTCGCGCCGAACGCGCGCTGGGCGAGCGCCGTCGTCGCCTTCGGATCGGTCATCGCCCACACGGCGGTGCTGCTCGTCTTTCAGCTCGGGCAGCCGCGGATCTTCTTCTCCATCGCCCGCGACGGACTGCTCCCGCCCGTCTTCGCGAAGGTGCACCCGAGGTTCAAGACGCCGCACGTCACGACGATCCTGACGGGCGTCCTGGTGGGCGGCTTCGCCGCCGTCATGAGCATCGACGAGATGGTCGATCTGACGAACATCGGGACGCTGTTCGCGTTCGTGCTCGTCTGCGTGGGAATCACCATCCTGCGCGCCAAGGACCCCTTGCGGCCGCGGCCCTTCCGGGTGCCGTTCGGGGCGTGGCTGCTGCCGATGATGGGCGCCGCGTCGTGCCTTTTCCTGATGTTCTATCTTCCGCCGACTTCCTGGTGGCGCTTCGTCGCCTGGCTGATGCTCGGCCTGTCGGTCTACCTCTCGTACGGCTACGCCCGCAGCCATCTGGGCCGGCAGTGCGGGCGGCCGTCCAGGACGCCGGCGTGGCTCTCGCTGATGGCCCTTGGATCCTTTCTGATCGCCATCGGGCTGCTGACGATTCCGCACACCGCGAGCCTGGGCGAGCTCGCCGCGACGGTGACGACCGGCGTGGCGGAAGGGGGCCGGCGGACGGTGATCGGTCTGGGGCTCATCGGAGCGGGCCTGCTTTCGGGACTTTTCGGCTGGATCCTGTCACGGGGCGGCCGCGCCGCCTCCGCGGCCTGATCCGTTGAGTCTTCCATCGACCTCTCCGAGCGTCTCGCGGCCTTCATCCAACCGGGGGCCGATTCGCTCAGGAACGGATCGGTCCTGCTCAGTCTGGCCGTTCTCCTGGGAGGGCTCGCCATCCTGGCGTGGCGAGCCGCGGCGGCCTGGCGCCGACGCGATCCGATGCGCTCGCTCGCCCCTTTCCGGATGATCGCGGTCCTCGGCGCTTTGGGAGGATTCGTCACCTACCTCCGGGATTTGCCCGCGCCCGATGCGCCGCTCGGACTGGCGCTCGGAGGGGCGTCGGCCGTTCCCTGGGCTGCGGTGATCCTTCTCGAGGGGCTCCGGCGGCTGGCGGCCAGGCGGATACGGCCGGCGGGACGGGAATAAGACCGCGCCCGGCGGGATTGAATGAACATGAAACCGGCGAGGGCGGACATGGACCAGGCGACCACGCGAGTCGACCGCGCACTGCACTTCCTTCGGATCGCCTACGAGAAACAGATGGAGGGGGATCTCCAAACGGCGATCCAGCTCTACAAGGCGTCGATCGCCGAGCACCCGACCGCCGAAGCGCATACTTTCCTCGCCTGGACCTATTCTTTCCTGGGGCGCTTCGACGAGGCGATCGAGGAGTGCAAGACGGCGATCGAGGTCGATCCCGACTTCGGGAACCCCTACAACGACATCGGCTCCTACCTGGTCCACCTCGACAAGCCGGAGGAGGCGATCCCCTGGCTGGAGAAGGCCAAGAAGGCGCCGCGCTACGAGCCGCGCCATTTCCCCTACCTCAATCTGGGCCGCATCTACCTGAAGATGGGCCGGGCCGCCGAGGCGGCCCGCGAGTTCGAGCAGGCGGAATTCTTCAAGAGCGCGGTCGAGGACTCCGAGTCGGCCGAGAGCGATTCCGACTCCACGCTTCATTGAACCCGACTCCGCCGTCCGGAGCCGCCCATGTACCTCATCGTCTGGGAATTCCGCGTGAAAAAGGGGCGAGAGGGGGAGTTCGAGAAGGTCTACGGCGCCGGCGGCGAATGGGTGAAGCTGTTCGAGTCCGCACAGGGGTTTCTGGGCACGGAGCTGGCCTCCGACGTCGGCGAAGCGGGACGCTACGTCACCCTCGATCGATGGTCTTCGCGACGGGCCTACGAAGAGTTTCGCCGCTCCACGCCTCCGCAGTACGATGCCCTCGACCGGAGCTGTGAGGACTTGACCGAGCAGGAGAAGCACCTGGGCTCCTTCGAGGTGGCGAGCTCCGTCGAGAACCTGGGCCGCTCTCAAAGATAGAAGCAATGAAAGCCACCGTGCAGCGTGCCAGGTTGCCGTTCATCCTGCTGACGGCGGGAGTCCTCTTCGCGCCGGCGCTCTCGGGCGCGCGGGCCGCGGAGGATCCTCCCGGAGCCTCCCGGGGTGGCGCGAATCCCGGTCCCGCGGGCAGCTCGTCTCCCGACTCCCTCCACCCTCACGGCTTCGCGCAGCTCGGGCTCGACGCCCGATACCTCGCGACCCGCCCCTTCCATCTCGATCGAAGCGGGTGGACCAAGGTCGCGGCGACTCTCGGGACGCTCGGCGCGCTTTACGCCACCCGCGACGAGATCCGGGACTGGTCGCAGGACCACCGCCG
>Ga0114129_10012333_pt1 | contig 12164 bp, 9 predicted proteins | sample RhiMetdeltSRZDD1_FD_80071 | JGI IMG/M metagenome (GOLD analysis project Ga0114129, IMG submission 80071) | Populus rhizosphere microbial communities from Tennessee, USA - Rhizosphere MetaG P. deltoides SRZDD1 (version 2) (version 2) | ecosystem: Host-associated > Plants > Roots > Rhizosphere >...
AGTTTCGTGCCCGCCGTCGCGACGAGTTTTGCAATCGCTTCGATAGTATTCGCATCAACGCCAGATTCCTGCGCCGCAAATTCGAATGTGTATTCGGCGTAGAGTTGTTTTAGTTCCTGCTCGAATTGTTCAAACGTTAGCGGGGGCGAGCCACCCTTCCCAACCTGAGAGGTGGCCTCGTTTTCTTCTGACTTCTGACTTCTGACTTCTGACTTCTGCTTTAAATATTCCTCCCAGTTCCACCACCTTCTGACGAACTCACGATTGTAGAGACGCTGCTGAATCAGATAACTCGCAATCGCCAGGAGGATCGCCGCCTCCGAACCCGGATAAGGCGCGATGTAGTAATCCGCATGCGTCGCCGTGTTAGACAGCCGCGTGTCCATCACGATCAACTTCGCGCCGTTTGCCTTGCCGTCAATCACGCGTTGCGCGTGCGGATTGAAGTAATGACCCGATTCGAGGTGTGCGCTGATCAGCAGAATGACTTTGGCATTCGCATGATCCGGACTCGGCCGATCGAGCCCCATCCAAAGCTGATAACCCTCACGCGCGCCTGATGAGCAGATGTTTGTGTGCGAGTTGTGACCGTCGACCCCCCAGGCCGCGAGAATCCTCTCCGTGAATCCATCTTCGCCCGGCCGCCCGACGTGATACATGATCTCGCCCTTACGATCCTCAACGATGCACCGGCGAATGCGCGAAGCAAAATCGTCGAGCACTTCATCCCAACTCACCCTTTCCCATTTTCCTTCGCCGCGTTTGCCGCTTCGCTTCAGCGGATAAAGAATTCGATCCGGATCGGTAACCTGATTAAGCGTCGCCGGTCCTTTCGCACAATTGCGCCCGCGGCTCCCGGGATTCTCCGGATTGCCTTCGAACTTCTGAATCTGGTTCGTCTCTTTGTCGATGTAGGCGAGCAGCCCGCACGCCGACTCGCAATTGAAACAAGTCGTCGGCACGAGCTGATAGTGTCGCTCTTTCCGCTCCGGCCAGGCGCGCGAATCCAGTTCCGTCCAATCGTCCCAACGCTCTTTGGGCGGGAAGGCCGAGAGATGTATACGTGACGGGCCTGGATAATTGGTGCTCATTGAATCTATGCGAACTTCTGCTTCAACTCCGAAACGCGCGCCAGGTGGTGGTCGTCGTGTTCCGCGATGAAGAATGCCAGGTCGATTACGCGAATGCTCCGCTGCAGACGCGGATGCAACGCCGTGCGTGCAACAAGAGCTTCATCATATGAATCAAGACGGGCAACGAAAGCCATTCGCTCTTTGCGGAACGCGCTCAAAATATTTTCGATGGAATCGGCATTGTGATTCGCTTCGTGCGTCTTTTGATTCGTCATGTCCGCGGCGGTCAGCGTTTCATGGTGGGCTTCAAAATCATCGAGGCGATTCATGCCCAGCCCCTCGAGGTCTAACAAATGCCCGGCCTGTTCCTGAATCGACCACTTGTCGCCGTCACGCTTCGTCAGCACCTCGCGTGACAGTCCGCGCGTCAGGTCTTCGAGTCGTGCGGGCGTGCCGCGCACACGCTCGACGACGTTCCCGTACATGCCGAGCGGCAGCTCGAACTTGAATTGACGCTTAATCCATTCAGTGCGATCGATCATTTGCTGTGCATCAACGCTGCGATCGGGGCAGTAGCCCGACCGTAAGGGAGGGCGTCAAACCCACCGTGATGCGCCCTCCCTTACGGTCGGGCTACTGCCCCGTTTCATCCAACGCCCTCAAGCCCGCGCACTCCAAAATCACGCCAGCGGTACTGACTGTCCCGCCTGCACGTATGCGTGCTCGTACAGCATCATTCCAATCAACATAATGAACAGCGCGACGAACAGTGTCGCGAACGCCGGCACGATCAAAGTAAACATGCTTGCCAAAACTAATGTCGCAATTCCCAGCAGCGGCAAAAGCACCCCCGCCCAGAAATACGAACGATATCTCCCGTGTGTCATTTCCCATCCAGCGACCCGCGCATGCGCGCTGCCGTGCGTGAGGGAAACTTCGCCCCAAACCATCAGCAGGTGAACAACGGTACCTGCCAAAACGATCCACAGCAGCGGTGTAACTTCCGAAACGATTGCGCCGAGGCCATGCGGATTCGGCCACAGGCTGGCGAACGGAGACAGCGCCAGCGCCCCCAGCACCAGGGCCTGAACAACTAAGTGCGGCGGCAACAAAGGATTCTGCCAAAGGTCGCGCGCCTTCGCCTGCGCAAACAGATATGCGGTGTAAACCGCGGTGAGCACTGACAGCGGAATTCCCGCAATCGTCAACCAAGTTTGCATTGAAGTCTTACCGAGTATGCTCGCCACAAAATGCAACGCGAGTACGAGCGAATATCCAGCGATGATGAACGCACCTTTCACCAGCCAGCTTCGCCACTGTGGTCGCGTGAAAATCATGTAGAAGCGTTCCGGGTGTTCAAGGTCCCAAATCAACAACAAACCGGTCGCCCCCAGAAACGCACCGCCGATCACCGGCGTGTACCATAACCAGAGCGGACTATCCGGTTGAATCAATCCGAACAGCATTAACAGCGCCGCGACCAGATAAACTCCCGAAGCGATTCCCTTAGTCCACGTGTACAAACTCACGCGCCAGTCCCACGGAATCGAATGTGCTACGTCGTAACTCAACAACGCAGCGGCTGACGTATTGTTGTACGTGGGATTGCCAGATACGACTTGTTCCAGGGACTGCTGCTGCTCGCTCCACATGAAGAGGCCGCCTTCGGGCCGTTGCGCCGCCAACGGATCGAGCGTCGCCTGATGCGCGCCTTTATAAAAAAGTTTCGGCAGCGTCTCTTTCTCCGGCCGGCGCACGTTCACTGCTTCACGGTTCACAATCTGCGCCACGTAAGAAGTCTGATCGTTCAGGTCGCCGATCAGAATTGCCTGCGTCGGACAAACGACGACACACGCAGGCTCGAGCCCGACGTCGATTCGGTGCGCGCAGAAGTTACATTTCTCGGCCGAGTGATCTTCCGGATTGATGAAGATCGCATCGTAAGGGCAGGCGGCCATGCAAGCTTTACAGCCGATGCAGATCGATTTGTCGAAATCAACGATGCCGTCGGCGCGCTTGAACATCGCCGCGGTCGGACACGCCGTCGCACACGGCGCATGCGCGCATTGATTGCAACGTGTCACCTGATGCGCGCGCCGCACTTGCGGCCAAACTCCGACATCAACGTGCTTGACGTACGTCCGCGTCACGCCGATTGGCACAACGTTTTCAGACTTGCACGCGGTGGTGCACGCGTGACAGCCGATGCAGCGCGTGTGGTCGATGACTTTCGCCCACTGCACGCGATCCGCGCGCGCTGTTTCATGCTCGATCATGGTTGCGTGGCGGCGAATATATCAGAGACGGGAGGCAGAGTCAGTACCATTCGCGTCGGGGAATGGGTTGGCACGACGACCGCCGCCAGGCGCGTCAGCTCGACTTTCACCCCTTTTCACTGACGCGGATGGTACTGACTCCATTGCGTTTCGCGCCCCGCCTCAAAAAGTAATTGACCATGTTTCAAGCAACCCGCTATATTGATTTTGGTCCGCTCCAAAGGCGTTCGCGCCTGACCCCATTCAGTTTCGGTGCTTGCCCAATACCTCTCGCGAAATTACTGAAGGCAAGCCATCGGCTTGCGTCACCTAACAGCAAGGATTCTCCGGATTTATGTCTGTAAAAATCGACGACCTGCTCGTCACAGCTACTGGTCACTTCGCTTCCGATCTTCATTTGAAAGCGGGGTCATTCCCCATAATGCGAATTGGCGGCGAACTTCATCCGGTGGCGGAGGCGCCGCGGCTTTCTCCTGAAGACACGCTCGACATGGCGTTCTCGATGATGTCGAACCGGCAGAAGCAGAAGCTCAAAGAGGTTTCGGAAGTCGACATTGCGTACAGCGTGAAAGGCCTCGGCCGTTTTCGCGCGAACATTTTTCAGCAGCGTGGCACCGTGAGCATCGTGCTGCGCGTCATTCCCGATCAAAGCAAGACCACAGTGCAACTCGGTTTGCCGCCGGTTCTCGACCGCATCGCCGAAGAGCGGCGCGGATTGATTCTGGTAACGGGCGCGACCGGTTCAGGTAAATCGACGACGCTCGCGGCCATGATCGATCGCATCAACACGACGCGCTCAGGCCACATCGTGACGATCGAGGATCCAATCGAGTTTTTGCATCGCGACAAGCAAGCCTTTGTCACGCAACGCGAGGTTGACGTCGACACGCGCTCGTTCGCGGAAGCTCTGCGCGGCGCGCTGCGTCAGGATCCCGATGTAATTCTCGTCGGCGAAATGCGCGATCTCGAAACCATTAGCACGGCGCTAACGGCGGCGGAAACAGGTCACCTGGTTCTCTCAACTTTGCACACTCTCGACGCGACCGAAACGATCATGCGTATCGTCTCGTCGTTTCCGTCACACCAACAGAAGTCCGTGCGCATTCAGTTGGCGGGAATCTTGAAAGCAGTCATTTCCATGCGGCTGGTGCGGGCCGCGAAGGGCTCAGGCCGTGTACCCGCGGTTGAAGTCATGGTTTCGACGGCTTTGATTCGCGACTATATCGTCAACGAAGACAAGACTTCGTTAATCCGCGAGGCGATCGCCAACGGCGCATCACAATACAACATGCAGACGTTTGACCAGTCGCTGTTTCACTTGCTGCAGGCGCGTGAGATCAGCTACGAAGAAGCGATTCACAACGCGACGAACGCTGATGAGTTCAAGATGCGCGTCTCGGGAATCTTCTCGACGGACCAGACGACGATGGACAACGCGAGTCCCACTAATTTCTTCGAGCCGCAGCGTGAAGAGTTTGAGCGGATTGTGAAGAGGTAATGTCCCAACCGCCTCGATGGCGGGTGGTTGAGTCTTTGCGAAGGTGTCCGGGTTGATTCAACGGTCAACCACCCGCTACCGCAGGTGGTTCTGACCTCTTGGCTTCCTGCCAGAGCGCTTCCAGATCCGTAATCGTCACGTCATCGAACTTCAAATTCTGCTCGCGCAGACGCCGTTCGATGTGGGCGAACCGTTGGCGGAATTTTCGGTTGGCGAGTTTCAAGGCGGCTTCCGGCTCGACGTTCAGGTGCCGCGCGATGTTGGTGACGACGAATAGCATGTCGCCAATCTCTTCGCGCACGCGCACATGATCGGCTTCATCGGCGGATCGTTTGTGCTGGTCGATCGCTACGCGAAGTTCTTCAACTTCCTCCTCCAGTTTGGCGAAAATCTCATCCACGTCCTTCCAGTCGAATCCAACGCGCGCCACTTTGTTTGAAATCTGATGGGCTTCCATCAGCGCCGGCGCTTTGGTAGACACTCCGTCAAGAATCGAAGCATCAGCTTCGCCCGGCGTCTTCCCGGCAACGCGTTTTTCTTCCGCTTTGATCGTTTCCCAATTCTTCAACACCGTGGCAGAGTCCGCGGCGTCGACGTCCGCGAACACATGCGGGTGCCGGCGTACCATCTTTGTGTGCAGGCCATCGATCACGTCATCGATGGTGAATTCGCCGCGTTCCTTCGCTACGCGCGCCAGGAAAGTGATTTGGAACAGCAGATCGCCAAGCTCTTCACGCAACGCATCGGCCTGGCCCTGACGCGCTTCTTCCAGCGCGTCGAACGTTTCGTATGCTTCTTCCAAAAGGAACGGCGCCAGCGTGGCGTAGGTCTGTTCGCGGTCCCACGGACAGCCGCCGGGCTCGCGCAGTCGATCCATCAGTTCGACAAGATCCGTAAAAGTTTTCGGCATGTACAAGTTAGTTTCCGGTTTAGCGTTTCAAGTTTCAAGTGCGCGCAATTTAACCTGGCGATACTTTGCGGCTTTGCGCCTTAGCGTGAATTGCCTGTTTTCCAACGGTCTAGCCGCACGCCAAGTCGCCCAGGCGCAAACAACAGAGCACTAGCGAACGGTGGTAACTTTGCGATGAATCAAAACGGAGTGTTAACATTCGTCTTCACATCCACTAAGAAACAATCAGGTGCAGCGGCTGGTTGGGAACGGCGCTCCCTGTCTCTAAATGGTCATGTCTGAAGAGCAACCAACATTCAAAGTAGTAGATCGCAGGCCTTTCAATCCGGACGGCACGCCGCGCGAGCTAACGGCCGAAGAGCAGGAAGCAGCGGAACAGGCGGCCGCATCCATCCCCGCGCCGCCGAAATCGGAAGCGTCAACACCACCGGCACCGCCCGCAGAGCCACAAGCAGCTCCGCGAGAGGCTGAACCGCGCACACCGCGTGATGAAACACGCGCTCGCGATCCGCTCGACGACCCGGCCAGTTTTATTAGTCTGATCATGTCGCTCGCTTCGAATGCCGCCGCCTCGTTGGGGATGATGCCTCATCCCGTCACGGGCGAAACCGGCGTCGACTTGAAAACGGCAAAGCACTGGATCGACGTGCTGGGAATGCTCGAGAAAAAGACCGCCGGCAATCTCGATCCCCAGGAAGCGCAGATGGTCGAAGGCCTGCTCGCCGACCTGCGCATGCAATACGTATCGTTTTCCGGCTCGCCGACACCACCGCCGGCGAGCTTCAGCGCCACCGATATCACGGGCGGAAAGTAACAACAGTGAATCGTAAATTGTGAATAGTAAATAGGTCTGCAGATCCACGCTTGCTTTTTCTATTTACGATTCACGATTTACGATTTACTAAATGCGACTAACCTTTTTAGGCACCGGCACATCAACCGGCGTTCCTTCCATCGCCTGTGAATGCGAAACGTGCACGTCCGACGACCCGCGCGATAAACGCCTGCGCGTTTCGGTTCTCATCGAGCACGCCGGACAGACTGTTATCGTCGACACTTCGAGCGACTTTCGTCAGCAGGCCTTGAAGATTGGTCTGAAACACCTCGACGCAATCCTCATCACGCATTGCCACGCCGATCATATCTTTGGTCTCGACGACATTCGGCCGCTGAATTTTCGTCACGGCGCGCTCGGTTTATACGCCAATGAACGCGCGTGGAAAGACATTCGCCGCATCTTCCAATATGTCTTTCAGCCGACGCATTTTGGCGGCGGCCTGCCTCAAATCGTTCCGCACACAGTCGTCGATGGTGCGCCCTTCTGTTTCGGCAAAGACTTACACATTACGCCGCTCGAGGTTATTCACGGCCGTCTCCCGGTGATCGCCTATCGCTTCAACGACTTTGCCTACGCGACCGACCTGAGTGAGATTCCGCCGTCAACACTTGAGGGCTTACGCGACCTGGAGGTGCTCGCGCTCGATTGTTTGCGGATTCGCCCGCATGAAACTCATTTGTGGCTCGAGAAGGCTTTGCAATACGTCGAAGAGTTGAAACCGAAACGTACTTACTTCACGCACATCACGCACGAAGTGAAACACGCGCGCGATTCGAAATTGTTACCCGACGGCGTCCAATGGGCCTTCGATGGACTGCTCGTGACCGATCAGGACTGAGTAATGAGGACTGAGGACTGAGTGAAGCGCTAATTCTCAGTCCTCAGTCCTGAGTCCTGAGTCCTGCGTCCTATGCGTCTCTTTCACGGAACTGAAAACGCTGACATTGCGCGCCCGACGGTGCTCACCCTCGGCGTTTTTGATGGGCTGCACCTGGGACATCAGCTCATCATGAAAACCGTGGTTGAGCGTGCGCGGGTAACTAACGGCGTACCCACGGTCATCACTTTCGAGCCGCATCCGCGCGCTGTGTTGCATCCCGAATCCGCGCCACCTTTGCTGCAAACTCTGGATCAAAAAATCGAAGCATTAGCCGTACTCGGCATCGAGCAAGTCATAGTCATTCATTTCAATCAGGCCTTCTCACAAATACGCGCTGAAGATTTCCTGCGCAATGTTGTCTCTGGGCGTCTGCAAGCGAAGGAGGTTTATCTCGGCCGTGGCTTTTTCTTTGGCCACAACCGCGAAGGCAACATAGATTTGTTGCGGCGAGTCAGCCAGCAGCTCGGTTTCTTTGCTGACGAGGTGCCGGAGGTGCGGCTGCGGGGAAAGCGAATCGGTTCGACCGTCATTCGCCAACTACTAATTGAAGGCCGCGTGAATCTGGCGCGCCGCATGTTGGGCCGGCCGTACGGTGTGGAAGGGCCTGTTGAGCGCGGCGCAGCGCGTGGTGTCAATCTCGGATTTCCCACCGCAAATGTGCAGCCTCACAATCGTGTGATTCCGCAGCGCGGTGTGTACGTGACCGCCACTCTCATTGACGGGCAATGGCGGCGGAGCGTTACCAACATCGGCGTCCGTCCCACATTCGGCGATGCGATGGAACCGTCAGTTGAAACTCATGTGATGAGCTGGTCAGGCGATCTGTACGGCGACGTCGTGCGCGTGCGTTTTCTGCACCGGCTGAGGGATGAGAAGAAGTTCGGCTCGATTGATGAATTGAAAAGGCAGATTGAGCGTGACGTTACGCGCGGGCATCGGTTCTTTGAACATGCCGGGGTGAAGAAGTCGCTGGCCATTTTGTGAAGCGGCTCGCGGCTTTGCCGCCCGATGTGCGGTAAGGCTCCGCCTTACCGACCCTGGCCTCCAAAAACATACCCGCTAGTTCGAGGTTCCGCCTCGAACTAGCGGGAAAAGAAAAATAATATCGTCAATCGGAAAGGCAAAGCCTTTCCGCACATCAGGCGGCACAGCCGCGTCTGCCATTTACTTCTCGCCGTTACTCGCCGGCCCTTTCATCTGCTCGCGAAACAGATTCAGCAACAGGAGCTGGCCAATTCCGCCGCCGCCATCGCCCGTGCCGCCACCTGACGCGAGCACATCAGGAGTAATCCGCACACCTTTTTCGCCGATGACTTTCAAAGTTTCGACGACCGCGACGCCTTGCGCGCCAAGCGCTGCGACTTGTTCGCGATAAGCGACGCCCTGAGCCTCGCCCATTAAACGCACTTTCTCAGCTTCAGCCTTGCCAGTCTGAAGAATGTACGAGGCCTCGCCTTCCGCTTCGGCCTTACGCTGTTCGGCGCGTTTGCCGGCGATCTCGACGCCAACAGTCGCAGTCATCAAGTCGCGCTGATTGTCGGCCTGTGACTTCGTCTTCTCGAGTTGAATACGTTTGTCTTCAGCCTCGCGCTGCGCATTGAACATATTTTGGCGTTGCTCGGCGAGAATCTTCTCCGTTTGCGTCTTCATCAGCTCTTCCGGCAGGTGGATGTGACAGATGAGCACGTTGACGACGTCGACGTGATATTTCAAGAGATGCGCGCGGACGCGAGCCTCCGCGCGCTCCTGCTCTTCGTGGCGGTTCTGGAGATACGCCATCGCTGACGATTCCGACGCCTGGTTGCGAAAGATTGAATCGATTAGCGGATGCATTACGTTTTGAATCAAGCGATCGATGCCGCCAATTTTCGCGACCATGAACGGCGCATCTTCCGGTTTGACTCGGAACACGACACGCACTTCGAGCTGCATCGTGAAGCCGTCCTTCGAAATCACTTCGAAAGGATTGAACGTGTTGACTACTTCGCCCGAAGTCCATTCGACAGTTTGGTTCGTAGTGGGAATCACAATTGGCGTAATCGCCAAAGTGTTTACGTAATAGCGACCCGGACCGACCACTGTTTCCTGAATACCGCGATAACCTTCGGGAACGACGTAAGCTTCGTGGGCGCCTTCATCGAGCCGGCGGTCAGCAGGATCGCCAGTTAGCAGCTCTTCCTTGATCTCTTCGGCCGTGCGGTGGTCGTCGATCTTATCCAAACGCGCAGCCGACTGTTCGGCCTGCGCTTGCTCTTCGCGTTCCATCCGCGCCCGCACCTTCGCGGCCATCTCGCGACGCACTTCATCTGAAGGATCTTTGCCGGTATTCGAAACGATAACCGCAACTTCGCCGGGCTTAACTTCCTTGGCAGTCTCAGAAATCACTTTGAACAACAGCGGATTGATGTAGTAGGTGCCGGGCAGCAGAATGTCCTTTTGTGGACCGCGTTGGCCGCCTTTGCCGATAAATTCGTGACCATCCTGAAAATTGTCGTGACCTTCAACAGGCTCGGCGACATAATCGCGCGGATTCAGTTGCGAGCCATCCAACGCTTCGACTAAGCCGATCTGGTTCTCATTGATCACGGTCGCGTCGAACAGCCGCACATAGAACTCGCCGGGCTTGCCTTCGTTCGTGCCATCAATCGGCGCGGACTGAGTATGCACGCGATAAGTTCCGGGCGTGAGGATGTCGACCTGCGGACCTTTCTGACCGCCTGAAGCAATGTACTGCTCGGCGTCCTGAAAATTGCGGTGACCTTCGATCGCCTTGCCCAACAAACGTCCGGGATCGAGCGGCGCGCCATCTGTCGCAGTGACGACGCCGACTTTACCTTGGGGAATTACAGTGACCTTCGCGATGGAGACTCGGAACAGATAGGGATGGATCGGCCAAAGACCCGGTGGCAGCGTGCGCAGTTGAATGCCCTTCACGCCACCCTGTTTCAGGAACGCAATCGGATCCTGAAAGTTGTTGTGCGCATTCTGCGCGCGATCCGGCGCATAGATTCTTCCGGCGGGCATTGGGTCACCATCGACCGCTTCAATCAAACCCAGTTCGTCTGAACCAATCTCAATCAAGGGCACTTTGTGAACAACTTTCTCGAACGGCCACTTGATCAAGTGAAGGCCGGGCTTCAGCACGTCGGCCTGAATGCCGACCTCGCCTTCGGTGGCGACGACGCGGCCCGGCGGCATTTTCGCGCCAACGTAACGCCGTTCCTTGATCGCAATTTCGCGCGCGCCGACGTTCACGAAAATCTTTCGCAGGATCACCAGTGCGACGATTAGCAGAACGAGGCCAAGAAACAAAAAGGGCGCAATTGCCAGAATGTCAATATTTTGCATGTGACACCTCTAAGGTTTTCAGAAGCCCGACCTACCGGGGTCCCCACGCAGGCAACCCGCGTGGGGTGGTCGATAGGGAGGGCCTGTTTAAGGTGAGTTGCCCTTGCTTACGCGCGGGCTTCCGACACTGACCGCTTCCAGTTCGCGGCGCGCGTCTGCGAGAGCCTGCTTCAGGACAAAACCGGCGCCTGAGCTTCGGGTGCGCGAAGAGAGTATCCAAAACTCCCCGTCAAATAAAGTCTTCAACTCGGCCGGCGAAATGTCCGGCAGTTTTCCTTCGCGCCAGAGTGCCAAAGCCTCCTCAACGGCGGCGCGATAAACTTCGGCGTTATCACTCGATGCCGCAAAATGCAAAGCTTTCAATGTCATGTTTCGGTTGGGCGATTTTCGCCACAAATCGATCATTGCGCGCGCCAGAGCATCGTTAACCGGAAGTTCCCGCTGACTGATAAAAGACATGAGCGCCAAAAGCTTTGCATCGGAATCTGTTTGGCGAACGAATTCGCTGAGCACCCGATCGTAGGCTTCGCGATCATGTGCGGCGTTCGCTTCGGTCAATGCCGATCTATCGGCTTGGTGCGCCCTCGCGATTAGGAGGGCAGCAGCATCGTCGGCGGCCGGTAAGTGCGCCGGCTTTTCTTCCCACCTGCTGTCCGCGAATAATCCGCGCGCATCCGGAGGCGGTGGCGGTAGAACATACTCAGCATTCTGCCGGCGCGGCTTCTGCCAAAAGTAAAGTCCGATTCCTATGATTACGAGAAGGGCGAGAGCGGAAATGAGAAGCGTGACCATTGCGGTCCCGGCGGATGCTTGAGTTTTGTCTGCCGATCCAGAGAATTATACGCCGGATCGATTTGAAAGGTTCAAGCGTGGCCGCTAATTCTTTTCGCTAATCGCATTGAAAAACAACGGATAGGTTACCAGCGACTGGCCGCGATACTGCGGCCGAAAGCCGAACAGGATGATGCGACCCTTACCGATCGTGACTTCGACAAGGGCGGCCTTGCCTTTGATGCGATCGGCGCCGAGCAGCCAGCCGGAAAGGAGCGGATCCTTGTCCTTCGGGTACCAGGCGATGACCTTCGCTTGAACCTCGGTAGCGTATGGGGCGCGGGCATCCCTGCCCGCATGAGCGCGAAGGGCGAACGAATCATCCCTGGTAGAACTATCGAGCCTGCTACGCAGGCTTGCGGGCAGGATGCCCGCGCTCCGTTCAGGGACTTCAAACACCGGCGAGTTCTCGACCCAGGCGATCGATTCTTCCGGCATGCCCTTCGCGATCGGATCGTTCGTGTCGAGTTCAATCCGCAAACTCGATCCCGGCACATAGAAATCTGTGCG
>Ga0114129_10012334_pt1 | contig 12164 bp, 11 predicted proteins | sample RhiMetdeltSRZDD1_FD_80071 | JGI IMG/M metagenome (GOLD analysis project Ga0114129, IMG submission 80071) | Populus rhizosphere microbial communities from Tennessee, USA - Rhizosphere MetaG P. deltoides SRZDD1 (version 2) (version 2) | ecosystem: Host-associated > Plants > Roots > Rhizosphere >...
AACCAGCAGGCGGCCCAGGCGCCGCATCAGCTCGGCCTCGACGAGCGGCGGCTCGTCGACCACCGGCTCGTGACCCGATCCCACGAGCCGCAACAGCGCGTCCGTTTCCACACCCGCGCGCTGCGCGACATGCTCGGCCTCGAGGAACCAGAGGTCACTCACGGACCGGATCTCCGCGTCCGCTCGAACCCTCGTCGTCCTCGGGCACGACATCGTCCCGGGTCAGGAGCCGAAGCGGCCGGCTGCCGGCGGGCCACGAAGGAACGTCCGCGCCCTGTGCGGCGCGCGCCGCTTCGTCGCCGCCGCGCGACTCGAACCGGGCCGCGAGTCCCGCCAGCTCGTCGGAGCTGGCGCGAGCCGATCCCAGCGCCGCCGTGACCTCCGCGCTCACCCGCTGCGCCAGCGCCGAGAGCAGCTCGCTGCGCGAGTAGGCGTCGTTCCCCCACTGCGTGAGCCGTTCGAGCATCGCCATCCACGCGGGCGACGGCATCGCCGGCTTGGACGGCTCGGCGGTGACGACGGCCACCGGCGCCTTCGCCTCCTCCGCCGCGAGCCGCGACAGATCCTGCGCGATCGTCTCCGACTCTTCGCGCACGGCGCGCGCGCCCAGCGCCACGTGCCGCAGGGTCTCAACGCGATCGAGCCACGGACCGGCCTCACGCCGCTCGGAGATCCCTTCGGCCGCGAGCTCGAGGGCGGCGCGCAGCGCCCGCCGCTCCAGGGCTTCCAACCGCTGTCCGAGCGCGAACGTGCGCTCGAGGGCATCGGTCAGGGCCGCCGAAGGCGCGCGCGGCGGTGGCGGCGTCGCCGGCTTCGGCGCTTCCGCCGGCACCGACACGACCGCGCCCGCGGCGAGCTCGGCCGCGATCCGCTTCACCTCGGCCGAGGCCGTGAGCAGCGACGCGATCTCCCGCGCGCTCCGCCCCGACTCCCGACCCGCGCGCTCGATGCCCTCGCAGGCCTCGCCCATCGACTGACGCGCCAGCTCGGCCACGTCCCTCGCCTCCTGGAGCTTCTCCTCCAGGTGACCGGCGAGGATCTGAAGCGCGGAACCGTGCTCGGAAAGGGGGCCCGACGGATCGAACGCAGGGGGAGTCTCGGTCTCGGCCCAGATCCGGATCCTCTCCAGCAGTTCATCGGCAGCTTGTTGCAGCGCCTTGAGTTCCTCGGCGTCCTGGGCGCGATCTTCGGTGCGCGTGACGGCCTCTTCGGCGGCCCGCGACAGGCCCCGGAGCCCGAGCCACTCGGTGGCCGTGGCCGCTGGGTCCCGGCCCCGCCCGCCGCGCAGCCCGCGCTCGATCCGGGTCAGATGGCGCTTGAGGGCGAAATCCCCCGCCACGGCCAGGACGCCGGCGAGGGCCACGGCGAGACCGGCCGCCGACAGGTAGGCCGAGAGGAAATCCTCGATGGGGAGCGGCGCCCCCGGCTTGGGGGCCAAGGACATGGCGAGATAGGCCCCGCCCAGCCCGAGAAGGAGCGCGGGGGCGGCGATGAGCAGGAACAAGCGGAGGCGAAAGCCCCCACCCGGTGGAGACGGCTCCTTCTGCCGGACCTCCGGGGGCGCGGATTCGGTCATCGGGAACTCGCCGTCGAGCGAAGCATCCTGCGTGCAGACCGCAAGGAAACTGGCGGATTGCACCACGCAGCCGCAACAACCCCCGCACGATGCCACGCGATACCGCGCGCCACAACCTTCGTGCACGCTTTCGGCGCGGCGCGGTCGCGTTCCGCCCGGCGTCGGGCGAACCGCGGCGGAATCGATGCGCCTGTGAAAAAACGCATCTGACTTGCTAAGCCGTTTAACAGGGCCCTGACGAACGCTCGAGCAAAAACGCCCAAGCCTTGGGAAGAGTGGCCAAATCCACCTTTGTCTTCCCGAAGGGAAACTCCATTTTCAGAAACCATTTAGCCGCGCGGCCAATCCCGAGTCGGTAACTCGCCTTGCGAAAACAAGGCTTTCCGCCCCGTGGCACGCTAAATGCCTCTCCCCTTCCGTGAGCGCAGTCGGTTTGCGGGTTTCGCCAAGACCCGCATGGGGGAGAGCCGAACGATGAATCCTCGCACGTACGTCGACCTGAAAGAGTCGAGTCGGGCGCTCGAGCCGACCTACTACTTCATGATCAACTGTCTCCTGTATTCGCGGATGGAGACGGGTCTGGTCTCGAACCAGGATTTCTACGACGAGGACGTCAACGTCTACCTCGCGCATCTCCTTCACTCGTTTCTCAACCCGGAGTACGTCGAGCAGTCGAAGAAGTACCTGTCCAAGTACGACGCCGACGTGTTCCGCCGCCTGCAGACCTCGACCGACGCCCGGCTGAAGTACGCGATCTACAAGACGAACGCGGACTTCCTCCTGGTCTCGATCGGGATCTTCGATCAGCCGCTGACGCCGGGGCAGATCGAGAAGATGAAGCCGGCCGAGGAGGCTTACGTCGGCCGCGGCAAGACCTACTACCACTTCGCCTACTCGTACTCGCAGCAGATCCACCGCCGCAACGCGGGGATCTCCGAGGTGCTCGAGAAGCTGTCGGTGGGCTTCGAGAAGTACCTCAAGATCCTGTCGCACATGCGCGGCGAGTACCTGGACCTGAGCCGCCGCCTGTCGGAGGGCGAGGTCTTCCACCTCGAGCGGACGGTGAACGAGGCGGGACGCCAGGAGCGCATCCGGGCGAAGCAGGACCAGTTGCTCGAGCTGTACTCGGCGTGGCGCGCCACCCCCAGCGCGGAGCTGGAGGAGGACATGCGCCGCGTGGTGGGCGAGATTCGCGAGCTGTCTCCGGGCTTCCAGTTCGAGCTGCCGCGGCGCGACGTGGTGATCGCCAAGGCGGACGCGGCGGAGCCGGCGGTGGACGCGGCCGCCAACGTGGACCAGGGCAAGGCGCGGGCTCCGGCCCGTGAGCCGGGGCGGAGCACCCGACCGTCCTCGCCGACCAAGCTCGCCGATCCGCAGGACGGAGAACCGGCGCCCGGGGCGTAAGCGGAAACGCCACGTAGGCGCAGACGAACCCGGGCGCTCCCACCGCCCGGGTCTCGTCGTTTAGGATCGGCGCCATGCCGCCCGCCTCCCCGTTCGCCGAGACGCTGCTCGGCTGGCACGACTTCTATCTCCTCGCCGGCACCGTCGCCGCCACGCTCATGGGCCTCCTGTTCGTGGCCCTATCGCTGCATTGGGACGTGGTGCTCGAGGATTCCCGGACCCACCTCCACGCCATCGCCATCGAGGCCTTCGGCGCCTTCCTCATCGTGGCCTTCCTGTCGCTCCTCATGCTGGCGCCGACGGCGAGCGCGCGTCCTCTGGGGTTCGCCCTCATGCTCCTCGGCGGCCTGCGGCTCGTGATCGGGCTCCGCCACTCGCGCGTTCTCTGGAGCTCGAGCGACGAGTCGTTCCACCGCGCGGAGATGATCTACCGCTCGGTCATCATTCCGGGGGCGTTCGTGCTGCTGGGTTGGTGCGGCTTCCTCATCTTCCGGCGCGATTTCGACAGCGGGCTGGCGATGCTGACGGTGGCCGTGATCCTGCTCCTGGGGATGGGGGCACGCGCGGCGTGGGACCTGCTCGTGCGCGTGGGGCGGCTCAAGATGAAGGCGGGTCAGCGCCCGATTTCGTAGTTCGGCGCCTCGCGGGTGATCGTGATGTCGTGCGGGTGGCTCTCCTTGAGACCGGCGAAGGTGACGCGCACGAAGCGCGTCTTGGTGCGCAGCTCGTCCACCGTGCGCACGCCGGTGTAGCCCATTCCGGAGCGCAGGCCGCCCAGGATCTGGTGCACCGAGTCGGCGAGCGGCCCCTTGAACGGCACGCGGCCCTCGATGCCTTCGGCCACCATCTTGCGCAGCTCCTGGCGGTGCTCCTGGAAGTAGCGGTCGGCGCTGCCGCGCTGCATGGCGCCGAGCGAGCCCATGCCCCGGTACACCTTGTAGGCGCGGCCCTCGAGCAGGATCTGCTCGCCCGGTGACTCCGCGGTGCCCGCGAACAATCCGCCCACCATCACCGAGTGCGCGCCGCAAGCCAGCGCCTTGGTCACGTCGCCCGAGTGCTTGATGCCGCCGTCGGCGATGACTGGCACGCCCTTGGGCGCGCACGCCGCCACGGCGTGGAAGATGGCCGTGACCTGCGGCATGCCGGCGCCGCTCACCACGCGCGTGGTGCAGGTCGAGCCCGGCCCCATACCCACCTTCACGGCGTCGACGCCGAGAGCCGCGAGATCGGCCGCGCCCTCGCGCGTGGCCACGTTGCCGACCACGAGGTCGCGGTCGGTCAGCTTCTCGCGCAGCCGCTCGGCCGCCTCGATCACGCCGCTCGAGTGCCCGTGCGCTGAATCGATCACGATGGCGTCGACGTCGGCGCGCACCAGCTCGGCCGCGCGCTCGAGGAAGTCGCCGCCCGAGCCCACGGCGGCCGCCACGCGCAGCCGGCCGAGATGATCCTTGCAGGCGTTGGGATGCTGGGCGCGCTTCTGGATGTCCTTGACCGTGATCAGCCCCTTGAGCTGGAAGTCGGAGTCGACCACGGGCAGCTTCTCGATACGGTGCTGATGGAGGATGGAGCGCGCTTCCTCGAGCGTGGTGCCGACGGGCACCGTGATCAGCCCGCTCGAGGTCATGACCTCACGCACCGGGCGGTCGAGGTTGACCTCGAAGCGCAGGTCGCGGTTGGTGAGGATGCCGACGAGCTTGCCGCGCTTGGTCACCGGCACGCCGGAGATGGAGAAGCGCTGCATGATCTCGAGCGCCTTGTGCACCGGCGACTCGGGATCGAGCGTGACCGGATCGCCGATCATGCCCGACTCGCTGCGCTTCACGCGGTCGACCTGCGCGGCCTGCTCGGCAATGGTGAGGTTCTTGTGGATGACGCCGATGCCGCCCTCGCGCGCCAGCGCGATCGCCAGCTCGGCCTCGGTCACCGTGTCCATGGCGGCGGAGACGAGCGGCGCGTTGAGCGGGATGTTGCGGGAGAACAGCGTGCGCGTCTCGACTTCGGCGGGGTGGACGTCCGAGCGCCCGGGGACGAGCAGGACGTCGTCGAAGGTGAGGGCCTCGGGGCCGACCCGCGCCAGGGCGCCCTCGAACCGCTCGAGAATCTCCGCCAGCTCCGCCGGACTTCTCGATTCCATGCTCGTGGCTCCCCCTGCGGGCCCGTGCCCGTGCGTTACGGCTTGGCGGTGGTGTCCGCCGGCGCCTCGCCGGTGCTGCCCTCCGCTCCTTCCGAGGGTACCGCCGGCGGAGGCGCCGGGGAACCCAGGGGGCGGAAGTAGACGTTCACGCCGATGCTCAAGTCGCTGAAGATGTGCTTGCCCGAATAGCCCGACGGGTAGCGATCCTTGTGGTCGTCGAACAGGTAATGGATCGACGCCACGCCCTCGAGGCTGACGTTGCGATTCGCCGGCAGGAAGTATTCCGCTCCGCCCTCGCCCGAGAGCCCGAACGACCCGAACTTGTAGCGATCGTGGGTCACCGGATCGAAGATCGTGCGGTGGTCGTTCTGGATGTTGATGCGATAGGCGCCCGGCCCGGCGCCCAGGAAGGCCTGCCAGCTGCCGCTCAGCTTCTGCGTCCGCGTGATCGCGGCGGTGAACGGATTGAAGATCAGGAGCTGATCGCCGCGCGTCGCGTCGCCGCCCGGCTGCTCGGCCTGGAGCACGAACGGCGCCGGCTGCTTGTCGGACCAACCGAGCCAGCCGAAGCCGCCGCGCAGCGACAGGCGCCAGTCGTTGGCCATCACGTACTGGAAGTGCAGCTTGCCGATCATGCGCGGGCGCTGGCCGCGCTTGAGCTCGCCGGTGGCCAGGATCTCGGGAACCCCGAGCGATCCACCCAGCGACCCCTTCCCCGGCGCGTATTGGGCTTGGACAACGGAGGGAAATGCGACGAGCCCGGCGGCCAGAGCGGCCAGGGCCCAGCGAGACGAATTCAAATCGGATCTCCTCGAGTCCCGGAGAGTGTGGGGTGGAGCCCGGCGAAAGAGCCCTGAATCTAGGTTTGGCGGGCCTCGACTGTCAAGGAAGGCCCGGGGTGAGCCGGCGCGGCGCCGCCCCGGGCGGGGACTCGATCAGGGCGCCATCACGATCCGGCGCGTCGCCTGATAGCCGGGGAGCGACAACCGTATGTGGTAGACCCCGGCACCCGCGCGCGCACCGGACCGAGTGGCGCCGTTCCAACCGGCGTCGAAGACGCCGGCATCGAGGAATTGATTCAGCGGCACGTCCACGAGCTTGCCTTGCGCGTCGAACACCTCGGCGACGGCGCGCCCGGCGACCGGCATGGCGAGGCGGAAAGCGATGCGCCCGGTGGTCGGATTCGGAGCCGGCTCGGTGGCGAAGCCGATGCGCCGGCCCGGAGGCCCGGGCACGACGCTCACCGGCGTGCCCACGACGACGACGCCCTTCATGCTGTCGAACTCGTGCGGCCGGCAGAAGAAGGGGAACGTGCCCGTCTGGTTGAACTGGTAGAGGAAGTTCTTGTTCGTCGGCTCGAGCGGCACGTCGAACAGCGAGCCGGCGCCCGGCTCCTGGGAGTCGTTGCCGCTGGTCACGGTGTGGAACTCGAAGGCATCCACGTGCCAGAGGATCTTATCGCCCACCTGGATGAAGGCCGTGTCCACCTGCGTGAGCGGATTGCCGTCGGTGTCGAACTGCAACTGCGATGCCAGGAACGTGTCGGCGGCCACCGGAGCGGTGACCTGCACGACACCTCGCATGTTGAAGGTCTCGTGCACGCGACAGAAGAAGGGATAGGTGCCCGCCACATCGAACGTGTAGCTGAACGAGGTGCTGTCGAGAGTGAGGTCCTTGTCGAACAGCGTTCCCGCCTGCGGGTCCACGGAGCTGTTTCCGTTGGTGACCGTGTGAATCCCGTTCACCCACTTCCAGAAGACGCTCTGACCCGTGAGCACGAACGCCGTGTCGATGGCGGTGGGCCTCCCGTTGTCGAACGTGAAACCGGCGGCGAAAAAGGTGTCCACGGCGACGTCGGTCGGCCGAAGACCTCCGACCCGGGGATGCGTGGCGTAGAACTCCTTCACCCAGCGCCTCATGTCCTCGGTGCTCATGGAACCGTGTTCGTGGCCTGACATCCCGGCCATGCCCCCCTGGGCGTATGCGGGCAAGCTCGACGCCAGAGCGGCGAGCGCGACGGCGACCCAGATCCGGACCGGGCGTCGGGAGTGCGAAAGCATGGCGGGCGTCCTCCACGAAGGGTGCGGAGTCACGGGGGGTCCTAGACGGGTAGTCTCGGCCCGGGCTCGGTTGTTACAGACGGGGAGGGATCAGGAAGCGTCGCCGCCGAATTGCTTGCGGAAGTGGTCGAGCAGCGCCTGGCGTCCCGGATGGGACGGGCGGTCGTCGCGCGGAAGGGAACGCAGGGTTTGGCGGGTGTGCCGCAGCTGATCGTAATAGGTGGCGCACGACCGGCATTCCGCCAGGTGCTCCTCGAATCCGGCCACGAGACCAGGCTCGAGCCTGTCCTCGGCGGCGATCCCCATGACGTCGATCGCCTCGATACAGCCCATTTCTTCATTCTTCGCGTTCATGGATCCTCCGTCGAGAATGCGGAGCGGGCACCTGGAGCGCCGCCCAAGGCGGCACGCTCCCGGACGGCTCCCCCATCCTCCCGCACATAACGGTCCAGGGCGCGACGAATGCGAGAACGGCCACGGTGCAGCAGCACCCGTTGGTTGGTCTCGGTGATTCCCAGAATGTTACAGACGTCCGTCGCGGGAAGGTCCTCGACGTCGCGCAGGAGGACCGCCTGGCGCTGCCCCTCGGGCAGGGCGGCGACCGCCGCGCGCACGACTTCGAGCGCCTCATGCGTCTGAAAGAGAGCCGCCGGATCCTCGAGCCCCCACGGCACCGGCGCGCTGTCCCACAGGCCGTGGCGGCCGCGCCCCATGTCCCACTCCGACGCGGCGGGATCGGCACCGTTCGGGCTCGTCGCGCGCCGGGACTCGCGCGTGGCCAGAGTTCGGGCCCGTCGAACGAGGATGCTGAAGATCCAGGTGCGCAGGGAGGAGCGGCCCTCGAACGCCGGCAAGCCCCGGATCACCCCCAGCCAGGTTTCCTGGACGATGTCCTCGGCGAGCGCGGGCGAGGTCGTGAAGGTGCCGGCGAAGGCCAGGAGCCGCCCCTGGAGATCGTCGACCAGGCCGGCGAACGCGGCCGGCTCGCCGGCGCGCAGCCTGGCGATCAGGTCCTCTTCGCTTCCCCGGCGTGGGTCGAGCAAGGCGCGCCTCCGGCTCCCGAGAGTCACCATTTACCCTAACAGAGGCCCCGGCCGACGAACCACGGGGCGTCTGCTAGAGTGGTGCCCCGATGAGCGCCGAGATTCGCCACTACGTGCGCGAAGCGCTGGCCCAGGGCGTCTCGCGCGACCAGATCCGGGACCACCTGCTCGCCGCCGGCTGGCGCCCGGCCGAGATCGAGAACGCGCTCGGTGCTTTCGCCGAGATCGAGAGCCCGGTGCCGGTGCCGCGGCGCCGACCCTACCTCTCGGCGCGCGAGACGTTCTTCTATCTCGTCCTCTTCGTCACGCTCTACGTCACCGCTTTCAACGTCGGCCACGTCCTCTTCCAGGTCGTCAATCGCGAGTTCCCCGACATGAAGACGGCGTCCGGCGGAAGCGACGACTTCTCCGCTCCCGCGGCGCGCTCGGCGGTCGCCGGCATCATCATCGCGTTCCCGGTCTTCCTCTTCATGGCGCGGGTCATCGGGCGGGCGATCGCGCGCGACCCCGAGAAGCGCGCGTCGAAGATCCGCAAGTGGCTCACCTACATCACGCTCTTCGTCTCGGCGTGCGTGCTGATCGGCGATCTCACGTTCCTGGTGACGCAGGTGCTCTCGGGCGAGCTCGTGATGCGGATCGGCCTCAAGGTGCTCGTGGTCTTCCTCATCGCCGGCGTCGTGTTCGCCCACTACCTGGGCGACCTGCGCCGCGAGGAGGATCGCGCGCAGCTCGGGCCTGCGCCCACGGGATGGCTGGCGCGGCTCGCCGGCACGGGCACGCTGGCGACGCTCGTCGTCGGGCTCTTCCTCGTCGGCACGCCGGGACGCGAGCGCGCGCGCCGCCTCGACGACCAGCGGTCGCAGGATCTTCGTTTGATCGCCAACGAGGTGGAGAGCTACTACGAGTCGCATCGCGCGCTGCCGGCGTCGCTGGCCGAGCTGCGGCAAGAGCCTAGCAGCCGGCTCGGCGACGCGGCCGATCCGGGCACCGGTCAGTCCTACGACTACCAGATCGTGGATTCGACTTCGTTCGAGGTGGGCGCCCGCTTCGAGACCGTGGATTCGCTGGTCAGGGGGATCGACGACTGGCAGCGCGCGCCGCGCTTCTGGCGGCACGGCGCCGGCCCGCAAACCTACCGGCTCACCATCCCGCCGCGCTTGCGGGCGAAGGCATCGGCTCCGCCGGTGGTGCCGGCCCGCTAGTCGGCGTCATCGCCGCCACCCAGGCTCGAGAGGGCGACGCCGAAGAGGATGAGCATCAGGAGCACGGTGCTGGCGAGGCCGATGACGCTCCAGTACTCGTTGTGCATCCAGAACTGATTGAGCATCCCGTGTTCTCTCCCTTTGGGTTTCGGGGTCGCGCGGCATTCTAGCCGGAAATGCGTTCCGCCGCTTGCGTGTCCCCCGCGTCCCCTGGCAAGCTGCCGGGCGAATTCGAAGCGGGCAGCACGCGTGGCGGTGTAGCTCAGCTGGTAGAGCAGGAGAATCATAATCTCTGTGTCCGGGGTTCGAGTCCCTGCACCGCCACCACTTTTCCTTCCGCCCAACCTCTTGCCCCTCCGTCATTTGACGTGATCGACCGGGATCGTCCAGCGGTTGGTTGACATGTCCTTGAGCGGGACTCTACGGTGAAGAATATTCAAGCGCCACGCGGGGCCCCAGCGCGCGCTCCCCACGGAGGTGCTCATGTCTCGCCGCAATGCCAGGGCCTCACTGGTGAAGCTGGGGCTCGTCTGGACGGTTCTCGCTGTCGTTCCCTTTCTCGCTGCCCGGCCGGCAGCGGCCGGCGTGTGGCTCACGCCGTACGCCGGCTATTCGTGGTGGGACAACGAGCTCCATCTCAAGGACAACGTCCACTACGGTGGCAAGCTCGGCGTCTACTTCGGGCACTTCGGCATCGAGGGCAACTTCGGCTTCACGCCCGGTGACCTCGACACCGTCACCGTCGGTGGTGACAACAACGTCCACATCCTGAACTACAGCGGAGACCTGGTCTTCCGCCTCACGGGCGCCGAGTCCCGGGTGATTCCTTACATCCTGGGTGGCGCGGGCATCACCGACTTCCAGTTCGGCGGCAGCCTCGGCGACACGGCGCGCACGTCGTTCGACGCCGGCGGCGGTGTGCTGTTCAAGCTCTCGGACAGTTTCGGCCTGCGCTTCGAGGGCCGCGACCTGATGTTCAAGCTGGCCACCCCGAGCAACGACAACCTCCGCCACAACATCATCGCCACCGGCGGCCTGTCGATCGGCTTCGGCGGCGGCTCCAAGGACACCGACAAGGACGGGATCAAGGACAAGAGCGACCGCTGCCCGGACACGCCGCTCGGGTGCCGCGTCGACGCCGACGGCTGCCCGATCGACAGCGACAAGGACGGCGTGTGCGACGGAGTCGACCAGTGCGAGAACACGCCCTCCGGCGCCACCGTGGACGCGCGCGGCTGCCCGTCCGACAGCGACGCCGACGGCGTTCCCGACGGCATCGATCAGTGCCCGAACACGCCTTCCGGCACGCCCGTGGACGATCGCGGCTGCCCGCGTGACTCGGACAACGACGGCGTGACCGACGACAAGGACCAGTGCCCGAACACGCCGGCCGGCCTGGCGGTGGACGAGAAGGGCTGCCCGAAGGACTCCGACGGCGACGGCGTGACCGACGACAAGGATCTGTGCCCGAACACGCAGCCCAACGTGAAGGTCGACAAGGACGGATGCCCGATCGAGATCAGCGAGCGGGAAACCGAGATGCTCGACAAGGGCGTGATCACCGTCCGCAACATCCACTTCGAGACCGCGAAGTGGGACATCCTGCCGCAGGACGAGGCCGTGCTGAACGAGCTGGGCAAGATCTTCATCCAGTGGCCGCAGCTGCGCATCGAGATCGGCGGGCATGCCGACTGGCGCGGCACCGACGCTTACAACCAGACGCTGTCGGAGCACCGGGCGAACGCGGTGCGCGAGTGGCTGCTGTCGCACTATCCGGCGATCAGCGCCGCCAACTTCACCGCGGTGGGCTACGGCGAGAGCCGCCCCGTGGCGACCAACAAGACGGCGGCGGGGATGGCGCTCAATCGCCGCGTCGAGTTCAAGGTGATGAATCCGGAGGAGCTCACCAAGTACAAGGAGCGCCGCCGGGTGCTGCAGAAGGGCGAGTAACCCTCGCCGAGGGCCGCGTTGCGCGGGGCCCGTCGCCTCTCGGGGCGGCGGGCCCTTGTTCTAGAATGGGTCGCCCGGAGGCAAAGGAGCGAGAGACATGCGAGCCATCGTCTGGGTCGCGCTGGTCGCGACGCTGCTGGGATGTGCCTCTTCCGCCAAGCACGAGGAGGGGAGCGACACGTCGAGCGCGGCAACGACCGATTCCGCAGGCGCCGACCTCGTGCCGGCGGTGAACGCCTTCGCCTGCGACCTCTATCGCGAGCTCGCGGCCAAGCCGGGCAACCTCGTGTTCTCGCCGTTCAGCGTGTCGGCGGTCATGGGGTCGATCTACGCCGGCGCCGCCGGACAGACGCGCGCGGAGATGCAGAAGGCGCTGCACCTGCCTGCGGGCGAGGCCTCGGTCTACGAGGGCTACCGCACGCTCTTCGCGGCGCTCGACGCGCACGCCGCGAGAGGCGGCGCCCAGTGGACGCTCGCCCATCGCGCCTGGGTGCAGAACGGATTCCGGCTGCGTCCGGAGTACGTGGCCACCGTGCGCGACGACTTCGGATTCGACGTCGGCACCGCGGACTTCCGGGGCTCGCCCGACGCGGCGCGCACGGCGATCAATCAGTGGGTCGAGGAGAAGACGCGACAACGGATCAAGGATCTCTTCCCCCCCGGCTCGATCGACGGCGACATGCGGCTCGTGCTGGCGAACGCCATCTACTTCAAGGGACTCTGGGACCGGCAGTTCGACAAGAAGGCGACGCGCCCCGCCCGCTTTCACACGGGCAAGACCACGACGCGCGAGGT
>Ga0114129_10012335_pt1 | contig 12164 bp, 9 predicted proteins | sample RhiMetdeltSRZDD1_FD_80071 | JGI IMG/M metagenome (GOLD analysis project Ga0114129, IMG submission 80071) | Populus rhizosphere microbial communities from Tennessee, USA - Rhizosphere MetaG P. deltoides SRZDD1 (version 2) (version 2) | ecosystem: Host-associated > Plants > Roots > Rhizosphere >...
CGCGGTGTGCCGTCATGGATCGGCCGACGGTCTCCATCCATCGGTTGCCGGATTAGACGGACGTCCTCGCAAAACCGTTGGGGAATGTGCGCTTACGGAACGTCGGGACAGAATTGGGACGACTGGTGGGACCGATGAATCGGCTGGTAGATGTACTGCGCCTGCACGATGGTCGCACGCGATCGCGCACGGCTGATGCCTGGCACGTTGAAGGTTTTGCGCAGCATCGCAGGCGTTTACACTGGCGTCAAACGACTGTCCCCGCGCGGATCACCGCGCCCTTGGGAACGATGATGATCCCGTTTCTGATGAAGAGCCCGTCCCGGTCGTCCTGTTCGATGCCGCGCTCGTTCACCAGCCGCACGTCGTCTCCCAGGCGCGCGTTCTTGTCGACGATCACACGGTCGAGCACAACGTTGCGGCCGATGCCCAGCCGCATTGTCCCGGTCGGCGGTGTGTCCTCGTAAAAGTCTGCTCCCAGCAGAACCGACCGATTGATGCGCGCTCCCGGGCTGATTTGGGTGCGGATGCCGACGACCGAATTGGAGATCTCGCATTCGTCCAGATGGCAGCCTTCGGCAACGATGGACGATTCGAGCCGGCACTGTGAGATCCGGCTCGGCGGCAGAAAGCGCGGGTGCGTGTAGATCGGCCATCTCGGGTGGAAGAAGTTGAACGGCGCGCCCGGCTGTGTGAGCTGGATGTTGGCGTCGTAGAACGCTTCGATCGTGCCCACGTCCGCCCAGTAGCCACGAAAAATGTACGGGCTGACACGGTGAGTTTCGAGCGCCGCCGGAATGATCTCCTTGCCGAAGTCGATGCCCTGCCGCTCGATGACGTCGAGAAGCACGTCACGCGAGAAGACGTAGATGCCCATTGAGGCAACGAACGGCTTGGCCGCCGTGGTGCCGCCAAGCGTCGATCCCCTTGGGATGCTCGTGCCGATCTCCTCGAGCCGCTCCGCGGTAGGTTTTTCCTCGAATCCGACGATGCGGCCGGAGGTATCGAAGCGGAAAATTCCCATCTGCGTCGCGTCGGACGCGCTGACAGGCAGTGCCGCGATCGTGATGTCGGCGCCGTCTTCGATATGCGCTTCGATCATTTCGCAGAAGTCCATCCGGTAGAGATGGTCGCCGGCGAGAATAAGGAAGTAGTCGGCGTCGTATCCCGTGAAATGCCTGGCTGCCTGCCGAACGGCGTCGGCTGTTCCCTGAAACCACTTGGAGCTGTCAGGCGTCTGCTCGGCGGCAAGGACCTCGACGAAGCCATCCGAGAACGTATCCAACCGGTATGTCTGCGCGATGTGCCGGTTGAGCGATGCCGAGTTGAACTGCGTCAGCACGAAAATCCGCTTCAGGCCGGCATGGAGGCAGTTGCTGATGGGGATGTCGATGAGCCGGTATTTTCCGCCCAGGGGTACGGCCGGTTTCGAACGAGTATTGGTCAGCGGGAAGAGCCGGGCGCCCCGGCCTCCGCCAAGAATCAGCGTCAGCACGTCGTTCATAGGTCCTAGATCTTACCGTTGCCCGGCTCGTCCGGACTCGAGGTCGCAAGAGTTCACCCCGCTGACCCGTGAACGTTGCACGAACGTCACGCCCGTATGGTCAACTACTCGTAGAGCGTGAGGTAGCCGGGCCCGCGGCCGGTGGTCGGATTCTGGGGGGAGCCCACGTCGGCAGGCAGATGTCCTGAGCGGCAATGGCTCGAAGTCCCTCGCCGCCCACCGGACGCGGGTCCCGCGCCCATCCTGCACCCAGATATCGCCGGGTAAGTCAGTTCCGGCGCCTTCCGTCGCCACCCCCAGCAGGCGACTCCCAAACGGCATTGAACGTCGGAAGGATGCGCACGTCGCAACCTTCAGGGAGGTCCCGTTGGTGCGCGTCGCCATTTTCACCGACTACGATTTCGACCGGTGCAACGGATTGACGACCACGTTGAAGGCGGTGCTCCGGCACGCGCCACCCGACATCAAGCCCCGGATCTACACGTTTTCCGACCTCGAAATCGACGAACGGGACTATCTCGCGCTCAGATGTCCGAGGCTTTCGGTTCCCGGCCGGGCCGACCTTCGAATTTTCCTGCCGAAGCTCGGCTGCCTTCAGCGACGCCTGACCCAGGACGAGATAGGCGTTGTCCACCTGACGTCCGCTGGACCGGCTGGTTCGGCGGCACGATTTCTAGCGCGGCGGACTGGGCTGCCGCTCGTCGGCAGTTTTCATACGCGGCTCGGGGGGCCGAAGCCTTCGGTCTGGTACCCCAGGACGCAGATGGACAGCTACATCCGCTGGCTGTATGGACGCTGCGAGCGCGTGCTGGTGCCGTCGCACGATTCCAGTGAGAGGCTCGGCGCGGCCGGATGGGATTCGACGCGCCTGGCTGTCTGGCCTCGCGGGGTCGATTCACGCGTCTTTGCCCCCGAGCGCCGATCGGAGTCGTTGCGCGATCGCTGGGGCGTTTCCGACAAGCGCCCGGCAGTTCTGTATGCCGGCCGCCTCTCACGCGAAAAGGGTCTGTCGCTGCTCGATCAGATCGGGTCGCTGCTGTATCGCCGCCGCAGGGCCTACCGGTTCATCATTGCTGGCGACGGACCGATGAGCCCGGAGTTGCGCCAGGCCATACCCGATGCGGTTTTCACGGGACAGCTTCCACAGAATCAACTCGCTGTGGCAATTGCCTCCGCCGATGTCTTCGTGTTCCCCAGCGACAATGACGCCGCAGGCAGTGCCGTGCTCGAAGCGCAGGCGTGCGGTGTCCCGGTGATTGTCAGCGCCGCTGGCGCGCCCAGGGAAAACATGATCGACGGGGAGACGGGACTGGTGTGTCGTCCCGGCGATCCCGCCGCGTTTGCCGCCGGCATCGAGCAACTCCTCGTCGATCGCTGCCGGCGGGCCAGGATGGGCGTGGACGCGAGACGATTCGCGGCCGTGCGCTCCTGGGATGTCTCGCTCGCGGCACTCTCCGCTTCGTACCGCGCTGCAGCCGCCCCTGGCGCGCCCGATGCGCATGCGGCCGGCTGCCAGCCGCTGGTCAGCGCTCGGCTGCGTAGATGAGCGGCAGTCCGGACTTCGGGTTGCCGACGACGACGACCTTGGCGTTCGAGCTTCGTGCGAGCTCGATGGTCGCCTCGATGCCCTTCCACTCGAGCAGCTTATCGCTGATGCCTTGCGAGACGATGTCCTGGAAGTCCTTGATGCCGGCCGCTTCGACGCGCTTGCGCTCCGCTTCCTGCCGTTCCTTCTGAAGAACGAACTCCATGCGCTGCGCTTCTTGCTGCGCTTGCTGCTTGGCCTCTATGGCGCGCTTCAGCGTGTCAGGAAGTTGCAAGTCACACAGCAGGATGTTTTCGACGACGAGTCCGCGCGGCTGGAGTTGCGTCTGGAGCTCCGTCAGAATCTGTCTGGCGATACCCTCACGCGAGTCCGAGTAGAGCGCGCTGGCGGTGTTGGATGCGGTGATGCCGCGCATGGCCGAGCGGAAGTTGGGTGTCAGGAGTACGTCCGCGTAGCCAGGGCCCACCTTCTGGAAGACTTCTGCGGCACGCTCGGGCTGCAGGTGATAGAGGACCGACGCTTCCAGCCCCATGATGAGGCCTTCCTTCGACGGAACCGACGCTCGTTCCTTCAGCTCCTGTGTTTTCACATCGAGCTGATGAACCTTCGACAGTGGATTCACCAGGTGGATGCCTTCCGGCAACGTCCTGCCGGTGACCCGTCCGAAGAGTGTTTCGACACCGACGTGCCCGGTTCGCACGCAGGAGACCGTGCTGATGGTTGCGATTCCGAGGACCCCGAGCAGCATGAGGCCGAAGCCACCTCGCCGCAGAGTCTGTCCGCGGAACGACGTGCTCTCGAAAGTCACTGAGTCGCGCATGCAGTCCTCCAGCCGCCGTTGATGAGTGAACGTTGAACTTGAAGGCGGCAGGAACAGGATACAAAGGCGAGATTTCGCCTAGATTACGCGCGATCCAGGTGGGGTGTATGCAGCAAAGCTGCTCTGGATGTAGGGACTTCAGGCTGTTTACCCACGCGAGATTCTCCTGTTATCGTGACATCACAGGCGGCCGCTATTCTGGAGGCGAGGTCGTCATGCATACTCACACCTCGGGCGGTTCCCTCGGTCTCGAGCAGGCAATGCGGCGCGCGCGCGCCGACTACAAGGAAATGCCGGGCCTCCGGCTCACCGCGGCGCAGGCCAGCCGGCTCTGGGCGCTCGATGCACCGCTCTGTGCGGCCGTGCTGTCCCAGCTCGTGGAACAGGGGTTTCTCGCGCGAGCCGCGAACGCGGCGTTCGTGCGCGCTGAGTGATCACCGTCGGGTTACGCTGTACGGCGCGCGGCGATGACGACGCTGTCGCCTGCCTCACGAGCGCGAGCTTCTTCGCCGCGTTATGCAGCGCCTGCTTGTCACCTGCCGAAACGCATCATCAAGCTCATCAGCAGCATTGAGGTCACACTCGACCACGATCCTGCGACGCGAGGACGGATCAGGTACTCTTTCTACCTGATTACAGCGCAGCATGTGTCAAACCTTGTCCGGTCCCTGACGACGCGTCATATTGTTCAATGAGTGTTAACACGCCAAAAGACGATCGGTCAGTGTCGCAGGCAGGGGTGAGCCCCCTCGCGGGGAAGCCGCCCGATCCGCTCAGCCTGGTCAACATCCCGCGCCTGATCGCGGCGTACTACACCGAGCGCCCCGATCCATCCATTGCTGCGCACCGAGTCAGCTTCGGCACCTCGGGCCACCGGGGTTCTGCGTTCGCGTGCGGGTTCAACGAATGGCACGTACTCGCGATTGCGGAAGCGATTTGCCGGTATCGGGAAGCGCAGGCCATCAACGGTCCATTGTTTCTCGGGATCGACACGCATGCGCTTTCCGAACCGGCGTCGCGAAGTGCCCTCGAGGTGCTGGCGGCCAACGGGGTCGACGTCCAGCTCGCCGCCCACGATGAGTACACGCCGACGCCCGCTGTGTCCCACGCCATCCTCAATTACAACCGCGGGCGCCGGACGGGCCTTGCCGACGGGATTGTGATCACGCCGTCGCACAACCCTCCGGAGGACGGCGGATTCAAGTACAACCCGCCGCACGGTGGACCGGCGGGAACAGATGTGACGCGCCAGATCGAAACGCTAGCCAACGAGTTGCTGCGCTCCGATCTTGCGGGTGTGAAGCGTGTTCCGTACGAACGGACGCTCAAGGCCTCGACCACACATCGGTATGACTATCTCAACCTCTACGTTCGCGAATTGCGCGACGTGCTCGATCTGGATGCCATTCGCGGTGCTTCGTTACGGCTCGCCGTGGATCCGCTCGGCGGTGCGGGCGTCCGCTACTGGGGTGCGATTGCCGAGATGTATCAGCTGAACCTGACGGTCACGAACCAGCAGGTCGATCCCACGTTTCGGCTGATTCCCCTGGACTTCGACGGCCGCATCCGGATGGATCCCTCATCGCGCTATGCGATGCAGTCGCTGATCGAGCTCAAGGATCGATTCGACGTGGCGTTCGCGTGCGATGCCGACCACGATCGCCATGGCGTTGTGACGAAAGGGGCGGGCCTGCTGCCCCCGAACCACTATCTGGTGGCCTGCATCCAGTATCTCTTCGTACACCGGCTGCAGTGGCCGGCGCATGCAGGCGTGGGCAAGACCGCCGTGTCGAGCAGCATGATCGACCGAGTGACCACGGCCCTCGGCCGCCCGCTCTATGAGGTGCCCGTGGGTTTCAAGTGGTTCGTCGATGGTCTGCTGACCGGTGCGCTCGGCTTCGTCGGTGAGGAGAGCGCCGGTGCGACATTCCTCAGGCGCGATGGATCGGTGTGGACGACCGACAAGGACGGCATCGTGGCTGCGTTGCTCGCCGCAGAGATGATGGCGACCACCGGCCGCGATCCCGGAGAGATATATGCGGCGGTGACGCGGGACCACGGCGATCCGGTGTACGAGCGCCTCGATGCGCCTGCGAATCAGCAGGCGCGGGCGGCCCTTGCTCGAGCCTCGCGAGAAGACCTAAAGTCGGATCGGCTCGCCGGCGAATCGATCACGCAGGTCATGACGCTGGCCCCAGGCAACGGTGAGCCCCTGGGCGGAATCAAGGTCGTGGCGGAGAGCGGATGGTTTGCGGCACGGCCCTCGGGGACCGAGGAGTTGTACAAGGTGTACGCCGAGAGTTTTCGCGGCGTGGATCATCTACGACAGATCCAGGAAGACGCGCGCGGTCTGGTCGGCGAACTGATCGGCAGGCAAGGATCTACAGACAGCGTCGCTCAATAACCGAACGATGATCTTACGTTCGGATCTTGAACGCCCGCGCCCAGTACGCGCGAACCTGACCGATCAAAGACGATGGAAGCGGGACATATCCAAGCGGTTCGGCCACCGGTGATCCCCGCTCCAGCGACCACTTGAAGAAGTCCAGTGCGGCGGCCGTTCTGGTTCGCGGCGCCGACTTGTGCATCAGGATGAACACCGTGGCCGTGATCGGATAGGCGTCGTCAGCCGCAACATCGGTGAGCAGAACGTAGAAATCCTCTGTTGCATTCCAATTCGCACCAGCTGCGGCGGCCTGGAAGGTCGACGGCTGTGGGCGGACGAACCGGCCCGATCGATTCTGAATGACGGCATCGTTGAGAGCCAGTTGCGACGCCTGCGAGTAGTCGACGTACCCGATCGAGTTCTTCACACGCTGGATCTGACGCGCGACCCCTTCGTTCGCCTTCACTGCTGTTCCCGTCGGCCAGCTGACGAGCAAACCCGAACCGACCCGGGTCTTCCATTGAGGGCTCGCTTTGCTCAGATAGTCAGTAAAGTTGAAGGTCGTTCCGGATCCATCGGATCTGTGCACGACCGAAATGGGTGCGTCGGGGAGCGTCAGCCTCGGATTGAGCGCGCGAATGGCTTCGTTCGACCACTTGGTAATTGTCCCGAGGAAGATGTCGGCAACGATGGGACCGGTCAACCTCAACTCGCCGGGGCCTACGCCATCGATATTCGTGGTGACGACGACACCGCCAATCACGATGGGAAACTGGGCGAGGTTCGCAGACGCAAGTTCGTCCGGCTTCAGCGGCATGTCTGAGGCGCCGAAATCCACTCGGCGATCCTTGACCCGCAGCATGCCGGCCAGCGACCCGACGGGTTCATATTCCAGTGCCGTGCTCGCGGGCGGATCCTCCAGGCCCGAATTTGGGAGAGGGAAATCACCACCCCGCGCCGCGGCTGCCCGATAGTCGCGGGACCACCGCGACAGGATCGGATAGATGAACGTTGAGCCTGCGCCCGTGATGCCAGTGCCGCCAAGCACGTCCTGTGCGCGCGTCTGGCTGGTTGTCATGGAGACAGCCGCCACCATGAAGACGACGACGAGCTGGCGTTTCATGGGGACGGACATGTTGCCCTTCGTGGCGGATGCGAACAAGTCAGAATGCGCTGACGCGTTCAGCCTGAGACCGGAGCCAGGTTCGCACTGTCGAGCGACGGTGTCTTCAATTCGGTCGCGCTGGCCACTACGCGTGGCACCGACCGACGCTCGGTTCGGATGCGATCGATGAGGAAGAAGGCGCGCTCGGCGCTGCCCAGCAACTCGAGGAGCGCGCCGCGTTCTTCCCAGGACAGGTCAGTGCCGAGTGTCAGGCAGCGTTCGCGCGTAATGATGATGAACCGCTCGAGCTCGGCCGCTTCGGGAACGTCGCCTGCGGCGTCCGCGACGATGGCACGAACGGCGACGGAGATCTGATCGAGGATGTCGTCGACGATTCTGCGTCCCGCAGGTGAGAAGGGATGCCGCTCGACGCGTCGCGCGACCTGGTACAGTGTCTCCCCCAGGCTGCCGGTGAAGTCTCCTTCCTCGATCAGGCTGGCAAGGAGATCCGCGCGGTCGTAGGGCATGTCGGGATGAAACATGGCCGCCGTGTAGCGGCGGATGTCGCGGCTGAGGATATCGACAGCAGCCTGGTGCTCCTTGGCACTTCCCGGTGCCGACTTGTCGTGGCGCGCGATGGCGAGAAAGAGCGTGCTCGCCTGGACGTAGCGGGCCATCTCCTGTTGCACGAGCGGCACGCCGGTCGCGAATTCCCGGCCTTTGGACGGGTCGAGGAACCGGGTGATCGAGTAGTCCTCGGCATCTTCCCCTGAAGTCCGGCCGACACGCGCCAAAACCCTCTCGAAGACGCCGACAAACGGGAAGAGGAGCGCCGTGTTGAAGACGTTGAAGGCCGTCGAATACACCCCGACGGCGACTGGAACGAGCGGGAACGTCACGTTGCCATCCCGGATCGTCGGCACGCCAGGGTCACCGCCAAACCAGCCCATCACCCAGGTCAGCAGGTCCATGGACGGGAAGAACAGCGGCAGCATGACCGTGACACCGATGATGTTGAAGGCGATGTGCGCGTAAGCCGCGCGCTTGGCGTTCTTCGAGAGGTTCAGCGAGGCAATCCAAGACGTGATCGTCGTTCCCAGATCGGCGCCGAGCGAGAAGGCGACGGCGGTTCTCCAGTCGAGCACGCCGGCAGCTCCCAGTCCCATCACAATGCCGATGGTTGCCGACGACGAGTGGATCATCGCGGTGATCAGCGCCGCGGTGAGGATGCAGTAGATCAATCCGAGAAACGAGTCGGCGCGAAGGCCCGAGATCGCCGACATGATCTCGGGCATGTTCCGAAGCGGGCGCAGACCGCCAGTGAGGAGGTTGAGACCGTAGAAGATCAGCGCGAATCCCATGCAGGCCAGAGCGATGTTGCGGACCCGCTCACCCTTGGCTAAGACATGAACCATGGCGAACAGGCCACCCAGGAGCAGGCCAAGTGGCCCCAGCGGCAGCGCGATGAGTCCGTTGCCGAGGGTCGTCCCGATGTTGGCGCCCATGATCACGCTGATCGCCGGACGCAACGCGAGCACACCGGAGTTGACGAGGCCCACGACCATGACGGTCATCGCCGTGCTCGACTGCAGCACGCCGGTGATCGCGGTCCCGGCGATGACGCCCTTGATGGGCGTGCCGGCAATTCTCGCCAGCAACGTCCGCATCCGGTTGATCGCGAGGCTCTGAATCCCGTTGGACATGAACTCGAGCCCGAGCATGAATATGCCGAGGCCGCCAACGACCGGAACGAGAAGATCCTTGAAGTAGTCGACCTGCATGGTTCCCGACATTGCTCGAAGCGGGCGAATGTGTGAGGCGACAACGCTACAAGAGCGGTGTGATCGCTGTGTGACTCGAGTGTGAAATTGCTGATCGCACGCCGCCGGATGAGGTCGCTTAAGTCTCACTGCTTCCTGCACACGGCAGACGTGCCTCACTCGCCGGGACTGGCGACGTTCTCATTCGTCGGTTTGCAGTTACCGGATCCAAGGACTGCATCCGTGCGCATCGTCGCCGGCAACGAGGTCAACAAGGAGCCAAGCCCAGGCTGGACGTCGTCGTCATGGACGATTTCATCTACGCAGAGCCCCGGATCACCCAGTAACGACGGGACACCACGAAAACTCGTTTCACCTCCCTCACTATTGACCCAGAGCCTCCTCGCGCTGCCAGTTGCCGGGCGGCGCAGGCGCGGGGCATTGTCGAGTCAGCGCGTGTGGCACATCGGCGATGGCGTCGAGATCACGATCAGTCGTGGCTTGTGCCGTCAGATTGAGCGGATCTTTGCACTCGCGCCCGCTGCACACTGACTCTGGACGGGTCGAACGCTTCCGACGAGGTCGGATCAGGAGTTGCACTTCGAGGTTCGGCCGGTCGTGGATCTGCGGCTGCGCCGTCCGCGCGTCAGCGCGGCGTCATTAGGCGGTGCGCCAGGCGAGGCGGAGCCTCGATGGTCTGAGGCGCAGCTTCACCAGGTCAGGAGGTTTCCGATGCAGGTTCTAGTCGACAGAACGAAGGACACCATCGTCGCAACGATCAAGGGCGCGGGCGAGATCGTCAACGCGGTCACCGACACGGTGAGCGAATCGCTCAGCACGGCGCTGAAAGGCACAGGGTCGGTCGGCAGGGCACTGACCGAGGCCGTCTCCGACGTGGCCTGTGGTGCGATCGAGGGCACGTCGCAGGTCGGCGGCGATCTCGGGAAGGCAGCGAAGGGGGCAGTCATCGGGGTTCTCCGAGGAACGAAGCAGGTCGGGGGCGAAGCACTTGACGCGGTGGGATCGACCGTCCAGAACCTCGTGAAAACCACTATGGATGTGGGCGGTGACGCTGGCTCGGCCGCTCGAAACGCCATGGAGGGTGTGATCGAGGGCGCGGCCAGCGTTGGGATCAAGGGAGTCGACGGCATCTCTGCGGCCGCGGCTGGAGCGATCCAGGGCCTCGGAGGCATTGGCAAGGCTGCCACCGTGACGACCTCCAACGTCGCCCGGGAACTGATTCGGGGAGCAGCAAACGTCGGAGGCGATCTTGGTTCGGCGGCCAAGGGCACCATGCTGGGCGTCCTGCGCGGGACTAAAACGCTGACCGCGGAAGCGGCCGACACGGTCGGTTCAACCGCAGGCAGCCTGGTCAAAGCGACCGCCGAGGTCGGCGGAGACGTGGCGGTCACCGCGAAAGCCGCAGTCGAGGGTGCGATCCAGGGTGCGAAAGAAGTCGGCGTCGATGTCGCGGCTGCGGCGTCAGCAGCAGCGAACGGTGCGCTCAAGGCGGCCGGTGATATCAGCACGACGGCGGTCGAACAGGTCGAGCGGGCAGCGACCGGTGTGATCGGCGGCGTCAAGGTCGTCGTCACGTCGCCATTCCGGAAGTAACGATCCATCCGTGAGAGGTGCCCTCCGGGGATGCTTCGCGCATCCGCGGAGGGGCAACTCAGCATCGATCGCTAACGGCGTGGGAACTGGTCGGGGTTGTCCGTGAAGAGCGCGTCGACGCCGTAGTCGTACAGGAACTTCGCCATTTCGTCGCGGACGGACGGATAGCGGCCATGACTCGCCGAGCGGAACGTCCAGGGCGTCACGGTCAAACCGGACGCGTGTGCCCACTCGACGAGCTGCGGCATCTTCTCGAGGATCGCCTTGTTCGGACCGAGGCCCGTGGCCCAGGTCGCGATCGCTTTGACCTTCTCGGTTGAGTCCACGCTGATCGCGTTGGCTGCCTCCACGAGGATGACGCGCTTGACCTGCGGCAGGTCCCTGGCCAGTTGCTTGACCGTGACTGGATCGAACGACTGGATGATCACAGGCGACCGTGCATCGGCAATCAATGAATTGCGTTGGAGCGCCTCGGCCAGCAGGGCTTCGGGGTGAATGCCGCGGTCCCGGTAGAACGCCGGATCCTTGAGCTCCGGATACAAGCCGGCCTTTCCCTTCACAAGGTCGATCGCCTCCTGAAACGTTGGAACGCGCGCGCCGGCAAACTTCGGATCGAACCAGGCGCCCGCATCCAGCAGCTTGATCTCGGCCAGCGTGAAGTCATTCACGAGCCATCGTCGCGCTGAGGTACCGCCGCGAGTGTCTTCGACGAAGCGATCTGGGAAGATCGCTTCGACGTTCGTCGTCCGCTCCATGGTCAGGTCGTGGATGCAGACGAGCACGCCGTCTTTCGTGACGGCGAGATCCTGTTCGACGAAGTCGGCCCCTTGATCGATCGCGAGGCTGTAAGCGGCGAGCGTATGTTCCGGGGCGTACGCAGAGGCGCCACGGTGGGCGACGACTTGCTTCCTCCCGGACGTCTGCGCCACCCCCTGTGTCAGGAATGCCGACACGAACAGTGCGCACAGGACAAGGTTCTGTCGCATCGATGTCTCGATTCGCATCAGAACATCAACTTGACGCCGAGCTGCAGCTGACGGGCATCGAACGTGCCTGTGATCGTGCCGTAGTCGGCGGCACTGCGATTGGCGTTCGGCGCGCGGAAGTTCACCTTGTTGAGCAGGTTGAACGCTTCGAGACGAACCTGAACTCGGGTCTGCGGTCCGACCGGCAGCGGGAAATCCTTCGCGGCGACGAGGTCCATCTGCCAGAACCAGGGACCACGGACGCTATTGCGCGGCGCGTTGCCGAACGGCTGGCTGGGATCCGTCGGCGCGGTCACGGTGTCGCGGCTCAGATACGCTGTCACCGAGTCGCGGTCCCCATAGGGATCGCCGTTCTGGTTTGGGCGATATGTGTTCGCGCCACGGAAATCCTGTTGAATCCCTGACACCTGGAAACTCGCGGCTGGGGAGTATCGCAACGTCGC
>Ga0114129_10012337_pt1 | contig 12164 bp, 9 predicted proteins | sample RhiMetdeltSRZDD1_FD_80071 | JGI IMG/M metagenome (GOLD analysis project Ga0114129, IMG submission 80071) | Populus rhizosphere microbial communities from Tennessee, USA - Rhizosphere MetaG P. deltoides SRZDD1 (version 2) (version 2) | ecosystem: Host-associated > Plants > Roots > Rhizosphere >...
CGCGACGTACAAGGCCGCGGACCGTGCCGTGATCTGCGCGCGGCAGATCGCGCCACATCGCATGCGCGACGCCGCGTTCGCGCTCGAGGATGCGCTCTCGCACACGCTGGCCGCCGCGTTTCGCGTGCGCGCAACGGTGCGTGCCCGCCGGTTCCTCCGCACGAAAGACGATTTGCGCGGCCGTTCGTGTCATTGTCGCCAGGGCCGCCAGCCGGATGTCCATCTCGTCCACAGTGAAGGCCTGCGCGAAGCGTGCGATGTCGTCATCGACTACGCGAGCAACGTCGAGAATCCGTACCGACCGCAGATCCCGCTGACCCTGGTCACGACGATCGCATCGGAGATCGCGCACGGCGATCTCGTCCACGTGAAGACCGATCATCTCGAGGCTTTCGTCCGCGACATCCTGCCGCGGACTTCCGGACCGATCGTGCTCGTGACCGGCGATTCGGACATCAGTCCGGTCGGCCGCTTCGAGCATCTCCTGGACGACGATCGGATTCTTCACTGGTTCGCGCAGAACTGCGACGTGGCGTACGAGCATCCGCGCCTGACCCGCGTGCCGATAGGCGTCGACAATCCGATCTACACGAAGCTCGAAAAGCGGCTCGGCTTCGCGGTCTCGGCGGTGCTGGGCAAGATTCCGTTCGATCGGAGGTTCAGCCGCAACGCGATGGGCGACCAGGCACGGCTCCAGGAGATCGCGCGCCGGAAGACGCGAACGATCCGCGAGAAGCCGGCACGCGTGCTCTGCACGTTCCACTGCAACCAGCAACTGCTCTCCAACGCCGACACGATTCCCGATCGCGCCGACGCCTACGCCGCGCTGCGCGATCAACCCGACTGCCATGTGATTCGGCGCCGGCTGCCGCAGGACGAGTACTGGCGCGCGCACGATGACTTCGCGTTCGAAGTGTCGCCGCGCGGCAAAGGCCTCGATTGCTTCCGCACCTGGGAGTGCCTCTTCCTCGGCACCGTCCCGATCGTCAAGACGTCGCCGCTCGACGCGCTCTACCGGCAAGAGCAATTCCCGGTCGTCATCGTCCAGTCGTACGAAGAGATTTCCTCCGCGAACCTCCGCCGGTGGAAAGCGGATCTCGAAGGCGGCTTCACGCCGGAATTGATCCGGCGGCTGTCGAATGACTACTGGGTGGAGCGGATTCGCGGGACGATATCGCGCAGCGTGGTGTCGACGCGCGTGCCGGCGTAGAGCGCCGCGCTCACGGTGTCCGCGACGCGACGCTCGTCGGTCGACAGGCGGGCTGTGAGACCCGCATCGCCGCGACAACGCTCGGCGCCGCGAGCCCAGACGTCGCGCGCTTTCGCGCGATCGTCGAGACGCCAGTAGCCGTCGCCAATCGACGCATAGACACGTGCCACGAGCGGAAGCGGAGTCTCCGGCGTGACGAGCGTGAGCGCATGCTCGAGATCGGCGATGCCGCGCGGGATTCGCTTGAAGATGAAGTTGTTGTAGTAAAGATTCACGAGACCGCGGATGTAGTACGCGATCACCGACGGCTGGCGCTCGATCGACTTCGTCGCCGCGCCGACCGCGTCGCGGCCGAGATACAGCCGCCGGATGTCGCCGGCCACCGGCACCTTGTCGACGTACGCGAGCGCGAGGCTGATGTGGACGTTGGGTCCCGTGTGCTTCTGCTTCGCGAGCTTCTCCAGCACCGCAATCGATCGATCGAAATCACCCGACGCGATGACGAGCTGACGGTAGTCCGCTGCGAGCGTCAGATTTTCGGGATCGCGCTGGACCGCCTGCTCGAGGTCGGTGAGGTCTGGGCGGACACGCAGGTCCGCCCCTACGACAATCGCCGTAGGGGCCGACCGATGTGTCGGCCCAAAGACGAGAAGCAGCGCGAGGAGCATCACCGCTCGAACCGGAGCTGCAGGCGGAACTGGCGATACTCGGAGTTGTAGAAGCTGCCGAACGCTCTCGATCCGATGTTTGCCTGCACGTCCGACGGCAGGAACGAGTTGAACGCGTTGTACGCGCGGATGCCGATCCACGGCTCCCACTTCAGAATGTGGAACCGGTGCTCGATGCCGAGATCCTGCCGGTAGCGGATCGGAAAGCGGCGCGAGTTGCGCGGGCCGACGAAGTCGAGCGCTTCGTCGACGACCGAGTACGGGAGCCCGGTGCGCCAGTCGGTGATGCTCACGAACAGCCACCGCGGCGTCGGCATCCACCGCGCGCGCGCCAGCACGCGGTGCGGCACGTCGGTGCTCGCCGGTCCGTAGCTGTTCGGACCAATCACCGGCGACATCATCGTGTCGAAGAATGCAGCGAATGGATTCAGATCGGACTGGACGTTCGCATGCGCGTACGACACGTTGACGTCGGCCGCGGTCGACTGCGTGTAATGGACTCCCACTTCGGCGTCGCGATATCGCGAGCGTCCTTCGCTTTCGAGCAGCAGCTCCGCGACGCCGTTGCGCTGACGCGGATCGACGATCAGCTCGTGCGAGCCGCGCCGATCGAGCAGGCTCGCGTGCAGCGTCCACTTCGCCGACAGCCGGTGATCGTAGGAGAGGTCCCACGTGGAGCTGCGCGCCGTCCGCAGATCGGGTTGCGTGACGTGCGTGAAGCGGACGCCCGGCGCCAGCGGCGTGATGCCGTCGGCCGCGAACCGGGTGTCGACCGCCGCCTCGAACTGATCGAACGCGCCGGCCGCCGACGGCGTCCGCTCGTAGAACAATCCGTAGCCGCCGCGCAGCACCGCGCTCCCCGATTCGGTGAGCAACAGCGCCGCGCCGACGCGCGGCGTCACGTTCCAGCGGCGCACGACGCCGTCGCGATCCAGCCGCGCGCCGTACTCCGCGTACCAGCGTGTCGTCGGCTGTACTCGATCCTGCGCGAAGACGGCGACGTCGGTCGTGTGAACGCTCTCCGTCGACATGCGATCGAACTCGAGGAGCCGCGCCCGCGTGCCGTCCGCGCGATAGATCTGCACGGGACGGCTGTCGCTGGAGCCGTCGTAGTGGCTGTGCAGCACGTCGACGCCCAGCTTGAACAGATGCAGGCCGGTCGGACCGCCGTTGGCCGATCCCGACAACGTCTCGATCGCCTGAATCGTCGACGGCGATCGGCGCTGCGTGTTGAAGAAATTTCCGAGCGTGTCGTCGGGCCACAACTGCATCGGCGCGGTGCCCTGCCCGGCGAGCTCGGTGCGAGACGTACGAACCTGCACGGTCGATTCGCCGACGAGCGTGTCGCTCCACAGCGCGCGCTCGCTCACCGCGCCTTGATTCACCCGATCGTGCACATCCACCGTCGCGCTCGGCGGCGTGAAGGTCCCGAGCGACGCCTGCGTCGTCACGCTCGGAAAGAAGCCGCCCATCGCGATCAGCGAATGGCGCGGCGACAGATTCGCGTCGGCGCGCGTGAACGAGCTGAACCAATGCGTCGTGCGGCGCTCCTCCTCCGGCCGGCTCGGCACGTCATCGGTGCTGTACCGATACTGCGCCGCCTGCTCGACGAAGAGGCGGTTCTTGATGACGGGTCCGCCGAGCTCGAGACGCGGTCCCCACCCGGAGATGCCGTTGATGTTGTAGAGATCCTGATGCCGCTTCGCGCGGAACGTCGGATCGAGATTGTTCAGCCGGATCTGCCACTGGTCGCCGGCGCGCCGCGTCTGGATGACGACGAGTCCCGACGAGAAGCGGCCGTACTCCACGGCGTACGGATTCGGCAACACCGCGACCGAATCGATCGCCCCATCCGGCAATGTGAAGTGGACGAGCCCCATCGACGGATCGGCGAGCGTCGTCGCGCCGATCTGCACGCCCGCCTGCGTCGGCCGTCCGCCTTTGATGCTGACGCCACCCGGCACTTCGATGACGCTCGCGAGCAGCCGCAGCGCGGCCTGCAGGCCGCCGCCCGGCGCGAGCTGCTCGGCCTCCCTGCTCGCGATCGCATCGCTCGTGCCGAGCGTGTCGGCGGTCGACACGATCCCTGCCGCCGCCGTCACCGTGACGGTGTCGGTCAGCGTCGCGATGGCGAGGTCGATCGCGAGATCGGCCGGTTTGGCGGCTGCCGCCACGGCGCGGACAATCGCGGGCGTGAAGCCCTCGAGCGAGACGACGATCGTGTACGTGCCGGACGGCAGCGCGGCAATGTGAAAGCGGCCGTCGCCGTCGCTGAGCAGCGAGGTGACGGTGTTCCCCGCGCCATCGCGCACGGCGATCTGCGCGCCGCCAAGCGGAATCGTGCCGCCTTGTGTGGCGACGATGCCGTCGATCACCCCGTCCGTACGTGATTGCGCGTGCGCGGGTCGGGCGAAGCCCCCGGCGACGATGACGAGCGCGAGAAACGCACTGAGGCGGACGAAGCGGAACGACAGGCAGATCGGCGTCAAGAAGAACCTTCAGTCGGGGACAACTTATTCTAACCCGCCGACGCACCGTCGGGCGCGAAGGCGGCCGGTTACGTGGCGACTCGCGGCAGGTGATTGCCGACCGCCGGCCATACTTCCTTTACAACACGATCGTACTGGCGTTCATCGTCGATTTCACCCCAGCACAGCGTCTCGATCAGAATCGCGGCGATCGGATAGAGGCGCGCGATCGCGACGAGGCCGTCGGTTTCATAGTCCATCTGCGCGTGGCCGTTCGTGTCGACGAATTTCCGGAACGCGTGGAGCATCGCCGTCGCCGCCGACGGCGAGAGCCGCGTGATGCCGACGAACTCGCCGTGGACCGCTGGCAGATCGAACTTCGCTTTGCTCATGAGCTCGAGCCGCCCCTCCGGCGCGCAGACCCACACTTCGTCGCCCGCGCCGGTCGACCCCGAAATCACCGTCGCGTCCGGCGCCGCGCCGCTCATGATCGCCGTCAGCGCGCGCGCCTCGTAGACGATGTCGCTTTCGAGCACGAGCGCATCGTGGTGCACGCGATCGAGTGCGATGGCGAGCGACGCCATGCTGCCCGTCGTCGCGTACTTGTCGTTCACCACGAGATCGACGTTCCGCTGACCCGACGCGAACCGCTGATAGTGGTCCGCGGCATAGCCGGTGACGATCGTGACATGCTCGATGCCGGCGGCGCGCAGGAGCCGCACCGATCGGCCGACCAGCGACTCGTTGTCGATCTCGATGAGGCCTTTGGGCCGATGGTCCCCCACGGATCGCAGCCGCGCTCCCGATCCCGCCGCGAGAATAATGGCGTGCCGGACCGACGCTTCCACGATTCACCCCATCGCGTTTCTCCTGAAACGCACGGTCAGCTCGGCCGGGGCTGGTTCGACGCGGCCGACGCTCGGCGCGTCGCAGCGCTCGATCTCGACCAGCAGCATTGCGGGCCCCGGCTCGATAAAGAATGTCGACAGTGTATGGTTGAGCTCGGCGGCCGACCGTAGTCGAATAGTACGCCCGTACCCCGCCGCCGCCGCTACTCTTTCTATCGGCACGCGACCAGAAATCGTGCACTGACCGCCCGTCGAGCCGTGTGCTTCATTGTCGAACACGACGTGGTAGAAATTCGCGGGCGCCGCGGCCGCTATGCTACCGAGCGCGCCCATGCTCATGAGCACGTTCCCGTCGCCGTCGAACACGACGACGGTTCGTAAGGGCCGCACGAGGGCGAGACCGAGGCCGATCGAGGAGGCCAGCCCCATCGACCCGATCATGTAAAAGCGCGAGGGGGCGTCGGCGTGCGCGTAGAGCTCGCGGCCGATCAGGCCGTTGCACGCGATCGTCAGCCAGTCCGGCCGCAGCGCATCGGCCACCCGCGCCACGGCCTCGGCGCGAGTCACTGTTGCAGCACACCCTTCGGGACGACGAGCGCGACCGGCTTGCGCGTCGCATGCATCGTTCGCGTCAGCTCGCTGACGTCCTGCGACATCGTCGCCGGCTCGAGCAGCGCAAACGGAATCTTGAGCAGGCTGAGGAAGTCCTCCATCACCGCGCCCATGATGAGATGTTCAGGAGCGTCTTCGTCCCCACGGCCCTCGGGGCCCTCGGGCCGGCGCGGGTGTCCGCGCCAACTGACGACGAGCAGCGCGGGGATGTCGTAAATCTGGTTCAGCGAGACGATCGCGTTGACGCTGACGCCGAGTCCACTGTTCTGCATGAACACGACCGGCTGGCGGCCGCCGAGATACGCGCCGGCCGCGAGTCCGAGCGCCGAGTCCTCGCGCACCGCGCTGACGTAGCCGTACCGCGCCTCGCGATCGAGGATCCGCGTCACGCCTTCGAACAGCGAACAGGGGACGCCGGTGAAGAAGTTGTAGCCGAGGTGTTCGAGGAGATCGAGAAACTGTTGGGAGGCGGACTGATAGCTTGTCATCTTGGCGCAAACCGGAGCGCGAGGCTTTAGCCGAGCGATGTCCAAGCCTTGCGGTAGTCGTCGAACGTATCAACCTCGAGCCATCCCTGATAAATCCCCACCGACGCGACCGCGTGGCCGCGGCGAATGACTTCCTGTAGAAGATCCGTGAGCTTCGCCGTGCGCAGCGAAGGCGATTCGTGGATCGGTCGATCGTCGCCGAGCTCGCGCAGCTCGCGGTGCACCTCGCCGAGAATCTGACAGCCGCGCGCCGAGAGCTTCGCCATGCCGATGAACTCCGCGGTGGCGAGCGCAGGATCGATCGTCGCGCCGATCGCGTTCACCATCACCGGCTGCGCGTCGGCGAGGAAGCGGTGATGACGGCGCGGCGTCGGCGATTCGACGACGAGATCGCAGCCGGCCGCTTCGCGGCCGACGCGCGTGTCGGGCCACGATCGATCGCAGACCAGCGTGATGTCATCGGCGCTTTGCAGCAGCCGCTCGAGGATGTTGCGATCGAAGAGGATGTCGCCGTACATCACCACGACCGCGCCCGACAGCTCGGCGCCGGCGCGCAGCAGGCTCTCGAGCTCGCCGCTTTCCTGGAACGCGTCGTTGTCGTAGTAGCGCACGTTCGGCAGCGTCATCTGCTCCTTCTTGTAGCCGCGGACGACCGCGATCTGCCGGACGCCGCTCTGCCGCAGCGCGTCGATTTGCCGCTCGAGGATCGGTTTGCCGCGGACTTCGAGCATCGCCTTCGGTCGGTCGGAGACGAGCGGCATCAACCGTTCATCGAACCCGGCGGCGAGGATGACGGCTTTCACCGACTCGGGATCGGGCGGAAGGTACGCGCGCTCGTCGGCCTTCAACTGTCCCAGATTCACGAGACGGTACACCTCGGCGAGCGGCGCGATCCGATCCTCGACCGCCGACGCGGTACCGGTCCGCCGCAGGTCGGCGAGCGCATCCTGCATCGCACGAATCGACGCGCGCAGCGCGTGGTTCGCGAAGATGATCAGCTTGACGCCGATGCGCGACAACTGCGCGACCGAGGCGCTCGTATAAGTCGTCGGCACGCAGACCAGCGGCGTCAGTCGATCCCACGCCGATGCAAACCGCGCGATATCGTCAGGGGCCGAGTGATCCGAGTGCACGAGAATGGCGTCGGCGCCCGCGTCCGCATACGCGCGCGCCCGTCGCAGCGCTTCTTCGACTCCCCACCCCGCGATCAACGCTTCGGTGCGCGCGATGACGACGAAGTCGCGCGACGCCGCCTCGCGCGCCGCGCGAACCTTCAACGCCTGCTCGTCGATGTCGGCGAGGTGCCGCTTGACGCCGGGATAGAAGCTGCAGCGTTTCGGATAGACGTTGTCTTCGATGGAGAGACCGGCGATGCCCGCGGCCTCGAACGCACGCACGGTGCGGATCGCGTTGACGGCGTTGCCGAAGCCGGTGTCGCAATCGGCGATGACGGGAATGCTCACCGCGTCGTTCATCAGCCGCGACGCGTCGAGCATCTCGCTCATCGTGAGAATGCTCGCGTCGGGAACGCCGTGGCTCGCGCTGATCGCGAAGCCGCCGGCCCACACGCCGTCGAAGCCCGCTTCCTCGACGAGGCGCGCGCTCAGCGCGTCGTGCGCGCCCGCGATCACGATTGGCGACGGCGATGCGAACAACCGCCGCAGCGCGGCGCTCTTCGAGTCAGTCATCGAAGGCGGAACGATAGCACACGCACTCACGCTCGGCTAAAGCCTCGCGCTCCATCTGCCTCGAACCGTCGCGCTCAATCAGACCGACGACAAGATGGAGCGCGAGGCTTTAGCCGAGCGTCACGATCATCCAGATCGAAAGTGCCAGGATGATTCCGGCGGCGACGTCCATAAAGTAGTGATAACGACCGACGACGCACGCAAGGCAGATGCAGAGGGCGAGGACGAGCAGAACAGTTCCGACAACCGGCATCACCCCGATGACCGCGAGCGCGACCGCGAGCGATCCGGCGGCGTGGCCGCTCGGAAACGTGTTCGCGTTGATCGTCACCTCGCGCACGAAGCGTGACGCGGCGCGATGGACGGCGCGATTGCGGAGCGCCGGCTCACGCTCGATCGCCCAGGGCGGACGCGCCTGGACGAGTGTGAGCGGCAGGAACGCCCCAAACTCCGCGCTGATGACCATCGTCCAGTACCGGTCCAGGAATCGGTCGCTACCGCTCGAGACGATCGCGACGGCACCCGCAGGGACCAGCAGAAAGCAGCCCATGTAAATAATGTCCAGGAACGCCAGCCATGGCCGCGGCCAGTGGGCAAACCGCGTGGTCGGATCGCCAAGCACCCGCCGATCCCACTCGACCAGCCACGCTTCGAAGCGCTGCGTCGGGCGAATGAAGAAGAGCCCCGAGAGGTAGTAGCCGATCAGAATCCACGCAAGCGGCGTCACCGCCCAGACCAGCGGATCGACATGCCGCCGCAGCCACAGCGCCGCGCTGCTCATCGCCAGACCGACCGTCGTGATCAGCACGCGCCGCTTCGTCGGCAGCGGACGCGTCCACGGCAGAACCGTCACGGCGCCGAAGTATCCGTACGCGACCCACTCGTAGGCGAGCAAGGCCGCAACGATACTTCAACTCTTCGCGTAGCATAGGCGCCTCGATGTCAGTCTCGATTCGGCCCGTGCACGGACGGCGTGACTTCGGGCGGTTCATCGACTACGCGTACGAGCGGAATGCGAGCGATCCGCATTGGGTGCCGCCGCTGCGCCTCGCGGAGCGCGAGCGTCTCACACCGGCGAAGAATCCGTTCTTCGCGCACGCGGATGTCGAGCTGCTGCTGGCGTGGCGGGGCGGCGAGGTCGTCGGGCGCATCGCCGCGATCGACGATCGCCGTCACAACGAGGTGCATCGCGATGAGGTCGCGATGTTCGGATTCTTCGAGGCCGCGGACGCCGACGCTGCGCACGCGCTGCTGGCGGCGGCGGAATCGGCGGCGCGCACACGCGGGCGTGCGGCGCTGCGCGGGCCGGTCAATCCGTCCCTGAACGACAGCGCCGGACTGCTGGTCGAGGGCTTCGACAGCGATCCGATGGTGATGATGCCGCACAACCCGCGCGAATACGCCGGCTACATCGAATCGGCGGGATACCGGAAGGTGAAGGACTTGTTCGCGTGGCTGTACGACATCGAGCCGGAGACGCCGCGCGCGCTCGAACGGCTCGCGGTCCGTGTGCGCGAGCGCGACCACGTGACGGTGAGACCGCTCATGCTGTCGGAGTTCGCGCGTGAGGTGGAGCGCATGCGCGCGATCTACTGCGGTGCGTGGCAGCAGAACTGGGGATTCGTGCCGCCGACCGGCGAAGAATTCCGGCGCGTCGCCGCCGAGCTGAAGCCGATCTTCGATCCGCGCTGTGCGGTGTGCGCCGAAGTCGATGGACAGCCCGTCGCCTGCGCGATCGCGATTCCGGACATCAACCAGGCACTCAAGGGGACCGACGGGCGGCTCTCCCCGTCGACCATCATCCGGCTCCTCCGCCGCGCACGTTACATCGATCAGATGCGTCTGCTGCTGCTCGGCGTCCTCCCCGAATATCGCCTGCGCGGGCTCTACCCGCTGCTCCTCTTCGAGCTGCAGCGGCAGGTGCGCGGCAGCGCGTATCGCCGCGCCGAGTTTTCATGGGTGCTCGAGGACAACCACGACATCAATCAGCCGGCCGCCGCCGCCGGCGCGCGCTGTTACAAACGCTATCGGATCTACGAGAAGGCGCTCTCATGAAGAGGTTCGCGGGGTTCGCGGGGTTCTGTGGGTTCTCCGGTTCGCGGGGTTCTGTGGGTTCTCGTCGTTCTTCGAGTTCTACGGCAGAGCGCGGCGAACCCATAGAACCCTGAGAACCTTGCGAACCTCGCCAACCTTGTATGAGATGCGCGATAACAGGATCGACCGGTTTCATCGGACGCCACGTCGTCGCGGCGCTCGGCGCGCGTGGGGACGAGGCGCGCGCGATCCATCGCTCGAAGATCTTCGACACCGCCGAGCTCACGGGCCTCTTTCGCGACTGCGACGCCGTCGTCCATCTCGCAGGCGTCGTGTCGACCGTGGACGATCGCGAGTACGCCGCGGTGAACGTCGACGGCACGCGCGCGGTCGCCGCGGCGGCGCGGGCGGCGGGCGCGCGGCTGATTCACATCTCGAGCCTCGCCGCCGCGGGCCCGGCGCCGCCCTCCGCACCGCGGCGCGAAGAGGATCCGCCGCGGCCCATCACCGCGTACGGACGCAGCAAGCTCGAATCCGAGCGCGTGGTGAGGGAGGTCGGCGGCCTGCGATGGACGATTCTGCGTCCGGGCATCGTCTACGGTCCTGGCGATCGCGCGATGCTGCCGTTGCACCGGTTCGCGCGCCGTGGTCTGCTGCCGCTCGTCGGCCGGCGAACCGCGGCGTACACGATGATCCACGTCGGCGATCTCGTCCGCGCGATCGACGCGGCGATCGCGCGCGAGGCGGACGGCGACACGCTATTCGTCGGCCATCCGGAGCCGGTCACCGTGCGCGAGATGCTGGAAGCGGTGCGCGCCGCGTCTGGCCGCCGCGCCGCAATCGTGCCGATTCCCGCGACGCTCACCCGGATCGCCGCCGCGATCGGCGACATCGGCGGCGCGATGCGCGGCAGGCCGCTCCCGATCAATCGCCGCCGCTGGACCGAGATGGATGCGGAGGGTTTCAGCTGCCGCGTCGATCGCCTCCGCGATCATCTCGGCATCGTCGCGCAGATAGGCGTCCGCGACGGATTCGCGCAAACGGCGGCGTGGTACCGAGAGCAAGGGTGGCTGTGATCGACGGACGATTCTTCACGAAGGCACCAAGAGCACGAAGCTCACGAAGCTCACGAAGAACGTGACGAGTCGTGACGTCAGGACATCGCGACGCGCGTGATGCCGAGCGACGCGCCGGCGCGCGCGAAGATCTCGAGCGCTCGTGACAGGTGCTCCGCGGTGTGAGCCGCCGAGCAGCTCGCGCGCAGCAGACACCGATCGACGGGACAGCCGGGCGGCGCGATGAGATTCACGTACACGCCGGACGCGAGGAGCTGCTGCCACAGCGCGATCGTGCGCTCCTCGTCGCCGGTCAGAATCGGCACGATCGGCGATTCGGTGGCGCCAATCACGTACCCGAGATCCTGCAGGCCGCTGCGCAGCCGGCGGATGTTCGTCCACAACTGATCGCGCAGCTCCGGATGCTCGCGCACGACGCGGACCGCCGCGCTCACGCTCGCGATGTTCGACGGCGATCCCGACGCCGTGAACACGTACGCGCGCGCGAGAAAGTGCAGCGCGCGCAGCTCGGGATGGTCCGACACGCAGACGCCGCCGATGCCGGCGAGCGATTTCGAGAACGTGCCGACGACGAAGTCGACGCGATCGAGCACGCCCTGCGCCTCCGCGCATCCGAGCCCCGTGGCCCCATACGTGCCGAGCGAATGCGCTTCGTCGACGAGCAGGTACGCGCCGTGCGCGCGGCACACCTCGACCATCTCCCGAAGCGGCGCGATGTCGCCCTGAATCGAATAGAGACCCTCGACGACCACGAGACGGTTGCGATCGGCGCCGGTCAGGCGCTCGAGCTTGCGCCGGAGGCTGTCCGGCGAGTTGTGACGGAAGCCGATCACCTGCGACGAGGTCTGCCGCGTGGCGTCGTAAATGCTCGCGTGGCTGTCGCTGTCGATGAAGATGACGTCGCCCGGGCCGCACAGGCCGCCGATGACCGAGAGGTTCGCCTGATAGCCGGTGCTGAAGATGATCGCGTGGCGCTTGCCGAACCAGTCGGCGAACTCCCGCTCGAGCGCCTCGTGAATGGACAGGGTGCCGTTGGCCGTGCGCGATCCGGTCGTGCCGGCGCCGAACTCCG
>Ga0114129_10012338_pt1 | contig 12163 bp, 11 predicted proteins | sample RhiMetdeltSRZDD1_FD_80071 | JGI IMG/M metagenome (GOLD analysis project Ga0114129, IMG submission 80071) | Populus rhizosphere microbial communities from Tennessee, USA - Rhizosphere MetaG P. deltoides SRZDD1 (version 2) (version 2) | ecosystem: Host-associated > Plants > Roots > Rhizosphere >...
CCTTCAAACTTGCGGATGCTGAGGTCCTGCTTGTCCACATAGGCCAGGAGCCCGCAGGCTGCCTCGCAGTTGAAGCAGATTGTGGGGACCAGCATGTACTTGCGAGCGACCTTGCGTGGCCAGACCGCCGGGTCATATTCAGTCCAATCGTCCCAACGCTCCACTGGCGGATAGTTCGTCAGCAATCCCGCCGCGTGGCTGAATTGTATGAATGGTGGCATACATTTTCTCCCTCTTTGCACCTCGCCAAACTGGGTACTGCGTACCGCACTTGGCCCCGCCAGGTGCTGCGCACGGCTACTGCGTAGGGCTAATGATCCCCGCCATACTGGCGGGGATAGTTGCCGTGTGCAGCACCCGGGCGCAGCACTTAGCTCAACAGCACAGTTTGGCCGGCAATGAGCCAGATATGTTCAAACACGAGCAGCCCGGCCAGGGCACACAGCCCGGCCAGAAACGTCGCGCCCATGGGAGCACCCGGAATCAGGAGCAGGAGCAAGATGGGTAGGACGTGGCCAACCCCAATCACCATGCCCCAGAAGAGCCGACTATACACCCCGCGCAGAATGAGACGAGCCGCCTGCGCCGCGTCCTGCGTGCCGTGCGGCATCCACAGCTCTCCCACCAGTATGATAAACGCATTGGCCAGCAAGCCCCATAACATCATATCGTGCAGCAGCACTGCGGTTGCCGGGTTGGAGCGGATCACGACGCTAAAGATGGCCAGGATCGCCGCGCCTGCCACCAGCGCCTGCACTAGCAAGTGTATGGGCAAGGCCGGACTGAGCCAGAGGTCACGCCCCTTGGCCTGCCCAAACAGGAAGCCGGTATAGATCGCTGCAAGTATGGCGCCCACCCCGCCCGGCCAGAGCAGGAAGTGGCGGAAGCTGGTGGCCCCAAAGAGCGCCGCCAAGAAGCTGAGGCCGAGCAGCGCGCCATACACCACCAGAATATAGGCGCCAATGGTCAACCAGGAGCGCCACTGTGGCCGCAGCAGAATGGTGTAGAAGCGCTCTGGCCGCTTGAGGTCGAGAATCAACAGGACACTGGTAATCCCGAGAAACAACAAGGCCAGCAGCAAGGCGCCCCAGGTGAGCAAGGGACTGTCCGGGACCAGGCTCGCACCGACGCCCAGGGCCGATACCAGGAAGGCGCCAGCGGCCAGGGACTTGGTCCAGATATAGAGGCTCACCTTCTGCCCCCAGGGAATGGCGTGCCCCACGTTGTACACCGTTTTGCCGGCCTTGGCACTCAAGTCCTGGAGCAGGTCCGGGCCTGCGGGTGCAGTCATCGTCCCCGGTAAGAACGGCATGGAGAGGTCCGTAATCTGCGGGTTGGTGAACTGTGACCACATGCCAAACTCCTGGGGTTGGATGGTCGCCCCTGGTGTCAGGCTGCTCTCATCCGCATCGATATACGAGAGCTGGGGTTTCGTGCCCTTCTCCGGCTTGCGCACACGAATGGGTTCACGCGCCGTGAGATAGGAGATGAGACTGGTCGGATCGTCCAGGTCGCCGGACACAATCGCCTGCGTCGGGCAGACAATCTGGCAGGAGGGCTGTAAGCCCATTTCGATGCGGTGTGCACAAAAATTACATTTCGCCGCGGTATTAGAATCCGGGTCAATATACAGGGCATCGTAGGGGCAGGCCTGCATGCAGGCTTTGCAGCCAATGCAGGTATTGGAGTTAAAATCGACGATGCCATCCGAGCGTTTGTAGAGCGCGCTCACCGGACAAATGGTGACGCAGGGGGCGTCTTCGCAATGGTTACAGCGTAGTACGGTAAAGTGGCGTCGCGTATTGGGGAAGGCCCCTTTTTCGACGTATTTCACCCAGGTGCGGTACACGCCCAGGGGCACCTGGTGTTCCTCTTTACAGGCCACACTGCAAGCATGACAGCCAATGCACTTGCGGTGGTCAATGAGAAAGCCAAACTTCATAGTCGCTCCTGTTCCCGGCTGGCCGGCGCTATGCCTGCGGCATGCGCCTAGACGAAGAGACATGGACTATCAGCGTGAGACCAGGGTTGTCTTATAACACGGTAACCACAGGGATACAACAGCGTAGAGTATAATAAGCCAGCCACCACTCTCTTGACACAGGATGGTATCTATGGAAAAGGTCCTGACGTGGGAAGATGCCGTGCAGCTCGTCGAGCAGATTACTGCCAGTGCCGATAGCGGGAACTGGCATGCCCATGTTACTGCTGTCGAGCAGGGCTATGGCGTGGCGGTACGCCAGCACAATACGTCGACGTCGTATTATGTGTCGAGCTTCCGCGAATTTATCGCTTTGTGCGACGATCTCACGACACTAGGACGCTAGACTGCAGGCCATACAGGCGTGGGGCGCTGAGACACCACGCGAGGTCAGCCGTGTTGTATCGTTGTCCCGCCTCGTGGAGCAGAGTGTCAGCCCAGTGTGCATCCTCAACGCTGAGCGATGGATCAGGCTCCACACTATAGTCAATGTCCTCATCATAGCCGCCATTGCGATAGCACTGGTCGATCACCACCTGTAAATCGAGAGGAATATCAGGATCGGTCGAGCGCAGGGGGAGTCTGATGATTGGCAGACGCTCGCGGAGGGGCACGCGGTAGATCTCGTAGCAGGGCAGAGCCGCGACAGCGCGATAGACGCAGACGCGGTGGGGGCGTCAGGCGTCGCGGCTCAGCGAATCACCTCGTCCGCCTGGAAGAGGAGCAGCGGGGGAATGCTCAGACCAAGTTCTTGCGCGGTCTTGAGGTTGATGACCAACTCGAACCGCATGGGCCGCATGACCGGTAGATCGGACGGCTTGATCCCTTGAAGAATGCGGCCCGTGTAGAGGCCGGCCTGCCGATACGCATCCGTAATGCTGCTGCCATAGCTCATGAGGCCGCCAGCGGCGACGAATTCCCGGAGATTGTAGACCACTGGCAGCGCATGGCGCGCCGCCAATGCCACCAGCCGATTGCGTTGGCTGGTAAAAAAGGGATCGCCGCCGACGATCACCGCGTCGACCCGCTGTTCGGCAAACATCGCGAACGCCTGACCGACGTCACTTTCGGTGCTGGCGTGCATGACCTGCAGCCGCAGCCCGACGCGGTGCGCAGCGGCCGCGGTCTGCTGGGTTTGCGCCTCGGTCTGCGTCGCGTTGGTCGGATTGACCAGCAGCGCAATCGCGGCCGCAGTGGGCAGTAATGCGTGCAGCAGCTCGACGTGCTTCTCCCCAAGTTGGCTGCCGGAGAACACGCTGACCCCGGTAATATTGCCGTCCGGGCGGTTGAGCTTGTCGACCAAGCCGGACGTGATCGGGTCATCGCCACTGACAAAGACCACGGGGATTGTCGTGGTTGCCGCTTTCGCCGCCCGTGCGGCTGGAGGTGCGCCGCCAACGATGACGGCCACTGGACGGCGGACCAGCTCGGCCGCCAACTCCGCGAGACGCTCATAGTGTCCCTCCGCCCAGCGGTATTCGATCATCACGTTCCGGCCTTCGTCGTAGCTGGCCTCGGCGAGTCCCCGGCGGAACGCATCGACCAAGTACGCATTCGAGCTGGCTGGACCGCTGTGGAGGAACCCCACGACCGACAACGCCGGCTGCTGCGCACGTGCGACAAACGGCCAAGCGACCGCCGCGCCGCCCAGAAGCGTGAGGACATCTCGCCGTTGCATGTGCCCCCCTGAGAACAAGCCTCGTGCAATGGCTATAGCCTAGCATGTTGCGGCCCGAGCGGCGAGTGAGAAGCAGTACGCAGCCCTTAGTCGACCTCAAGGCTCAGCCCCGATGCCGGTAGCGCTTCTTCGTGCCAGGGCGCCACGCGCACCAGGAGGAGTATCCCTGGGAGCGCGATTAGTGCACAGAACACGAAGAAACCCTGCCATCCGATAGCCTGCACCATATAGCCAGTTGGAGCACTCGCTAGCACGCGCGGTAGCCCCATCAGGCTCGTCAGCAGCGCGTATTGTGTCGCTGTAAACCGGCGGTTCGTGAGGCTCGCCATGTAAGCGGCATAGGCACTGGTACCCATGCCACTCGTGAGATTCTCAAAAGCCACCACCGCCGCGAGTGCCGACAGGCTCGTGCCTGTATGGGTCAGGACTGCAAATCCCAGCGTGGATACGGCCTGCAGCACCCCGAAAATCCACAGGGAGCGAAAGATGCCAAGGCGAAATAAGATCGCGCCACCAACAAAGCCCCCGGTCAACGTAGCGAAGAGCCCGAAGGATTTCCCAATGGCGGCATATTCCGTCTTACTAAAGCCTAATTCCAATATAAACGGGGTCGTCATGGCACTCGCCATCGTATCGCCAATTTTGTACAGCAGGATGAAGGCCAGGATGAGCCAGGGGTCTTCGCGGCGGAAATAATCAAGGAAGGGCTCGATGACAGCCTGGCGCAGCGATTCCGGAGCACGCACGTCGCCTGCCGGCTCGGGAACACACAGCGTCATGACCAGGCCGAGCGCCATCACGGCTGCCATGGTGTAATACACGTATCGCCATGGCATCTGATCGGCCAGCAGGAGCGCTCCAGCGCCCGCCACAAGCATCGCCAGCCGATAACCGTTAATGTAGAGCGAGGAACCCAGACCGAGTTCGTTGTCCGGGAGTAATTCCCGACGGTAAGCATCCAAGACGATGTCCTGGCTGGCACTACAGAATGTCACCAGAACGGCCACTGCAGCAACAGTCCAGGGCGCCTGGGACGGCTGCGTGAGGCCAAGCGCTGCGATAGTAGCGACCAAGGCCGCCTGCGTGATGAACATCCAGCTACGCCGACGGCCAAGCCCCAGGGGGACATAACGGTCCATCACCGGCGACCACAGAAATTTAATGGTATAAGGCAAGCCGACGATAGAAAAAATGCCAATCATGGCCAGATTGACCTGCTCATCCTTCATCCATGCTTGCAATGTTGACCCAGTGAGCAGGAGGGGCAACCCGGACATGAACCCGGTCAAGACAACGATGAGCATCTTCGCACTAAAGATCGCACGCCATAGAACCCACATACGATGGCTCCGCTCGTGGCAGACCGGAGGACTCCAGCGACAATAGTCAGCCAGAAAAATGCCTTCCAACTATGTCTGTAGCACCACTTTGCCAAAGAAATCGGAACGTTCTAGCAGGCGATGCGCTTCCGCTGCCTCGTGCAAAGGCAAGCGTTGGTGAATCACCGGCTGCACGCGCCCCAGCGCCACGAGGCGTATGAGCGCCTGCATATCCTCGGGGCTGCCACGGCCTACGCCCATGATGCTCAGCGCCCGCACAAAGACCTGCCCCAGGTGTAACTCGACCCGATGCCCAGTCGTCACACCGCAGGTCACCAGCCGACCATAGTCTTTCAGGCTGCGGAAACACGCCTGCCAGACTGCGGCCCCCACATGTTCGACAATGACATCGACGCCCTGGCCGGCAGTCAGCGTCCGCACGCGTGCCACAATGTCCTCCGTGTAATGGTTGATCACATCATCAGCCCCAATCTCGCGCGCTTTCAGGAGCTTGTCGTCCGTGCCTGCAGTGGCAATGACTCTGGCGCCCACGGCCTTGGCAATTTGCACCGCATAGCTACCGACGCCACTCCCAGCGGCCATGACCAGCACGTCTTCGCCTGGGCGCACACAAGCACGGTTGATGAGCATCTGATAAGCCGTGAGCCCAGCCGTTGGCAGAGCTCCCCCGGCGTCAAAGGCGCAACTCTCTGGGAGGTGAAAAGTCCTAGTCGCTGGCGCCAGGGCGTATTCGGCATAGCTGCCACTGCCGCTTGCCACTACTCTGTCACCAGGCTGAAACCCCTGCACTGCACTGCCTACCTGCGCTACCTCTCCGGCGATGTCACGCCCCAGAATCTGCGGCGGTGTAATGCTGGTCCCGTGTGAGCCCTCGCGCATAAACACATCCAGCCGATTGAGCGAAGTGGCACGGACACGGATCAGGACGTCATTCGGCCCCGGTTGTGGCTCTGGTAACTCCCCATACATTAAAACCTCTGGCGGTCCCACCCGCTCGACGTAGACGGCTTTCATCCCTCTGCCCTTTCGGGAAATGTGACGATGACCACAGGCCCCAGATGCGGGCTTTATCTGCTCTGTTTACTCTGCGGTGTCAAGCCTTTCGCTCAGCCTCCTCCCCACCCTGCATACGCCCGCGCCAGCACTTCGACGGGATGCAGTACTTCGACAGCGAGTCCGTGCTGCGTCACCCCTTGACGGAGTTGCAAGATGCAACCGGGATTCCCCGTGACGATGAGCTGCGGTTGCAGGCTCGCCAGATGTGCCATTTTACGGTCGAGGAGTCTCTGCGCCGTCTCGGGGTGGAGGAGATTGTAGACCCCGGCACTGCCGCAGCACCAGTCGCTTTCGGGGACCTCAAGCAATTGCAGCTCCGGAATGTGGCGTAACAACGCCCGCGGTTGGGCATGGATCTTCTGGCCGTGCAGGAGGTGACAGGGATCGTCGTAGGCCACGCGCAGTGGCATAGGGTAGAGCGGCTGTCGTAATGGCGCCGCCGTCAGTATCTCGCTGACGTCGCACACGCGCTTACTAAACGCCTCAGCGCGTGCGGCAAAGGCCGGATCATCTCTGAGCAAGTGCCCATATTCCTTCATCAGCGCCCCACAGCCAGCGGAGTTCACTACCACCCACTCGGCGTCTGTCGCCTCGAATACCGCAATGTTGTGTCGGGCGAGTTGACGAGCCATCTCGATCTCTCCGGCGTGTGCCTGCAAGGCACCACAGCAACGCTGTGCTGGTGGTGCATAGACGCGATAGCCATTGACCGCTAGCACCTGCGCTGTGGCATGGTTCACCTCTGGCAGGAGGGCCGGCATGATACAACCCGTGAGCATGGCTACCCGCCCTTGCTCTGCGCCTACAGGAGCCGTTTCTGCGGGCACAGGGTGGCGCTCGGTGCGCGCCGGCACTCGCGGCAAGCGCCTCTCCATCGTTGCCAGCGTTGGTGCGAGATGGCGGAGAACCCCGCTAGCGCGCAGGAACTGTTGCAGACCACTAACCTGATAGACATGCAGGACACTGGCAAACTGCTGCACCAGGGCCGGTATGGGCAGGAGTTCCTGCAAGCACAGACGCTGCACCAGGGCGCCGAGACGTGAACCCGGGCGGCCTACCCGTGCCTCCGCCCGCCCCGCCTCAAGCAGTTTGCCAAACTCGACCCCTGCTGGGCACGCCGTCTCACATGCCCGGCAGCCCAGGCAAAAATCCAGCTGCGTAAAGATCTCACCGGCTGCCAGGCCACCATCCGCTACAGCACGCATCAGGTCAATGCGCCCGCGCGGCGAGTCAGCTTCATTGCCCGTGAGGCGATAGGTCGGACACTTGGGCAGACAGAAACCACACTGAATGCAGCTCGTCTCAGCGTGTTGTAACACGTCTTGCAGGGAGGAGAGAGGAGTGGTGGAAACAGTAGCATTAGGCATGACAGATGATCTTCTCCCAATTTCGCATGACCTCAGAGCCCGGCAACATACCGGCCTGGGTTCAATACTGCGTAAGGGTCAAAATACTGTTTGTACAGCGATAATAACTGTGCGCCTGGAGGGTTGCCCCAGACGTCAAGCTGCTGGCGTAGCGTTGCCGGGGCCGCCTCGACCACCGCATACCCATGGTGCGCCCGTAACTGCGTCCGTAGTGTGTGCAACCAGTCCTGGACGGCCTGACCCAGGTCGTCTGAGAGAGACGGCTGGAGTGCCAGGCGCGCCCAGATCTGACCGTGGCCGGCATCGGCGACCCAGCTAATAGGCTGCTGGCAGAACGTGGGTGTCTGGGCGAGATGCGCCACGGTGGCTTCCAGGCGCGTCGGCACCACGCCGAGACGCACGTGCAGCCAGGGCAGCGCCGTGGCCGAAGCTGCATGACACCAGCCCTCCCGGAGTGCCCACAGGGTGGGTAGGACCGTACCTGCCAGAGTGGTGTCCGCCAGACTCCCGTGTGTCTGGCACAGGGCACGGCTGTCACGGAGCTGGCGCGCGACGGCCTCACGGATACCGTCGTAGTTGAGCAGCAGGACCACCTGGGGAGGTTGTACCGTCCATGGTAGGACGGCGTGCCAGTCGTTTACCACATCAGCGTGCAGGAGGAGTAATGCTGAGGGGAGCAGTGGTGCGGCACGCAAGGCTGCCGCTGCGGCTGTGACCTGTGCCAGGGTCGGAAAAAGCACAGCCAGGACGCAGTCATCCTCAGGCAGGGCGGCGAGACGATAAGTAGTTTCTAATACCACGCCAAATGCCCCCAGCGAGCCAATGAACAGCTTATTCATATCATACCCAGCCACGTTCTTCACCACCCGCCCGCCAAAGTGCGCCAGGGCACCATCGGGTAAGGCCACCCGTACGCCTAATACCAGATCGCGCACGCTACCGTAGCGCCAGCGTTTTACGCCACTGGTGTTGGTCACTAGCAGTCCGCCGAGACTGGCCGTCGTGCCAGCATAACCCAGCGGTAAAAACTGCTGACAGGGCGTCGTCAGCCGGTACACCTCGCAGAGCGGCAAGCCAGCCTCGGCAATGAGCGTGAGGTTCGCGACATCATAGTCCACGACCCGCGTCAGCTTCGCCAGCGACAGGGCGAGATCATAGCGCTCGGGTGTTTGCCCCAGGTGCATCTGGGTACCCTGTCCCCACGGCACCACCGCAAAGCGCTCGCTCCCAGCAAGAGCAACGATGTCTGCCGCCTGAGCCGTTGTCTCAGGCTGCACTACCACTCTGGGTTGACGCCTGTCGATGGCATGCGCCACCAGGCGCGCGTCGTCGGCCCAGACGTTGTCAGAGCCCACCAGCCCTGCGAGATGGCGGCGTAGTGCCTCGAACGTCATCATGATGGGATGTCCGTCAGCATGCTCAAGGGGAAGATCTTCTTGGGATTACACAGGTCAGTGGGATCGTGGGCGAGCTTGATACGCCGCATCACTTCCAGGTCTGTTGGTGAGAACATCAAGGGCATCTCGTTTTGTTTCTCCATACCCACACCATGCTCACCGGTAATTGTGCCGCCTAACTCGACGCAAACTGCCAGGATGTCGCGCCCGGCCTGCAGGACCAAGGCTGTTTCCCTGGGGTCACGCCTGTTAAAGGGAATGCTCGGGTGCAGATTGCCATCACCGGCATGGGCCAGGTTGGCGATACGCAGGCCATAGCGTTCGCCAATGGCCATGACGCGGCGCAGCGCCTCGGGCAGCCTGGTGCGTGGCACACAGCCATCGACAATATAGCAGTGTGAGCCCAGACGGGCCATCGCCCCAAACGCGGCACGCCGGCTCAACCACAGGCGTGCTGCAGCCTCGGCACTCTCGGCGGTCTCGATGGAGAGGACATCGCGCTCCCGACAGAATGCCGCGACCATCTCTTGGCTGCGTGGCATGTCCTCCTGAAGACCGTCGAGCTCAATAATCAAGGCAGCCCCGGCGTCGGCAGGGTACCCTATGTGTACCGCTTGATCCACTACCTGCATGATGGCCTTATCGAGGAGTTCCAGCGCCGCTGGCAAGAGCCCAGCGCCAATAATGTCCGAGACCGTGTTGGCCGCGTCGTCCACGGTCTTGAACAGGGCCAACTGGGTAACGACCGCCTCAGGCAGACGCATCAAACGCACGATGATTTTGGTGACGATTCCCAGCGTCCCCTCTGCACCGACCAGCAGGCCCGTCAGATCAGCACCGGGCTGGTCCACCACTTTCCCCCCTACCTCGACGATGTCACCATTGGGCAGCACGACTTCCAACCCCAGGATGTGATTGCTGGTAATGCCATACTTCAGGCAGTGCATGCCGCCGGCATTCGTCGAGACATTGCCGCCAATGGTCGAGACCACCTGGCTACCCGGGTCCGGGACGTAGGTATAGGTATAGCCATGCTCCAGCAGTAGCTGTTTCAGATCCTGGTTGATGACCCCTGGTTCTACGACTGCTACCCCATTCTCTGAGTCGATTTCCAGGACCCGCTTCATGCGCGCCATCTCGATGACCAGGCCCCCGTGCGTCGGAATCGCTGCACCGCTAATACCGGTGCCTGTGCCACGGGCCAGATAGGGCACCTGATGCCGCTGGCACCAGGTCACGAGGCGAGCAATCTGCTGGGCCGTCTCCGGCAATACCACGGCAAGCAGCTCCGTACCACGGAACACGGAAGCGTCGTAGCCATAGACGGTGCGCTCGGCACGCGAGGACAAGACATTACCTGGCCCAACAATCGCTGCCAATTCGCGGATGGCTTGACCTGCGTCCAAAGCGGTATTCTCCCTGTAACTGTCCAAGAAACCTAGGCACGTCCCGGCCAGTGTAGCCGACTTTCCCAGATGCGACAAGGCCGCCACACAACTTGCTCTGGTCCAGGAGATCTGCTACAACAGCCATCATCACAGCGCCATAACAAGCAACAAGGAGCGGTCGTATGGAATTTGGCTTTAGTCTGCCCAGCCGTGGCCAGGCCGCGACCATGCAGAACATGTGTCTGCTGGCGCAGCATGTCGAGGCTTTAGGTTTAGATTCTGTGTGGGTCAGTGACCATATCATCGTACCCAGGCAAATCGATTCGTTCTATCCTTATGATCCTGAGGGCCGCTTTCCATCAGCCCCAGATCAAGCCTACTATGAACCCCTAACCACCCTGGCGTTCCTGGCGGCGTGCACCACGCGAGTGCAACTCGGCACCAGCGTACTCATCCTGCCGTACCGGAATGCCCTCCTCACCGCCAAAATCGTCTCCACGCTCGATGCGCTCTCCGGGGGCCGCGTCATTCTGGGGATTGGGGTGGGCTGGATGGAAGAGGAATTTGACGCGCTCGGTCTCGACACGTTTCACCAGCGTGGCGAGGTCAGCGACGAGTATATCCGGGTGTTTCGTACCCTGTGGACGAGCGAGCAACCAGGTTTTGCTGGCAAGCACGTGCGCTTTTCGGACATTGGCTTCGCGCCCAAACCAGCCCGCCAGCCGCATCCGCCGATCTGGATCGGTGGGCACACGCCTCCCGCCATTCGTCGTGCGGCACGTCTGGGAGATGGCTGGCATCCCATTGGCCTGCGTGCCCCGGCCAGCCTTACACCTCCCGAGATGCGCGAGGCTGTCACCCACCTGCGTGAAGAGGCCAGTAGAGCCGGCCGCAATCCACAGGACATTACCATCTCCTTCCGTGCTCCCATTGCCTTTGCCAATGACGGAGGCACCTCGCGCCAGCCCCTGACGGGCAGCCCGACAGCGATCCAGGACGACATCGGGCGCTACGCTGATTGTGGCGTTAGCCATATGGTGTTCGACATCATGACCGCGGATGTCGCCGAGATGCAGCGCGTTATGGAGCGCTTTGCGCGCGATGTCAAAACCGGCGTGCGCGCCTGAACCGGGGAGAGCTACGTATGGAAGCATTTCCCCTGTGGTGCGGCCGCTTTGCGGTGACAGTCTTCTTTGCCATCGCTTTTCTGCAATCTGCAGCGGATAAGGTCATTGATAAGCAAGGCAATCTTGAGTATCTCACAGGCCATTTCGCATCAAGCCCCCTACGCGGCCTGATCCAGCCCATGTTCCTGGCCATCACCATCCTCGAGGCTGTTGCTGGCGCGCTCTGCAGCCTGGGAGCCCTCTGCCTCCTGGTAGGATGTGGCACGGGGCTTGCGCTCTGGGGGCTGATATTTTCGCTCATCGCCCTGCTCTGTCTGTTCTTTGGCCAGCGCCTGGCAAAGGACTACGGCGGTGCAGTGGTGATCGCTAGCTATTATGCGGTGGCCATTCTGGGCCTGATCCTCCTGGGGGTGAAGAGCACGCCATGACTGGCTCACGCGCGCAGTGATGATGGTGTTTCTTGCGAGTCTGGAAGCTGTCTTCTTTGCTTAACGTACGTCCCCTTTATGCTGGCTGAACTCTGGCCTGGGCAAATCCAGAGACTGCAACAGTTTTTTAGGATACGCACTGCCAGCAGTCTCTGAAGCGCTCAGCAGCTCCTCTTCCTTTGACCATTAGGGTTTGATCGCACTATAATACCTATTCACATATGAGTGAGGTTTGCGCTATCAAACAGTTCCTGGTGATGGATGAAGCGTAATGGCTACTGAGGGCACACATGAGGCGATAACTATGGTTTCTGAAGCCGAACGCATCCGGGCGCCATTGGAATACCCAGAGCACGAGGACCTGAACCCTGAAGACCCACTAATATCCGAAGGCACGACCA
>Ga0114129_10012340_pt1 | contig 12163 bp, 5 predicted proteins | sample RhiMetdeltSRZDD1_FD_80071 | JGI IMG/M metagenome (GOLD analysis project Ga0114129, IMG submission 80071) | Populus rhizosphere microbial communities from Tennessee, USA - Rhizosphere MetaG P. deltoides SRZDD1 (version 2) (version 2) | ecosystem: Host-associated > Plants > Roots > Rhizosphere >...
CGCCGGGTTCATCGCTTCAGATTTCATCACCTAAGACGAGTTGCCGCCTCTATTGGCTGCTGCGGAGAAAGACAGGGTGAATACACCAGGGCAATCGCCCTATAACGTCAAGAATTCGATGGTTTTACGTTCAGGATTTTAAGCAGATAGCTTCGATCCCAACCGGCCTTCAGCCTCTTGGTCTGAATGCCTCGTTTCAATGTTGTTTCCTGTTGTAACAAGTTATGCGTGAGTTTTCTGACCAGCGCCAGATTCTCCGGCGCGTTACCGACGCGGACTCGCGAATCATCTTCGTCAAACACTACATCGAGTATCCAATGCGACGAGTTTTCAATTCCCCAATGACCGCGTACCGCATCAGCGGCCCGTTTAGCGTCCGGCGCAAGGCTGGAGATATAGTATCGCCGTTCAATGCTCATTTGATCGTTAAGTTCACGCTTCGCTACGACCATAATCAGACTGCTCAGAAGACTCCACTCCTCTTTTTCGTACAACCATTCTGGCGCTTCCAGGCTATAGACGCGACGTGTTTCCTCGCGACCATGGCCGCTCTCATTCGTTTCGAAAACATCGGCTGCTTTGGTCGAGCCTTCTTTCTTAGATCCTTGCTCCTCCTTTTGCGCCGCGCATTCAGCTTCAAAGATGCCCTCGACTTCGGCGCGCAGAGTCGGATGATTATCCTTGAGCGCCAGCACGTAATCGGCGCCCTGTTCGCAAATCTGTTTGGCTATCTCCTTCTGCGCGCCCATCGCGTCAATCGTCACTATGCAACCCTTGATATGGAGCAGGCGCAACAATTCGGGGATAGCCGTGATCTCATTCGACTTCCCATCGACTTTGACTTGTCCGAGAGTCAAACGATTGCGCCTAGCCAAGGCGCTGACCAGATGGATCGCGTCCTGTCCCACGCGCCGATTATGCGAGCGGCGCAAGGTCTTGCCATCAATGGCAATCAGATCTCCGTCAGTCACTGTTCGGATCGCGTCAACCCAGGAGATGAAGCACTTCTTGAATTCGGCGGTGTCCAATTTGGCAAAAACATTGCCAAAGGTATCGTGCGATGGAATTCCGTTCGGCAACTCCAAAAAGGCGCGCAGCCAGTCTACATTGGCTTCACCCCACTCTTCCATTTCGGTGAAGTGCTCGGCTCCACAGATCGTCGCCAAGATGGCGATGGCAATGATGTCGATCAACTCGTGGCGCTTGTTCTCATTATCTCTGCGCGGATCGGGCAACTCCGCGAAATAGTCCAGTATCGCCTGGGTTTTTGCCTTTTTATCTTTTTTCGTGGCCATTGTGGGTTCGTTGTCTCGACGCCCACTTTAGCCATTCAAGCTACTACTTGTAAACTTATGACCGGGAGACCTTTGTAGGGCGATTGCCCTGGTGAATACACTAGAATATGTTGCAAATAATTTGTCAGCCACAATATGTATTAGAAGCAATTGAGAGTGCTCCCAACATTCTGTATGGTCGAGAATTTTTGCAACAGAACCCGGGGGGGTAGGTGAAAGGATTCACGCCGGGCGGCTACAAGCGGCAGAAAACAATCAGAGCTGAGTCCACAGTTTCCCTCGGTACCTTTAGCAGTGCATTTTAAGCGCTATTGTGGGTAAATATGCAAACATTGAAGCGTTGTTTGTAACGGGAAAGGAGATTCGTATTATGAATACCGATGGGAGAATCGACACTATGAAAGTTTCTTCTCCCAAGGAAGAACAGGCGGCTGAAAACGTGCCTTTGCCACAAGTTTTCATACGCACAAAATTAGCGCCGCCGCGCCCAGCCCCTGCCTTGTTGCCTAGGCCGAGATTGGTCGAGAGGCTCATCACCAACATGTCGCGCTCGGTCACACTGGTGACCGCCAATGCTGGGGCGGGGAAAACGACGCTCGTAGCTGATTTCGTGCGCGAACATGCGCCCCGCTTCGTCTGGTATCAGTTAGACCACACGGACGCCGATCCGGCGGTCTTCCTAAGCTACATCGCGCATGGCATCCGGCAATTCGTCCCTGATTTTGGCCAGGCGACGCTCGCCTACCTGCGGCAATCGCCAGCCGAGGTCGGGCAGCGCCCCGAACATGCCGTGGACACGCTGCTCAACGAAGCACTCAATCAGATTGAGCAACCGCTGGTCATCGTGCTCGACGACTACCACCACCTCGGCGCAGACTCCGCCGTGCACACGGCCGTCGACCGGCTCCTGGCGTATCAGCCCGACGTCTTACACATAATCATCGTCTCGCGCGAGGCCCCTCCGCTGCAGTTGGCGAAGCTCCGGTCGCAAGGGGCGCTTGCCATCATCGATCGCAACGACCTGCTCTTCACAGACGAAGAGACGCAAACCCTGTTCAACCAGGTCTTCGGTTTGGATGTCACGGCGGAGCGACTGGCCGACCTCCGCGAGCGCACTCAAGGGTGGATTATGGCGCTACAACTCATCCGTCAGGTATCGCAGCGCCAACCCAGGGAGGGAGTCGCCGCGCCCGATCTGAGCGAAATATTGAGCCGGTCCGAGCACGACGTCTTCGATTACCTCGCCGAAGAGGTCTTCGATTTTGAGTCGACGCCGACGCAGGAACTGCTGCTTCGCATCTCGCTGCTGGAGCGCGTCGAGTTGGACATCTGCATGCGGCTCTATCCAGATTCCGGCTGTTCGACAATTTTACCATCGCTGGTCAGCCGCAACGTCTTCATCACGCTCGCTGCTGGCGCGGGCGGCGAAGAATACCGACTGCATCCGCTCTTCCGGGATTTTTTGCGGCGCAGATTGCTCTCGGAGGCCGGGCGGGCCGGAGTAGTAGCCGAACACGCGCGCTTAGCTGACTTCTTCCTTGGACGTGAGAATTGGGAGCAAGCCATGCGCCATTATCTGGAAGCAGATGAGTTTGACCGAGTGGCTAAGCTCCTAGCGGAAAGAGGACAGGAGTGGATAGCCTCGGGCGCGCTCAGCAATTTGGCCGCTTCGGCCGACGCGCTCCCGGTCGAGGCGATGGAGCGCCATCCCCGCGCGCTCACTTACCGCGCGGAAGTGACGCGATTACGCGGGGAATACGACAAGGCGCAAGTCATGTTTCGCCAAGCCATGGTATTGCTGCAAGGTCTTAGCGACCACGAAGGCGAAGCCGAAGCGCTCCAATCGCTGGCGGCAATTGACCGGCACCATGGCGATTTCACGGCGGCGTTCGCGCACCTTGACCGCGCGATCGAACTGAGTGACGAGCACTCAGCGGTGCGGGTCAAATGCACCAATACGCGCGCGCTGTGTCTGGTGGCAATGGGCAAGTGGACCGAAGCGGAACGCGAGTTCCGCGCCGCACTGCAATTGGCCGAAGAGCAGAATGACGAACGTTACGTCCGCCTGATTGTTCACAACCTGGGGTTGACGCCTTTGCTGCGCGGGGATTTCGGCGAAGCGCTGCGCTGGTTTCGGCGACTGCTGGGCGGTCAGAACACGGTACCCATGCCACAGGAGGCAGGGGCGCATTTGAACATGGCACGCTGCTACCTTTTTCGTGGGGAATTCGAAGCCTGCGAGTGGCATCTGGATCGCGCCATGGAGCGATGCCAACTCTTCAACTTGATAGGGGCGAGGGCCGACACTTTCGAGACTTATGGAAACCTCCATCGTGAACTCGGTGACACGCTGCGAGCTGCGGACTTTTACGAGCGCGCTGAGCGTAACTACGGGAATGCGGGCATTGATCTAATTCGGACTAATTTAATCGAATCAAGGAGTCTCTTACTGTTACAAATGGGTGATCTTGTAGCCGCGCGCAGGTCGTTAGATCAACTAATTAGCGCACGACAGTCCTCACAGGATGAGATTAGTATACAGACAGCTACGCTTCTACGTGGCCGCGTCCTGCTCGCGCAGGGCGATGTTGATCTAGCGCGCACAGAACTGGAATCGGCGCTCAACTACTTCGGTCGGCATGGGCTCTATTACTACGAAGCACAAGCACAGTTGGAACTTGCCTCGTGTGACCAAGCATCTGGCCTGGATGGCTCCGTTCCGAATCGGCTACGCCGCACGTTGGCTTTAGTTGAGCGCTACGATTACGAGTATTGGTTGCGGCGTGTGATTGCCACGCAACCGAAACTTCTCGCCTTGCTGGAGGATGCCAATCTACTGCCTCCCAATTTGTGTAAGCAACCGGAAACCTTAGTTACTACACGTCCGACATCTACTCCAAAAGCGCAAGCCGATCTAACAATCAATATGCTCGGCTCGGTTGAGATATTTCGTGATCCATTGCGCCCCTTTGACGCCGACGCATGGACGACTAGACGTGCACACGATATTCTGTGCTTCATTGCTTCGCGGAAACACCGTCGCGCCTCCAAAGACGCCATTATCGAGACTTTCTGGGGCGAGGCCGATTTCGATGTCATCGCCAAAAGTTTTCACGTAACAGTGTCGCACATCCGCAAGGCGCTCAACAGTAACCAATCGCTCAAACAGAACTTCCTCCTCTACCGTGACGGCGATTACTTGCTCAATCCGGAATTCGTATACTCGATCGACATTGAGAAGTTTGACCGCCTAGCGACCGAAGGCGAGTCGGCGCGCGGCGCCAGAGAAATGGATCGCTGTGTCTCTTTCTGCGAAGCCGCAGTCGATCTCTACCGGGGCGAATTTATGCACGGTTGCTATGATGAGTGGGTTGAAGAACAAAGGTCTCATTACAACGAGCGGTATCTACATATGCTGGAAATTCTCGCAGGTGTCGCGTTCGGCCAAAATGAATGGCTCCGCACGCTCCAACTCGCGCATCAGATTCTCCGTGACGACCCCTACCGCGAGGACATCCATTGTCTAATCATGCGCGCGCAGGCCGCGCAGGGCAACCGCGCTGCGGTCAAAGAGCAGTATGAAAAATTACGTGAATTGCTGCAAAGAGAACTCGGTTTGGCGCCTGCGGTTGAAACCCAAAGAGTATATCGGCAGATGCTCGACCAGTAAGCGAATAACATCCTGAGCCATAGTCCATACGAAATTGATGGATTACTTATACTGACAGGAGCAATGTGGCCGGAGCACAGTTTATGAGCTCATCTGCTCCAATCAATTAATTCATCTAATTCGTCCAGATTCTTACAGAGCTTAGATGGTTTGGATAAGAATTCCTGTTCCTTTCTCACTTTACACAACAAAGCCGGATTGAACCGAAAGGTGTAAGGCGATGATAGAGTCAAACAAGCCACTCATAAAATTCACACCTGACGAAAAGCGCCGTATTAGTAAACTGGCTGGCTACCTTACTATTGCCACAAAGTTCTTGTCCGCTGCTAATGACGCATATACCAAGAGTAAATTCAGGTCTGCTATTGAAGCCGCCGCGCCTTGGTCAAAAGCAATCGCTGAATCGCTAGGGCCAGTCGTTGCGCCACTCAAACTGCTAAATTTCATTTTGGAAAGGCTTGCGAATGAAACTGATCCAGTATTAGTGGGACATTTGGCCTGCACTATGGCTTATGAAAAGGCCATTAAACAGGCCCTCGAAGTGACTGCTGGCCCGGAAGGCGCATTCGATGAGGCTCGCGCAGAATTAACCAAGATTGAACAGGACGAAGAGGTCGACCTCAGCACATTCGATATCAGCACCCCCTTTGCACACGAATTCACTAGACAAGCCGATCTGCGGTTTCAGGCGGCGGCAATGATAGTTGGTTATACAAACGCGCAAATCGAAAATCTTACTGCCAAGGTGCATGATCTATTTCCGCACTGCATCAATCAGGTTCTCACCGACGTGAAAACGCGCGAGAAGCTGGCCCCTTTTCGGGAGTATACACATTTACGTGGTGCGCAGAAGCGCAAAGCCTTCCGCGAGCGACAAGAACATTTAAAGTATCAGCAATTTCTTTACGGAGAAGCGCCTGTGTTGGGCAAATCCCCCTTTGCACTCCGTCACGTCTACGTCGACATGGATTGTGGTGTGTTGACGTGGAAGAAGATACGTGAAAGTAAGGAGCGCATTGAAGCTAATCGCGGCCGAATAGACGAAGTTATCAATCCTTTTACTGAGTCTGAGCAAAGTGGAGGAAGACAGCCTTTGCTTGAAACGGTGATGGACTTAATCGCTGATCCAGACATGAAAGAGGCGATCATTATTCAAGGCATTGCAGGCGCGGGGAAATCGTCGTTCACGCTGCGGCTTTGCTCGGCGCTGCAGAACGAGCATATGCATCCAATCTGGGTGCGACTGAAGGAGCTGGATTTAAGCCGTCATATAGAGGATGCATTGCCTGCTGCTATCAGACTGTCTGATGGGCGCCGTGCGACTGATGATATATTCGAGGGCGGCGGGATCTTCACCGAACGTGGCATTGGGCGTTTTGAAAAGATTTGCCGCTACGTACTTATTTTTGATGGTTGGGATGAGATAAGCGTCTCTGATGAAGGATTCCAAAAACGCATCAACCGAATGCTCGAACAAGTGCGAAACGTCTACCTGAACGGAAGTGAGCCGCTCATCCGCGTTATACTGACAGGTCGCCTCGCCAGCGAAATCACCGAAAGCGCCTTCCTGCGCGACCGCACACCTATTCTGACGCTTCGCCCAATGCCTCCTGATCGCCTTAAGCAATATGTTCATGATATTGCAATGGCCGTTATGGAGCGCCCTATCAAAGTCGACAGCGACGGTGATAATGTCTGGCGCGACTTCGATCAGGCCAAATTTGAGGGCTTTATTAAACAATATTCCATTGAGTTTGAAACCTTGAGCCGCGATGCTAAATCCAGCAACAAGCCCCCACCGTTAACTGACCGTATGTCAGGCAGCGTGATCGTGTTAGGGTTGCCACTGCTTGCGCATCTAACGATACGGTTAATCTCAGAATGGAAGGGCAATGCAGCGGAGTTGGTGCAAAATCCCACTACGCTATACCGTAACCTAATCAATTTGACGTGCGAAAAGGGAGGCAAAGCTCATGACGTGGCGGATGAAAAGGATGAGATTCGCACACAGCACCGTATCCTCGGTGACAAGCTGCGTCGATTGCTTCAGCAGACCGCGGCCGCTATGTACGTCTTTGGAGAAGATCTTATTAGTTATGAGGAGTTGTCGAGCCGCTTGAGGCTTGAAGGTCACCCACTGAAAGAGCGTGTAGCCGAGATTACGAAAGAACATAAGCTTTCGTCGCTAATGATCAGCTTCTATTTTAAAGGGGGTTATGAGCATCTTGGTTGTGAGTTTGTGCACAAATCGTTCCGTGAATATCTATTTGCTGAGGCTATAGTTGAGGCGCTCAAAAGTTACGGCCGTGATGCTGTATACATTTCTTCCCCCCTTGAAGAACGCCCCGAATATTGGCGCGACTTCGATCAGAAGGATGTTCGTTACCTTTTTTCCCGTCAAGTGTCCGAATTACTCGCTCCGCAGTGGCTCAATCTCGAAATAGTCAATCATATAGAAACAATCCTCAAGTGGGAGATCGCCAGAGCTGCTGAGCTTGGAATGCCAAACGAACTGAATTTACAGACTGATGCGCTAGACTTGAAGGGATGGCGGCGTGTGCGTGAGGGGCTAGCCGATCTATGGGACTGGTGGGGCGATGCAGTACACCTACGCCCACAATCTGTGATTGAAGGACGAAGAAACGAGCTAAAATATAAAGAGCCTTATGGTTGTGAATTGATAGATTACTCAACACCGCTTGTGACCAGGGATCGCAACCCTAAACTAATCCGTACCACTACGATAGACGCGCATCTGGGTGACGGGCTCTTTCGTCTGTGTGCACTGGTACACCACTTCGTGGCCGTCAGTGAAGGATGGCCAGACGTACCTGGAGAGAGCAAAAGCCATCTGTCCCTCGGTCATCCTTTAAAAGTGATGCCGGACTTCAGGCAAGGAACGCGGCGCTATCAAGCTATCGTTGGTGATAATAAACAGAATTGGACTTTGTTTGCGCCCTCTGGTAAAGACACCACTTTCTTTGCCAATTATGCCCATCGTATAAACAGTGCTGGATGGCGACCAGGAGGAAGGTTTCCTAGCCATAGCACTCTTAGAGGGACTATTTTAATGGGTGCGAATCTCAGTGGCGAGATTTTTGATAGCGCGATTTTTAATGGGGCTATTTTAAATCGCGCTATTCTAAATCGCGCTAGCTTAAGGCGCGCGAGCCTGATCAATGCGAGTCTCGGCGGCGCAAATCTCGACGGTGCAAATCTCATCGGAACAATTCTCGATCGCGCGAATCTCAACCGCGCGAGCCTGATCGGCGCAAACCTCAACCGCGCGAGCCTGATCGGCGCGAGTCTCAACCGCGCGAGTCTCAACCGCGCGAGTCTCAACCGCGCGAGTCTCAACCGCGCGAGTCTCAACCGCGCGGTTCTCGATGGCGCTAGCCTTAATAATACGAGCTTGATCAATGCGAATCTTGACAGCGCTAGCCTTAATAATACGAGCTTGATCAATGCGAATCTTGACAGCGCTAGCCTTGACCACGCGATACTTGATGGCGCGATACTTAACAATGCGAGTCTCAAACACGCAATTCTCAGCAACACGATTTTCGACGGCGCGAGCCTTGACGACGCGAATCTCGATGGTGCGAGCCTTATCAACGCGAGTCTCAGCCGCGCGAATCTCGACGGCGCGAATCTCGACGGCGCGAATCTCGACGGCGCGAATCTCGACGGCGCGAGCCTAATCGGCGCGAGCCTAATCGGCGCGAGCCTTAACAATGCGAGTCTCGACAACGTGAACCTAAGTGGCGCGAATCTTAGCGGCGCGAATCTGTCCGCCGTGCGCCATTGCGCTTGGAAACAGATCGAAACCGCGCGGATTGATGTAAAGACTATTTTACCAATAGAGTTTGAAGCATATAAACGGAATGCCTTATCCCAGCGATGAGGCTCTGTTGCAAAAATTTCTCGACCATATAGGATGTTGGAGAGTTCGTAAATTAATGCTGTCAGCGGCCTAGTTTCGGAAGGGTATTCGAACGCGCTGCGAAACTAACTCGCCTCAAGAGGAGCCTTTTAGGGACCCTTTCGGCTCCCCGGTTCCGCAGCGTCCTCAGCCATTGGATATACCACTGCGAGTTGGGCGGATTGTGCGCTTCCCTGCCCCCAGCATCAAATCACTTGGCCATCACATCACATATCCCCGACCATCGCGTCCTGTAGCGTGGCGAGCACCGATTGAAAGGTCAGCGGGCATTACCTCAGTTCCTCATTGAGAATCTTCGCTAACCGCGCTCCAGCCAGCGCGATCCGCTTCTCGGCAAGTTTGCGCGCCGCCGTCTTGTAAGCCTGACTTAACGTAAACGGTCCCGCCCCAGCGCCAATGGGCGGCTTTTTGTAGACAGTCTGCTTGGCCGCTTCGAAGCTTTCGTCTATCCAATGTCTCACGTCCAGGTCGTTCGCGGCGGCGGATGGCGCGTTCGGCAAAGTCGAAATGGCATTCAACGCGGTCGAGGGTGCATTGCCGCCGCCGAGCACGCCATCCCAGTAGCTGTGGAGGTTAGAGGGGGATGTCAGCTTTACGCCATTGCCACCGTCGTCGCCTTCCGGCATCGAAGCGCTGACGCGTGTCGTGCAATGAAGCGGTTGATGCACATCACCTATCAAATGCAGAAGCCACGACAGGTCATAAGACTTCAACTCGTCCGGGCTGCTTGAAGCAAGGACCGCTCGGAACGCGGTGATCTGCGTCTGCGCGTTGGGTGTGGGAATTGCCGGCAGCGCGGTGTTGTCCCGCGTAAACGGCAGATCCACAAAATGCCAATACTTGTGGCGAGCCAGGTCATCGTAGCCGATGTTCTGGCTCGCCGAGGGATCGCTCGGTGGGCGATTGCCGTTGTGTATTCCATCTGTATGGTAATCGGGGTCGCTCTTGATCCGGTCGGCCCATGTCGCGGCGATCATAAAGATCATCATCTTTCGTCTCGCCGCAGAGGTTCCTGCCGGGATGAGGTCAAACCAGTTGTCCCTGTCCGGATTCGACAGCAAAAGAGCTTCCACGCGGTTTTTGGTCTGTGGCGTAAGCTTTTGGTAGGCGACGGCAGCTACCATCATGTGGCCCCGTCCATTCCAGGCATAGGAAGTCACGTTGGAAACAAGAATAAGCGTCAAGGCTCCACTGAGGAAACGGGCATACTTTTTCATTTTTACCTCCAGGCTTCGGTTGCGAAGGCTTTTATTGGAACTGCTGATTGATCGTGAGTAACGTGGCAAAACGTTACTGCTTTATTGGGCTGACGCGCGGAGTTTTGGGCGAAGCAATAGGAATGGCAAGGGTAGCGACGACACAAATGCTCCCTCCCCTGTGACGTCACGATTTTCACCGTAGTAAAAGCCGGCCCGGAATCCACTTCCCGGCGTGCGGCAGGCTTCGATTGGCGTGGGGTTGGTGAGTTTGCAGGCGTTCGCACTCCGAGAATCAAGCCGTCGCACAAGCCGCTCACGCCATTGCGGCTCGTCTTTGAAGCAGACGGAACAAGAAGGCCCGCCGATCCCTCAGCGGGCCTTCTCAAAGGAAACCTGAATCCTGATTGTTTTAGTAGCCACGGCCATAACGACGGCCGTGGTCATCGGCAAATCGGCGATACGCTTGAGCGTACCCGCTACGGAATCCTTCGCGGTAGTCGCTGCTTCCAAAACGGAAGCGGGGATAGCCAAAAGGATTGAACCTGCGGCGCTCAATGGCGTCTTCCCTGCCCCGTTCCAGCCCGTCACGGTAACCACGGCGTTCTTCAAATCGCTCCCGACGACCGTCTTTCCAGTCATCGTGATCTCGGCGATTGTCTTTCCAGCCATCGTGGTCACGGTCATTATCTTTCCGATCATCGCGGTCACGGTCATTGTCTTTCCGATCATCGCGGTCACGGTCATTGTCTTTCTGATCATCGCGGTCTCCGCGATTGTCTCGCCAGCCTTCGCGGTCACGGTCGCGCCCTCGCCCATCCTGAGCGAAGGCGCTTGAACTGCCGGCGACGACCAGGAACATTGCGGCCAGCGCGATTGAAAGTCCGGTGGTTTTGATAGTTTTGATAATCACGTTTGTCATCCTTGTTCTCCTCAGGCTGAGTTCAACATTACCCCTATGGCAACTACGTCCCAGAGCCTTCGCTCAGGAGTATTGCATTCGGCGGGCCACACTATGCGCTGCAGCCTAACTGATTGATTTATCGGAGGTGTGCGACTTTCTGAGAGCGAAAGAATCGAGAGAATGCCGGATAGGGCGCACGAAAACGTCAATGCCCGAACTGAAAAGGGTTTCTCGTCATCGGCCTACACCACTGACTGGCGGAGGAAGCGTGGGAAATACATCCCGTGTTAAAAGTCGAACGTGTCCAGTGATGTTGACTCTCCATACAAGTCGGATATGATTCGCGCGTTTGCCTCTCCCGCAGCCCCAGCAGCGGATTGAAACTATTGAGACGAAAGGATTCCCCATGAAACGGCGTTCTATATATTTGTTAGCCGCGACGCTGGCGGCGACGATCACCCTGGCATTTCTCGCGGGTTGCTCCTCCGGCGGACGCCACGTCACCGTGCAACGCGGCGTCGCCGCGAAGTTGACTTCGCCACACCTGCCATTCGGCAATCCGAGCGAGGCAGGCAGCGACCCTGACAACCGTCTCGTGTTGCGACAGCAGTTCGCCGCTTCATGGAACTCGTCGAAGCGCATTCCGAACTGGGTTGCGTGGCGGCTCGTGGCTTCGGATATCGGCGACACCGAGCGCAGCCAGTTTTACCCAGACCCTGAGATCGACACTCCGTCCCCGAAGGATTACACCCGCTCCGGATACGATCGCGGCCACCTGTGCCCCTCAAAAGACCGCAGCGACACTCCCGAAAATAATAAAGCGGTGTTCACGATGCTGAATATTTTTCCGCAGATTGGCGACAATAATCGCGGCCCTTGGGAGAAGGCCGAGAGATTCGAGAGGGATCTCGCCAAGGCTGGCCGTGAAGTCTATGTGATCGCTGGCGGAGTGGGATCAAAGACCAGTTTCAATTCGATCGATGTCCCGGAGTCGACATGGAAGGTCATCGTCGCATTGGAACGCGGCCAAAGCTTCCCTGACGGGCAGGAGAAGGCGCAGGTCTTCGCCGTGATCATGCCGAACAATGATGATGACATTGAACAGGATGACCGATGGCAGGAGTATCAGACCAATGTGCCCGAGATCGAGAAGAA
>Ga0114129_10012342_pt1 | contig 12161 bp, 9 predicted proteins | sample RhiMetdeltSRZDD1_FD_80071 | JGI IMG/M metagenome (GOLD analysis project Ga0114129, IMG submission 80071) | Populus rhizosphere microbial communities from Tennessee, USA - Rhizosphere MetaG P. deltoides SRZDD1 (version 2) (version 2) | ecosystem: Host-associated > Plants > Roots > Rhizosphere >...
AACCGGGTGAACTTCAAGAACACGATCATCATCATGACGTCGAACATCGGCGCCCGCTTCATCCAGAAGAAGGCGTCGCTCGGTTTCCAGTCGACGGATCCGTCGGCGATCAACCGCAGCGTCAACGACATGGTGCTCGGCGAGGTCCGCAAGACGTTCAACCCGGAATTCATCAACCGCATCGACGAGATCATCGTGTTCGAGGCGCTCTCCGACGACGACCTCCGGACGATTACGCGGCTGCTCGTCAAGCAGCTCAACGACAACCTCGTCGACCGCAAGATCCGGCTCGATCTGTCTACGGATGTGGTCGACTGGATCATCGAGCAAACCTGCAAGGACCGCTCGTACGGCGCGCGTCCGCTGCGGCGCGCGATCCAGCGGTATATCGAAGACCCCCTGTCCGAGGAGCTCATCCGGGGACACCTCAAGGGCGGAGAGATCGAGGTCTACATCGACGGCGGGTCGCTGGCGTACCGGCCGGCGGGACAGGCGCAGGAAGGCCGACGCCTGGCCTGACACGTCTAAAAACCTGTAAAATCATCGCTTGGCGTCCCGGCGGCGTGTCGCCGCTGGGCGCCAGGTCACAGAAGGGGCCCATCCCCTCTCCGTCGACATGAAGCTCCGAGTATTTCTTCTTGCTGCCTCCGTGATGGCGCCGCCTTCGCCCTTGGCCTGGGCAGTGCCGCCTACGCAGCCTCCGGCTGCTCCGGCGGGCCAAGGCCAGCCGCCTACGCAGCCTCCGGCGGGCCAAGGCCAGCCGCCTACGCAGGCTCCGGCGGGCCAAGGCCGGCCTACTACGCAGCCTTCGGCTGCGTCGGCGCGCCAGGCGCCTGCCGCGACGCCGCTGAAGCCGACCGGCACGATCACGCTGTGCAACGGCGCCTACACGATCGGTCCGCCCGCCAAGCTGCCACCCACCGGGTCAGGTCCTGTCGTTTACCAGGTTGGCCCCTGCTTCGCGAAGCAGGGAGGCGTCTCCGTCATCGAGCCGCAGACGTACCTGTATTACATCGGTCTGCGTCCCAGCCTTCCGTCACAGGACAAATGGGTCCCCTACAACGACGCAACCGAGCAGCAGATTCTGCGGGACTTCAAGGCGCTCTGGGCGACGAACTTTCTCGACGACCTCGCCGCTGAAACCGTGGACTACGTGTTCGCCAACGGTGTCGTCGGCAAGATCGTCCTCTACAACATGGAGGAGCGCCAGCGCGTCAAGATCGTCGATTACGCCGGCTCCAAGAAAGTCGAGCAGTCGAAGATCGACGAGGAATTGAAGAAGAAGGGCATTCAGATACGGCTCGACTCGTTCATCGATCCCGGACTCGTCCGCCGCGTGGCCGGCGTCGTGCGAGACATGTACGCGGAAAAGGGATACGAGTTCGCTGAGGTGAAGCCGGAGATCAAGCCCGTCGAGGGCGGACCGAAGACGGTGAACCTCACGTTCAACATCGTCGAAGGTCCGAAGGTCAAGATCAGGAGCGTGGACTTCATCGGCAACAAAGCGATCAGCGACAAGAAGCTTGGCAGCAAGATGAAGGACAACAAGGCGCCCGGCTTCTTCAAGTTCATCACCGGCGCCGGCACGTACCAGGAGGCCAAGTTCGAAGACGACGCCGAGAAGGTAGTGGGGTATTACCGCGAAAAGGGCTACGTGCAGGCGCGGGTCGGTCAGCCGGAGCTCAGGATCCTGGAGGACTCGAAGGACGCGAAGACGCGCTACATCGAGCTGCAGATTCCCGTCACCGAAGGCGAGCGCTTCAAGGTCGGCGAATTCAATTTCGCGGGCAACACCGTGGTAAAGAGCGAAGGCCTGAGGCCCCTCTTCAAGCTGCAGAAGGGGGACTATTACAACGAGAAGTACATCCGAAAAGGTCTCGAGAAAGCGCACGAGTTGTACGGAACCGGCGGCTACTTCGAGATGACTGGATTCCCCGATCTGAGTTTCCCCAACCAGGTGCAGGTCAACGTTCAGCAGCCGGACGGCGACGGCGCCGCCGGTCCACCCGGACCGAGCGCGCCCGCGGCGAGCAAGGGTGGCCCTCCAATCGTCAATGTGACGATGAGGGTGGAAGAAGGAAAGCAGTACTTCGTCAATCGCATCACGTTCGTCGGCAATACGACGACGCGCGACAACGTGATCAGACGAGAGATCCGGTTGTTCGAGGGAGGCATCTTCAACACCGAGGCGCTGAAGTACAGCGTCCGGCGCATCAATCAGCTCGGCTACTTCAAGCCGCTCGAAGGCAACGAAGGGGTTGACGTCCAGAAGACACCGGACGCGGACAACAAAGTCGACGTCAAGCTGAAGGTCGAAGAGCAGAATCGCAATCAGATCACGTTCGGCGCCGGCGTGTCGCAGTACGAAGGGTTCTTCGGTCAGCTCGCGTTCCAGACGTCGAACTTCCTGGGGCGCGGCGAGACGTTCAGCGTGTCGCTGCAGCAGGGCAATCGCGCGAAGAACTATCAGGTCGGCTTCACCGAGCCGTTCCTGTTCGATCGGCCGATCACGGCCGGCATCGACGTCTTCAATCAGGAGATCCAGTACCTGGGTGCCTACACGCAGGCGTCCGCGGGCGCGAACACGGTCTGGGGATTCCCCGCCGGTCCGTTCTCGCGCATCTTCGTGAGCTACAGCTACCAGAAGGTCAAGGTCAAGGATCTCGATCCCCGCTACAAGGATGCGGCGACGTTCGGGAACAATCCGTTTCTCACGGACTCGCTGCTGATCGGGCAGGGAGGCGAGCGGCGCATCAGCAAGATCGGACCGAGCTTCGTCTACAACACGGTCGACAATCCGATCTTCCCGACGACCGGCCGGCGGTATTCGGCGAACTTCGACATCGCGGGACTCGGAGGGAACAGCAAGTTCTACAGCACCAAGTTCGAGGGCGTGTGGTACCTGCAGCAGACGCGCAGGACGTCGTTCGGCTTCCGGGGCGCGTTCGAATACATCAACCCATATGGCAGCACGCGCGAGCTGCCGATTTTCGAGAAACTGTTTCTGGGCGGCGAGTACAGCATTCGCGGCTTCGACATCCGGAGCGTTGGACCTCGCGATCCGGCGACGCAGCTGGTCATCGGGGGCAACAAGAGCCTGCTGTTCAACGCGGAGTACCTGATCTCTATTGCAGGGCCGGTGCGCCTCGTGCTCTTCTATGATGCCGGGCAGGTGCGCGCGGAGGGGGCGGGGTTCGGCTGGAACGAGCCCCTGCTGCGTCACGTGACGGTTGGCGGGCTGACCCCCTTCGGCGGAGATCCTTATCAGGTGATTCAGCTGCTGAGCAACGCCCTGCCGACGAGGGTCGATACGATCGGCACGACGAACGCGTTCAAGACGTCGACGGGCGCGGAGATCCGGTTCTTCATGCCCGTGCTGAACGTGCCGTTCCGATTGATCTTCGCGATGAACCCGTCGCGCGGCGGCGTGCTGGACAACAACCTGCAGCCGGAAAAGAAGTTCAAGTTCCGGTTCGCGGTCGGGACGACCTTCTGATTCGGGTCGGTTTGGTATTCTTCTTAACTTAGAAAGGGTTCTATTCAGATGAAGCTGCTGAAGATGTCACTTGCCGCGGCGGCGCTGTCACTCGTTCTTGCCGCTGGTCCCGCGTTTGCGCAGTCCTTCGACGAGCTCCGGGCTGTCCCGAGCGCAGTCGAGGGGCCTGTCCCGAGCGCAGTCGAGGGGCCTGTCCCGAGCGCAGTCGAGGGGCAGACGCCACCTGCTGGAACGCAGCCGCCAGCCACGAAGCCGCCAGCCACGCAGCCGCCAGCCACGCAGCCGCCAGCCACGCAGCCGCCTGCGACGCCACCTGCCGCTGCGCCGGCGCCGAAGCCCCAGCCGCCCGCGCCGTTCCCGCAGGGCGCGAAGATCGCCTTCGTCAATATTCAGACGATCGCGCAGAGCTCAGCGGCCGGCAAGGAAGCGTCGAAGAGGCTGCAGGATCTCACGGCGAAGAAGCAGGCGGAGATCAACGACAAGACGAAGCAGCTCCAGGCCATGCAGACGAAGTTGAGCCAGGGGGCCACAGTACTCAACGATGCCGCGCGAACGCAGCTCGAGAAGGACATCGACAAGGCGCAGCGGGACATTCAGTTCTCGCAGCAGAACGCGCAGGCGGAGATGAACGAGCTGCAGAACGATCTGCAGGGAGAGTTCCAGCAGAAGCTCATTCCCGTCATCAAACAGGTCGCCGAAGAGAAGGGGCTGCACGCGGTGTTCAGCATCAGCGACTCGGGCGTGGCTTACTGGGATCCAGGCCTCGATATCTCGGACGAGATCATCAAGCGACTCGATGGGTCGAAGACGGTACCGACCAAAAAGTAGGCTTCAGGCGCTTTAGGCTTTAGGCTTCGGGCCCAGAGTCCAGACCCCAAACCCAACGTCCAAAGCCAAAAGCCCAAAGTCTATGACCCCGATCAACATTCCTGACGCGCTCGACCGGTTGTGCTATCGCTATCCGTCGCCGCTGGTTGATGCCGTCACGCAGCACGAGCCGGGACGCCGGCTCGTTGCTGTCAAGAACGTCACCGTCAACGAAGATTTTTTTCAGGGACATTTTCCCGGCGCGCCGCTCATGCCCGGTGTGCTGATGATCGAAACGCTCGCGCAGGTCGCGACGCTCCTCCTCACGCACAGCGCCGACCGCGAATTCACGGGCCGCGTGTGGCTCCGCGGCGTGGACAATGCCAAGTTCAGGCTGCCCGTCGTGCCGGGCGATCGGCTCCAGCTCGAGGTGACCATGGGGGCGCGGCGATCGGCGATCGCCCGTGCTCGTGCCGTCGCCAGCATCGACGGCGCCATCGTTGCCGAAGCCGAGCTCGTGATGGGCCTCGAGCGCGTCCGCAGCGGGCGCGTGGGATCGCGCGCCGACATCCATCCGACGGCCCTCGTCCATCCCGGGGCGCAGATTGGCGCAGGCTCGGTGATTGGAGCCTTCGCGACCGTCGGCGAGCACGTGCGGATCGGCCGCGACTGCCACGTCGGCGCGTCGGCCGTGATCGACGGCTGGACCGAGATCGGTGACGGAAACGAGATCTTCCCGATGGCGTCGATCGGGCTCGTGCCGCAGGATCTGAAGTTCGGCGGCGAGCCGACCCGCGTGGTCATCGGCGATCGCAACATCGTCCGGGAGTTCGTGACGATCCATCGCGGAACCGCTGGAGGCGGAGGGCTGACGAGCATCGGCGCCCGCAACCTGCTGATGGCGTACACGCACATCGCGCACGATTGCCACGTCCAGAACGACACGATCTTCGGGAACGGCGCGACCCTGGCCGGCCACGTCCTCGTCGAGGACTTCGCAAACATCGGTGCCTACTCAGGCGTCCATCAATTCTGCCGCGTCGGCAAGTACGCGTTCATCGGGGGATACTCGGTCGTCACCAAAGACGCGCTGCCGTTTGCGAAGACGGTCGGAAACCGCGCGCGGATTTACGGCATCAACACGATCGGCCTGATCCGCCGCGGCTTCTCGCAGGACACCATCGCGAAGCTGCGCCGCGCGTACCGCTACCTGCTCCACTCGAACACCAGCCGAGCGGTCGCGCAGATCGAACGCGATCCGTCGCTGCAGTGTGAAGAGGTCCGCTACGTGGTGGAGTTCATCCGCTCATCAAAGCGCGGAGTGGGCCTGCGTCGTCCAAGCCGGCGCCTCGAGGAAGTGCTGGAAGAATAGCGGCACCGTTAGCACCGTCAGGACCGTTAGCGCCTCGATCTACGGGTGCGTAACGGTGACCGTGTAGGTTTCCGGCTTGTCCGCCGTCACGTGGCCCACGTCGTAGAGTCGCACGCAGAAGTTACCCGAGGTTGCCGCGCTGGCTGAGAGTGTCGCGCCCTGCACCGCGGCGTCGTTGGCGAGAACGGCCGAACATGTGGACGTCGCGGCGAGCCACGTTCCCATGCTGAATCCGATCGAGACCGTGTTGTCCGGCGTCACGCTCGTGAGCGTCGCCGTCACGGTTCCTGATGCCGATGCGGTGAACGTGTGCGTGAAGGCTCCGTTGGGCGCCAGCGTATTGCTGAACGTTTCGGTCACAGGGTTCGGGGTCGGCTGCGCCGGGGTCGTCGTGCTCCCGCACGCTGCCAGGGCCATGAGCGCGCCCAGCGCCCACCCGCAAATCATCGAACGCCGCATTTCCTCTCCTTACCAGATGATAGACTTTATGGCTTCGCGCCTGTTAAGACGCCCGCCCGTGCGCGAAAGACGGTTTATCGATCGTGGCACGCATAGGCCTTATCGCCGGCAACGGCCGGTTTCCATTCCTGGCGCTCCAGGGAGCCCGCAGCCTCGGACACGACGTGACGGTCGTTGCCGTGAAGGAGGAAGCCTTTCCGGAGCTCGAGCATGCCGCCCGCGAGGCCGGCGCGGACGTGCACTGGGTGTCGCTCGGCCATCTCGGTAAGTGTATCAAGGTCCTGAAGAACGCCGGGGCCGCGCAGGCGGTGATGGCTGGACAGGTCAAACACGCGAAGCTGTTTTCGGGAATCGTGCCGGACCTGACGCTGCTGTCGGTGCTGACCAGGCTTCGGGCCCGCAACACCGACGCGTTGATCTCCGCTGTTGCCGACGTCTTGAAAGAGGAAGGCATCGAGCTGCTCGACTCGACGGCGTTTCTGGCGCCGCTCCTTGCCGCGGCTGGCCCGCTCACACGCCGCGCCCCGTCGACCGAGGAGGCCGCTGATTTGGCGTTTGGTTATGAGATGGCTGACGCCGTCGCCGGCCTCGACATCGGCCAGACCGTCGTCGTCAAGGACCGCGCCGTCGTTGCTGTCGAAGCGATGGAGGGCACGGATTCGGTGATCCGCCGCGCCGGCGAGATTGCCGGACCTGGCACGCGCGTGATCAAGGTCGCGAAGCCCAATCAGGACATGCGCTTCGATGTGCCTGTCGTCGGCAACGCCACGATCGAGACGATGAAGCAGGCAGGGGCGACCGTGCTGTCCGTGGACGCAGGCCGCACGCTGGTCGTCGATGGAGAGCGCTTCTTTCGGGCCGCCGATGAAGCTGGCATCGCGGTGGTCGGCCGCGCGGCGGGATCGCAGCGTGGGTGAGAGCGGGACGCGCGTTGCGGTTATCGGCGTAGGACATCTCGGACGTCATCACGCGCGGCTGCTTGCCACTCTCGAGGGCGCGCGGCTGACGGCGGTCGTCGACACCGTGCCGGAGCGCGCTGCAGCGGCAGCCGAGGCGACGGGCGCGCGCGCGATGAGCGATTTTCGCGAGCTGCTTGGCGCCGTCGATGCCGTCACGATTGCGGTTCCCACAGAGCTGCATCGCGACGTCGCGATGCCGTTCCTCGAGCGCGGCGTCGGCGTTCTCGTCGAGAAGCCAATCGCGCGATCGCTCGCGGAGGCTGACGAACTGGTCAGCGCCGCCCGCGCGTCCGGTGCCACGCTGTGCGTGGGGCACACCGAGCGCTACAATCCGGCCGTCGCTGCGGTGCTGCCGCTCGTCTCGCATCCGCGGTTTATCGAAGTCCACCGGCTCGGCGTCTTTCCCGATCGCAGTCTCGACATCGATGTCGTGTTCGATCTCATGATTCACGATCTCGATGTGATCCTGTCCATGGTGAAGGCGGACGTGGGTTCGATCGAAGCCGTCGGGGTTCCCGTGTTGACGCCGCGCTACGACATCGCCAACGCGCGCCTGCGTTTTGCCGATGGCTGCATCGCGAACGTCACCGCCAGCCGCATCAGCCGGGAGCGCGTGCGCAAGATCCGGTTCTTTCAGCAAGACGCGTATATCTCGATCGACTACGCCGCGCAGGAAGTCGAGGGTTACCGCCTGGTCCGACGCGACGGTCAGCGGCCGGATATCCAGGGGGGACAACTGCCGGTAACACGCGAAGAGCCGCTGAAACGGGAGCTCGAAGATTTCATTTCTGCCGTTCGCGATCGACGGCAGCCGCTCGTGACCGGGGAGGACGGCCGGCGCGCGCTGGCGCTCGCGCAGGCGATCGCTGACAGGATGGAAAGCGTGTGAGAGATCTCAACACCTTCATCGACACACTCGACAAGGAACGCGAGCTCGCGCGCATTCAGGAACCCGTGAGCCCCGACCTGGAGATCTGCGCGGTGACCGACAGGGTCTCCAAGTCTCCCGGCGGCGGACCCGCACTGATGTTCGAGCGGCCTGCGGGCTTCGACATACCGGTCGCGATCAATCTCTTCGGCTCGATGAAGCGCATCTGCCTGGCGCTCGGCGTCGAAAAGCTCGACGACTTAGCAGGCCAGATAGAGGAGCTGACCTCTCCCAAAATCCCCGCGGGGCTGTTCGACGCCATAAAAATGCTTCCGGCGGTTACGCGGCTTCGCGATCTCATGCCCAAGACGGTCAACAGTGGGCCGTGTCAGGAGGTCGTGAGGAAGGATGGCACGCTCGACGATCTCCCGATCCTGAAATGCTGGCCCGAGGACGGCGGACGCTACATCACGTTTCCGCTCGTGTTCACGAAAGATCCGGAGACGGGCATGCGGAACATCGGGACGTATCGCATGCAGGTGTTCGACGGCCGCTCGACCGGAATGCACTGGCAGCGGCACAAAGGCGGAGCGCAGCATTATCGTGTGGCGGAGCGGCTGGGCAAGCGGCTTCCCGTGGCGGTTGCGCTCGGTCCGGATCCGGCGCTTGCGTATTCGGCGACGGCGCCGATGCCCGAAGGGCTCGACGAGCTGATGCTCGCCGGGTTCCTCCGTCGGGAACGCGTCGAGCTCGTGAAGTGCGTGACGATCGATCTCGAGGTCCCGGCAAACGCGCAGATCGTGCTCGAAGGCTACGTCGAGCCGCACGAGCGGCGGCGCGAGGGGCCGTTCGGCGATCACACGGGCTTCTATTCGCATCCCGACGACTACCCCGTGTTCCACCTCACCTGCATCACTCAGCGCCGAAACCCCATCTACCTGACGACCATCGTCGGCGTGCCGCCGATGGAGGACTACTACCTTGGCAAGGCGAGCGAGCGCATCTTCCTTCCGCTCATTCGCAAGACGCTGCCCGAGATCGTCGACATGCATTTCCCGGCCGCAGGGATCTTTCACAACCTCGTCATCGTCTCGATCGATAAGCGCTACCCGGGACACGCGCGAAAAATCATGAACGCGTTCTGGGGCCTCGGGCAGTTGATGTTCTCGAAGACGATCATCGTGGTCGACCGCGACGTGAACGTGCAGGACGAGGCGGAAGTGGCGTGGATCGTCGGGACGCACATCGATCCGCAGCGCGACATCCAGTTCACCCGTGGTCCCGTCGACGACCTCGACGATGCGAGCGATCTGCCGGCGTATGGCAGCAAGATGGGAATCGATGCGACTCGGAAGTCGGCGTCTGAAGGATTCACGCGCCCGTGGCCGACGCGCATTCGAACGACCCGCGACGCCGCTCAACGCGCGGAAGAAATCTGGGAGCGGATCCGGCGGGGATGGAAAGCATGAGCGCGGTATCGGTCGAGGAGGCGCACGCCATCCTTGCAAGCCACGACCTTATCGGCGTTGGCGTGCGAGCGGACGAGGAGCGACGCAGGCGTCATGGGACGCGCACGACGTTCGGCCGCGTCCTCGAAGTCCACGTCGACGCGGTGCCTGGCTCCATGCCGGCGTCGATCCACACCGGCGAGGTGCGGCTGACGGGCCAGCCTCGCTCGATCGAGGATGCAGCCGCCGCGGTGACGCGCGCAAAAGCAGTGGCCGGCAAGATCCCGTTGACGGCATTCTCGGTCTCGGACCTCTGGGATCTCGGAGGGGCATCGCTCGGTGGCTTCAACAGCGTATTGTCCGCCCTCAAGACGGCCGGCCTCCAAGCGATTGCCGAAGCGCCGGTCGACATGGCTGACGGCCTCGTCGATGCGATCCGCGCCGTGCGCAGCGCCGGCCTTCAGCTGTTCCGACTGACCGTCCGTGAGCTGGCCGCCGATCGGCGCGTCGAAACGGTGGAGCGCGCACGGCAGGTCCAGCACGAAGCCGGCGGTGTGCGGACGTTTGCGCCGCTGCCACGCGTCTCTTCCATCGCTCAACCCTCAACCGGATACGACGACGTGAAGCAGATTGCGATTGCGCGACTGCTCCTCGATAACATCGACTCGATCCAGGTCGACTGGGTCCTCTACGGTCCGAAGCTCGCGCAGGTTGCGCTCACAGTCGGGGCCGACGACGTGGACGGTGTGTCGTCACTCGAAGGCGATCTCGGACGCCGGCGAAGCCCGATCGAGGAGATTCGCAGCAACATCCGCGCGGCAGGGTTGGATCCCGTCGAACGCGACGGGTGGTTTGGAGTGCGTGGGTGAACAAAGTCAAGCTTGGAGCAGTCGGGTATCTGAACACGCGGCCTCTCGTATACGGTCTGGAACACAGCCACGGCATGTTTGATGTGCGTTTCGACCCGCCGTCGACGTGCGCCAGTCTGCTGCACGCCGGCGATATCGATGTGGGGATGATTCCATCGATCGAGTACGCGCGAGGCGTGGACGCGTATGCCATCGTGCCGGATCTCGGCATCATCTCCGACGGTCCGGTGGCCTCGGTGGCGCTCTTTTCGCGCGTGCCGATCGCGCAGGTTCGCCGGATCGGCCTCGACACCAGCTCGCGCACGTCCGCTGGGCTCACGCGGATCCTGTGTCGCGAAGCCTGGAAGATTGAGCCGGCATTCGAATCGATTTCGCCGGACGCTGCCGCGCAGGTTGCCGGGTGCGACGCCGCGTTGCTCATCGGCGATCCGGCCCTCTTTCTGGATCATGACGCGGCCGGGCTGACGAAGATCGATCTCGGCGCCGAGTGGACGCGTCTGACCGGTCTGCCGTTCGTGTGGGCGTTCTGGGCGGGGCGGCCGCGGGTGCTGGGTCGTCGCGAGGTTGCCGCGCTTCAGGCGGCCCGCGACGCCGGAGTCGCGAATTTCGACGCCATCGCTGACGAGTACTGCGGGCCCGAGCGCGCCGCGCTCTGCCGGGCCTACTTGAGGGAGAATATCAAGTACGACCTCGGAAGCCGCGAGATCGGCGGGCTGCGGCGGTACTACCAGCTTGCAGCGAAATACGGGCTGATCGATGAGGTGAAACCGCTCGAGTTCTACGGTCGGTCCGAGGATCGAGCCTACGGCTATGGCGCTTGATCGGATTGTTCCCAACGTTCGGAGCGCGGGGCGCGTCACGGAGGACGAGGCGCTCGAGCTCTATCATCGCGCGCCGCTGCCGCTGCTGGGCGAGCTGGCCGACGGAATTCGCGCCCGTAAACACCCCGACGGCATCGTCACGTACATCATCGACCGCAACGTCAACTACACGAATATCTGCGTCGCTCGCTGCAACTTCTGCGCGTTTTACCGACCGGTCGGCTCGGGTGAGGGATACGTCCTGGGCTTCGAGGAGATTTTCCGCAAGATCGACGAGACGATCGCGCTGGGGGGCGTCCAGCTCCTGCTGCAGGGGGGCCACAATCCCGATCTGCCGATCGAGTGGTATGAGGATCTGTTCCGCGCGGTCAAGCAGCGGTATCCCGACTTCAAGCTTCATGCGCTCTCTCCGCCTGAAATCATTCACATCTCCCGCCTCGCGCGGTTGCCGGTGTCGGACGTCATCGCGCGGCTCGTGGCCGCGGGGCTCGACAGCGTGCCCGGAGGCGGCGCCGAGATCCTGGTCGATCGCGTCCGCAAGCTGCTGAACTGCTACGGCAAGGCGACGTCCGACGAATGGCTCGACGTCATGCGGCACGCCCATCGCGCCGGGCTGCGCACGACCGCGACGATGATGTACGGGCATGTCGAGACTGTTGAGGAGCGGGTGGAGCACTTGCTGCGGCTCAGAGAGCTGCAGGATGAGACCGGTGGATTCACGGCGTTCATCACCTGGAGCTACCAGCCGGAGCACACCGAGCTGGGCGGCCACGAGGCGACGGGGATCGAGTATCTGCGGATGCTCGCGCTCTCGCGCATCATCCTCGACAACTTCCCGAGCCTTCAGGCGTCGTGGGTGACGCAGGGAGGAAAAGTCGGCCAGCTCAGTCTCGCGTTCGGCTCGAACGACATGGGCAGTGTGATGATCGAAGAGAACGTCGTTCGAGCGGCCGGCGCGAGCTACTGCATGGACGAAGTGGAGATCGTTCGCAACATCGAGAATGCCGGGTTCGTTCCGAAGCGCCGCAACATGCACTACGAGATTCTCGGCGATCCGATCTT
>Ga0114129_10012343_pt1 | contig 12160 bp, 8 predicted proteins | sample RhiMetdeltSRZDD1_FD_80071 | JGI IMG/M metagenome (GOLD analysis project Ga0114129, IMG submission 80071) | Populus rhizosphere microbial communities from Tennessee, USA - Rhizosphere MetaG P. deltoides SRZDD1 (version 2) (version 2) | ecosystem: Host-associated > Plants > Roots > Rhizosphere >...
TCGAAACCGGCGAAGCGGTTTGGTCAGACATGATCTGGCAACTACTCGGACTTGAGCCCGGGGAGGGTCCGAGTACGCACGAGTATTTCCTGCAGTTCGTCCACCCGGATGACCTCGAGTCGTTCTTGCGCAAGTCGAATGAAGCAATGGCCGGAGCTGAGTATTACAACGAGTTCCGCATTGTTCGAAAGGACGGACAGGTCATCTGGGTGTCGTCCAAAGGTCGCGCAGTCTGCTCCGAGGATAATGTCCGCAAGGGAATGATCGGAGTGACAATTGATATCACGCAGCGCAAGCAAGCTGATGAGGCGCTACGACAGAGCGAGGAGCACTTGCGGCAAGCGCAGCAGGCAGCTCGGGTTGGTACTTGGGAATGGGACGTAAAAACCGGCAATTCAGTTTGGTCAGAAATGATCTGGCAGTTGCTGGGGTTGGAACCGGGTGCTGGCGAGAGCACGCTCGAACGCTTTGTGGAGTTCATCCATCCTGATGACCGAGCAGGCGCGTTGGCCAAAGCTACTGCGGTAATTGATAACGGCACTGAATACTACGATGAGTTCCGGATCATTCCACGCAACGGTCAGGTCATCTGGGTGGCGTCGAAAGGGCGCGTGATCCGATCCGCAGACGGGCGGCCGGAGCGGATGATCGGTGTCAATATCGATATTACGGAGCGCAAACTCGCCGAAGAGTCGTTGAAGAACGCGCTTGCTGAAGTTCAGCAGTTAAAAGATCGTCTCCACGAAGAAAATATTTACTTAAAAGAAGAGATTCGGGTTGCCGCCAACTTCGGTCAAATCGTCGGTGAGAGTGAAGCACTTCGCCGCGTTTTGAGCTCGGCCGAACGAGTAGCGCCGTTAAATACGACTGTCTTGATATTGGGTGAGACCGGCACAGGAAAGGAACTACTCGCCCACGCGATTCACAACCTGAGTCCACGCAGCAAACACCCATTGGTGAAAGTGAATTGCGCAGCGCTGCCCGCTCCTCTGATCGAGAGTGAGCTTTTCGGCCACGAGAAGGGCGCGTTCACCGGCGCTGACACTAAGCGAGCTGGACGTTTTGCAGTTGCTCACGGCGGTACGATTTTTCTCGACGAAGTCGGTGAACTGCCGCTGGATCTACAAGCGAAGCTGTTACGTGTACTGGAAGAGGGTGAGCTCGAAGTCGTGGGCAGCAGTCGTACAGTACATGTAGATGTGCGCGTCATTGCTGCAACTAATCGCAACTTGGCTGATGCCGTAGTCAAAGGAACCTTTCGCTCCGATTTATACTATCGCCTTAGCATCTTTCCGATTACGATGCCGCCGCTTCGTGAGCGTCGCGAAGACATACCCATGCTGGTGACGCATCTCGTAAACCAATTGAGTAGAAAGCTCGGCAAAGAGATTGAGACCATTCCGCACAATGCAATGACTATGCTCCAAAACTATCCTTGGCCCGGCAATGTAAGGGAATTGAGGAACGTGATTGAGCGAGCAGTGATCATATCGGAGGGATCAAACCTTCGACTCGGTGACAGCCTGGATTCGCTGCTACTAGAGTCTCAACTGCCAGAGGATCGATCGAAACCTGAGCGCGATCAGAATGGTGACAATGAAACGCTCGAGCAGAATGAATACAACCTGATCCTGCGCACGTTGAAGAAAGTATATTGGAGGATTGAAGGTCCGGGTGGAGCGGCGGAGATTCTAAACGTTCACCCGAGTACCTTGCGGTCGCGCATGAGAAAGCTTGGAATCGATCGACCGCGATTCAAAGCCACCTCGACCTGAAAAAACCGTCCACAGATTACGCAGATTAGAACAAACAGAAGCAGGGGCAGCAGGCAGGAGCAGGAAAAATAATTGACCAATGAATTTTTCCTGCTCCTGCTTGCTGCCCGTGCTCCTGAACTATTGCCAGCCGCCGCCCAAAGCTTTGTAGAGTTGCACAACACTCAGCAGTTCATCACGCCGCGCCTGGGCTAGACTCCGCTCCGCATTGAACAATTCTCTATCAGCATCGAGTGCCTCTAGAAGGTTTGCGACTCCGCCGTTGTAACGCAAGTAAGCCAGGCGGACGCGGTCTTGAAGTGTCTCAACGAGCTTTTCGCGTTCGGTGCGAACTTCTTTGACTTTGCGATTTGCCACTAACGAATCTGAGACCTCGCGAAAAGCGTTTTCAATCGTGCGCTGGTAATTGACCAGAAACTCTTCCTTCTGCGCCTGAGTGAATCGAACGTTCGACTTGAGACGACCACCGGTGAAAATCGGCTGTGCTAGCTGCGGCATTAAACCCCAGACGCTTCTGGGATTAGTAAATAAACTCGTTAGTTGCGAGCTTTCAAACCCGAGGAATCCAGTAAGTGAAATCCGCGGAAAGAATGCCGCCTTCGCTACTCCAATGCGCGCGTTGGCTGCAATCAGTTGTTGTTCAGCTGAGCGAATGTCGGGGCGACGTTCGATTAAGTCGGACGGTATTCCTGCCGGCACACTCGGTGGCATCCTTTGTCCAGTCAATTCGAGTCCTCTAACGATTGACTGAGGATTCTTGCCTACGAGGTAGCTAAGAAAATTCTCTTGCTGTTCGATCGCCTGCTCGAGTGCGGGAATCACCTCAGTCGCACCATACACAAGCTCTTCAGCCTGTCGAAGGTCGAGCAAATTTGATACGCCACGTTCTTGTCTCAGCTGGATGATTCGAAGCGACTCCCTGCGAGATTCGAGCGTTCGTTTAGCAATGCCAAGTTCGAAATCAAGCTCTCTTAGATTGAAGTAGGTGGTGGCGACATCGCTGACTACCGTTGTTAAGACTGCCTTGCGCGCTTCCTCAGTTGCTGCCAGCTCTGCGCGTGCAGCTGCCGTTTGTTTTCTCAACCGGCCCCAGATGTCGAGCTCAAAGCTAAACAGGTTTAGCAGAACACTTCCAAACGTGCGGTCACGCTTTACTGGTGCTGGAATTGTGAAAGAGCCATCCCGCGAAAGACGCTGGGTTGTTAAATCTGCGCTGGCGCCGATCGTCGGGAACTGCTCCGAACGTGTGATTCCCAGGTTGGCTCTGGCTTCGTCAACGTGCGCCATGGCTTCATGGACGTCATAGTTGTAACGTACTGCTTCATCAATCAACGTGCGGAGCTTTTCGTCCTGGAAAACTTCAAACCATTTTGCGTCTGCCAGGGAGTGCGGGTCCGGCTGAGGAACCACATCACCGCGATAGGTACTCGGCGTCAGGACCTTTGGTCGTTCATACTTTTGAGCGACTGCCAAGCTGTGAACCAAACCCACAAGCAACAAGGCAGTTATGAGTTGCTTCATTAGTGTTCACCTCCTGCTGCTTTGGCTGGCATTGCTGCCGGCGCCGAGTGTTCGCTGTCTGCAGTTGCCGAGTGTCCATCGCCGCTGTTCAGGGTGACACCTGTTGGATTGATACTCCCCGCATGGGCAGCTGCAAGGGCCGGCGCAGGCTCGCGTTTGCGCCACGGGAACCGCAGCCCTTCTATAAAAGTGTAGTTGCCGGGAATAATGAACACACCGAGTGCAGTTGCGACTAACATGCCGAAGAACACACCGGTTCCCATCACGTTCTGTGCGCCGGCGCCCGCGCCACTCGCTTTCATCAACGGCACCACACCGAGAATGAAAGCGAACGCCGTCATCAGAATCGGTCGGAAACGAAGTCGCGCTGATGTTAGCGCTGAGTCTTCCAGCGACAATCCGTCCTGCTCGTGCTTGGCCTTTGCGAACTCGACAATCAGAATGGCGTTCTTCGCTGCCAATCCAATCAACATTACGAGTCCGATTTGGACGTAGACGTTGTTGTCATATCCCAGCAACCAAACACCAAAGAACGCGCCCAGGCCGACGAGTGGAGAGCCCAACAAGACAGCCCAAGGCAAACGCCAACTTTCATACATCGCAGCGAGTAGTAAGAACACCACGACAATCGCCAGGATGAATGTGGGTGCCGGGGGTGGAGCGATCTTCTCCTGATAAGATAAAGAGGAGTAAGCGAAGCTCATCTCTTTTGGCATTGTGTGTTCGAAGACATCCTCGAGCGCGGCGAGTGCCTGACCCGACGTATAACCGCGCGCAGGCGCACCTTGCATTTCTACTGAGCGAAGCAGATTGAATCTGGTAGTTAACTCGGTCCCCGCAAAATCTTTGACTGAGACGAGTGTCGAGAGTGGAACCATCTGGCCGGTCGTCTCTGAGCGGACATAGATCCTGCCTATGTCTTCAGATTTCAATCGCTTCTCGGGTTCGGCTTGTACGTAAACGCGATAAAGTCGTCCGAAGCGATTGAAGTCGTTGACAAAAGCGCCACCCATCGCGGCCGACATCGTCTGGAAGACCTCATTAACTGGGACACCTAACGTACGTGCCTTTTCGCGATCAAGATCGATTTTCACCTGAGGATAGTTGGGATCGAATGACGAAAAAACACTTCCGAATTCGGGTCGCCCGCGCGCCTCCGCGAGGAACTTCGCGGTTTGCTCTCCCATCTGCTCGACGCTCATTGAGCCGCTGCGATCCTGAATTAGAAAGTTGAATCCGGCAGCTGCGCCGAAGCCGGCGAGGGTTGGAATGTTGAATGAGAACACGACTGCTTGTGGAATGTTTGCAACCTGTCGTTGTACGCTCGCCATGATGCCCTTAACATGCAGCGCTTCGCCGTGTCGTTCTTCCCACGGTTTTAGTCGTGCGAATATGGTCCCGTAGTTAGGTTGGTAGGTATTCGTCACGACACCGTATCCGCCGACGGTTTGGAACGATTCAATGCCTTCCTGTTTGGAGAGTATGGCCTCAACCTGAGCGAGCACTTCGCTGGTTCGAGCGAGCGAAGCGCCATTCGGCAACTGAACGTTCACACCAAAAATTCCCTGGTCTTCATCGGGAATGAAGCCCGCCGGAAGTCTCCTGGCAAAGAAGAGAGCGCCGACGATCACGACGCCGACGATTGCCATCGTAATCATCGAGCGGCGAATAAGTAGCCGCGAAACCTTCACATACCCGTTGGTAGTTACGTCGAAGACTTTGTTGAAGCCGCGGAAGAAAACTCCGAGTGGACCACGCGTAGGTTTGGGTTCCTTAAGCATGAGCGCGCAAAGTGCCGGCGTAAGCGTTAGCGCATTAAAGGCTGATAGCAGCACCGAGATAGCGATCGTCAGCGCGAATTGTTTGTACATGCTGCCGACGAGTCCAGCCAGCAGCGCCACAGGCACGAATACGGCCGATAGAATTAAGGCAATTCCGATAACAGGCCCTGAAACTTCCTTCATCGCCTGGATGGTTGCCTCCTTTGGTGTCATGCCATGTTCCAAGTGATGAATAACCGCCTCTACCACGACGATGGCGTCGTCCACGACGATGCCTATAGCCAGCACCAAACCAAACATCGACAATGTATTTATGGAGAAGCCGAGAACCGGAAAGAAAATGAACGTGCCGATGAGTGATACGGGAATTGTTAGCAGCGGGATGATCGTCGCCCTGAGGTTCTGTAGAAAGATGTAGACGACCAGAGTTACAAGAATCAGCGCTTCGACGAACGTTTTCAGAATTTCATGGATGGAAGCTTCGACGGCGGGTGTGGTGTCGTAGACGATCTTGTAATCCATGTCCGGTGGAAACACCGACTTGGCATGCTCCATCGTTTCATAGATCGTCTCCGCCGCCTTCAACTGATTGGCGCCAGGCAGAAGATAGACGGCCATTGCGCCACCAGGTTTCCCATTTAGACGTCCGAACGAGTTGTAGTCTTGTGAGCCAAGCTCAACTCGTCCAATATCTTTGACTTTTACGACAGCGCCGGTTGCCGTTTGGCGCACTATAATGTTTTCAAACTCTTCGGTTGTTACCAGGCGTCCAGGGGCATTGAGCGTCTGAGTAAACTCCTGATCTTTTGGCGTGGGAGCACCACCGATCTTTCCCGCTGGAGCTTGCAGGTTCTGTTCTTTGATAGCGGTAATGACGTCGGCCGGAACTAGCCCAAGCTTGGCCAGCATGTCGGGCTTGAACCATATACGCATTCCGTAATCAGTGCCGCCAAACAAGTCGACCTGCGCGATTCCCGGTATTCGCAGAATTTGGTCGCGCAGATTGATACCGCAGTAATTAACTAAGAAGTTTGCATCGTAAGCGTCTTTTGGTGAGTAAAGAGAAATCACCATCAAGATGCTGGGACTCTGTTTCTTCACGGTCACGCCCTGCTGATTTACTTCGGCCGGCAAACGAGCAGCGGCGGTGGAAACTCGATTCTGGGTGAGGACATTTGCCGTATCCTGATTCGTTCCTACTTCAAAGTTCACGTCGAGCAGCATGCGACCGTCGCTGGTATTCGACGATTTCATGTAGATCATTCGATCGACGCCGTTTACTTCCTGCTCGATAGGAGCGGCTACCGACTGCTCGACGGCCTCAGCCGAAGCACCTGGATAGGTAGCCGTGACCCGGATGTTTGGTGGAGCAAGAAAAGGGTATTGCTCGACGGATAGTCCGCGTATAACCACAACTCCCAGTAAGACCATCAGGATGGACAAAACGATGGCAACGATCGGGCGACGTATGAAAAAGTTTGCCATGGATTACGTCCCTTCTTTTTTCTGCGCTGACTCCGTGGCAACTGGGCCATTCGACGGGTTGACTTCAGATCCGGGTCTCGCCTTTTGCATTCCTTCTACGATGACTCGTTCACCGGCATTTAACCCCTCCAAGACGATCAGGTATTTGTCAGCGCGATCGCCTACTCTGATCGTTCTCAACTGAACTTTGTTCTGAGCGTCAACAACCATTACGGTCTTGGCCCCCTGTAGCTCTTGAACAGCACGCTGAGGGACAAGAATGGCGTTTTCTTTTTCGGCGACCGCCACGCGGACTCGAGCGAACTGTCCTGGCCGCAAGTAGCTTCCCGGATTTGGAAAACTTGCTTCCACCTTCATCGTGCCGGTTTGGGGATCAACTGTGCGATCTACCACTCTAAAGCTGCCACCACTCGGGTGAATCGTGTCATCGGAAAGAATCAATTCAAATTTTGCATCACGTGGCTTTCTGCCGGACGTGACGGTTTCCGGGTTCGTCAATTTCAGGAATTCAATTTCACTCAGATTGAAATCAACAAGGAGTGGATTCGACTTTGAGACCGTCGCGAGTAAGGTTGCCTCACCACGTCCTACCAAGTTGCCCTCGTTAACCTCGAGAAAACCAATAATGCCGTCAATGGGTGAGTAGATATCGCAGTAACTCAGATCTAACTGGGCTTGTATGAGCCGCGCTTTAGCGGCATCAACTTCAGCTTGAGCGCGCTCGATGGTGTACTTCACCGCGGCTTCCAGATTGGTGAGGTTGGCTTGCTTTGCATCAACCGAAGCCTTGGCGGATTTCTCATTAGCCACGGCTGCATCGAGCTCGAGCTCAGTGACCGCCTTTTCTTTTGCCAGTGGTCGGATTCGGTTCAAATCCTGTTGTGCTCGGCTAAAAGTCGCTTGAGCATCTGCCAACTCCGCTTGCGCCTGAAGCACATCTGTTCGCTGACGTGCCTGCGCAAGATCCGACGTTGCCTTCGCCAGCGCCGCCTTGGCGGATTGAACGGCAGCTTCGAAGGTGCGCTTATCGATGGTGAAGAGAAGCTGTCCTTTTCTTACCGGCGTACCCTCCGCAAAGTGAACTTTCTGAAGCACTCCTTCCACGCGAGCTCGTAATTGAACGGTTTCAAGGGCCTTGGTTTGGCCCACGAATTCGCTGTAAATCGGCACCGTCCTTTGGTCAACCGCTGCGACTACGACGGCAGGAGGAGGAGCAGCGGCGGCGTTAACTTTATGCTCGGTCTTGCCTCCGCACCCGCTGGCCATCAAAGCGACAGCCAGGATCATCGCTGCGAGTGAAAACGAAAGAGTAGTTTGGGGCCGAGTGTTCATTGCTACCTCCTATGGCTTCCGCCATTCAAAGCTTTTAGGCGTGAGTACCGCATCGAAGTGTTTTCCTCGCCGGGGACAGGGTGTATTTGCTAATGCAAACCTTTGCCAACTGAATTCTATTTGGGGCTGACGGGTGCAAAGTACTGGCAAAAGTGACAGTACTCCCTACAGAAGCGGGTGTGATTATCTTTGGCAAACAAAGCGGGATTTTGCGCTGGCCGGACCGGGACTTTCATAAGAGCGGCTGTTCTAACACTGGCTTTGGGCGCTTTTTGCGTGGCTGAGGAAGCAAATGTTCGCTGAAGTAATTGTAGCCTTCGTCATCGTGGCAATCTGCGTCGTTATTCATTCGGTGGGAATACTGGTGTTCGGTGAATGGATGCTTAACCAGCGATTCATCCAAACGCAGATTCGCATGACACATAATGCGTTTCTATTGATCTTCGTGTTTGCCGTAATGATTCTCCTGCATGCCACAGAGGCCGGCTTGTGGGCCGTCTTTTATCACCTGCAGGGTCTGTTTCCGACGTTTGAGACCGCGTTCTACTTTTCCTTAACCAGCTACACGACTATTGGCTTCGGCGACGTCGTTCTTCCTCAAAAGTGGCGTTTACTGGGGGCCGTGGAAGGCATCTCGGGCGTGCTCCTGTGTGGTCTGTCCGCGGCGTTTGTGTTTGCAATCGTCAACTTCATATTTCAACGGCGGATAAAAAGCTCTACCGAAGACCGCACGTGACATTAGAGGAGGTTGTTAAGCTACGGTCGGACTCCCGTCATCATTCGGCCTCCTGCTACTGATTACCTTCGCCCCCTGTCTCGTGGCTGCGCAGGAGATGGAACCGCGCGCATACTCAAGAGCTCCTGTCGGTAGTCAGTTCATTGTTTTCTCTTACGCATATCAAACGGGTGACGTCCTCACAGATGCGTCGCTTCCGTTACGTGATGTGAATGTCAAATTGAACGCAGGCGTATTTGCCTATGGACGTACGTTTGGCCTGGCGCGTCGGCAGGCCAACGTGACTCTTGTGTCGTCCTATGTGAAAGGTCGAGCCAGTGGAATTGTTTTCGAAGACCGGCAAGAAGTAACACGCTCCGGTCTCGGCGATCTGCGGTTGCGATTTTCAACAAATCTGATTGGTGGACCTGGGTTGACTCCGAAACAGTTTGCTGAATACAAGCCGAGAGCATTACTGGGCGCAAGCTTAACGGTCGTGATGCCTACAGGACAGTATGATCCTCGCCGTCTGGTGAATATTGGATCTAATCGTTGGGCATTTAAACCGGAAGTTGGTTTATCAAAACCCTACGGAGGGTGGACCGTCGAAGTGATTGGCGGTGTATGGCTATTCACTGCGAATGACGAATTCTTTGGCGGCGTCAAACGCGAGCAGAAACCGCTTGTATCACTTCAGTCACACGTGATCTATACGATTAAACGCAGAATGTGGGCCTCGGGCGATACAACTTACTTCGCCGGCGGACGAACTGTAGTTGATGGGGTTATCAATAACGATACGAAAGCAAACTCGCGAATAGGAGGAACCTTTTCGTTACCAATCAATCAACGACAATCGTTCAAGGTGGCTTTTGCGAAAGGGCTCACAACTCGGTTTGGAGGCGAGATGACAACGATTGCGTTCGCGTGGCAATACGCGTGGGTTAAATAGCAGAGAGCGAAGAGCAAAGGGAATGATGAAGGATGAAGAGTTCGCTACCTACGATCTTTCCGCCCTTTCATCCTTCATCCTTCATCCTTTGCTTATCCGGCGGCGTAACGTGGCAATGAGATCGCGTGATTCATGATCACGCCGAACTCAGTTCCTGATGGTACTTTCACCTCGGAACCTTTCTTGACTCGACCCGTGATCCCACCTGCTATTGCGCCGACACCTGCTCCTATTGCCAGACCCTTGCCACCGCCCGCGATCGCGCCAATTACGGCGCCTCCAGCAGCTCCACCACCAATAAACTTCAGCTTTCGATGACTGCTCTTATTTGCTGTGACGGTTCCTTCGTTGTCACTTGTGCCTCCAGAGCCCGACAGATCCGTCAACGAACCGTTGATTGCATGCACACGACCGTTAGGAAGTTTCAGCGAGACAAACTGAACATCCAGCGTTGCCGGCTTACCTTTCTTTTGTGCTCGCTGAACAAACGTGACTTTACCGGTGATGATGCTGCCCTGTGGGGCTAGCAATACACCGTTGCTGGAATAAATCGGATCGACCAACGTGGTCGTAAACACATCGCCGATGTGCGCCTTTTCTGATCCCAGGTCCTCATTGATTCGCACGCGCATGGTTTGTCCTGCTCGGACCGAGTAATACGGTATGGTTTTCCGCGTCGATTTTTTCGTTTGTGGCGCAATGCCAACGACTGGCTGAATAAGGACTGCGCCGGTAACAAAGAGCATTACCGCCTTCAAGAAGCTTTTGTTGTTCATGGTTTTTATCACTCGTGCCGCATCACGTGGCATTGATTTAACCGCAATCTTCGCAGTCAATGGCTGCGCGTGACACTGTAAAAACTAACAGTGTTTCAACGCTCCAAGCACAATTAAGGTGGTCGAGGGTAACGCGCGAAAGGTCTAACCCTATGAAGATCGTAATCGTCAGCACCATCATTGTCCTTGCTGCTTTAGTGGCAAGCGCACAAAAAGTTCAGGTGGGCGCCGACCGTACCGTCGACTTAACGAAATACAAGACTTACGCCTGGAGTGGTGAAAAAGGAAGTGCAAATCCCATCATCCATCAAACGATAGTAGATGCAGTTGATCGGGCAATGGCCGCAAAAGGGCTCACGAAGAGCGAGGTTGACCCTCAGATGATCGTGACGGTCGTTGCCGCGACTGAACATGATATGCACATGACATATCCGAGCTGGTCACCTGGGCTTAATTCGATTGCAACAGGTGTTGTTGTTGGTACTCAGGCCTGGCCAGTAACCAGAGGGACGCTAGTGGTAGACATCTCTGATAGCAAGACCAAAAACAATCTTTGGCGTGGGACAGCAACCGATACGCTCAACCATGGGCCAACCGGCGACATGGCCAAAGATGCAAAGAACGTCGAGAAGGTAATCAAGAAAGCCGTCGACAAAATGTTTAAGAAATATCCTTACCCCAACAAATGATGTTGGATGAGCATGAACAACCTGACCGCAGTGGCAAAACAGTCAGTACCGTAACGCGGTAGCGTCGGGTCCACTTGGCTAGACGGAGCCATCGTTAACAGTGACCCGACGCTACCGCGTTACGGTACTGATGTTCTGTCACTGCAGTGCGTGATTTTTAATGCAGAGCTAAGTGACGAGGCGAATGCCAATGATAAAACTCCACTGGTACTTGATCGCATGTGCATTCTTTTTTGTAATATTAGCTGAATCCACTCAGGCCCAATCACAGAATGAAATAGAAGTCCGTGGCACACTCTCAATCCCTTCCGGCGAAGCCAACTTTAGCGGCACTACTAACTCTGGTTCGACAATCAATTTTTCCCGGGACTTCGATTTCGGGAATGAATTCGGTTATGAGCTTCGTTACCAACATATATCGTCGAATCGTAAGCACAAGTTTCTCGTGGACTATGCTCATACCGATTGGGAGCGAAGCACTACTCTCACCCGCAGCATTACCTTTCGTGGCGAAACCTTTACAGCTAGTGCCGCTCTTCATGGAGAGCTGAGCTTGCGGACGTTCCGCGCTATGTATGCTTACCGTTGGGGGAACGAGAAGTTTCGGTTTGGGCCTATGGGAGATATGGGAGTGGTTTCAACGAAACTGGAGCTCAGTGGAATCACCAACAACGGTCAGCGGACAGGCGAGGCAACAAAAAATAAATTTGCTGCTACCCTTGGATACGATCTCGACTATGATCCGAATCCACATTTCAATTTTTCTCATAATCTAGGAGTGATTGCTTTTAAGAAGGACCGCCTGTTTCACATCGAAGGTGGGGTCAAGTATTTCCCTGTACGGAGTTTTGGCGTAAGCGGAGGGTATAAATTCCAGCGGTATAAGTTCGATGATGATCCGGATTTTCTGACCATACGTTCTAATGGGCCATATTTCGGCGGAGTCCTTCGTTTCTGATTAAAAGGAGATCCACCGATTTCCACTGATTACACAGATTACGAAAAGACAGGAGCAGGAGGAGCAGGCAGGAGCGATGGTGATATGCCTTCTTGTTTTCTTAGCAAGATTTGAATGTAATTGTGTCCTCGTCGTTCACGAGACATCTAGCTCTGCGGTGTTCCCTGGCTGTCCCA
>Ga0114129_10012344_pt1 | contig 12160 bp, 6 predicted proteins | sample RhiMetdeltSRZDD1_FD_80071 | JGI IMG/M metagenome (GOLD analysis project Ga0114129, IMG submission 80071) | Populus rhizosphere microbial communities from Tennessee, USA - Rhizosphere MetaG P. deltoides SRZDD1 (version 2) (version 2) | ecosystem: Host-associated > Plants > Roots > Rhizosphere >...
AAGCCTGACGCTCTTCTGCCGACGATGGGCGGACAAACGGCGCTCAACGTGGCGATGAAGCTGGCCGAGCGCGGTGTCCTCGAGAAGCACAACGTGGAGCTCATCGGGGCCAAAGCGCGCGCCATCAAGGTGGCGGAGGATCGGGCGGAGTTTGCCGCGGCGATGCAGCGTATCGGGCTGCAGGTGCCGCAGGGGCGGATCGCCCACACGTGGGACGAGGCGGTCACGATCGGGGAGTATGTGGGGTACCCGGCGATCATCCGGCCGTCGTTCACGTTAGGCGGGTCGGGGGGAGGCATCGCCTACAACCGCGAGGAGTACGAGACGATCGTGCGCCGTGGGCTGGCGGAGTCTCCAACGAGCCAGTTGCTCATCGAACGCAGCCTCCTCGGCTGGAAGGAGTTCGAGCTCGAGGTCATGCGCGACCACGCCGACAACGTGGTGATCGTCTGCTCGATCGAGAACATCGACCCCATGGGCGTGCATACCGGCGACTCGATCACCGTCGCGCCGGCGATGACGCTGACGGACCGCGAGTATCAGGTCATGCGAGACGCGGCCGTCGCGGTCATTCGCGAGATCGGAGTGGACGCCGGCGGGTGCAACATTCAGTTCGCGATCAACCCGACCGACGGCGAGATGGTGGTGATCGAAATGAACCCACGCGTCTCCCGCTCGTCTGCGCTCGCGTCCAAGGCGACGGGGTTCCCGATCGCGCGGATCGGCGCGAAGCTCGCCGTCGGCTACCGACTCGACGAGATCCCGAACGACATCACCAAGACCACGCCGGCGTCGTTCGAGCCGGTGCTGGATTACGTCGTGGTCAAGTGTCCGCGGTTCGCTTTTGAGAAGTTCGCTAGCGCGAACCCCTATCTCACGACACAGATGAAGTCTGTCGGCGAGTCGATGGCGATCGGTCGGACCTTCAAGGAGGCATTTCAGAAAGGGCTTCGAGCGCTCGAGACCGGGCGCCCCGGCTGGGCGATCGGTGATCGGCCGGTGGACGATCGCCTGTCCGACGATACGGTGGAGGCACTGCGCGGCGCGCTCCGTCAGCCGACGCCGGAGCGAATCTTTCAGATCAAGCGCGCGCTCGAAGCAGGGATGTCCGTCGACGACCTGTACGATCTGACGAAGATCGATCGGTGGTTCCTGTATCAGATGCAGGAGCTGCTCGAGGCGGAACGGCACTACGCCGCCCTGGGCGACGTCACCGCGGAGGATATCCGCACAATGAAACGTGCGGGGTTCTCCGATCGACAGCTCGCTACGCTGCGGGACGAGAGCGAGGCGGAGGTGCGCGCCAACCGGTGGTCGCTAGGCATCCATCCATCATACAAGATGGTGGACACCTGCGCCGGTGAGTTTCCGTCCGAGACACCCTACCTCTACAGCTCCTACGACGAGGAGAGCGAGGCCCCGAAGACGGGACGACGTTCGGTCGTGATTCTTGGCAGCGGGCCGAACCGGATCGGGCAGGGAGTCGAGTTCGACTACTGCTGCGTGCGCGCCGTGATGGCGCTGCGGGAGCGCGGCTACGAGACGATCATGATCAACTCGAACCCCGAGACCGTCTCGACCGATTACGACATCTCCGACAAGCTGTACTTCGAGCCGCTGACGCTGGAGGACGTGCTCGAGATCGTCCGTCGCGAGGAGCCGGACGGCGTGATCGTGCAGCTCGGCGGCCAGACTCCGCTCAAGCTCACCCGTCCGCTCGAGGCTGCGGGAGTCAGAATCCTCGGCACCTCGCCTGACGCGATCGATGTGGCGGAAGACCGAAAGCGGTTCGAGGAGATCGCGCGCCGACTCAACATCCGGCAACCGGAGAACGGCACGGCGACGAGCGTCGACGAGGCCGTGGCCATCGCCGAGCGGATCGGATATCCCGTGCTCGTTCGACCGTCGTATGTGTTAGGCGGGCGCGCCATGCAGATCGTGTACGACGAGGACTCGCTGCGCGAGTATTTCGAGAAAGCGGCCCGCGTCTCCGAAGACCGGCCGGTCCTCATCGACTCGTTCCTGGAAGACGCGTTCGAGGCGGACGTTGACGCCGTGTCGGACGGCAAGCGCGTGGTGATCGGTGGTGTGATGCAGCACATCGAGGATGCCGGCATTCACTCCGGTGACTCGGCATGTGTACTTCCACCCTACCGTATCACGGATGCGGACACGGACACGATGCGCCATCACACGATCGAGCTTGCGAAAGCGCTCGGCGTTGTGGGGCTGATCAACGTGCAGTACGCGGTCAAGAACAACACCGTGTACGTCCTCGAAGTCAACCCGCGCGCCAGTCGCACGATCCCGTACGTGTCGAAAGCGATCGGTGTCCCGCTCGCGTCCGTTGCCGCCCGTGTCATGATGGGCGAGACGCTCGACGAGATCGGGTTCACCGAGGAGATCGTGCCGCATTACGTGAGCGTGAAGGAAGCAGTTTTCCCGTTCACGAAGTTCCGCGAGTTCGACCCGATTCTCGGGCCGGAGATGCGATCGACGGGCGAGGTCATGGGCATCGCGAACTCGTTCGGAAGCGCGTTCGCGAAGGCGCAGCTCGCGGCGGACAATGCGCTCCCGCTCTCCGGTGCGGTGTTCATCACCGTGAACGATTCCGACAAGCCGACCGTGACGCCCATCGCGCATCACTTCCACGAGATGGGCTTCGACATCTACGCGACCCCTGGCACTGCCCGCTACCTGCGTGGCCGCGGGATCCAGGCGAAGGAAGTCTTCAAGGTGCACGAAGGACGCCCGCACGGGATCGACCTCATCGTGAACGGCCAGATCCAGCTCCTGATCAACACACCACTCGGCAAGCACGCACAGCGTGACGACTACACGCTTCGACAAGCGGCGATTGCGAATCGCGTGTCGTACACGACCACGCTGTCGGCGGCGGCGGCGGCGCGTGACGCCATCCTCGCGCTGCGCTCGCGGCGGCCAAGCATTCGCGCGTTGCAGGAGTGGCACGAGGACCTCCGGAACTGGCGCGCCGAAGGGGGCACGCACGAAACTGCCCCGCGCCATACTCCGGTCTCGGTGAGCGCAGGGCGTTAGGCAGCGGAGACCAGAGTCATGGGCGTGTTCATCCACGAGTCGAGCTACGTCGATGACGGGGCATCGGTCGGCGACGGAACGAAGATCTGGCACTTCTGTCACGTGATGCCGGGGGCCGTGATCGGCGAGCGCTGCAGCCTCGGGCAGAACGTCGTCGTGATGCCGGGCACGCGGATAGGCAACAACGTGAAGATCCAGAACAACGTCTCGATCTACGAGGGTGTCGAGCTCGAGGACGACGTGTTCTGCGGTCCGTCCATGGTGTTCACCAACGTGATCAACCCGCGGAGCGCGGTGTCGCGCAAGCACGAGTATCAGCGCACCCTGGTGCGCCGCGGCGCGACGATCGGTGCCAACGCGACCGTGGTATGCGGCGTGACACTGGGCGAGTATGCGTTCGTTGGCGCGGGCGCCGTCGTCACGAAGGACGCAAAACCGTTCGCGCTCGTGACCGGAGTGCCCGCTCGGCAGGTTGGATGGATGTGTCGGTGCGGGGAACGGCTGTCGGGAATAGAGAATCGGGAATCGGGAATCGAATGTTCGGTCTGCAAAACCGCCTATGTGTTCCGCGGTGACCAGCTGCGCCTTGCCGAAACGGCATGACTGATACTGTGCCAATCCCGATCGTGCTCGTCGGCTGCGGGCGCATCAGCCGCAATCATTTCGAGGCCATCGAAAAGGTCGACGGGCTCGAGCTGGCCGCTGTCTGTGATATCATTCCGGAGCGCGCGCACGAGGCGGGTGAGCGACACGGCGTGCCGTCGTTCGAATCGTTCGACGAGATGCTTGGTTCGGTGCGATGCGACGCGGTCGCGTTATGCACGCCGTCCGGGCTTCACCCGAAGCATGGCATTCTTGCCGCGAGGGCCGGGAAGCACGTGGTTTGCGAGAAGCCCATGGCGATCTCGCTCGCGGACGCGGATGCGCTGGTGAAGGAATGCGACTCGGCTGGCGTACAGCTGTTCGTCGTGAAGCAGAATCGCCTCAACCCTGCCATTCAACTCCTGAAGCGCGCGGTCGATCGCGGTCGCTTCGGGCGCATCTATCTGGCAAACACGACCGTGCGCTGGACGCGGCCGCAGGAGTACTACGATCAGGCGCCGTGGCGAGGGACGTGGGAGTTCGACGGCGGCGCCATCATGAACCAGGCGTCGCATTACGTCGACCTGATTCAGTGGCTCGTCGGTCCGGTAGAAAGCGTGATGGCGAAAACGGCGACGCTCGCTCGGCGCATCGAGACGGAGGACACCGGCATTGCAGTCCTCAAGTTCCGCTCGGGCGCGCTGGGGGTCATCGAGGTCACCATGCTCACGTATCCGCGCAATCTCGAGGGCTCGATCACGATCCTCGGAGAGAAGGGCACGGTCAAGGTTGGCGGGACCGCCGTGAATCGGGTCGAGCATTGGACCTTCGCGGACTACGACGACGACGACAAGCTCGTCGAGTCTGCCGCGACGAGCCCACCGACAGTGTATGGGTTTGGACACGAGGGGTACTACCGCAATGTCCTCGCGGTGCTGCGCGGAGAAGCGAAAGCCGAGACCGATGGCCGCGCGGGTAGAAAGTCGCTCGAGCTCATTCTCGGGATCTACGAGTCGGCGAAGACCGGGCGCGACGTGCCGATTCCGCTGGCCACCCGCAGTACCCTCGTGTCATCCTGAGCCGTCCCGTCTGTCATCCCGAGCCGACAGGCGAGGGATCTTCAGGCTCCCGACCGAGAGCCCTCTCTTGGGACGATGAGGATCCCTCGCTACGCTCGGGATGACAACCATGCACTAGCTTTCATTCTTCTTATAGCAATCGATTTCGCATATGCCTGTCCCTCTTCTCGACCTTCGCACGCAGCACGCGACCATCAAAGACCAAGTAGTGCCCGCGATGATGCGCGTGGTGGACGATCAGCTCTTCATTCTCGGTCAGCCCGTCGAACAGCTCGAGCAGGCCATTGCCGCGCTGTCGCGAACGAAGTACGCGATCGGTTGTGCGAACGGCACCGATGCCATTCTCTTGGCGCTGCGCGCTCTCGACATTGGCCGGGGCGATGAGGTGATCACGACGCCGTTCACGTTTTTTGCGACGGCGGGAACGGTGCATAACGTGGGCGCAACGCCGGTGTTCGTAGACATCGAGCCGAAGACGTTCAACATCTCCTCCGACGCGATTGCAGCGGCCGTCGGCCCCGAGACGAAGGCCGTCATTCCGGTTGATCTGTTCGGCCAGATGGCCGCTCTCGAGCTCGTGGAAAAGGCTGCTCCCGGCCTGCCCATCATCGAGGATGCTGCCCAATCGATCGGTGCGCAGCGCCGAATAGGTGGCCAGTCCGTCATGGCCGGCGAGCGCGCGACGATCGGAACGCTCAGCTTCTTCCCATCGAAGAACCTCGGCGCATACGGTGACGGCGGGATGATGCTGACGCAGGACGATGGGCTCGCGACGCGCCTCAAGCGGCTCAGGGTGCACGGCGGCGCCAGGACCTACTTCCACGATGAAGTCGGCTACAACAGCCGCCTGGATGCCCTGCAGGCGGCCGTGCTACTGGCCAAGCTGCCGCACCTCGAGGCATGGAGCGCGAGGCGTCGCGCGAACGCCGCGTACTACGACGCCGCTTTCGCGGACCTTGCCGACGTGCAGACCCCGTACGTCGAGCCATGTAACGTCTCGATCTTCAATCAGTACACGCTTCGCGTTGCCCGCCGAGACGATCTGCAGTCCTTTCTCAAGGAGCGTGGAATCGGCAACTCGATCTACTATCCGCTTCCGCTCCATCTACAGCCGTGTTTCGCATACCTGGGTTACAAGCCAGGGAGTTGTCCGGAGGCCGAGCGAGCGGCGGGGGAGGTGGTGTCACTGCCAATCTTTCCGGAGCTCACGCAAGGCCAGTTGGACGAAGTCATCGCCGCGGTGCGCGCGTTCTACGGACGCTGATTCCTCCGCATTCGATCGTTCATTCATCGTCGGTGCTCAAATCGCAGTGAAAGCACAACTCCTCTCTCGCATTCAGGACCGGACCGCGACGGTCGGCGTCGTGGGGCTCGGCTACGTTGGACTGCCGCTCGCGATGGAATTCGCGAATGCTGGCTTCCACGTCATCGGCTATGACGTGAGCGACCGCGTGTGCAAACTGCTCATGCGCGGCGAATCGCACATTCAGGACGTGCATGCCGCCGACGTCGCGGCGATGGTGAAGGCCGGACGCTTCGAAGCGACGACCGACGAGAGCGCGCTCGGTCGCTGTGACGCGATCTCGATTGCCGTGCCGACGCCACTCAGCAAGACGCGCGATCCGGATATGCGGTTCGTGCAGTCGGCGACGGAGGCGATCGCGCGCAACGCACACCCAGGAATGCTCGCCGTGCTCGAAAGCACGACGTACCCAGGCACCACACGGGAAGTCATGCAGCCGAAGCTCGAGGAGCGAGGGCTGACTGTGGGGAAGGACGTGTTCCTCGCGTTCAGCCCGGAGCGCGTCGACCCCGGCAACCCGAAGTACCACACGAAGAACACGCCGAAGGTCGTGGGCGGCATCACGGCAGCCTGCACCGAGGTCGCGGTTGCGCTCTACTCGTCGTGCATCGACACGGTCGTCCCCGTATCCACGACCGAGGCAGCCGAGCTGGTAAAGCTGCTTGAGAACACGTTCCGCTCCGTGAACATCGGCCTCGTGAACGAGATGGCGATCGTCTGCGAGAAGCTCGGGGTCAACGTGTGGGAGGTCATCGAGGCCGCAGCGACGAAGCCGTTCGGCTTCATGAAGTTCACGCCGGGGCCGGGCATCGGCGGCCACTGCATTCCGCTGGACCCTCACTACCTCGCGTGGAAGATGCGAACGCTGAACTACAAGACGCGTTTCATCGATCTCGCGAGTGAGATCAACAGCGAGATGCCCGCGTTCGTCGCAGAAAAGGTTGCCATCGCGCTCAACGATGATCGGAAGGCCGTGAACGGCAGCCGGGTCCTCGTGGTCGGCGTTGCCTACAAGAAGGACATTGACGACATCCGTGAAAGCCCGGCGCTCGATGTGATCCGGCTGCTCGAGGAACGCGGCGCGGAGGTTGTCCACCACGACCCGTTCATTCCGCGATTCAGCGACGGCGACCACGATGGCGGCCGCGACCATCGCGAGCGTATCGGGGTCGAGCTTTCGGCTGCGGAGTTGCGCCAGGCCGATGCGGTGGTGATCGTCACGGACCATTCACAGATCGATTACCAGCAGATTGTCGACGACGCGGTCCTCGTGATCGACACGCGGAACGCGACGGCGCGAGCCAGCCGAGGCCGGGCTCGGGTAGTGTCGCTTGCGGCGGCTCCCAAGCCGGGCGCCGGCGCCGTTGGCGGCGCGAGCGCTCGAACGAAGACGACCGTCGGTTGACGGGCTAGCGCCAAGCGAACCGAAATCGGATGAATGCCCGGCCGTTCCCATGGAGCGGCCGGGCATTTTCATCAGCGTCGGCCTCGACCGTGGCCCAACGCTTGCTTCTCAGCGGCGGGCCCACCGCCGAAGACATCACCGAGCGGAGGCTGGCCGCGATCATGCTGGACGGCGATGTGCGCGCATTCGCATCCCTGGTGTGTATGCGCGCTAACCCTCACTCGTGCGTGTCCCTGCGACAACCTGGTTTCACCGTCGATTCCGTAGCGGCACGCGTCGGTCGCCGCGTCGCGCGACGCGCGCGGTCCCTGATCGTCGCAACCGGAATGGCGTCGGCCGCGCCAGCCGGCGGCGCACAATCGCCGCCGCACGGCCTGACGACGCTTCCACCGGACGACCCAGCCTACGCGCAGCTCGCGGCGCTCGATCGCGGCGGGTGCCGACCCGCGCGAGTATCGCCGCATCGGCCGTTCTACGTGCGCGATGTGCAGCGCGCCGTTGCGCGCTTTGCAGGAAACGCCGCATGCTCCGGTCCCGTGGCCCGAGCGCTCGCGGCTCGGTTCACGAGACGTCCGCCGCCCGACGTGTCGCACGACGTCGCCACCGACCTGGCAGCCGCGGTTCGCGAGTCCGCGAAGGACACGCTTGAAACCTTCAGGATTGGTGGTGAAGGGACCGTTCGCGGCACCGCGCTCGCCCGCGGCGAGTTTGAACCGCTCTGGGCCGGCGTTCGACCTCGAGAAGAGGGAACGCCGCCCGTCGTCCTGGACGCGCGCGTGCGCGCCGGCTGGTCGGCATCGGACAAGCTGGCGATTGTCGGCGAGATCTACGGGCAGAGTTCTCGTCGCAACGATCCGACGGTTCGACAGCGAGCGTTCCGCAACACGTCAGGCATAGTGGACGTCGGTGAAGCGTACCTCAACGCCGCGTTAGGCAGGCTCGACGTCTCGTTCGGCCGAAGCTGGGCGGCCTGGTTAGGCGACGACCGGGAATCGATGGCGCTATCGGCGAACGGCCCCCTCATGGACCGGCTCGAGCTCGGGCTCCGCTGGCGAGTCGCTGAGGTGCGAGCGATCATTGCGTCGGTGAACGATGTGACCATGACGGCTGAGCTCGACAGCCTCGAACCCGGCGCTCCGGACACACGTTACAACCGATGGCTCTACGGTCACGTACTCACCGTCAAACCGAACGACGGCCTCGAGCTGTCGCTTGGCGAGACGATTCTTTCGTCGCGGACGACCGGCGGTTTCGACCTGGCGTATGCCAACCCGGTCATGCCGTACGTCATTGCCCAGAACGACACCGCACGCGTCGGCTCCGACACACGTGACAACCTCGTCGTATTCGGCGCCGCGCGGGCGCGGATCGGCAGGGGGCACATCGGCGCCGAGATGGTGGTAGACGACATCCAGATCGATTCGCAAGATAGAGAGAATACAGCCGACCAGTTGGCGTGGCGGATTTATGCTTCCGCTCCGCTGCCGATCGGAACGTCAACCAGCCTCCGGGCCGAATTCACGCGCGTCGACAGCTACACGTACATGCGGGACTTCTACACGGACGTCTACCAGCAGTACGACAAACCGTTGGGCTCGGTACTCGGGCCTGGCTCCGATCAGCTGCGGCTTGCCGCCGAGACGTGGCTAGGGGGCGGCCTTCGGATTGCCGGCAGCCTCGGGACCTGGCGACAGGGCGGCCTCCGTATCGACCAGCGACCGGCGAATGGGCCTAACGGCAATGCGGGAAAGCCGTTCCCAGCCGTGACTCCTAGCAGGCCAGAAGTGCAGACGGCTCTCCTCGGCGACTTTGGCGCGGACTACCTCACTCATCCCATTCTCGGTTCCGTACGGCTGCAGCTTGCTCAAATTCGAAACGCGGCCAACGTACCCGACGCCGCGGCCCTATATGTGCGGGCAATCGTCAGTGCATCCTATGCTTTTCGCTATCCGTAACTCCTGGACAGAGCAACGGGGCCCGCTGGTGTGTCGCCGATCGCCTGCCTCGACGATCGGAGGCGTCCTGGCACGCGCGTTCCTGATCGGCGCAATGGCGACCCCGCTTCTTCGCGTGACGCCGGCGCGCGGGCAGAACGTTCCTCCGCCACCGGCACCGTTGCCGGATACGCTGCCGCGTCGCAGCGTCGGGGCCCTTCGTCCGGGCGATCTGCTCAGGATCGCCGTTTTTCGCGACAAGGAGCTGAGCGGCGACTACCCGGTCGACGCGCGGGGGTACGTCCAGATCCCGGGACTTGGAGTCATCAGGGCTGCGGGACTTGATCCAACCGACATCACTGACCGGTTGCGGCTCGCGCTGGTGGAGCGAGGCTTTGCTCGTCCGGAAATCTCCGTACAGCCCTTTATCCGAGTGTCGGTGCTCGGCGAAGTGCGCTCGCCTAACGTCTACCCGGTCGATCCGGGCACGAGCCTCCTCCAACTCCTCACTGTCTCGGGTGGTCCAACTGATCGTTCGAAACTCAAGGACACGCGCGTGATTCGCGACGGTCGAGCTTTCCGCGTCGACATGGAGAGCGGGCTGAAGGGCAGTGCCGCAGGCCGAATTGTGCTCTACTCGAACGACGTCGTCGTCGTTGCCCGAAAGAGAGGTTTGACGACCGAGAACCTTGGGGTAACGCTTACGGTGGCGTCGCTGCTTCTGACCATTCTCAACATCGGTATCATCCTGCGCAACAACTGATGAGAGCTCCGTATCTCGCTCCTGCCACGACGAGTGACGACGGTCCTGCCGGAGTCGACCTGTTTTCGGTGCGGGATTTCCTGCGCGCGTTGCGGCGGCGGTGGTGGGCCGTCCCGCTCGTGTTCATTCCGTTCGTCGGGTTCAGCTTCTGGCGAACGATGCGGCAGCCGCAGATTTACCGCGCGGCTACAACCGTTCGGATCGAGAGTGGGGCTTCACCGATCGCCGCCGTTCAGCTCAGCGCGCCGACGTACGACTATCGCATCGACCCGATGGTCTCGGAGCAGCAGGTCATCAAGAGCCGAATGGTCGCCGAGCGTGTCGTGAACGTCCTCGGGTTGCGGTTGCGCATTGTGCAGCCGTCCGGACTCGAACGCGTAGAGCTGTTTGGGAGCGTCCCACCGGTGGTCGATTCGTCGACCCCGCCCGGCGATCTTCGCGTCACATTTTCGGATCGCACGTACGCGTTGAGCTCCGGCCCGATTCGCTACGCGAGCGCTCCCTATGGCGCTACCATCGCCGGCGCCGGCGTGCGATTCGTCGTGCCGGCGCGCCCCGTGATTCGCGAGCCAAGCGTATTGCTCGAGATCCTGCCGCTGACCGCGGCGGCGGCGGAGGTTCGAGGCGGGATTGGCACCAAGGTTCTGCCCCAGACGAACATCGTCGAGATCTCGTTCTTCGGGACGGAGCCGGTACTCGTGCGCGACATCGCAAACACCGTCGCGAGCGAGTATGCGAAGGTCTCCAGTGAGATGCAGCGCACGAACGCTCGGGCGAAGAGTCAGTTCATTGCCTCGTCGCTCCGGGACCAGCGCGCGCGACTGGATTCGGCGCAGGGCGCGCTCAAGGATTTCAAGGAACGTCAGCAGATCGGCGACGTGAACGCCGAGCAGTCGGCGCTGACGCAGAGCATCCATCGCATGGAGGATGCAAAGCAGGCCGGCCTCGTCGAACAAAAGATCTACTACACGCTCGTCGGCAAGCTTTCCGCGGCGGACACCGCAGACGATGAGTTGCGGCGCCTCGTTGGAACCGATGCGGTCGAGAAGAACCGGTACATTGCCAATCTCTACGATCGCTGGTTCAACCTCGTCAAGGAACGTGAGACGCTGTACGCGCGTGGCCGTACGGACGCGAACGACGATGTGAAAGCCGTGCAACGGCTCATCGGACGCACGAAGGAGGACCTCCGGAGCGCGAGCGAGCTCTACCTGCTGGCGCTGGAGTCACGACTCGGCTCGTTGGACAAAACGATCGTTGAACTGCGACTGCAGACGGAAAAGTACCCGAAGCTCGAGGCGGAGCAGTCGCGGTTGGTGGGAACCGTCGGGACGATGCAGCGCACGTTCGACGGCCTGCAGTCCGAGTTCCAGCTCGCTCGCATAGCGGAGTCCGTCGATGCTGGTCGCGTTCAGTCGATCGACGAGGCGACACTGCCGACCTTCGCCGTGTCGCCAAACAGGAAACGTGCGATCACGTACTCGGCGTTCGTGGGTCTGCTGCTCGGGGTGGCGCTCGCTTTCGCGCTCGACCGCATCGACGACTCGGTGAAATCGCCGGACGAGCTTCGCGACCAGTTGGAGCTGCCGCTGCTCGGCCTCATTCCGGTGATTCGGGCGGAACGGCGGAGTCGCGGCGCGCCGGATGCGACGCTGTCACGGTTGATCACGCACGCCGATCCGCGGTCCCCGGTTGCCGAAGCGTATCGGTCCATGCGCACGAATCTCGCGTTCGCGCGCGCGCAGCAGTCACCACAGGCAATCGTGGTCGTGAGTCCGGGACCGGCTGATGGGAAATCCACGACTGTGGCGAACCTCGCCATCACCTTCGCCCAGCAGGGGCAACGTACGCTGCTCATCGACGCCGACCTGCGTCGTGCAGTGCTGGACAAGGCGTTCAAGGTCCCACGCTCGCCGGGCCTCACGGAGGCCATCGTCGGCGAGAACGCTCTCGAGGATGCCGTGCACGAGACCAGCGTGCCGAACCTGTCGGTCGTCGCGAGCGGTCGGTTCCCGCCGAACCCGGCCGAGCTCCTGG
>Ga0114129_10012345_pt1 | contig 12160 bp, 9 predicted proteins | sample RhiMetdeltSRZDD1_FD_80071 | JGI IMG/M metagenome (GOLD analysis project Ga0114129, IMG submission 80071) | Populus rhizosphere microbial communities from Tennessee, USA - Rhizosphere MetaG P. deltoides SRZDD1 (version 2) (version 2) | ecosystem: Host-associated > Plants > Roots > Rhizosphere >...
ACCGCGAGCTGGCGGTGGTGGGCGGCGGCGACTCCGCGCTCGAGGAGGCCACCTTCCTGACCAGGTTCGCGACCAAGGTCACCGTCGTCCACCGCCGCGACCGGCTCCGCGCCTCCAAGGTCATGCAGGACCGGGCCTTCGCCAACCCCAAGATCGCGTTCGAGTGGAACTCGGAGGTCGCCGACGTGCTCGGCGAGCAGACCGTGACCGGGGTCCGGCTGCGCAACGTGAAGGACGGCACCGAGAAGGTCCTGCCGGTGGCCGGGGTGTTCGTCGCCATCGGCCACACCCCGAACACCGAGCTGCTCGGGGGCCAGGTCGAGCTCGACCAGGCCGGCTACGTCATCACGCCCAACCCACCCTCGACCGCGACCAGCGTCGACGGCGTCTTCGCGGCTGGCGATGTCGTCGACCACACCTACCGGCAGGCGGTGACCGCCGCCGGTACCGGATGCTCGGCCGCGATCGACGCCGAGCGCTGGCTGGAGGCTCACGGCCACGACTCCGGGGCGTCCACCGACAACTGGGACTGAGCCGGGGTTGCCCACCACCCTCGGTGGGCAGGAATACGGACGAGCCCGTGGTCGTTGTACACGGGCCGGGGGAATGAACCATTTCGAGGAGGTGGAGGTGCCGAGGGGCCGAGACCCCGACCGCACCGATGGTATGAGCAAAGCCGCAGCCGTGACCGATGCCACGTTCGACAGCGAGGTGCTCAAGTCGAGCACACCCGTCCTGGTCGACTTCTGGGCCGAATGGTGTGGCCCCTGCAAGATGGTCAGCCCCGTGCTCGAGGAAATCGCCCAAGAGCACAAGGGCAAGCTGACCATCGCCAAGCTCAACGTCGACGAGAACCCCGAGGTGGCCATGCGCTACGGGGTCATGAGCATCCCGACGCTCGCCCTGTTCGTCGGCGGCGTCGAGAAGAAGCGGCTGATCGGCGCCATGCCCAAGCGCAACATCGTCAACGAGCTCTCCGAGTTCATCGGCTGACCAAGCCGGCCCAGCGAACGAGCCCGACCCTTATGAGTCGGGCTCGTTGCATGCCGAGGGTCAACTGGGCACGGGCCGGGCCTTGTCGCGCCGGGTCTATGCGGGAGGGCGTGAAGAGGGGACGGGGCGCAGGGCCGGCTGCGCCGGCACCGGGCCCCGGAGGGCCTCCAGGGCCGCCTCCCGGGCGTCCTTCCAGGTGAGGGCGGTGCGGAGGTCCATGCGCATGAGCGGGTAGCGGGGATGGTTCCGGACGACCTGGAACCCGCTGGCCTCGAGGAACCCGGCCGGGATGCGGCAGTCGCGCCCGGTCGGGGCCCGGTCGCCGAACGCCTCGACCGCCCGCACCCTCCGCTTGGTCAGATCGCGGGCCATCGTCTGGAGGAGGACCCGGCCGATCCCCTGCCCTTCGAACTCGGGCAGGACGGCCAGGGTGGCCAGCAGCACGGCGTCCCGGCTCACCGGGCGCGCGGCCTGGAAGCCGACCTGGGCGAGCACATGGGTCGGGGCGTACAGCGAGTAGCCGGCCACCTCCCCGTCCACCGAGACGACGCGCCCGGCCGGCCCCCACTCCAGCACGACCGAGGACAGCCAGGCCTCCTTCTGCAGCGCCGCGTCCTCCGACCCGCGCGGCCGCGCCCGGGCGCCCAGCTCCCAGAAGACACAGCGACGGCAGGGGTTCGGCAGCAGGCCGAGGGTCTCGGGCCCGAGGGGCACCAGTTTGCGGCCCAAGGTCAGGAGGCTCCGGAGGGCCGCGGCGGCCGCCGGTGGATGACCAGCAGCGCCCAGATCAGACCGAGGAACAGGCCCACGAAGAAACTCCCCCCGAGACGGCGGAGCAGTGGCAGCGAGGCTTGTGGCACAGGGACGTTGTCGCGGGCCGGCAGCGGCTCGATGCTAGCAGCCGCCCGATGGGGTTGCCAGATGACGCTATCCTTCAACGTCATGCGCGCCGATGACCCGTTTCGTGACCGCTACGCCCGCGGCACCCGCTCGATGACCGCCTCGGAGATCCGAGCTCTCTTCGCCGTCGCCTCCCGCCCGGAGGTCGTCAGCCTGGCCGGCGGCATGCCGTTCACGGCCGCGCTGCCCTTCGACGTCGTCGGGGACGTGCTTCAGGAGGTGGTGGCCGACGAGGGGCCGACCGCCCTCCAGTACGCCGGCGGCCAGGGGGACCCGCGGCTGCGTGAGGTCCTCACCGACCTGATGCGCCACGAGGGGATCAGGGGGTCTGGCGGCGACGTGGTCGTCACCGAGGGCTCCCAGCAGGCCCTGGACCTCATCTCGCGCATGTTCTGCGACCCGGGCGACGTGGTCGTGGCCGAGGGGCCCTCCTACGTCGGCGCCCTGTCCGCGTTCTCGCAGTACCAGGTCGACGTCTGCCACGTGCCGCTGGACGACGATGGTCTCGATCCCGACGCACTGGCCGCAACCCTCGAAGGTCTCGGGCGTGATGGGCGGCGGGTGAAGCTCCTCTACACGGTCCCCAACTACCACAACCCGGCCGGGGTGACCATGGCGGCGAGCCGCCGGGAGCGGGTCCTGGAGCTCGCCAGGCGCCACGAGGTCCTGGTCCTCGAGGACAACCCGTACGGGATGCTGGGGTTCGACAGCGACCCGCCGGACGCCCTGCGGGCCCTGGACCCCGACAACGTCGTCTATCTCGGGAGCCTTTCCAAGGTGTTCTGTCCCGGCCTGCGCATCGGCTGGGCGCTGGTGCCGCCGGCGCTGCGAGAGCGGCTGGTCCTGGTCAAGGAGGCGGCCGATCTCTGCTCGTCGAGCTTCACCCAGGCGGTCGCCTACCGCTGGTTCGCGAACTACCCCTGGAAGGAGACGCTCAAGGGGCTCCGGGAGGTCTACCGCGAGCGGCGCGACGCGATGCTCGAGGCGCTCACCGAGGACGTCCCCGCCGGCGTGACCTGGACCAGGCCCACCGGTGGCTTCTACGTGTGGGTCCGACTACCCGATCACCTGGACGCGCGGGCCATGCTGGCCAAGGCGATCACCGCCCGGGTGGCCTACGTGCCCGGCGGGGCCTTCTACGCGGACGGCCAGGGTGGCTCGTGCCTGCGGCTGTCCTACTGCTTCCCCCCACCCGACCGGATCCGCGAGGGCGTCCGCCGCCTGGCCGGGGTGATCGACGAGGAGCTGGCCCTGGCGCGGGCACTCGGTGGCCTTCCCGCCGGCGATCCCGACAGCGACCAGGGTCGGCCGGCCGGCTGGGGTGGGGTCCAGTGACCTTCGACTGCTCGGTGGCGGTCATCGCGGGTGGCCTGTCGTTCGAGCGGGAGGTCTCCCTCCGCTCGGGCCAGCGGGTGGCCGACGCCCTGCGCGAGCGCGGCTACCGGGTCGGTGAGCTGGACGCCGACCATCGGCTGGTGGAGACGCTCAACGATGGCGAGTTCGACGTCGCATTCCTTGCCCTGCACGGCCGTTTCGGGGAGGACGGGACGGTCGCGTCGATCCTCGAGCTTCTGGGGATTCCCTACACCGGGTCGAGCTTTGACGCCAGTCGCCTTGCCTTCGACAAGCTGGCCGCCAAGTCGGTCCTCCGCCGCGCCGGCCTCTCGGTCCCGTGCGCCATCCCCCTGACCGAGGGCGCCCTTCGAGAGCTCGGGGTCGGGGCCCTGCTCGACCGCGCCATGGACGAGCTCGGCCTGCCCCTGGTGGTCAAGCCCAACCGCGGAGGCTCGGCCCTGGGCGTCCGCCTGGTCGAGCGGCCCGACCAGCTCCCGGCCGCCCTCATGGCCGCCTTCGGCTACGACGACACCGTCCTGCTCGAGCGACGGGTCGGCGGCACCGAGCTGGCCCTCGCGGTGGTCGACGGCCTTGCCACCCTGCCCGCGGTCGAGATCAACCCCAAGGAGGGCTGGTACGACTTCTCCGCTCGCTACACCCACGGCGCCGCCGAGTTCCGGGTCCCCGCCACCCTCAGCCCGACCGCCACCGACCACTGCCTCAGGACGGCCCACGCCGCCCACCTCGCCCTCGGCTGCCGCGATATCTCCCGAGTCGACGCCATTCTCGACCCCCAAGGCGTCTGCCACATCCTCGAGGTCAACACCGGCCCTGGCCTGACCTCAACCAGCCTGGTCCCCATGGCCGCCGACGCCGCCGGTCTCAGCTTCGCCGACCTGGCCGCTCATCTCACCGACCGCGCCACCGCCCGCCGCCCCCGCTGACCCCGAGCGCGGCGGCGCGCATCCGATGGTCCCCCGGCGTCCTCGCTCAGAGACCCCATGGCGCACCTACGGCGCCTCGGCCCCGCCCCGTTGCGTCCTGGAACAGGCCCCCCCACCCCGAGTCCCACCCCTGGGAGCGGACGGCCCAGGACGTCACGCCGAGGCGGACGTTGCCGCTTGCTCCCCATGCGCGAGCTGCGGCCCGTCTTCGATCGGGGCCGACCTCTCGGGCGGTCGTACCGTCTGCTGCTCGAGTCCGATGGCGTCGCAGATCCGCTGGAGGTCGTCCAGGGTCGCGAACTCGATCAGCACCTTTCCCTTGCGCTTCCCGAGCTGGACTCGCACCCGGGTCTCGAGGCGATCAGAGAGCCGCTCGGCCAGTTCCGCCATCCCCGGCGCCTGCGGGACCGGTCGAACCCGGAGCCCGGCACGCTCGTCCGGTCCAAGCAGCGGCTCTCCGTTCTTGATCCGCTGGGCGAGCTCCTCCGCCATCCGGACGGTGAGTCCTTCGGCCACGATCCGGTCGGCGAGGCGTTCCTGCTGCACGGGGTCGTCCAACGACGCAACCGCGTTGGCATGCCCGGCCGACAGCGTCCTGGCCGCGATTCGTCGCTGGACGCTTCCTGGCAGCCCGAGCAGCCGCATCGCATTGGCGATCACCGGCCGGCTCCGCCCGAGACGCGAGGCCAGCTCCTGCTGTGTGATCCCGAAGTCGGTCAGGAGCTGCTTGTAGGCCGCCGCTTCCTCGAGCGGGTTCAGGTCGTCTCGGTGAACGTTCTCGAGCAATGCGTCCCGCAGCAACTGATTGTCCTCGGTGGTACGGACGATGGCTGGAATGCGCTCCAGCCCCGCCGCCCTCGCGGCCCGAACGCGCCGTTCCCCCATCACGATCTGATAGCGGCCGCCGTGGGGGCGGACCACGATCGGTTGCAGCACGCCCACCGCCTCGATGCTGGTGGTCAGGTCTTGCAGCGACTCCTCGTCGAACGCCTCACGGGGCTGACGCGGATTCGGGTCGATGTGGCCGAGTGGAAGCTGCTCGAACGAGGGCCCGGAGGGCTCCTCGGCAGGCTGTCCGGCCGCTGGCTCCTGGTCGACTCCCTCGGCCACCGGCCCTTGATCGTCTTGCGGGGTGCTCGGGATCAGCGCTTCCAGTCCACGGCCGAGGCCACCACGGCGTCGCATCAACTGGCTCCTTCTCCGGTCGGCGCGAGCAAGCCACTTCGCTCCGCGAGTTCGAAGGTCAGGTCGCGGTAGGCGATGCCACCACGCGACAGGGGATCGTAGAGGGCGATCGGGAGGCCGTATCCCGGCGCTTCCGAGAGTCGGACGCTTCGAGGCACGACCGTCTGGTAGACGAGGTCGGTGAAGTGCTTGCGAACCTCGTCGACCACCTGCAGCGCCAACCGCGTCCGGCCGTCGTACATGGTGAGGACGATCCCACCGATACGAAGCTGCGGGTTGAGGTTGGCTCGCACCAGCTCGACGTTGCGGAGCAGCTGCCCGAGCCCTTCGAGCGCGTAGTACTCACATTGAATCGGGATCAGCAGCTGATCGGCGGCGGCGAGGGCATTCACGGTGAGCAACCCCAGAGAGGGCGGGCAGTCGACGAGGATGGTCTCGTACTGATGGTCGACCGATTGAAGGGCCCGGCGCAGTCGGGTCTCCCTCGACATCGCGCTCACCAGCTCGACTTCCGCGCCTGCCAGGTCGATCGTGCTGGGCAGGACATGGAGGTTGGGAACCCCCGTCGCTCGAATCGCCGCCGCCGGTGGTGCCTCCCCCATGAGGACGTCGTAGATCGACGGTTCGATGTCCCGATGGTCCAAGCCGAGCCCGGTCGATGCGTTGCCCTGCGGATCGAGGTCGATGACCAGGACGCGTGCTCCCGCCAGAGCGAGATAGGCGCCGATGTTCACCGCCGTCGTCGACTTTCCCACACCCCCCTTCTGGTTGGCGACGGCCAGGACCCGGCGGATCCCGTTCGGGGTGTCGTGCTGGATGCGGAAGGTGACCCTGGCGTTCCTTGCCGCAGACTCGCTGTCGACGACCTCGGCGCTCGGCTCCTCGATGGTGGCGTCCGCCGCCAGTGGCTCCGGTTCACGTGAAACATCGACCTTCGCCTCTGCCGCCGCCCGCGACACGGCATCCCGGACCGCGACGGCCGCCTCGTCCGCAAGAGCCTCGTCCTCGCGCCCTGGATCCATGGCTTCACCACCATCTGCAGATGTTTCACGTGAAACATCACCACTATGGGAACGCGCTGACCCCTCCCGCAGGTCAACTTCCCCCGCCCCGGCCGCTCGAAGATCGGTCGCCATGGTCGCCTGCCCGGGCGTACCGACGCCACCTTGGGCGGAGGCCGTAGGACCTCCCGCCTCGGCGGGCCCAGGCCCACCCGCATTCCCGGATTCTCCCGTCGAGCCGTCCACGGTCGACGGGTGACTGGTCGGTTGGATGGCGGCGCCCCCCGGAGCCGCCGAAGCTCCGGCGGCCACATCAGCGGACGCCGGACCGGCATCGGACGGCTCGACAGCCCCGGCCCCATGCGGCACCGCCACGCTCGGATCAGCCGATCGCCCGGCGGGAGCATCGGTAGCGGATGTAGCCCTGGAAGCTCCTCGGACAACTGTCGCCTGCGCGGACACTGCTGGCTCACCCGCCGATGACCGAGCCTCACCGCCGCCGGACCCGAGGGCTGTGTCCTGCCCCGGGGAGTACGAAGGCTCAGCCATCTCCTCGCCACGCTGCTCGCGGTTGAGTTCCTGGTGCGATCCTCGTGTCGCCTGCCGGCCACCCGAGGGGTCGCCCGATCCGCTGCCCTCGTCGCCTTCCAAGCCCTGACCGAACAGACGTGGCCAGGTCGGATCCGGCTCCGGCGCGGATTCGGAGTCGACTGCATCGTCGCCAAGCGGCCGGCTCGCTCCCCCGCGAACCGGCGGAACCATTCCTGGCGGCCAGGCCATGGGAAGCGCTGGCTCGCTCCAGGGCGTGGGAGCAACGGTCGGGTCCGGCGAGGCACCGGCTGCATCGGCGGGCCCGGCGCCACCAACTCGAGCAGCACCCCCGGCGCCACCGGCCCCGGCCCCAGCACCACCCACGGCCCCACCAGCCCCGGCCCCAGCAGCACTCCCGACTTGAGCGGCCCTCCCCGCCCCAGCCACGCCCTCCCCATCACCTGCGTCCCGGGGCCGGGCGGCGACCTCACCTACGGGAGCGCTCTGACTCGTGCCAATCTCCGGCCCGCCACTCCTGGAGCCCGACGCTTCGAATCCTTCGTCCTGTCCTGAGGCCCCCGGCCGGACGCTCTCGTCGTCACCCATCGATGCATCCTCAGCATCCAACGGCGACAACGAAGAGAAGGCTCCCAATGGATCCTCCGTCGGGACCTCCGGCCCCGTCTGCGTCGACCTCGGCACATTCGAAGGCGACGGATCGGTCGCTTGATCGGTTGAGGCTACGGGCACAGGGTCATCGGCGGCCGCTTCGGCTTCCTCGTCATCCGCGGCAGCTGGCACCGCCATGCTCGGGCTGTCGTCCTCTCCCGCATGACCAGAACCGACACCCGACGAGTCGACGACGACGCGTCCCTGCGCGTCCCCTGCTCCACGTGCCGCTGGCGCCGCCACCGCCGCAGGATCGTCAAGGCTCACCTCCGGTGAGGATTCCGCGGCCGGTCGGTCCGTCCAGCCGGCCGCGGTGGGAGGGGGGCCAATCTCAGGGTCCGGGTCCTCGTGCGCCATGCTGGCCTCGATCAACTCCGGTCCGTGGAGGTCCTGCCGGCCAGGCGCCGATCCGGTCCCAACGGATGCCTCGGCTCCGCTGGATGCCCGAGATGCAGCGGCTCCTGCGTCGCCAGTACCAGTCGGACCTTCGGGTCCAAGCGGTCCTCTGGGTGCGCCAGGTCCGATCGTGCTCGATGGGGAGCCGACACCATCGAGCGGCTTCACAGAGCCAACAGTGCTCCCAACAGCAGCGGAACGCTCAGGAGCCCTCGGCCCCTCGGCATCCACTGCCTCCTCGTTGCCCGGCGATCCCTCACGGTCCTTGGAGCCCTCGGCCGCAGTCGAGTCCCGCCTGTCGGGTCCATCCTCCTCGATATCGCCCTGCGTTTGTGTCGACCTCTGCATGCCGGCGTCGGGGTTCTGGGGCGGTTCGTCGCCTGGATGTTCGGCACGCAGTCGCTCGGCGAGCCTTTCGTCGTCCGGACCGGCTCCAGGCGCTCCAGCCCCAGATCCCGTGGAGAACCACCCGACCTCGGAACCGGCGTCCTGCGTAGGGTGCGAGAGCTCGGCGTTCAAGTCCTCGTGAGCGGTGTGCGGCTCTGTCGGCAGGGCGGCCCGGTCAGTCCCGTCCACCTCTAGGGAGCCGGGGCTGTCGGCCGGCTCGGTCGTGCCGTTCTCGTGTGGCTGCGACGGAGCGTCCGGCCCGTTGGCGGTTCCGGCTTGCGTCTCGGCGCTCGCGGCCTCCTCGCCGGCGCTCACGTCCATGCGCCACCGGACCGCGTCCGGTGGGTCGGCTCCCCAGATCGGGTCGAGTTGGGATTCGGCTGGGTCCTGCCCGGGTGGGGCATCGCGGTACGGCCACCCCCGAGACTGATCCACCGTCGAGGTTCCAGCGTCCGGTGCCGCTCCCGGGACGGCCTCGTGCCCGCTCTTCTCGCCCGCGGGTGACCCTTCCGCGATGCCAGCCCTGTCCGTGGAGGTCGCCGGCGGTGCCGGCCTCACCGAGGGAGCCTGCTCTCGTTCCCGGTTGCCTGCCTGGTCAGGGGGCTTCGTTCGTCGTCTCAGGCCGAGTGCGGCCAGGAGCTTGCTGAGGAACCCGCCAGTGCGCTCTTCATCGACGTGCGGTGCTTCATCGGGTCGCCGAGTGATGACTCCCGCCTCCCTTCGCAACAACCACGAGGCGGCGCGTGGAACCCGGGAGCGCTGGCCGAGCACACCCGATGCCTGACCGGCCACTGGGGCCAGTCCTTCGCCGGCAGTATTGTCGCCCTACCGCCGCTCCGACCACAGAATGCCGAAAGCCGGGATGGCACCGGTCCACGACCAGGCACCGCCCCGCTCGTCCTCCTCGATCCCGCAGCAACCTACAACACCGTCCTGACGGCACCCCGATCGACCTCGTTGCCTAGCGCTTGGTCGAGCGCCGCTGGCCGAGTGGAGTTCGCGCCGGTACACCCGATCGCCGGGGGAAGCGGGGGGAGGTCGCAGCGATCTTTGCCATGATAACGACGAACCCGACCCGGTCAATCGGCGAGGTCGGATTGGGGATGACCCCGTCGAGTCGACCACCGAGTTGCGCAGAGGCAGCGAGAGCCTGGTCGAGTTCATCGCCACCAGGTCGCCCTCGAGGAATGAGGAGTTGTCCGCCGATCCTCAAGAGTGGAAGCCCGAGCTCGGCAACAACGGGGAGTGGTCCAAGTGCCCTCGCGGTCGCCACATCGAAGGACTCCCGGGCCGGTCCTTGGCCGTAGTCCTCGAGACGCGCATGCACGACCTCGACGTTGGCGAGTTGGAGCTGGGCAGCGGTTGCCTCCACCCAATCGAGCCGGCGGCGGTGTGCGTCGATCAGGGTGAACGACGTCGCTGGATAGACGACGGCCAAGGGGAGGCCGGGCAACCCTGCGCCAGATCCAAGGTCGGCCCAGCGCTCTTCTGGCTTCGGTCGTCGAATCGCCGCCAAACCGAAGGCGTCGTCCAGATGCCGCTCCCAGAGCCGCTCCTGCTCTCTTGGGCCCAGGAACCCGAGCCGGACGGCGTCGGAGTATGCCCGCTCCAGGATCTCTCGATCTCTCGCAGGCAAGGCGGGGCGCCAGGACGATGAGTCGCCGCCCGCCGGATGTTTCACGTGAAACACTACGTGGGCCGGATTACGACCCGCCGGTAGGGCTCCTCGCCGAGGCTCTCTGTTTGAACGCCGTCGATCCCGGCGACCGCGTCGTGGACAATCTTCCGTTCGGCGGGGGTCATCGGCTGGAGCTCCTGCTCCTCGCGGCTGCTGATGACCCGCTCCGCTGTCGCCCTTGCGACCGAGATCAGCTGGTCACGTTGTCGGGACCGGAAGCCGTTGATGTCGAGCAGCAGTCGGACCCGCCGCTTGGACTGCCGGAGAATGGCGATGCGGGTCAACTCCTGAAGGGCATCGAGTGTCTCGCCATTGGAGCCGACGAGGACGTTCAGGTCCGGGCCTTCGAGGTCGACATGGCCACCGACCTCGTCGACCCACGTTGTGATGTCCCCATCGACATCGAGTGCGTCCAACAGGCCCTCGAGGAAGTCGCCCGCACGCTCGGTGTCGGCCTCGACCATCTCCGGCTCGATTGGTTTATCGCGGGAGGTGCGCCGTGGCCTGGGCGGGCCCGACGGTTCCGATGCAGAGGACGCGGGAGGCAACTCCTCCGCGGCTGGGGCCGCCGTGTTGGGCGAAACGACTGCGGCGCCGGCGAGATCCGAACCGTGATTCCCGACTCCGGTGGCGATCGATGGCCGTGTGCCCGGGGCGGCGGTTGCAGTTGTGGTCTCCGCAGACTCCGTGCCAGTGCCAGCCGTCCCGGGGGCATCCAGGTCTGCTGCCACTGGCGGAAACGGCGGCGGGCCGGACAATTCGTGGACCTCCGCCGCAGTCGAGTCAGTTGAGGTCAAGCCGCGCGCCTCGTCGGCCGCGGGATGTTGTGGCATCTGCGTCGAACTCGACGGCGAGTCGATCGGGGTTTCGGGGTGTTTCGGGTCATACGAGTCGTTCGCCTTGCTTGTATCAGCGAGGCTCCCGGGTCCGGCGGCCGGGGCTCGGTCAGACGCCCGGCTGTGGTTGGGAGTCTGCCCCGGGCCGAGGGCCTGCCCGGCGCCAGGGTCATGGGGGGGGACAGCCCGCGGGAGGCCGGAAGGTGGTGCCGAGACCGCGACCCGAGTGGTATCGGAGGGTTGGCCCTCGGCGGCGACCCCGATCGCGTCGGACGGTTGGGGTGGGGCGGCGGTGGGTGGCGAACCCTGGGCGCCATCGCTCGCCTCGCCTGAGGGCGAGGCATCCCGGCGGGGGGTGACGCGGACTCGAGCTGGGCTACCGATGTAGCCGAAGGTTGATGGGACGGGGTCCTCGAGGATCTCGATGTCGACCTGGTCTGGACGGAGACCGAGCCGGGCGGCCGCGGCGGTGACCGCCGCGTCGACCGTCCTAGCGCTTGCCTCGGCGTGGGCCACTCGACTTGCCCTTTCCGGACGAGCGGCTGCCCGACCTCCGGTTGCCGCTGGTGCCCTGCCGGTTACGCTGCCCGGGTCTCGCCTGGGCGGCTCCCTTGGCGGCCGGCCCATCCTGCTTGGCCGCAGCGCCATCCTGCTTGGCCGCAGCGCCATCCTGCTTGGCCGCAGCCCCGCCCTGCTTGGCCGCAGCCCCGCCCTGCTTGGCCGCAGCCCCGCCCTGCTTGGGCGGGGGCTTGCCATCCCCGGCCTTGGCGTTCCGGTCGCCGTTCTTGTTCGCGGTCGGAGACCGCTCCCCGGTAGCCCGTGACAGCGTCAACCCACGGAACATGCTCAGGGGGCCGAGGCTCCTGCGGCCCTCGCCGTTGTCGACCGCGGCGGCGGCCCCGGCGGGTGCCGCCTGCCCGCCCGCGGTGGCGGTGGCGGGCAGCGGGTGGGTCTTCAGGAGCATGTACTGCTGCCCGACGCTCCAGAAGTTGGTGGTCACCCAGTAGATGATGACCGCCAGGGGGACGTTGACCGCGAACACGAAGAACATCAGCGGCATGATCTTCATGATCGTCTGCTGCTGCGGATTCACCTGCGCGGTCTGCTTGCTCATCAGCTGTCGCTGGGAGATGTAGGTGGTCAGCGACATGACGGTGGTCAGGAGCAGGATGGTGATGCCCGCGGCCGAGAAGATCTTGTCCCAGCCGGGCAGGGCCAGCCAGTGCTGCTGCAGAGGAATGCCGAAGAAGGTCTTGCCCCACAGGATGTTGGGCTGGCCATCGATCTGGGGACGGTAGATGACCT
>Ga0114129_10012346_pt1 | contig 12159 bp, 8 predicted proteins | sample RhiMetdeltSRZDD1_FD_80071 | JGI IMG/M metagenome (GOLD analysis project Ga0114129, IMG submission 80071) | Populus rhizosphere microbial communities from Tennessee, USA - Rhizosphere MetaG P. deltoides SRZDD1 (version 2) (version 2) | ecosystem: Host-associated > Plants > Roots > Rhizosphere >...
CCAATCTACACGTCATTCGCGGCGCAGCGCGCGTTGAGATCAAAATGCTCGACGGCAAGGGGAGAACCTATCCTGTTGCTGGTCTGTTGGCGGTGGATGAGGAAGGTGACTTGGCACTCTTGAGCGTTGAAATGCCGGCTGACCGTGCGCGGCCTATTGAGCTGGCGCCCGACCTTCCCGATGAAGGTGAACCGATATTTGTAATTGGCAATCCGCTGAAACTGGAAGGGTCAGTAACGAATGGAATTGTTTCCGCGGTAAGAGAAGTACCAAACCTGGGGCGCATTATTCAGATTACGGCTCCAATATCACACGGCAACAGCGGCAGCCCGGTGTTCAACTACAACGGCCAGGTCCTGGGCGTCGTCACCGTAAAGGTCACAAATGGGCAGAACATAAACCTGGCAATCGCATCTGGACGCGTCCGCGAGTTGCACGGTGAAACTGTTCGACCGCTAACGGAGTTGTCGTTGAGGGGCAAAGGTGATCTGGCTGAAACTTTTTATCGCAATGGTTTAGAGTCGTTGTGGCTTGGCAACTACGACAGTGCTCTCGGTTATTTTGAAAATGCAGTGAACCGAAATCCGAAACGCGTGGAAGCCTGGGTCCAGGTCGGTTATTGCAAGGTTAAGCAGGGTAAGAATGTCGACGCGATTAGAGCCTACGAGCGCGCCCTCTTACTAAAGCCGGCATCGGCAGAAATCTTTAACAAGCTCGGAGACGCTTACTACTACGCCGGTCGCCTACGCGAAGCGATTGATGCATACACTCAAGCTGCGCGACTGCGTCCGGACTTTGCCGAGACTTACTACAATCTCGCTATTGCTTATTACGAAAGCGGCAATCGTACGATGGCGGCTAACGAAGCTCAGACGCTACAGAAATTAGATGTGAAGTTGTATGAGAAGTATCTGAGCGAAATCCCGTAAGCAGAAGCAGATCCACCGAAGCAGATCCACCGATTTCCACAGATTACACAGATTCAGCCCTAAGCAGTTAAGTTGGATGATCAAGTTTCCTCGCTCTAAGGTGGGAACATCAGATTCAACTCAACTGATTAGGGCTGAATCTGTGTAATCTGTGGAAATCGGTGGATCTGCTTCAGTGGATCTGCCTATCCTTTTCCGGTTGCCGCGCCGCCTACGAAAATCGCTCTGTCGATGGTGCTCGGATTGCCCAGCACTATGAACTGAATGTTTCGCATGTACTTTTGCGAAACTCGTTGCACATCCTCTGGTGTGACGGACCTCAGTTGGTCAATCACGTTAAATGAATTCCGCCAACCACCACCAATCAATTCGTACTGAGCTAGCTCTCCAGCCTGCGCCGCATTTGTTTCCTCACCCAAATAGTAGCGCGTTAGGAATTGCTGAACCGTTGCCTTTAGCTCATCCTGACTAATGGGTTGCTGTTGCAGTCGCGCAATTTCATCAAGCATCACCTTTGTTGCTTGATTAGCATCTACTGCTGATACCGAAATCCCTCCGGTATTCGCTCCCTGACTTCCCAGGAACGCATCAGGAGCGTACGACAAGTTTCTTCTGACGCGCACTTCCACGAACACTCTGGTTTGCAGGATTGAGGACGCAATCCTCATTGCGGATATATCCGGAGACGTCATCGTCGGAGCAACAAAAATACCTTGCACGTAATTGGTTGGAATATCTCTTGCCGTCACAGCAAGTGTTGGCTCGGAAAACGACAGTTGCGGCACCGGCGCTGCTTGGTAATTTCCTCGCGGCAGTTTCCCAAACGAGGTTTCGACCTTTTCTCGTAGCATCTGAGCATCGATGTCACCGACAACGACGAGTAACAGACGTGAGGCTTGCATCATTTCCTGGTGGAATTTCTTTACATCCTCGATGGTCAGGCTTTTAAGCGAATTCGCTGTGCCGCGTGGATCATTAAGATAAGGATGGCCTGCATAAATCACTCGTGACTGGAGAACCTGTATGAACGAATCTGGAGTATCTTCATCATCGTTGACGGCAACGATCATGCGATTCCTGACTCGCTGAAAATCGTCAAGCGCAAAGCTCGGATGTAGTGCAGCGTCAACGAACAGGTTCCACGATCGATCGAAAAACCGGCGCGTTGTGCCAAGTGTGAGGGCCGAGTAATCGTAATTGATCCCCGAGCTGATCAGTGTGCCGGTACTGGAAGTCTCACGCCGAAATTTCTCCCGCGGATAATTGGCGCTGGCCTCTGTGGCAACGTCCAACATGAGCGCTTCAACGCCCGCAGTCTTCTCGGTGATGTTCCGTGAGCCACCGCGCAAAAATAGACCGGCAACTACTGTCTGGCTTCCTGTCCGGCGCTTCAGCAGTACCTTGAGCCCATTAACCTCAAACTCACTTACGAGTTTGACCGCATCAGTGACGTCGCCGTCTGTGGTTGCGCGGCTCGCGATTGCATGGCGAGCCTCTGCAACTGGTAAAGGTAAAATGGTCAGGAGCAAAAAGCTCAGGACCAGCCAACGTCCAAGAATTTTTCTCATTCCCCGTAACCGCCTTAGGTGTTCCGACAACTTCCTTTAACGCCGAGCAGCAGCAGCTGTTGATTGTGCCTGCGCCATTCCGATCAAATCGCTTTCAGTCAGACCTGACGATTTGAGCGCCTCATCTGACATCATCGCCAAACCAACATGTGGCTTGTTCTGAACGTAATTCGAGATGTACTTGCTGATATCTGCCCGGGAACTGGCGCGCAGTCGCTTTAAATATCCACGGAAGTAGTCGAGTCCGGTAGTCGACCACCAGAAGCTGATGGTATGCGAATAATCCGAAAGCTTCTCGCGCGAATAAAGATCATCAGCCTCGAGCAGCGCTTTAGCGCTTTCCAATTCTTCGTCACTGAAATAATTCGGATCGTTAAAATGCGCGATCTCATTGTAGGCAGCCCGAACAGCGGCCTTCACCTTGTCAGGTGTAGTTTGAATAAGTAGTGAAATTGGCCCAACGTTCCGTTGCGTGTAGTAGCCGAAGTTCACACCAGTCACCAAGCCGCTATCAACGAGTGCGCGCTGAAAGCGTGAATTAGGCTGACGGAGAATGAAGGAGAAAACATCTGCTGCGTACGTTGCGGCATCGTCTTTACCGATGGAAGGTCCTTGCCATCCGATCTGCACCACGACGTTGTTCACGGGAGCTGCCATTAGGTGTCCTTCACTCTTCGGCAACGCCGGATGATTTACCAGCGGAAACTCAACGAAGGGGTCCTTCGGTCTTCTAGCCCAATCACCAAAAAGCTGTTCGACCAATTGAAAAGCATTCTGCGGCGTAACATCACCGGTGACGATAATCGCTGAGTTGTTCGGAACATAATACCGACTCTTTATGAGTCTCATCTTGTCAGTTGTCGCCGATCGAACCGTTGCTTTATCTCCTCCAGGTCGTTTGCGGCTAGGGTACTTGTAGAAAAGACGGGTGTTGATTTCCTCTGCGAGTGCGGAATAAGGATTTGACTCATGGCGGTCTAATTCGCCGATTACCACTTCTCTTTCTTGCTCGAATTGCTTCTCATCAAACGTTTGAAACTCAGCCTGATCACGTAAGAACCGCATAGCCACCGGGAAGTTCGGTGTTGTCGTAGTGAAGTAATAATTAACTACCTCCTCATGTGTCTCACCGTTGTAGATGATGCCCAGATCGTCGATGTTCCTCAGGTAATCAGACCGCAGAGCAGCCTCCGGATTGACCTTGAAGAACATATGTTCGAATAGATGCGACAGACCGTTGAGCTCAGGTGGCTCGGTGAATGATCCGTTCCTCACCGCCAGTTCCACTGTGACTAAGGGAACGGAATGATCCTCGAGCACGATAATCTCAAGTCCATTCGGCAGCACCTTATTTACAAGTGGCGCAGCCTCTGCGAGCGGTGCTGATGAGCTGGCTGTAGCTGCAGGCCTTTTCGGTGATTGGACCTGCGGCTTTGGCCTTTGTGCGAGAGCCGGATTTACAACGAGGGAGCAGAAAAGAAGAAGAAGTAACAGACTGCGTTTCACAACATTACTCCGTAGGTTTTCGAGATACGGGAGATTGTTCGATGTGTCGCCACTTCGAATAGATGTCAACCCGCGTACGACTCATCCTGTTCAATCTTAGACAATACCCAATCAAACTCACCCGAGGTTATCTTGCCGCCGCAGAATTCACAAATGCCACTGGCGTTGACTTTCAGTGGTGAGGCGCAATTCGGGCAGCTCAGCTCAGTTCGGGCGTGGGATGACTTGGCTTGGCGGTTCCTTATAAACGTCCAATACTCACTCCATTGACGCGTCCTCTGTCGAGATCCGGAGACGACATTTCCATTACTATCGACAGTGTAATCGTTTCCTTGAGCCCAAATTCTCAGAGTGATCGCTTGATAAAATGCATCTTCCTGGATCTTCACCGGTTGCATCGCAGTAATCGTGCAGTTGTCGACGATGTTTCTCATACCCTGACGACGATAAGCTTCAATCCAATACTGATGCATTTGGAAGATATTGTCTGTTTCATGCGGTCGCGCGCGCTCCCAGTTCAAGCTTGACCATGCCGCCTGCAATTCATCGAAGATGAGCTTCGCGCGGGTTTGAAACTCACCCCAGGAGAACTCAGGATTGTTCTGATCGAACGCCGCTCGCACGGCTTCGAAGTTTGGTTGAATTACGGTCGGATAATCAGTGCCGACTTCCGGAACATCGGAAGTCAGCAGCGGCCCGCGTGCCTCAATGCCGAGCACAGTAATGCTGCGCACGTACCACTGAAATTCTCCACTATCAATCTTGGTTCCGCAGTAGGCGCACGCGCCGACCGTATCACGTTGGAGTGGGGCACCGCATCGCGGACAATGAAGCGCCGTAGCTTGAGCAGGCGGAGGCGAAAGCAGATCTCGCTTTCGCTCAAGATTCCATCGTTCGGTGACGTAGTATGTCATTTCACTAGAACCACCGGATGGTGATCTCACAACTTCCGTATAGTTCGTTTCAAATATCAACCCGACCCGCACCAGGGGCGTCTCGAGGCCTTCAACCTGCGCAACACTCATCGCCCCGACAATGATCCCTTTGACCTCAGCGATACCAGGTGGGTTGCGATCCATCAACGTCTTGCGCGCGCTCTCGCTGAGGTATGGTGACAGAAGATCGAGGGCTGCAGTGCCATGTCCGCGCGCATCGTGAGCTTTGCCGTACAACGCATACGCGAAATCCGTGAAGACGATTTCGGAGAAGTTAGGATCGAATTTCCGTAGACGGGCGAAACTACGAGCCGTCGCATCTTGACTACCTACTCGAGGCACGTTTGACGGAGTAACGATTGATGAAAAACTCACCGTCGACTTCCGATGCCTAAAGAAGTAAACCACACCGAGAATTACGAGAATGTCGAGCGGAATTCCGATCAAGGGATGTTCGACGGTGAGGTAAACAAGGAGTCGAATTGCTTCAAAAATCAACCACGCAATGGCACCGCCGTCGCCACTACCTCCTCCGTGACTGCCGCCGCCGCTGCTTCCACCACCACCATAAGAATGACCGCCGCCAACGCGCGCGATGACTTCTAACGGAACCAGCAGGAGCCACGAGACGGCTGCGACTATAAGGCATGCACCAAAAATGAATTTGAAAAACCGGAATTTCATTTCACATCAAAGCGCGGCATATCTGGCAATTCGTTCGGGTTTTCACCTGTGGCGGGAACGTGGGCACCGAGCAATTTCCCAAAGTCTTCCACCGCTTTGATGAACGTCGACGGCTCCGGATGGTGTCCCGCCTGCTGAAGTTCAGAAAGTTCGTGATTCCATTCCTGGGACGGAACCTTGCGCAAGATTCCACGGTCAGCGATGAGTTCAAGCTGTCGCTCAAGCAGCGAAAGATAGATCAGCACACCCATCTCTGCGTTTGTGTTTGCGATCCCTGCTTCATAGAACATTGCGGCGGCCGCAGTGCGCGTCACCTTCGCCCGATATTTTCGAGTAGAAAAGAATCGGCGCAGACTATTAGCGCGTGAGCTGATAAAGGCTCCGGCAGCGAATGCAACAGCAACATCTATCGGAACCCATATTTGATGAAACTCGACTGGGGAAAAAAGCAGGAACAAAAGGGCAATGAACGATAGAGCGAGGCCGAATAGATAATCAGCGTGAGCATAACTACCAGAGCGGGCGCGTACGATGATTACCAACTCGACGTCTGTCGATTTTTCGATTTCTTTAACACACTCGGCGAGGTTGCCACAGGCGGCGTCATCAAAACGCGGTCGAGTCATTGGAGAGCGTCGGTAACCGTTAGCGTGAACAGGGTAATAATCGATCGAAAGTTATCTTGGCATGAGGATTTGGAGAGCGCAAGAATAGCCGCCACAGATTTTCGCGGATTCCGAATCGTTTAGCGCTTTCGTGGGGTGCTAATCAGTGAGCGAGCCTTCTTACGTAATGCAGTTCGATAAGGCGCAGCATCAGTGCCGGCTGCATTTGCCAGCCAGAGTATCCGCGGCGTTCCAGATTCGGTGGTTTCCCCCGTCATTATCATCGAGTAGGTTCGGTTCTCGTTGGGCACGTGCAACACGAGATGGCGCCTCATTCGATTATCCGAATCTTTGCCTATAAAAAGAACCTCCGGATACCCATCCTCGTCTACGTCCATCAATTCACTCGTCCAGCTCGCACGTCTGAATCCGTCGATATCGAGGCGTCCTTTGGAGGTAATCCGGTATTTGTTGCCGCGCCTTTCCAGAATAACGAAACCCGCAGTTCCTGGCTGCCGCTTGTTTGTGATGGCGACAATGGCCTGGCCTGAATCAGTGTCAACTATCTGAATTGCGCCAACTGGGCCATTAGAAAAGCTTGCCGCGATCTTTCGAGCGCGTCCCATGGTCAAACCTCCGCTAACGGTTTCTCTGAATGGTGCAGGGGTGGATCGCGGCGCTTCACTAGAATCATCTCGATACGTAGCGGGAATGGTTTGTGCCGGAATGCTGGTCAATGCGGATGTGACTGCGTGCTGCAGGTTTGGATCCGATGCGCTCTGTCCGGTGTACCCCCAAGCGAGAAATGCGCCGAAGATCACAACGAGTATCAGAGGCGCACCGACGCGAAAGACGATGTTACGGCCGTGCCTCGTGGCCGCAACCATTGATGAGAGAGGTTCAAGCTCGGGCACTGTGCGATCAGATTGAACTAGACTTCGCTCGAGGAGTGCTTTGGCTGCGGCTGCGGTCCGTGGACGATTTTCAGGACGTTTGGCAAGGAGCGTATGGACCGCCAGCGCAAGCGAACGTGGTACGTCCTGACGTAGCCTCGGCAAGGGTGGCGGTGGTGCTGTTGCTTGTTTGACCAGCAACGCTGATTGCAGCGGATCTACGAAGGGTGGTCGACCGGCAAGCATCTCGTATAACAGAACCCCAAGACTGTAAAGGTCGCTGCGTGCCCCAACCCGCTGGCCCAAACATTGCTCCGGCGACATATATCGAGGCGTTCCCACCAGTTGGCCCGACCCTGTGCTCGCATGAGTGGCAGTTGATTCAGCGGTCGACGCTAGAACTTTCGCCACACCGAAGTCGAGCACGCAAACACCACGATCGCTCAACATGATGTTGGATGGTTTGAGGTCGCGATGAACAATTCCAATCCGGTGCGCTTCTTCGAGTACGTCGCAAACCTGGGTAGCAATTCGAACCGCGCGTGCTGGAGCAAAGCGTCCTTCACGTGCAAGCGCCTCGGAAAGCGTCACACCGTCCACCAATTCCATGATGATGAAATGGCGACCGTCAGGCAGGCTACCCGCGTCGAAGATCATTGCCGCGTGCGGATGGCGCAGTTTCGCCATCGTCCGTGCTTCGCGCAGGAAGCGTTCGGCGAGATCACTATCAGTTACAAACTCACGCTTAATAATCTTTACGGCAACGGGCCGTTCAAGTCCGAGGTGAGTAGCAAGATAGACAGTGCCCATCCCACCGCGTCCGATTTCACGCTCGATCCTGAATCTGCCGGCTATGAATTGAGGGACATCCATATCTGACCTTCTTTCGGGTGAAAAGGTCGTCTTTGAGACAGGAATAACAAGACGGAAGGATCAGAACGTTGGCACAGGTGTACTCGGCCTGCCTACGCTGTTCTTCTTATTCTCTCATCCTGTCAAAAGATCCGATTTGAGGAGAAAAACCTCGCCCGTGCGGCGCTTAATTTTGGGCTTCGAGTTTGCTGTTTTTGGGGAGACACCGAGTCTGCCAAGTCGGTGGCGGTAGTTTAGCACCTTTGATTTCAGGAGAATAGGCCGAAGATAAGGATGAGGGATGAAGGATGAGGGATGAAGGATGAGGGATGAAGGATGAGGGATGAGGGATGAAGGATGAAAGCGAGATCCTTTAGGACCTTCATCCTTCACGGTTCATCCTTCACCCTTCATCCTTCATCCCTCATCCCTTCATCCTTCATCCCTCATCCCTGATCCTTGCTACTTATCAACACCGGGGTGCGTTAAGCCCGGGACGTTTGGAATCCAAAAGACTTGACCGTTCACTTCTACGCTGCGCAAACCGTTCTTAGGCAGATCCTTCTCTTTCAAACCAAGAAAGGTGAAATGCGGAAGATCGCTAAGCACTGTTTGGAACCAGCCATGCTTCGCCATAATCTCCCGCACGCGTGGGTTCTCGAATTCATTGACGTCGAACGCAAGCATAGCAATATGTTGAGACGTGCCGGGCGCGGCTATAGAGTAGAGAATCGACTTCGACAGATCCTTGCTGAAGAAGATCCCTACTTTCTCCAGTTCAAGCACCTCCGCAATTTGCTGTGACAACGCCAGACCCCGCAAACGTTCCACTTGCTCAGCAGTTAAGCGTCCTTGCGACAGCCAATATTCAAGCGCCGGGTCAAACCGCGAATTCCATAATCGCACGCTGTCTTCGTAGTTACGGCGAGCGGCTTCAGCGCCGTCTCTGGGTGTTATGTCCAGACCTTCTTTCTTTGCTTCTTCCCGTGCTTTTCGAAGTTGCTTGAGTGCCTCTGGTTGCAGTTCGATCTCATCGAAGCCAATCAGCTCTGCGTCAATGCCCGCCCTCTCTTGAAAGCGGGTTACCTGGTCCTCGTGCGTAAAAACGCAAACTGGAGGAGGCGTAACCTTCTTTGTCGCAAGATAGACGGCTCCGTATTCCTCGAGAATGCGGCGGGCGACACCATCCGACGCCGGGCAAATGTCCTGGAGATTTAGTTTCCGTTTCTTCAGCGCTTTTGCGAGCGCTTGATAAAACGGCACTGATTCATTGTTGTCAGCAAAACTGCTGGTTGATGCGATCATTTGCCGTTGTAGTTCTGCTCCGCGTCCGGCCGCATTACAGGTTAGCGGCACAATCAGCATCACGAGTAAAGCCGAAAGTCGATGCTGTAATTCAGAACGGTTGTTAGCGATTAAGTTTTGGAAAATCTGTACCGATACGTTCCGGTCACCAACTGCAGGAGCCAAAAACATTTTGGGTATTGATTTCAGGATCGGGGCGATAATAGAGATGGGTGATAATTGGCGTCAACTGAGGTGCGTCTCTGATGAAGAAATCAGATCTATTTGCCGACTTGGTTACAACCTATCGAAGGCACGGCTGGGAACTCAAATCCGCATTGTTGCAGCCATACACGCACAATCAGTTACGTGCTGCGCAGCGGGGCGAGCTGGAATCGATTCCTGTGAAAGAGTCGTCTGTTGACGCGCTCTGGTTTTCGAGATCCTCCCACCAGAATCGCGAAGCTTGGGAGTTACGGCTTCTGTCAGAAACACAGTACGCGCTGTTTGAGAACTTCGAACCTGATGAGACAGAAGAACAACGTGACGAGATGCGGATGGAGATGGAAGCGCGGTTGAGGGACTATGTTTCCGGCCGAAGCGACTGAATCATTTGCCATATACCATTTGACATTTCTCATTTGTCATTTTCCAATCGCTGCTTAGTCAATATGAACCTGAGCGATTACTAAATGACAAATGAGAAATGTCAAATGGTATATGGCAAATGATTTTCTTTGTTTGCCGCGCGACTACCGTCTTTCCTATTGCCGGCCCATCTTCACAGGAATCTCAAGCTTCTCACCATCACGAAAGACAACCAGCTTGATTGTACTGTATGGCACCGCGCGTCGAACACGCATAACCATCTCTTCCGGCGTGCGGATGGGAACGCCGTCAAACTCCGTTACGATATCGCCCTTCTTTACTCCCGCAAGATCAGCCGGGAGACTGGCGTCGATCCGATTAAGCTTCACTCCAAACATCGTCGTGCCTGGGATTTCTACGCGTTCCGACTGATCATCGTCATAACCAAAACGTCCAGTTCCTTCGGGCCGACGCCGAAACGCTGCCCTCAGCCGATCAGCCTCTTCGTTCGAGATAGTTGTGAGCATGGTGGTTTTGGTCTCTCCATCTCTAATGTAGGTAACGTTAACCGTCTTTCCGGTCGGAGTCTGACGCAGTAGGTTCATCATTTGATCTTCATCTCGGATGTCTCGCCCGTCGAACTTGGTGATAACGTCGCCGCCTACCAAGCCCGCAAGATCAGCTGGGCCGCCAGGGATATCGACGTTGTCGAACGTGACGCCAGCCTCCGTAGTGTCAAACGAATTCACACCCACGTATGATCGTGGGGCGAGTGGCACACTGAACTGAATATGCTGCTTGAACGGTGTGACAATCGCGGTGAAGGCGGCAGCACACACAAAGAAGGCTAAGAGGCCGACAAAAATCCAGGTCATCCCGCTGACCCGTCGTCGTCGCTTCCGCTGGGCGCAGGCCGGCATCGAAACGGCGGGAACGCGTGACCCATCGAAACGCACGGTTTCGGTGTACTCAGCGACACCTTCGCCCAGACGAAAACCGCAATTGCGGCAGAACCGCAATTCGGAAGGCATTATCGAATGGCAGTTTATACACGTCGTTACCTGCGGCGCCGAACTGACTGCGGTTGGTATTTCAGTGTTCTGTGACATATGACACCCAGTAGAGTTGGTGTAGCCGTGAAGAATACACGACATTTCCTATACGCCAAATATCGGAAGACGGTTCAAGACTATCCACAGATTACACAGATTACACAGATTAGGGGGTAAGAAAGTGAAGTTGACCCCGGTGGGTCTCCAACCGTGGAGCAGGGAGTTAACTGCCTCAAGTCGACTGCATAAGCGTTAATCTGGTTAATCTGTGGATATTTTGCTTGTGGACATTGGGGACTTAAACGTGCAATATCTTCCAAACGCATAACGCACCGAAAAACATCGGCCAAGGGATGAACTGTGGAAGTAACAAAAGCTCTAGCGGCGCTACAGCCGCTCTACGGAAAAGACAACGTCGAAATTATTACCACTGATGGACGACGAGTCAGAGGTATCGTCCGCAGCATGAAAACCACGCAAGCGCTCACTACGCCAAGCGTCAAGATACTTTGCCCAGACGGACAGATCGTCAAAATTCCATTCCCGTCGATTGCTGAGATCAAGAGTCACGCCTGAGTTAGCACAAAACCTCGAACGATAAAGCGCGATCCACCACAGTTCCGTGTAGTGTTTCCTCTTCGCTTCGCGTATAGTACGCCGTTCAAATTTTCCGACCCCCGGGAGATTTACATTGTCACCGATGATGAAAGACTTTGGTGGAAGCGTCGCAACAGTTTGGTCTGAACTGCGACCCTCAACCAGAGGTTTTGTGGAACATGCACTTCAGGCGGCGACCACCGGCACTCCACCAGGCCGCAACTTTCACTATGACGCGCGAGCTGATCTGGAGCTTAGTCGCTTTCTCGCCGCGCTCGATGAGCGTGCGTCTGACAAGAATAGCGCGCTCGATGCTGAGACGGTCAACAAATTGAAATCGATCGCGGAGACGTGTGCTTCAGTCCTGCAGGACAAAACGGAATCAGCTGAAGTGTTTTCCCAGCTGGTTCGGCGAGCGCAGAGACAGCGCGACTATAGACGAATCGACGTGCTGGCGGATTCACTTATGAATCGATTTCCGCCGAGTGAGATTTGCGAACTGGCACGTTCTGAACAGGTGGTCGTAAGAGAACTTGCTAACGAGGCGCTTGCACGTTGCCCCGTATCAGTGTTGGCGGGCTTGCTAGCTGATCCAGTTGATTGTGAGATCGCGCGCGCGGCGCTGCGACGGCAAGTTGTGGAATACGGTTCAGAAGAAGCGCGACA